>MDSZ01129838.1_pt1 | contig 22405 bp, 16 predicted proteins | sample 811201 | NCBI WGS metagenome assembly MDSZ01 (sample SAMN05326647, study PRJNA326480) | marine metagenome | isolation source: seawater | place: Indian Ocean: North | collected 2010 | reverse complement strand
GCTTAACACTTTGAGTGGAAAGCTCCTAATGAAAGAGTGTGGCAAGATCGTGTCTGCAAAAAACGAAACAGAGATGAATCAAGTGTCAGGATTTATCCCTAAAGTATTTGGTCAGGTGGCCGACATCGAAGATGCATACGAAGAAGAAGAAAAATTTAAAGAGTGGTGCGACGAAAACAGAGAGGCTTACGAAGTAGCTCTAAAGCTTAGAGGCTTGGTAAAAAACAAAGGTGTTCACCCCTCCGCAATCTCTTTATCTTACGAAAAGATGATAGACTCTTGTCCAGCGGAGCTAACCTCAGCCAAGGACGCTGCGGTTGCTTCGTATGACATGAATTGGATTTCTATATTTAACGTCAAGCTCGATCTTCTGGGGCTTAGAAGCGTTTCCGTGGTGGATGACGTATGTAAGCAGGTGGGCATTAAAGTTACAGACATAGATTTAAACGACAAGTTTATTTACAGAAGTCTTCAAGACCTCAAAACTCCACACGGCTGCTTCCAGATTGAGGCAGACACTAACTATAAGGTTTGCCAGAAGGTAATGCCTAAGAGTCTAGAGGAATTGAGTGCCGTGCTGGCACTGGCACGTCCGGGCGCGATGGCGTTCGTAGATCAGTACGCGAGTTACGCGAACAACGACGTCTACGAACCCATCCATCCGTTTTTTGATGACATCCTAAAAGAAACAGGAGGAGTAGCTCTGTACCAAGAGCAGCTAATGAAAATGGCGAACAAGATTGGCTTCACCCTTGATGAAGCGGAAATCTTACGTCGTATTGTTGGTAAGAAAAAGCGGTCTGAAGTTACGAAGTGGAAGAAGAAGATTAAAGACAAGATCAAAGAGAAGGGTCTCGACCCTGAGATCGGTGACATTCTTTGGCAGATTCTAGAGGACTCCGCTAACTACTCGTTTAATAAATCACATAGCGTTAGTTATGCCGCCTTGGCTGCGTCTACCGTTTACCTAAAGTTTAAACACCCAAAAGAGTTCTTCCTGTCATTACTAAAGATGACCAGACACGAGCCTGATCCCATTGCTGAAATCTCTAAGATTCACAAAGAGATGGACCTGTTCGACATCAAGCTCTTGCCACCGCATCTCACCAAGTCTGAAATGGATTTTACAATCGAAGGTAACGATATTAGATTCGGCTTGCTTTCTATCAAAGGTATATCTGAAAAGTCCATTGAAAAGATCAACAACTTCAAAGATATATATGCTAACAAATTCGAAATATTTAAAGCAGCAGAAGAAGCCAAGCTTAACATCGGTGTTCTGTCCGCGCTTATACAGGCAGGAGCGTTAGAAAACGGAGTGCAACAAAGCAGAAGTAAGGTCGTACTTGAGGCGCAGCTTTGGAACCTGCTGACAGCAAGAGAGAAAAAGTACGCAATGCATCTTGGTGAGCAGATGAAATACGATTTAGTAGAAGTATTAAAATTTCTAACCAGATTCAAAGACGAGAAAAACAAGGTAGTGATTAAAGAGTCAAGGTATGAAACAATCAAAAAGAAATACAAGCCATATTTAAACATATATATGCTTAATTCTAAATCCGAAAGCTTTGCTAATTGGTACTACGAAAAGATGCTCTTGGGATACACTTACAACAAAACACTCATAGATATCTTCTCTGAAAAACGTAGAGACCTACAAGGTATAAGAGAGATTGTAGAGCTGCCAGAACGCGTCAATACGGCCTTTATAGGGCGCGTAGAGGACGTTTGGAAGGGGAAGTCCCGCGCTGGCAACAAGTACCTTAAGATCGAAGTCTCGGACGAAACAGGCACTATACAGGCCCTTATATTTAACGACAACATAGACAAATGTGAGAGTATGAATAACGGCCTACCAGAGAAGAAGAACATTGTAATTGTAAAAGGTCGAAAGACGGATGGTGATGCGGTTTTCGCCAATTTAATAGGGGTGCAGGATCAGAAGGTATACACTAAATTATCCGAGCTTAAAGCTTGACTTATCAACAAGAAAGGAGTATAGTATATAAATGGTACAATTCTACAAACCGAACGCGAAGATGACAGGATGCGCCTGTCAATTCTATCTAAATCATAACGATGGCTCGTTCTTTACAACGCTTATCAAACAGGCGTCTTGGGATGCCAATAAAAAAACGGGATCGTTTCAAGCCAACAAAGATAACCCAGCAAAAAATGTAATCATTAAATTAAATCAAGCCGAAGTAGCTGGCTTTATCGACGCTCTAGAAAGAAGCGTTGAATTTAAGGGGTATCATAGTAGCAGCCAGCAAGTAGTACAGTTTTCTTTTGGCCCATATCTTAGAGAGGGAAAGCAAGTAGGATTTTCTTACTCTGTAACCAAGCAAGGCAAGGAAGACACCACGCAAAAGGCGTCGTTTTTAATGGGTCTATACTTTAACGAGGCGGTCTTACTGAGAACGCACTTGGAATTCCTTCTTAACAAAAGCTACGAAATCCAAGAGCAAAAAGTATTAGAATCAACAAACAAAGGCAGGTATAATAAATCAGAGACTCCACCTCAAGAAGATGAGGAAGACATCTGGTAAATGAAAAAGAAAAAAATTGTATTTCAGAGTGATTATTCACTTGCGAAAACGGGCTTTGGTAGAAATGCTAAAGCCATTTTAACGTATTTATATAAAACTGGAAAATACGATTTGGTTCATTACTGCTGCGGGGCTAGTTGGTCAGCAGAATTTTTAGGTAAAACGCCGTGGAAATCAGTGGGTACATTACCTGATGATGAGGTCGAATTGCAGCACATAAACAAAGACCCAAACCTAGCTAGGTTGGCTGGGTATGGAGCGCATTTTATAGATCGAATAATCAAGCAAGAAGAGCCTGACGTATATATAGCAGCCCAAGATATCTGGGGCGTAGACTTTGCGATAGAAAAACCTTGGTTTAGCAAAATAAACTCAGTAATCTGGACAACGCTAGACTCTTTACCTATACTTCCATCAGCGGTAGAAAAAGCTAATAAGGTTAAAAACTATTGGATTTGGAGCAGCTTCGCAACGAACGCCCTACATGAGTTGGGTCATAAACACGTTACTACAACTCACGGAGCGTTAGATACAGAAGTCTTTCGTAAACTAGAAGATAGTAAAAGATTGCAGTTGCGGAAGCAAAATAAAATTAATAAAGACGATTTTGTCATAGGGTTTGTTTTTAGAAATCAATTACGCAAAAGTGTACCAAATCTTTTGGATGGTTTTAAAAAATTCAAAGACAATAACCCTTCAGCGAAAAACGCCAAGCTGCTACTACACACCAGCTTTGACGAAACTTGGGATATCCCAGCGCTCGCTAAGGAAAAAAATATAAGCTCTAAAGATATACTATCAACATACGTATGTAAAAATTGCCACAAGTATAGCGTTAAAGAGTACGCTGGCGAAAACCTTAACTGCTCGCACTGTATGACTTCAAAATCAGTAGTAACAGTTAACCCTGTAAACGGAGTTACAGAAGAAGAGCTTAACGAAATATATAATTTAATGGATGTATATTGTCATCCGTTTACATCTGGTGGCCAAGAGTTTCCGATCCAAGAGGCAAAGCTAACAGAACTCATCACCTTGGTGACTAATTATAGCTGTGGAGAAGAAATGTGCCAAGAAGGTGCCGAGTCCTTACCTTTGGAATGGTCAGAGTACAGAGAAACGGGAACACAATTTATCAAGGCCTCCACCGACCCAGTATCTATAGCTAATCAGTTAGAAAAAGTTTTCAAAATGCCTCGAAAAGAAAGAGCAAAGATTGGTAAAAGGTCTAGGCAGTGGGCGAAGGAAAACTTCTCTATAGAAGCCGTGGGGAAACAAATAGAAGCCTTCTTAGATTCTTGTCCAGAAGTAGATTTTGATTTTTCAACAGTTGGTGAAATAGAAGAGAAAGAGCCGTTTGTAGAAGTCCCAGAGATTAAAGAAGATAAAGACTGGGTTCTGTTTATATATCATAACATATTGAAAATGCGTCAAGTCGATGAGCACAACAACGGCTTTAAATATTGGATGCAAGAGTTAGCTGACGGCACAAGCAGAAGAGAAATAGAAAAGTATTTCAGAACGGTAGCACAAAAAGAAAACCAAAAAGATAAGTGGAACTACCTAATGGGCGTCGATGGTTTTACGGAGCTTTTAGACGAAGACGACGAAGGTAAAAGGCTGCTTTATATAATGCCAGAAAGCATAGGGGATATTTTTCTTTCAACAGCTTTATTTAGGTCTATAAAAGAAACCTATCCAGACTATAATCTTTACGTCGCTACAAAACCGCATTTCGCTGAGGTTCTAGACGCCGCCCCGTATGTCCATAAAGTAATCCCTTATCTTCCACAGATGGAAAGCTTTACCTTTTTGGAGGGAGCAGGAACACACAAGGGATATTTCGAAATAGCATTCATGCCTTTTGTAAATAGCCAAAGGATTATTACTTACCCACACAACGGCAAAGATAAAATTGCCTTTAAAGATTATAAATATGAATAATTAAAATGCACTTACTAGATACATACGCTTTACATTGCGGCTTAAAAGTTGACAAGCCTTACATATACACGCTCTATTACCCACTAGGAGTAGATAGGTATATTACTTTTCAACCGTTTAGCAACTTTGCGGAAAAGCAGTACGATTTTTGGAATGAGGTTATAGATTATTTAAGCCCAATACTAAAAGATCAAGGGATCAGAATAGCTCAGATAGGAGCAAAAGACGACACCCCAATGAAAGAATGTATATGGACCCAAGGAACAACTAAAATAAGTCAAGCAGCTTACCTTATCAAAAATGGAATGCTCCACTTAGGGGTAGACAGCTTCGGAGCGCACGTAGCCTCTGGGTTTAATAAAAAAATTGTAGCACTGTACTCAACTAACTGGGCCAACAACTGTAAGCCTTATTGGAGTGACCCAAAAGACGTAAGACTTTTCGAGCCAGACAGAAGCGTAAGCAAACCAACCTTTAACCACGAAGAAGGGCCAGACAAATCAATCAATAAAATAAAGCCTGAAGACATAGCTAATAGTGTTTTGGACTTACTAGGTTCGAAAGCAAAGGTAAAAAAAGAAACGGTATTCTTTGGGGATGATTACAATAAGATGAAAATGAATATCGTTCCTTCTTCGGCGTCGCTAGCCTTGATGGAATTCGGTCACCTAATCGTTAGGATGGATTTGCATTTTGATGAAGAAGTCTTAGAATTTTTAATCCAAAATTACCCTTCGGTTTCAATAATAACTAAAAAGCCTATCGACACAAAGCTTTTAAAACACTACAAGAATAAAATCCAAGATATAGTATACTGGGTCAATGAAGATAACGATATCGAATTTGTCAAGGGTATTCACGGTCTAGGCATAAATTATATTTTACTTACCAGTTTAACGGGCGACAAATTTAGTGATCTAAAATTTAAGTATTTAGATTATAACTTTATCTTCCAAAGAATTGCAAACAAAAAGAAGAGAAAAGAAATTTTAAAACTAGGGCGTAAAAATCTTCAATTCAGAACGCGTCAAAAAATAGTCAAAGATGGAAAAGTATACAATGGAGTAGCAGCCCTCAAAAAAGGAGTGGAAGAGAATGGGTTAGTGCAGGAGTCTTTTGTAGATTTGATAGATACTGAAGATTTCTGGGTAGATTTGGAGGACGCCTACATAGTCAAAAAGCTTGACTAACGCTTAAGGGTATGCTATATTTAAGATATGGCTAGAAAAAAAACTGTCGGCTTCTCTCAGGTGGAAGAATCAATTACGTCTATTCAAAGAGACGAGAACGGTCTTATCTCTCAACCGAAAGTAGATTACGTATTTGACGACAGCGGTTTCATCAACTGGAGAAAAATGGCTAAGCCAGAGTATCTAGTACCCAACAGACAGCGCACTCAAGAAACTGACGTAACCCAACTAGACGACAAAGACCTCCTCATCCTTTTAGGAGGCATTAAGGAGTTAGCTCAAATCAGGGGATACTCTTCAGTGGAGTATGACGTTAAAACTCCGAGCGCAGATTATGTAGTCGCCACTTGTAAAATCAAATGGATTCCCAACTTCGAAACAGAAGGAAGAGAGGTTGTGTTTTCAGCGATTGCAGACGCTTCTCCAGCTAATACCCACAGCTTTGCTTCGGATTATCTGGCAGCTATAGCAGAAAACAGGTCTTTCGTTCGGTGTGTTAGAAACTTTTTGAGAATTAACATCGTAGGACAGGACGAACTCGGCGCTGGAGGCGGCTCTAAACAAGCTCAAAGCGGTCAAAGCGCCCCAGCCGCAAACTTCGACCCCAAAGAGCACCTGTCCACTCTCCTCAAGCAGAGAGGTATTACTTTTGATCAATTGAAAAATAAATTATCAAAAGAAGGTTATGAAAAAGCGGACAGCTTAAACTCCGTTAAAGATATCCCAAACATTAAAATATTTGAGTTGATCGACAGAATACAAAACGCTAAGAAGACTTAGGGTTATTCTCTTTGACTTGTTCTATATACTCAAGAAGATCATTTAATTTTTCAGGCCTGTCCATATGAAACTCTGTTATAGCTTCGAATTGCTTTTCCATCGGCCACTTAGAGAGTATTTCTTCTTGTCTTTTTTTCTGAACGCCGTTGTTTTGAATTGGGGCGCTATGATTATCCCACTTGTCTTGCAGTTCTTCGAGCGTGGGTTTGGCTATAGAATTTTCTTCGCTCCAGATTAGATTGTCGTAATCATCATTAGTTATCAACCACTGATAATCCGAGTAAAAAGTTTCTAAAACCTCTGTTATATTCATAATAATTCTTAATTATCGATTTCTGTTATGGCGATCCACGAGCTTGTGGCTCCGCCGTAGGGTGTAGAACTTTGGGAGTTCCTGTTTAAATATATAAGCGGGTAAGTCCCCGCCGCTCTTCCTATTCTTACTCTCCATGTCTGAGAATTTAAATTGTCTATGTCCGCTACATAACTTAACTTAGCTATTTGACCAAAGTTTAAACCTAGTAAGGCGTAATTCCAAACTTTAGAAGGGTTAGTTTCATTATCTTTGAAAAGACCGACAACCGCAGAGCCCCAAAAATTAGATTGCAAACTCATCTCACACTGAATTATTAATTTGTTACCTATTTTTGCTGGTTGATACGACAAATCTAAAACCTCAAACCCTTCAGTGTTTGTTGGTGTGTCACTTATCTCCGCGTTAATAGTTATCTTATCGCTCACCTGTTTTGCATCATCCCCAGAGATGTTCTGGACGTTTGTTTGTGTGGCTTGATAGGGAGAAAAGCAACAATGATCGTCAAACCCCAAAGAGTTTTGTACCCTAACTACATACTCACCCAACGTGGTGTCTATGTTTGGTATCGTGCCAGTTATATTAACCGTATCAGAAGCCTCTCCAATTATAGTGTAGGTGTTAAAAGTAGCCTGATAAGATTTACCAAAAGAATCTATAAAATAAACCGTCTCAACATCTTCTAAGTTGTGGCCTTGTATAGTAAAAGCGTTGCCAGCAAAACCAACGCTTGGACTAAGAGCTGTGATCTGCGGCTTGTTGATAAATGTAACTGTACTATTCATGATAAGGCGTTAAAATTTTAAACTCTCCAGACTTCTTAGTGAATCCAAAGTCAAGGGTGTTGACGCTAATGCTATGCCTTTGCTCGTAGCTACTAGCCGTTCCTGTGTCACTAACGGCTATACCCCTAGTCAAGCTGTTGTTGTAATTGATAAATTTGTCTTGTGAAATTTTAGTGACTTGATTCATTCCTGATAGCTGAACACCCGTAGCGCCTAAAAAGTAGTTGCCAGAGATGGACAGGTCTCCAGAAATGGAGGCCCTATTTAAACTTAAACTTGTCACAACAGGTTTTTTGCCGCTTATGGTTATTTTTTGACCTGTTACGCTTGGTATAACAGACTTGATATTATAAAGGTTTATATTATTCTTTAATTGACTTATAGATGCTTCTCCTTGGATTTGGGACCGTGATATCAAAAAGGGATGACCCTCCCCAATGAATGACGCGTTAATGGTAGCTGATATAACCGTACTCCCAGTCGAGGGGTCAGAAGCTACGGAAGAATTATCTAACGTCATGCTTTCAAAATAGTAATTTGCTTCACTGGTGTTTTGTTGGTTCGATATATATTCTATTTCATACGCACCACTCTTTACTAAGTTGGCTCCTGTTATACCTACTGCGCCGAATATCTCGAAAGCGTTGGACGCGTTTATAGTAACCACAGAACCTACCGTTAAGTTATTAGAGGACACGGAGTCTATAGTTGGAAGCGGATAAAATATAAAATTACTATAAGAAAGTCCAGAGCAGGAGTTTTGATAACCGCTGGCGACTATCCTGTCGGACTTAATATTTTTAGGAATCTTTACGGTTTTATAGTATTCACCAGAGTTAACAAGGGTAGCCTGATCGTATTTATTGTTGTAATTTAAAAATAGTATTTTACTATTGTTTAAGTTTATGCCAGAAATTAAAACATCTTCGTTATGTTTGCCATAGGTCTTATCAGAAGATTGTATGTATGGTGAGCTTACGTCTATAGGGTATACCCCAAACTCTTCGTAAACGGTAGAATTATAAACGTTATTTATAAATTGGCCAGATTGATTTTGTAGGTAAACCGTGGTTTCATCTCTGACTCCTTGGGGTAAATTGAAAAATAGGCCCGTAGAACCTGCGTGTGTTATATCGGCGCTGTTGGTATAGAGCAGTTGATTCAGCCCTTCGAATTTAATTCTATTTACTTTGTGTAAAGCTCGTCCTTGTACGGTAATTCTATCGCCGTAGTAATTAGTTCCGTCACCAACTATTTTACCTTCTATTGGGGGAACGATCCCTGTTACCATTTGGCTTGACGTAGTGGAGCCCACTCTTGAAAATAGGTTAATGTTCCCAGTGGTGAAGTCGTCTGGCATGTAAAATGTTAAGCTTCTTTTGGACGGCATGTCAAACGAAGCGGTATACGTTCTTCCCACGGCGCTTTCTAAACTAACACCCGTAACGTCTTTTAAATGGTTTCCCCTTAAGGTAACAGTCTTACCCCAGTCTCTAGACAAATGAGATATAGAATCTATACTAGGAAATCCTATATAGTCATACTCTTGAGCTCCCGTAAAGCAACCAACCTTATTACATAGAATTACTTTATTAGTGTCTTGCAAGCCAGCAGGAACCATAACCGATATACTGTTGTTTGATGGAGGCGAAGTTATAGCCGCTAGGTTGTCCACATGAATAGAGTTCCAATATACGACGGTATCCGCGCCAGCGTAAATATTCTGACCGTTGATGCGTAAATTTTCTCCCTGTCGTATAACTTTATTCATTACATTAATTTGCTAGTTGTTAAATTTCCCGTGCCTATAAAGTGGGAGTTAGTCGAGTCTACAAAGGAGCCGCTCTTATATAAAAGCCTATAGTTTCCAGCTTCGAAAGAGCCTTCCCAGCAACCGCTTCCACCATGCTCTGATTTAGCATCGCAATGTTTTTCGTAACCACCCACGGCTTTAGTGCATGACACATCAACGGATGCTATATATCCATCATACCCAGCCGCTTTTACACCAACGCCGCTGCTGGTCCAAGTTACTTCGCTTCTATTAAGAGAAACAATCGCTTCCGTTTCTGGGCAGTTTACATCTGCCATGACCTTTATTTTTTCTCCACTAAAGGTAGGATTGTATTTTACATAGTATTGCTTGTCTGCAAAGCCGGTCATGTGAGACTGATAACCATTATTGAACCCATAGGTGCTCGGCGTGTTAAAAGATATAGAAGCGTTATGCACACTCTGTTTTCCAGAAACTCCTTGCAGCTCATTTATGCACATCCCGCTGTTGTAAAACAAGTTTGAAAAATGAGTTCTTCTAGTGTTTGCTTCGTTTTCTGTGGCTCCCGTTGCCGCTATGTGACACATTTCAAACGATCCTACTGTAACCCCAGTTTCTATAGAGCTAGAGGTTATGGTATAACTCGAATAGTCTCCCGACAGCTCTTGCTTTGTAGTCTTAATTAAACCTGTTAAAATACCACTTAAATATGACTGCAACGTGCAATCGCCATCACAAACGTAATCACCAGAAACGCATTCATCACCAGAGATATTATTTGTTGTAAAATAAGACCCTCCCCCCATATTTGGATGGTTTGGGCAGAAAGGGTAGATGTCGAAGTAAAATTCACTAGATATCCACATTCTCGGCATATCAACTTTTGTGGAGGCTCCAGCATTTCCTGGAACTCCACAATAATATACGCCTTCGCTAGAACCCATCGTATCGGCGCTTCCCCCACCGTGTGTGCCATCTTGGGTGGTGGATAAATAAAACGGGTGATTAACGTTCGAAGGATCAGATTGGTCAAATTTATATATCTTCATCCCCGTGGTTGCCCAGCCACAGTCGTTATGATAATCTAGAACCTTATTAAAGTCTTGACTCCACGAAGTATCGCCCGAACCGCTTATGAAAAATTCATTTTGCCCAAAGCCATTATCGGCAACTTTTATATAATATGTAACGTGTGGTTCAGGCATTTTAACAGTATCCGTGGGTTGTGCCAGACCTAATGATGGTCTGAACGCTTGTTATTGTCGATACATTATAATTGCCAGTTTGACAATTAACGTAATAATTATTTTTCTCAATCTCTACATTACTTCTGGCAGTAGACTCACTATTCGACACGCCGCTCAGGGTCGTATTGTAAGAGAAATTATTTGAGCTAGAGTGAGAGCATCCGCTAGAGACAATCCCTGTTGCTGTATTACCATAGGGGTAAAGCTCAGATTTTCCCGAAGCATACAATTTATCCCAAAAAGAATTAGAGCAATTAGTTAAAATGTTGGTGGCAAAAGGATAGCTTATACCTGATCCGTAATTGTAAGTCACTACGTTGTTTGCGCTATGGTGAGCGATACCATTTAAAGTATAATCAGGATAATTAGCCGTCATATCTTGAGTTATACTATTTGTATTCTCCTGTTTGATGGCTGCATCATTTCCGGTTTGAGCTGTGCCAGTTGCATAAAGAGTCACGAAAGATGCGTCCGCACTGAACCCATATTGAGAGTTGCCAGAGCTAGTAATCTCACATAAGCAAGGCTGTAATTTATACGCAGATTGATCATATTCGTTTCCGTGCTCATCAGTAGTCCAAACGCCACTTCTCCATTTGTTGCCAACTATAGCCATACTCTCCATCCAAGAGTCCCCAGTTCCTTTAATAAAATACTTATCTATGTGAGTAGATGCTGGGTTAACTAATGCCTGTTGTAATTCGTAAGATGCAAACCCGCTGGTAGCAGAATTATTTTCGAATTTCAAACAGAACCTTTCTACGTCTTGCGTTGTAGAAAAAGAATACGTTTTGTTAGCGAAGGCGGACTGAGTAGATTGCCTATCGTTATAGTTTTGAGGCTCATTTATCAGCGCCACACTAGAAACGCCGCTATAAGAATAAGAAAAGCTCGGCGTGCCAATCACTTTGAGTACGTTGTCCGAAGACGCGCTGTTTAAAGAGTTAGCTATGGTTATATCATATACTCCAACCTGCAAATTTTGAGGGGAGAAGCTAACTTGATCAGAAGTATAACCAAAGCTAGAATCACCGAACACGGACGTATGAACTGAGTTTTCATCCGTCAACTGAGCCAAAGTTAACCCAGAGATGTTTGAGCCCATAATGTTTACATTGTCTGTGGAGCCTTGATTAACCGTTATAGATTGACCGCTTGTTATTTTTAGAGTTCTATCCAAAGGAGCTCCAGCCAAAGGAGAGAAGGAAACGAATTCATTTAAACTAGTTCCTTTGAGCCCCGAAGCTCCAACTACTTGGACTTTGTGCGCAAAAGTTCCAGCGGGTATAGAACCAGTTATTTCATAATTACTAACTACTTGATGCGACACTTGGGTGTCGTTGATAGTAACCGACGTAACTCCAGATAGAGCGTTGCCCACAATTTTTAAATTGTCTCCTTGACTAGCTTCTTTGGGGTTGAAGTCTGTTATTAAAGGGATGGGAACAAAGCTGTAGTTAGTGGTTTCCACACTAGCTTCGGAACAGGTAACATCAAGCTTGGCCGTTTTGTAGATAAAGTTTCCAGTATCCTCAACGAAGCCGATAGCTAACCAATCTCCAGATTGATTTTGGAATGTAGAGTAGTTGTTTAGTCTAGTATTGTTTTCTGAATAGCCGCTAGAAGTAAAGCCGTTGGTGTTATCTCCGCAGTAACCACTTCCGTATGCATTATAGATTACCCCTGAAACCTCTGATTCAGAATTACCTGTAACTCTCAAGTCGCAGATCGCTGTTGCTTGATAGGAGTTACTATAAACTATGTCTCCAGAAGTGCAGCTTGCAGAGTATAAACCTAAAGACGTAAGCTCGCTTTGGAGATCGCTCAAAGCGCCAGAGTTCGCGTACCCAGAGCCAGCCACATTGTATACAGTGGTTTGATTCGTTTTGTAAAAGCTTACAGGTCCCCAATGCGCATCAGTGGGTACTCTAGCTAAAACAGAAACGGAATCGGGCTGGACCTTAAAGTTCTTAGAGATAGCGCTAGCGCCGAATTTAACACCAGTAATAGTCCCAGCGTTTAAAACGTCGAATTCTATACTTTCTCCTATATTTCCGCTATAGATTGGCATTACGGTATAAAGGTTTGATTGTTCATTGTTACGTTGTAGCTAACTTCCCCATTCGGAGTAATTATCCTAACTGGTCCTGATCTAGCAAACCTAGGGACTATCAGGGATATCCCTTTCTCGCCAGTGGAAGAGTTTACTTCTCCAGTTGTTATTTTTTGAGCTTTAATGTTGTTATGGAAATAAACCGTGGTAGTATCCTGCAAATTAGTACCCCAGATATACAGTATATTTCCAACGGACACTGTGGTACTGTTGTTTGATAAAACGGGGGCGGCTCCGTAAGAATTCGACTTAACGCTGAGATTAGCTTTAATTTTGTCCGCGAAAGCAAACCCTACATCTTTAGCCTCCATTATACCGTCTACATTATATTCGTTTGATCCCAAGGAAAAGTTTACAGAGACGCTTTTACCATCGTACGGCAAAGCCTCCACAAAATTGTAAGATTCCAAACTTAAATTAGTGATTACGTTGTTTAATCTTAACTCAGAAGGCGTTAAACTTCCAAGTAAATAAACAGGATCAACAGTCTTGGAGACGCTGTAGCTCATCGAAGTTATATTAGAAGTAGCATCTATCCCTTGAAAGGAGATGTCCATATCAGAAAATTTCAAATAAACTCTTTCCTCATTCGGAAGGGTGGCTGGAGTAAAGCTCCCCCCAAAGTCCTCATATATGGACAAGGTCGCGCTAACTTTCGCGGGTCCGAACGGATCGGCCGTAATAGAATAAGATGTTAAATAAGCTTTGGATTGAGTAAGTCCAGCCGCATCAAAAGCGAAAGAGGAATCAGAGTACAAGTACGGAAGTAATGGGTCAGCTCCTTCCAAATAGTAGGATAAAGATAAAGAGCCTTCTGCTCCATTTTCTACAACATACTTAAAGTCGCCCTTTTTATCGATTTCTTGATTTTCGGAGATTCTTGAACCCAAGGAAAAGGTGACGCTATCAACCAAAATAGATTGATTAGCTACAGTAAATTTTACATTATTGTGTCCGTAGTATATGGCCATCCTTAAACCTTATCCCTTATTTTATTATTTACACTGATAAACCTCTAAGTATATTATATTTTCAGCCCAGATAAGTGTAAAATAAAGTGAGGAAAAAGGAATATGGCTTCTATATATGAAATAAGCACTTGGGTTGGTGGAACCGTAGCTAGTAAAAATGCGGTTTACTTTTATTCAGATAGATATTACTACAGCTTAAATGACGCGAATCATGACACGCCAAGCCTAGGAGCTGGTAAATGGGGCGGATATACGTCCTATGGAACTGCTAACGAAATTGTTCCCCACTTTTTTTGGACTCCAAGTTATGCGCCCAGCATCAATTCAGAACCCACAGTTAATATCGTAAAGTTTGGTGACGGATACGAACAAAGGTCTCCTGAGAATATCAATTCGAACCTCTTAAAAGTAAGCTTAAGCTTTGACAAAAGGGACGAAGCCGAAACTAAAGCTATATCTCATTTCCTTCATCAAAGAGGAGCTCAAGAAGCTTTCGCCTTTACGCCTCCCTCTCCATACAATTCAATGAAAAAATTCGTATGCAGAAGTTGGGACGTAACAATGAACTTTCAAAACAATTATTCAATTTCAGCCACGTTTGAAGAAGTGGTAGACTAATCATGACGCCCAATCAAGCTCAATCAGTAACAAAAAAAATATCTAAAGAAATACACTCTTTAGAGCCCTCTGCTTTGGTGACTCTATTTGAGATAGATATGAGCGCTCTAATGATCAGGAATGAAAGGGTAGTCAACTCAAATCAAAACCTAAGCTCCGAACTTAGATTCCACAACAATTTAAAAGCGATCAACACTTCTATATGGTTTGACGGCAAAGAATACTGGCCAGCCCCTATAAGCGCAGAAGGGTTTGAAACTTCAGCGAAAGGCTCTCCCCCTAGCCCAAGGCTCTCTATAACTAGCAATCCAAAAGGTTTAGACCCAGACGTAGAAGATAGAATCAAGTATATTAAATACGCAATCAGAGATTTAGATAACCTCTCTGGCGCGAAAGTAAAACGCATAAGAACATTTGCTAAATACATTGATAGCAGAAACTTTTACAAGTCAGACGGCACCACCTTGATATCGCCAGCGAATCCTGCACCCGAAGGTTTTGCCCCAGACCCTAACGCTAGGTTCCCAGAAGATATTTATGTTATAGATAGAAAATCTGGAGAAAATAAAAATACACTAGAGTTTGAATTGGCCAGCCCATTTGATGTTCACGATTTAAAATTGCCGGGTAGAATAGTCACGGAAGTCAATTGCGTATGGACATATAGAGGGCAAGGGTGTTGTTACGAATACAATTCCGTAAAAACTGCGGAGCAAAACTCAAAGGAATATGATCATGACAGCCTGTTCTTTAATCCTAATGGAGAATGCAAGGCGACCTCTAATGGGGACGCGCCCCCAATAGCCACCTACAAAAACGAAAAGATAATAGATTTAATCAGTGTATCAACACTAAACCCATCCACAAGAGGCAATGCGGCAGCAGACAAATATGTAGCAGGGGCTCTTTGGAATTCCGAAACTCAATACGTAGAAGGAGATTTTTGCAGGATTCAATTAAACGGCGTGAATTATTATTTCGTAGCCAAGGCGAGCAGCAAAGCTGCGCCTCCCCCAAACTCAACTTACTGGATCGCTGACGAATGCTCAAAAACCATAAGTGGTTGTAGAAAGAGATGGCCTAGCCCACTGCCCATAGGAGCCTTTCCGACGTCAAGAAGAGGAGGTACTTCCTAATGCTACTCACAGAGCAGGTTAAATGTGATATTAAATCTCACGCGAAACAAGAGGCCCCTAGAGAATGCTGTGGGTTTATCCTTGACGAAGAAAGGGTTTATAAAGCGAAAAATATATCTACAGAAATTGGCAAATTCAGCGTTAACCCAGAGGATTTTTTATCTGCATCCAAACTGGGAGACATATTGGCAGTTTACCATTCTCACCCTAAAGAGCAAGAGCCTAGGTTTTCGGAGTACGATAAATTTAATAGCGTTTTACATAATTATATTTATATCTTGTACTCTTTAAGGGATAATTCTTTTTCGAGGTTTGATCCTTCCGCATCTAACTTTAATGAGTACATAGGGAAAACTTTTAAAATAGGCGAATCAGATTGCTATACATTAATGAGAGACTTTTATAAGAATGAGTTGGGTATTAGTTTAAATGATTACCATAGAGACTCAAATTGGCAAAGTTATCTAGACAGACTCTTTGACAGTAACTTCGAAAAAGAAGGTTTTACAGAAGTAAGCGATCTTCGCCAATACGACTGCGTACTAACCAAAAGCAGAAAGAATATCAACTCAAACCATATAGCTATCTATTTAGGGGGAGGTTTAATTTTACACCAGCCGCCAAACTCTTACTCTAGGATAGAAGAGTATACAGAGAAGCATAAAAAAATAACCAACAAAATTATAAGACATTATGAAGTTAACTAAAATTACATTGCACGGAAACTTAGGAGAGCAAGTAGGCAAAGATTGGGAGTTGCAAGTAGAATCTATTCCAGAGGCCATGCACGCCATAAATGTAATGACCAACAAAAAGCTTTTTAAAACGATCATAGAAAACGACAAACAAAACGTAAAGTATAGAGTACTCGTTGACGGGAAAAGCGCCGTGTCCAAAAGCATAGAGAAATTCGAAGACGCTCCTCAATCAGAAATTTATATCAAAAGAAAAATGGAAACATTGGATATTGTCCCTGTTCTAGAGGGGGCTGGCGGCGGAGGTGATGAAGGCAAAGACTGGATGATGGTGTTTGGCGGTGCGCTTACTATGGGTATAGGCTTTGGTATGGAGGGCGCTTTTGGAACGACTCTAATACAACTCGGGCTGTTTGCTGTTGTCACTGGTTTATCTAATCTACTTGCGGAGCCCCCAGAGTTCGAAGATTTTAGAGAGATAGACGCTGTTAATAAAAGGGAGTCTTATTTGTTTAATGGCCCCATTAATACTTATAATCCGGGCGGACCAGTTCCAATGGGTTACGGAAGATTACTGGTAGGCTCTGCGACGGTAGGATTTGCTCAAGAAAATAGAGACAAAAAGATTTACGATAATGGAACTTGGTATCCAGTATAAATAGGAGTTTAAAGTGGCTGAAAAAGACGAAAAACCAAAGGGGATATATTACGGTACTGACACTGAAGTTAGATACATTAGCATAGCTAGTGCCGAAGTGTACGATTTGCTGTGCGAAGAGCAAATCGAGGGCTTGGTCCATCAAACTTTCGTACCGCCCACGACGAGGCAAGAGGGAGACGTGGGTTGGGGCCAAAACGGCATGACAGTCACAGAGTTCATAGGCTCTAACAACTCAAATATAGCGTCAGGCTCAACCAATATAGATCATGGCAAAATGTGTTCTATATATTGGAACGAGGTTCCAGTGGTGGACAAGACTAGCGGCAAGTTTAACTTTACTGACATTGACGTAGAAACAAACCAAACAATTTTCAACACTCAAGGCTTTAAGAATAAAAGGATAAAAGCCGTAGGAGAAGTGATTAAGGGGTCAGAAGAAAATCAAACCTCTCATCATAGATTTTATAAAATATATAATAAAGAATGCTCTAAAATTAGACTGGGTATTAAGATAGGCAGCTTGGGCAAGATAGACAGATTTAAAGGTACTCCCCAAAACCCAAATGAATCCTATGGTCAATTACTCGATAGTGACGTCACGATAGATTTCATGTTCAGGCCCATATACACCTCTAAAGAGGTAAGCTTTTCTCTAGGCAAAAGAGAGATTTTTAAGGGCAACTTGGCCACGCCCTACATAAGAGACGTGAATCTTGTAATGCCGCTTTCTTCAGCTAGAACAGAAGCGGATACAAACGACAACTACGGAGATTTCTTAGGCTGGGAAATCCAAATCATAAGGCAGACTGAGCAGCCAAAAACCCAAGATGTTAAAAACACAACTATCTTGGATACGATTCAAGAAGAGATTCAAGACACCTTTACAGCGCCGAACAGTTATATAGTTAAAAGCAAATTCGACGCGCAATTTTTTGGTCAAATCCCAGAGAGAGCGTTCGATGTCAAACTGCTAAAAGTCAAAGTGCCCAGCAATTATGACCCCATAAACAGGTATTACGATGGCACTTGGGACGGTACGTTTAAAACAGACAAAGTTTGGACCGATAACCCAGCGTGGTGCTTCTACGACCTAATGGTAAACAAGCGTTACGGCTTGGGTAAATACATAGATCAAATCAAAATAGATAAATGGACCCTTTATCAAATAGCTCAATACTGCGACACGTTAGTGACTTCAGCGGACGGCGGACTCGAGCCTAGGTTCACCTGTAACGTTTTGATTCAAACTAGAGAAGACGCCTTTAAGGTTCTTACTGATATGGCGAGCATCTTTAGGGCTATGATATATTATAGCACCGGAACCGTTTATGCAGTTCAAGACTCAAAGAAAGATTCGGTATTTCAATTTACAAATAGCGACGTAGAAAACGGAGACTTTACCTACAGCAGCACTAGCGCAAAAGTTAGGCATACTGTAGCCATAGTCAGGTACAATGACAAAGATAATTTTTATAAACCCGCCGTAGAATACGTAGATGACATCGAAGGCATTAGAAGGTACGGGATCAAAGAGAAAGAGATTACCGCGTTCGGCTGCACCAGTAGGGGCCAAGCCATTAGAATGGGCAAATGGATACTCTCCACTGAAAGGCTAGAAACAGAAACGGTATCGTTCGCCACAGGCTCTCAAGGGGCTATGCTAAGACCGGGCGATGTATTCACTGTTTCTGACTCTAATAGATTAATGAAGCGACGCGGAGGTAGAGTTTTAGACTTCACTCGCATAAATAATTCTAAATTTACTATCCTCTTAGACAGTAAGCTAGAACCCTTAGACTCTGCTGGAGACGGAGAAGATGGAAACAATAAAGGTAGAAATTACGAACTTACTCTTTCAGCCCCATCATTCTTTTATGACCCAGCTCAGACAGATATAGAAGACTCGTCACAGGCTCAATTCATTCGCAATCATCACGTACAAAAATTTACAATAACGAATGAAGATGTCGATTATGATAGCGGCACGACAGGCAAATCGTTAGTCACCATAGAGTGTAAAGACGAAAACGGAAATGACGTCAATTGTCTTAACTCTGCTGGTACACAAATTAATCTAGGTGACGTTATAGATAAAATGTCTTGGAGCATTTTGACCAACAGTGTTGATGCTGATGTAAACATCGATATTCAAGAGCAAATAAATCAGTCAAAAAGATTTAGGGTTATTAATGTAGTTGAAAAAGAAATAAGTAAATATGAAATTTCAGCAGCGGAATACAGTGAGGATAAGTATGACGAGATAGACAAAAGGCTAACTTACTCTAATACCCTATCTTTCCAAAAACCAAAAGACCCAGCGTCCTTTAACTTCGCGGATAGGAGCAGAGAGATTACAGCCAACACAAAGGCTATAGATTATACTATATCTGGACACGCAACAGATAGAAACGGGCTGTCGCACTACGTTGTGTACGTATCAACAAGCGCGTTTGGGGCGGGAGTACCTAGCGACGATTTTTTGGTTGATAAAATCTACTCTATAAATAGCCCTTCAGGAACTTACATACCCTCTTCTCAAAGCAATTATTATTTCAGAGCCTACGCCGTTAATTCTTTAGGGGAATATTCAGACAATCCAGTGGATAATTCTGTAACCTCCGCGCAATTAGGCGCAGTGAATCCAATAAAAGACGTATCGATCACCGCTCTAAGGCTAAACGACGACACAGAAGAGTTGGGCAACGATCCTGGTGCAAGTGATCCTGTAGCTGGCACAATTAAAAACGGCCATAAAGTAGACGAGTTCGACGGAACAAACATACGAATAAATTGGAGAACTGATATCCCAGGCGTACTGGGAACAAACACCTCCTTCGAATTCTCTTATAGAATTAGAATTTACAAAGGGTATCCCGAAACAGGAACCTTACTTTTTACAAATAATGATTTTAGGCCAGTTGACTGGGACTTGGGATTCACTTCTTTCGAGCTTCCTGAAAGCGAGCTAATAAACCTAACAAAGCAAGAAAATAATGGCTCAATAGATTTAGATGATGTTTATAGAAGTCTAAGCTTTGTAGTAGACGCAAGAGATTATTCTAGTACGCCTAAATACTCTTCTGAAAATAATAACAACGACGGGTTCGATGTGTTGTACGTCGAAAATCCAGCCCCAAGGAAGGCGGATCAGAACAAAGCTATAGAAGGGTTTATTGACATTAATGGCCACATCAAAATATTTAATACTGACAGACCTACTGATGCACGATCTGTTTATATTATAGCTGCGGTTCAGTCATTTACTTATAACGATTATGTAAACGCCACAGAAAGCAGCAGCCCCAAAAGGTCCACGTACAAGTTTAACACGCTGAGAGTAAATCCCATAGATAGTACCGATCCAGTTTTCGAAATAGACCCGAGCTTTAAAACTGACGACATGGATAAAGCTTACGTTGCCATAGCTTATACAGATGATTTTGACGAAAATTTAATAACTTACAAAACGCTAAACGGAATCACTTGGGATATAGACAAGAAGTTTTCCGACAGAATCTCTGACGTGTTGGAGGTCAAAAAGGTAACGCCAGAAGTTATAGATTTAATTGGTGAAGGTTGGAAGGCTTGGATAAAAGTTGACATCAACGGAGAGTGGCAAGGTACAAATATAGAATGTATTAAAGACGTCACTGATGAATACCAAGACTATAAAGGTTATGTTCCATTTTATTGTGGTAGAAAAATACCTTGGATTCAATATAGAATGCTATATGATCAAGGAATAAATTATAATGACTTACAAGTTAGAGTTAATCCCAGCCCAGGTTTAATGGTGGGAAGCCAAGTGGAAGACTTATTTACAGCTAGCTGCCTTTATTATTTACCCGAGGGAGACACGAGCGCGAGGCCTCATGGAGATTATACTGATAATACTTTTCTTATAGGAGGTTATACAAATCAAACTTGGCACACAACCGACGCCGATAGCCCGTATTACAAGAGAACAGATACGGGAGGAGGCAACGTCGAGTATTATAGATTTACCAAAGGATTCAAAAGGTACAGAGTATACTTTAAGCCGAACAAGGGTTTTGACCCAGATCATTATTGGGTAGTAGGCATGAACGCTAATGAGAAAGCTTATTTCTACAACAGCATGCTAGCGGGCCTTGGTAGATTTGCCGCAGCAGCAAGCAACGAAACAGTTAATGGTTACGAGGGTCAGCTAGTAGGTGGGGCGACAGACGCTCTAACCGCCACGGGTGGTACTGAGATACCTTGGGACGATGGGCAAGGAACTTTGGATCACGTACATATTGGTGGTAGTGACGCTTACTTTAATTATCACCCAGCAGGATTCGTTCAAGGATTCGGAGGGCTTCCGAAAGAGAGCTCCCATTTCGATATTCACTTGGGCCACATGGTAGACGGATCATACCTAAAGGACGCCATATTCTTTGTTATGGCAACCAACCAAAACGAAAAAGAACCAGACGTAAATTGCCCTAACTAAAATGAAAAACAACAATTTAATTATTTACTATAAAGATAAATCTAGAGACGTTTTTTCTTTTGCCTCAGACGTTTCTGAGGAACAGGCCATATCTAAATTCGAGGCTATTCGCCCAGAGGTAGACAAAGAGCAAATAGAAAAATACTTTTATCACACAAACGATGAGCTGCCAATCGAAATGTACGGCAAGTTCACGTCGCTAACCGAAGAGGGTAAAATAGAAATTAACACGCGTGCAGTGATGATTGAGGAGAGGCTTGACGACATAAGAAAAAAACGCGACCTGCTCATATCAAAGTTGGACATCCCTTTCATGAGAGCTTTGGAAGACGATAACGACACGGTTAAAAATCACATTAAAAAAATTAAAAACTTCCTCAGAGATTTACCAAGCAAGCTAAGGTTTCATGAATTAAATGACGAAGATATATTGTCTTATAATCCATTTGGTAACATACTTGAGATAGCAATAATAACTGGTGGTAGCGGCTATCAATCTCCACCCAAAGTAACCATAGATGAGCCTAAAAGGCCCGCTGTTGGATTTGCTCCGAAAGTGGTGGCTACAATAAAAGACGGCGCGGTTTCTAAGTTGATTTTAACCGACTTTGGTTGCGGTTATAATTTTGTCCCTAAGGTTGAGATAGAAGCTCCTGAAAACGGAGAAAGAGCCTTGGCCCTTTGCTTGCCTCCCCAAAATACAGTGTTAACTGAAGAGCAAATATTCGAAAACACTCGCTCTAACTATCAGTAGAGCATTCCACCCGGTTTCTTTTCTTGCACCAAGGTCGATAGCACGGTGCTCTTGATTCTGTCCGCAAGCTCCTTGGTTTCCGTCTCACTGAGAGGCGTGCTGCCGTAGCCTTGGCTTTCAGTAATTTCATTGGAAACTCCTCCAGCAGCATCAACGTTAACTGTGATGTTGATATTGTTGGTTTGATCCCCTGAGCCACCAGCATCAAGTTTAGTTGCTTGATTACCGCTGGAGGTTACGGGCTTCATCCTATGTGGCTTAGTGACTAATCCGCCTGTTGCGTAGGCAGCTATGTTGCCGCTATTAAGTCTATCGAAGAACGCGGTTCCATATTTGTCAACGATGTCTTTTCTTACGACGTATTCTCCACCCATTAGCAGGGCTGGTATATCATCTCCAGT
>MDSZ01131068.1_pt1 | contig 22407 bp, 38 predicted proteins | sample 811201 | NCBI WGS metagenome assembly MDSZ01 (sample SAMN05326647, study PRJNA326480) | marine metagenome | isolation source: seawater | place: Indian Ocean: North | collected 2010 | reverse complement strand
TTTCACCTTTGACAAAATAGTTTACAAAACTATCATTAGCATCTCCAACAAAATAATGATCAATATAACCTAACTCTTTAAGACGCTCAGGGAAGTTATAATTATGAGCTCCTAGTGTTTCAAGACCAGGACCTCCTATTACTATCTCAATATCTGGATAAAGATTTTTAAAAAGAGCAGATAGCCATTTACAAAACTGCTGGCTGTCAATTGTAAAAAGTGAAAGCAAAACGTGTGTAGGATTGTATTGCATTATTCTCTGCACATAATGATATAACATGTTAGTTATAACGGGTGCAACGCTACTATGCTGTTTTTCTCCATAAAAAAAGTCTTTTAATTCTTGACTCAAAGGATGATTTTTGACAATGTTTAGGATTTCAATATTTAGATCTAATCCTATACATTCTATATTGTTTTCTATCAGGAGACTCTTAATATATGCAGGGGTTGCAAGAGGACTACTATCGTCTACTAGTGGCACAGTAGTAACAACAACCCGCATAATTATTCACTCTTAAGCCCTGCTAACATGTCTTTAAGTTTACTGCTCTGTACACTTGCAGTAATTTTACCTGCTTCTTCATCAGGTGCAGATACTACACCAGCACCATCCTTGTTTTTAAGTTGTTCATAGATACTTGAACTTTGTTTCTTAAACTGTTGATACTCGTCATCCTCGCCCAAGTCTCGGATACGCAGACTTTCAACATCGAACTCCAGATCTATCTTTTGCCCTACTCCGCTACTTGAACGTGTTTTCATAAGTTGTAACTGATAGCGTCCACGCTCACGCATTGCACGACTTGTAAAGATACCGAACACATTATCAGCAGTATTAATTTTACTTAGTCCACCAGCAATGTGCGAATGATCAAACTCTATTTCTTCAACTGCGCCTCTGTTCAACTGCGATGCTGTAACAAACACACAATTTAATTCTTTTGCTAGATTGCGAAGTTCTTCACTTACATACTTGTCCTTAACAAACAAATCATTGGGCGAAACTTTTGCACTAACTGGCATAATCAAATCCAAGTAGTCAATAAGTAGGAAGTCAATCTTCCAACCATTTTTAATCTGCAGTTCTTTTAAGTATGCACGGATATCATTTACGTTACTCTGTGCTGGCATATATTTAATCTGCAGGTTACCTGCTTTTTTGCCAGCCATTTTAACTTTCATTTCCACTGTGTCTAAGTCTTTAAATACCTCCTTAGTAGACACATTTGTCATCATACTATCAATGCGCATAGCACTGAGTCCTTCACTAAGTTCCAAACTCAAGTATACACCATTCAATCCTGTTGTTACCCAGTTAACTGCCAAGTTCTGCATGAACAAACTTTTACCTGACCCTGATCCACCTGCAAAAATATTAAGTTCACCTTTGTTCATACCACCGAACAGTTTGCGATCAACAGCGGGCCAGCCTGTGCTAATTTGTCCGTTGTTGTCTTTTAGTGCCATTAATCTTGCTCTGGGATCTTCAAAATAGTCTGTTCCCATATCTTTTGTTAAACTAATCTGTACAGCATCCTTAATTAGTTTTTCAACAGGATCATATGTGCCTTTCTCCAGCAAGTCTGCCGCCTTGAGAATAGCACGTTCCAGTTCCTGACGTTTTGTAAATCCTTCAAACTCCTCCAGGAACCAATCATTGTGACTGTCTGTAATGTCCGGCACAGGTTTTAGTTCAACGCCTGTTACTGCCTGTATTTGTTCATATGTAGGCAGTGCGCCATGTTCGTCACTGTGTTTCTTAATAAACTCTGCAGTGTCCTTCAAACTGCGATCAAAGTTTTCTGTATTGTAAATGTTCTGAACACGCACATAATTTTGTGCATCATTCATCATCATTTCCAAAAATAGTTTTTGTAAATCTGCTGTGTATTCTTTAGCCAAGTTTTTTCCTTAATAAATTTATTTTTAAACTGTTTGTCTGTTTTCCATCAATAATACTTTTTAGTGTGAACAGTTTTCCATAACGCACCACTGCGTCATTTACATCTTTAACATCCGATTCCCATTCAGGAAAACTAACACTCCATCCATATTCAAGTGCGTCATCTATAAGTTTTTGTCCTGCTCTATCTCTATCCGGTACTAGTATAACTTCTCTAGCCAGTGTGTCAATAATTTGTGCTTGTTGCTCACTGCACTGGTTGCTTAGTATACCAACACCGCCTATACACAGGGCATCCAATAAGCCTTCTGTAACTATTACAAACCGACTGTTAGGATGCTGAGAATCAATCCCATAAACATAGCCAGTATCATGATTAGTAAAATATTTGGGTCTTCCGGCATTGTCCGTACTCCTTGCGCTGAAACCTATTGTCTCACCCTGCCAAGTAAAAGGAACAATCACACGCTTCCACATACCTGCCGCTCTTGTATTTGCATACATCAATTTTTCTGTGGGCAATGCTCTTGCTTGTGCGTATTGCTTCACAAAGTCAGGAAGTGTGCTAGTTGCTCCTTCGGGTAATGACCTAGATTTAAATTCAACTTGTATTTGTTCTTCATCAGGTTCTTCTAATACAACAGTTTCTTTAATACGCAATGCTTCAATGTTAAGCATCTGACGAGTGTTCTCATCCACACCTAACCATGTAAGTAGTTTACGCATCTTAAACGTAATATGCCTACCGGGTTGCCAGCCAGTCTTAAAGTTGCAGTTAAAACAATGATAACTCACAGCATCGCCATTTGTAATCACACCGCCTCGACTACGTTTATCCTGACTTTCACCATTATGATGACAGCAAACAGCGTTAAACGAAATCCAACCATTGCTGGTACGTTTTTGCTTGCCCGGAAGGCTATCTATTACTGCCTGTTGTATACTATTCATCTATAGTATTATATGCTCTTTTGCGAATAAATGCAACCGTTTTGTAAAGTACTCATGCCCAGCCTCGTTGGGATGTCCTCCTTCTGCAAACAATTTAAGTCTTTTGTCCTCTTGTTCAGCACGTTTTAACATAGAATCCATACTGAATCCATCAATAAAATAATTGTCTAAGTTAGTAGTAGCATGTGTACCCAGGGCATTAAATTGTAACACAGAAATATTATGTGCTTTGCATACGCTGTTAACAATTAATTTAGCATTGTTTGTCCACATGTCATGACTATCGTTTGTAGACCGTACTACCCAATCTTTGCAACTACTAGTCCAGGAATCCTTTACAAATCCGTTATGTGTCCATGTCTTATCATACCAACTAAAACGAGTACGCTCAGTCCATGCTACACAAATTACAATTTTTTCATTCGGATTACGTGTGGTGTTAAAATAATTGGTAACCTGCTGTGCAATAGCCATGTTACTATTTGCAGGTTCAGCAAGATTATCTACTTCACAATTGTTGTATTTTGCTAGTAATCCTAACCAACAATTGCTAGTGCGCCAGGGTATATTTTTGTAGTGTCTGTCCCATATTGCACTGTCACTGGTTTCGTCCCAAACACCTGCTAGTTCAGGATCTATTAATTCACTTCCATAGGTAAAACTACAACCGAAACCTACTAGTTTCACGGTCTATATAATACTTGATTAAGAGTCCCTGAAGTAGTACTACGCACAAAACGCACTGCACTGTATACGCCTGTAAAGTTAATGTAGTCATTATCTTCCTGTGCAGTATATGTACGTGTTGTGATGTCTGTAAAGTCAGCGTTTTGAATACTATTACTTGGATTAATCGAGCCCTGTATGGTTAGTGTGCCTGTAAATGCACTGCTGAAATATACCTGCGCTGTATGTTGCGCTGTGTTACGATTGATATATGGTTTGATTGTTATATTACTGCCTGTATCTCCGCCTGCAAAAGACTCAGTTGTACTTTCTACAAATGCAGGATAGATACCTTCTACAACTTCTAACACACCGTTTGCACCATAATTATCATCTGCGTATGCTGGTGATATTCTACTTTCACCGTCGGTAACTTTAAGACTGTAGTTGTAAAACTTACTGTCCAAGTTAAGTAAATCTGCTTCTGTAATTTGTGCTTCAAACAAACCACGTCTTGGATCAATAGCAGTAAGCGCACGTTCAACATATGCTACGCTATTTTCTTTATCCATAATAATAATATTTGCAGTGTGATCTGTCATCGTTACACGTTTTTGATCACGGTTTTTGAATTCTATTCGGATATAGTTGTCTATACCACGATATACTTTAATGTTAGGTGTGTAGAACATACTCATAATGTTGTTTACTCCAGTATCAGTTACAACTGCAGTGTGTCTTTGTGCATATAAATATCCAGTAATAACAGTCATACTGTATTTATCTATAGGTAACGATGCCACCATTAGCAGAAGAAATATTTGAAAAGTATCCGTTCTTAAGTTTGGTTACCTATGGTGGCTCTGAATACGTAGGAATAGTACAGAATCAGGACGATACAGTTCTGAGTATGTATGACTATAGTAAATTACCAGAAGAACTTAAAAGCACTTTCCTAGAATTAGGAGAAAGTTGGTGGTGGGAAAGTAATCGTATGATACCCATTAACCTTTTTCTTAAAAACGACTTTGCACAGTTTGCAAATATCCTAATTACTTTTAACATTCGTGATACTGAAGTAGTACGTGGACCCAGTGTAAGCATTGCTGATCTTGCAAAGAAACGCAGCAAGCGTAGAAACATACAATTAGTAAAGAAAGTAAAATGACACTTTTTGGTTTATTAATGATTAAACACTTTATTATTGATTTAGGTGTTCAACAATATTTAGGACAAAGTGGCAAGCATAGATATTTCAGTAAACTGGCTCACTACCATTACTTACATCATGGTTTAGGAACATTTGTAGTTTGCTGGTTATTACTGCCAGTAGACATAGCACTGCTCATTGGCATTGTGGATTGGTTTGTACACTGGCACATAGACTTTTGTAAACATCACCTTAATAGAGCAATAGGTGCGGCACCACGTACAATGCGTTGGTGGTGGACAAACGTGCTTGATCAGTGTCTACACACAGCAACTTATTGGATAATAACTATGACAGTGATACAGTGGCCTGTAGGCATACATTTGATACCCCAGATATACGTTTAGTGTACAGTGGTATCTGGCGGGACATCTGTGTCATCTTCCTCAATCCTATAGACATCATCATCTATTGTTTCCATAACATATTCCAACATATGTTTAATTTGATCATCGTCCAGAAATGTTTTATAAAGAACCATACTGTGTTTTAGAAGCATTGTTGCCATAAACATAAAGTCTTCATCATCGTGCAGTTCATTCTGTATGTGATTAATTAAACTTTGCTGTATCTCTTCCATGCGTTTTGTGTTTTTCTCAGCCATTTTGTTCCTCTAAAATATTCATATGCACTGCTACTAATTGTGCATATGCCACACTGTGACTCTTCTTAAAAAAGTATCCACCATCTGCAGGAGGTTGCCAAACACTTTCTGCAACCTCACTCCATGTTTTGCCCACTAACTGTCTTTTGCCAGGGCGTATAACTGCTAGGAACATTGCCATACGTGGTATACTATTTACAGGTTCTGGCATCTGTGTGCTTAGTTCATAATGATTTGCAATGTGTATTACTTGTTCAAAGAACTGTCTATCCTGTAAACGTGCCCAGTTAGGTTCACGCATTAGTTCTACTAAATGTAGTTCATCACGCACATTCTCATACACACTAACGTTTAGGAGATCAAGTTTAAAATATCCCAGTGTTTCTGCTTGTTTGTGTTCCAGTGTAGCAAGTCCATCATGTGCAACAGGAATGTCTGTAAAGTAAACACCAGTATTGTGTTTAGCACCCGTATCCAGTCTTGCTGTTGTACCCCCAACATATTTTAATAACTGTGTGCGATCAGCAAAGTCAATATCTACATCTGGCATATCATACATTATAAACCTGCCTCTTTAAGTATTGCTTTTACCCATTCTGTGTCCGCAAAGAAGTCCACAAACTTACGCTTCCAAAAGTCAGGATCTATGTAGGGAAATATCATTTCTATTTGTTCTGTGTTTAATTTGTCCAGTGCTTGTACACCACTGTCACAGTTAAATATTACCCAGGGACTGATACGTCCTGTAGTAACATGTTGTACTAGTAGATTACTGCTTACATAATTGAAGTAATGGTTAAACACACTTTCCTTATCTTCTGCCCAGCGTTCCATTGTTTTTATGCTACGTTCCAGTGCATCCTGTGTTGCTTCTCTGCGTATATGATCAAACAAATATTCCTGATATACTGCATCCTTGCACCAATGATCCAGTTTCTTATTGCTTTTAATTACCCAATCAATAAACTTTGTAGTGTTAATAGCACGAATATTAACCATGTGTCTACCAAACTTTACAAACGCATTGTAGTATGGAGATTCACAAAAGTCAGCATATGTTTTAAACTTAGCACTGCCTTGACTCAGTTCATAAAAACGCAAGTATGCAGTCATACCCAGTTTAACACCAGCCTCGTTTTCCTGTTGCGCACGACGTTTAGGCTCACACAGATGTGCCGCAAGAGTGCTTTCCTTGCGATAACTTTTACCACAGTATTTGCATACAAAATCTTTTTGTTCCATACTATAGTTAATTATAGCATCTTTCACTATTGTTGTAAAGTCATTCACCATGCAACCTTTGTATTTCTTTGATGTCTTTGTCAGTGTACATAGTAACTAGAATGTCTAGTTCATCACTTTTTGCAAGTGGATGCAAGCGTTCTACTTCTTTACGCCGCTTGCTTGATGTGTTTTTGTCTTTCTTTTTGTGTCCAACCCATTGATGAAACTGTGTACCCATGCCAGGAGATACTGTGCATAATAGTTGCCAAACAAGTTTTGGATGTTTTGCTAGTTCGAAGTATGTGCAGTTCACACGTTGATTTCCTGCCAATAGATAATATGCTTGTAGTTCTCCACTGCCCTTAACCAAACTAACATAACGATTAAGTAGGAAAGGTGCCAGTTGCTTCTGATGTTCCGGAGTAAGACGATCATAGAAGCCATAGTCTTTTTTATCTATAGCCGCAAGCACTGTGTTTAGGGGAAGTTTATCACTCAAAGTTTACTCCTGCACTGTGTATAACATCACTAAATGATAACACAAACATACGAGCATCGTCAAGTCTTTCAAACTCTAATATGTATGTCCTGTCTTGCATGCGTATGTCATAGCCTGTTCTGTTTTCAAGATAGCGTTCTATCCTAGCACTTAAATCCTGCATGCCTGCTAGTTGTTTGCGGGTACGTTCATAATTAATATAACCGCTCCACTGAAACACCCTGTAGTCTGCACGTAGTATTTTACCAGGCTCTGTCAATTGAAACAATCTCGTTCTGCTTGTTGATCTCTTTGGCGCAGTAGACGCATCGGGGATTATCAGTATCTGTTTCAATGGGAATCGCAAGGATTTGTCCTTGTTTAAGTTTCGGGAAGAACCATTTGACATCGGAATATATATCCACTATGTTTACAGGTAGGTAATCATGACGGAAGTCTCCCAATGGATTGAATACAAATGCATCGAATCCTCTGTCATTAAGACTACTAAAATTAAGCATTTCAAGATCACCTATTTCTCTATCACCAATTAGTATCTTCCAATCAACAGGCATGCGTATCATTTTACCACCTACATCTAGTACTACTGCAGGTGAATTAAAACTTTCTAAAAATATAAGTGGAATAAAGAAATAATCTGGATCAGCAGGATCACTGTTATCCAGTATTGCAAAACGTAAATCTTCTACCTCATCGGGTATGTCGTTCATTTCGTATGCTTTGTTTTCCAGTGTTAATATGCGCATTAGTATACCTCTACAATTTTATCCGCAATGCCATATTTCACTGCTTCTTCTGCACTTAGCCATCTATCTTCGGGCGGCAATAATACTTCACGTATCTTCTTTTCTGTAAGTCCTGTGCATTTTTTATAATGTTCAACCATACGTTCTGTGCTAAGTTCGAACTCTCTTACCTGTGCAAATAGTTCATGTTCCTTACCACGACTTCCCCAACTATATTGATGACTTAGGATACTTGTGTTAGGAGTAATTACACGGCGACCTTTCTTACCAGCCATGAAAGTAAGCACACCACAACTTGCTATAAGTCCCAGGCCTACAGTTCTAATAGGAATACTACTGCCTTTCATTGTGTCAATTAGCGCAAACGCCGCATGTACACTACCACCAGGACTGTTAATAATTAGTGTTAGTTGTTTGGGACGTTGTGCTTTAGCCAATAGATTCATTTCAATAATCCAACGAATAATTACGCTAGTACTTTTGTTATCGAATCCATCACTAAAATACGCCATACCTGAGTTGTACATGGTGCTTCCATGTTTTGGCATGTCTGTGTCTGTTTCACTCATCATTACTCTTCCAATCTATTGTTTCATTTAGTACATCTTTTGCATACTTGTCCAGGTATTCTTTTACAAAGGCAAATGCTTCTGGCTTATAATGTCTTTGATAAGGCTCCTTATCCGAATCATGTTCAAACCATTCGCCTCCATTTTCATACATATATTGATTAGCACAAAAATTTAATATTGGAATAACACGTTTATTTTCCCTTACAAATTTTTGTTTTTCTATGCCAGGAAATCCACGTATCATGTCAGGATTAAAATTATTACACTGATCCCAAATCAAATACTTTATACCCTGGTTATCTAACCATCCTGCAAATAGTGCAATGTTTAGGAAAGCATAGTCCCATTCTTTGTAACAAGTATCACTAATTTGTGCATTTATTTTATTATAGTCAAATTCACCATCTATAACATAACTACCTTCAATAGGATCGTTCTCTTCATTAATTCTGCTTATCTCAAAACGATTTACAAAAGTTAGGGGAATTAAAACCCAATCCACTGGCCCATATGCCGCAACATATTCAACTGTAGTTCTAATGCTCCTATATATACTGCCCCCATCTTTGCTTAAATTTACGCCTGGAAAAGGGTGCCAGTTAAGTCCAAAACTACATCCGTTAAGTACAGTAGTCAATTCCAGTCTGCCTTCTCTACTGTAAAAGGATAGTTTGCTTCTTTATAAAATGCTTTGCGTTTTGTTAGATGTCTTTTAGCATACTTTGCTGTTGAAGTTATGTCCCAGATCTGTACAAAATCTTTATCTTTAGCCTTGCGTATACCTCTACCAATACTTTGAATAACACGCACGAAACTTTTACCAGGTTCAACAAGCACAAGATTAAAAATTCTTGGAATATTAATACCAACAGCCGCCACACCGTATGTTGCGATAATGACCTTGCCTTCAGCAGTTGATACCTCGTCATATTCTGCTTTTCTATCTGCACCCTTTGTACTCCCTGATACAAAGACACTATCCGGTATTGCTAGTTGTAGTGCTTCACCTGCACTTATGCGATCCACAAGTATAAGTGTGTTACCACTGTCCTTGATACTATTGCATAAACTACCTATCCAGTCTATTCTATCTTTGTCTCCCAGTAAGTATTTAAGTTCACTTTGATAATTATTGTGTGCAACAACGTCAATCATCTGCACAATGTTAACATGACACTGCGCAAGAACACCTTTATCCTGCAGTTCTTTTGCACTGATCTGATTTATAACAGGACCAATACTACATATAATACCCACGTTTTCAAACTTTTCCTTGGGTACTGTACCTGTTAGTCCCCAGCGTATAGGAATATGACTCATAACACCTGTAAGCAGTGCAGTAAGTGCATCTGCTTTTGCCATGTGTACTTCATCAACCATAATACATACTACATCCTCGAGGAACTCTCCAATGCTTATGGGTGCCACGCTGTTCTTTGTATTCTTAAGTAATATGTTCATACTCTGCCAAGTACAAATAGTATGCGTTTTTCCGAACTCTTTGCGATCACCATAGTATACGCCAACATCCAGACCCATATTAATATAGTCCTCTTCTGTCTGTGTGACTAAACTTTTGTTTGGTACGATTACAATTGAACGTCCATACTGTTCTACACTCTTACTAAGTGCCGCAGTCATTAGTGTTTTACCAGCACCTGTTGCTACTTCTTGCAGACTTTGTGGATTTGCTAGGAACTGATTAATAGTTTCAACTTGGTAGTCACGTAATATAATAGGCTCTCCTTCAGCAGGATGCCCCTTTGGCCACGCTACATGACTAAAACTATCTTCTGTAACAGGTTCAAGAGTAAACTCACTCTGATATTCACGCAGATCATTTAGCGTAACATCATAGCCCTGTTGCTGTAGTACAGGAAGAATGTCCGGGAGGAGGTTTATATAGGTACTCCCTCCAAGTTGAAAAAATGCTTTTTTGCCGTCCCAGCGTCCCAGTTTAACTGCGGGCAAGTAACGTGCATAGGGTACTTCATACTTGAACATGTTACTCAACTTGCGTCTTGTATCCAGGTCAAGTCCTTCAATCTTAACGTTTACTTCATCTTTAACGTGTAGTATTGCAGGTTTCATCTAAATATATATTCCAAACGGGTTCGTAATTCTTTATTGTTAGTATTGTACATTATATCTTTGAAAAAAGCAATATCCTCAGGTGTGTTTAATAATTCAATGCATGAGTTTAATTGCACTAACAGTCTATGGTTTTGTTCAACACGTTCCTGTACGCCTGGCATATTCCATATATCCCATGCATTATCCAATGCTTCACGATTATCCTGCATTAATTGTATAGTTCTTGCATAGGGATCTGTAATTGTTTGACTAGTATAATCCAGGATGTCCACAAACATATCAAAACCCAGTTTCTGTAGGCTATCACATGCCCTATATCCATGTTGAATAGGTATACAGTAATCCAGAAAACATTCTTCAGACTTTGCACTCCAGTGATGTCCTAGTTCCCAAAAGTTTGGCTCTGTAATAATGTTAAATACAGCCTTGCTTCTGGGCAATTCCTCTGTAAATCTTATGGGTAAACCAGGATATATATCTCCTATAAACAGAGTATGCAGTGTAATATGTTCCTGCTCAACATTGAATGAACTAGTATACTCCCAGTTATCGTCTATTGTAAAATTTTCATTTAACCAACTACTGAGGACTATTCTATGTTCTCTGGGTTTGTTTAACCAAGCACTAAATTTAAACTCCTTTGTGGGCGCATTACCAGTTTCAATATCCTGTATGTGACTTATTGTTTCACATACAAATAGTTTATTTCCAGCATGTGCCATATCAACATACTGTTCATATACAAATGCAGTGTTTGGTCCTTGTTCAACTAGTGGATTACTACCATAATGAATTGCACATAGTTCGTCCCGTGTTTTGTGATAGTCAACATATTTGTCTGGCAAATGATCTATTACAAAACCTATGTCAACATCTATTGGCATGTCAGCCTGTGCATCAGGTAAACATTCTTTAAATGTATGGGATAATTTCATTTGCTACCTTTTGGTGACCTTCTTCAAGGAAATGTCCACCTGGTCCATGTGGTGTTTTGAATGCCCATTCTACCATGCCATCATTGGGCCAACCAACAAATTTTGTGTGATCTATTAAGTCATAATAGTCTTGACACAGTGTCCAAAACCTTCCGAATCGATGTTGGTTATCATGTGTACTAAGCATTAAATACTTCTGATTGTTTACCTGTAAAAAACTTTGCAATAATACTATTTGCCTTAACCAGCGCCTATATTCATGTAGGTCATTATTGTACCGTGTAATGTAGTCAATTAGAGGTAGACGGTGACGTTGTTCAGCGTTCTTAAATCTTCTCCGGTTATGTGTTGGCCATATATCAAATACGCCAACATCATCTGCAAACTCCTGCCTACTACAACTAGTCCATCCTATTATAACTAGATCGGGTTTATGTTTACTTACTGCTAGTATAGTCTTTTTAACAATATACTCATTACCCACACCAGGTTCACCTTCATTGAGTAACTTCATATTTACTTTACGTGCAACTAACACAGGCCATGCATCCTGTTCAGGATTAGCCAGTTCAGCACCGTATGTAAAACTATCACCTATTGTATAAAGCATATCTTATTCTAACATAATAAAAGTGGGTAGTCTATTTCTAAACTACCCACTCAATGAACCGCGCTTGGAGGAGAGAGAGGAGAGAGGAGCCGCGGTTCAATCCGTCAATTTTTTGTTCCGTCAATTTTTTAACAAGGGTATTCGTTGGTTATTACTTTGTGTACCGTCAAAATTTTGTAATTTTATTACATAAATATTTTAGGGTGAGAAGAGAAGTACAGCCTCCTATCGTGGTGCACTTCTCTTCTCTAGATTACGAAAAAACAACCCTGAGAAGAAGAGAGAGAGGAGGTTGTTAGTCCGTAAAGGCTTTGCTTTACATCCTTTTCATACAGGTTGCATTAGCAAGTGATCTCCAGTTACTCGATATCTTTTTAAGGTCAGCAACTTTAAGTGCCATCCGCAAACTTACTTCACGAAACTTGTTGCAATTGTCCGATATAAAGTCTATGATTTCTGACTCTTCTTCTTTCTTAAAGTCATAGCCTTTAAACAGATCACCTTTTTGTGCAATTTGTTTTACACGCAGAATTTTATCACGCATTGTATCCAGTGTTAAGTCTAGATAATGACAACGTGATTGTAGTGCTTCTAAATGATCTTGAAGTTTTTTACTGCGAACATTCTCAAACTTAATGTTTGTAATAAAGCAGGCACTGCCCTTGAACTCAAACTTGTCAGGGATGCCTTCGTTGCGCAGTTTAGCACTTTCTGCGTTCCAGTATATCATACGCTTCTTCCCGCTGTCCAGTGCGGCTTTTAGGATGTTAAGTGCTAGATCATCCATTAGCACACTATCACAGTCATCGAACACTAGAACGTTGCCTTTATCACTGTACTCATACAGTTTAGCATACAGTCCTAGGGGTGTCATCGCACCTTTTACTACTTCGTATTTACGCTTGGAACCAGCCATATCACCAAAAAGTGAACTTTTTGACAGTTCTTCTTCAACACCGAAACTCTTACCAACGCCCGGAGGGCCAGTAACAATTAGGGCACGTATGTCACTTTTAACTAGCGACTTAGTCATCTGATCAAGTATCTCAAAACGTGTGCCTATTTCTTGCATACGCTCTGCATCCTGTTTTGCTGTAAACTTAGGTTCAGCACTAGCAACTATATCTTCCTTAGTGCCTTCTTGTTTAATAAAAGCATCACGTTCTACATATTGCAAATACTTCTCTCCGCCAACACTAATCCGAACTTTGTTAGCATTTGGACCAAAGCGACATGTACCATCGACAGTTACAAAACCGCCTGGCTTGCCTTTAGCAGGCACAAAGTTTTTAATAAGGGGGAATACAGTATTTTCTACTGCTTGGTTGCGGTAACTACCGTCTTTTACTAGAATGTATGACATGTCTCTCTCCGTGTCATTTAATTAACTTACTCATATATAATAACATCTGTAGTATATATGTCAACCTTTTATTTTAAAAAAATCGTAACAAGTTTGTACACACTGTGCCTGCGCACGACAATCTTCCAGTGCATTGTGTGCCGCAAAGTTCATTGCCTTGCGAGGATCTTCAGGCATAAGTTTAAACAGTGTTCTACTGTCACGTATATTCCAGAAGTTCCAGGGTTTGTTATGTCCCTTACTCATTAACAAACTATCCAGTATAGTAATATCAAATCCATATCCCTGCGCCCAGATAACATCAACACCCACTACCCAGCGTTGCAGTTCACGTATAAAGGTATCCAAATCCGTACGGTTTTCATCTCCCAGTGCTTCCTGCCATATAGCCTCGGGTTGACTGCCCCACCATTCAATTGTTGTTTCATCTGTTGTACGTCCCAGTGCAACCTGCTCATCTACATCCAGTCTATGATAAAGTTCACCATAGGGCTCACTGCGTGTGTGCGGATCAAACTTAATTGCACCACAGGTTAAAACTACAGCGTCACTGGTAGTATCCAGTGTTTCAAGATCTATCATACCGTGTATAGCCATTATAATACTTTCCTTACACTGCGAAGCGCACCCTCTACCCTAGTAGGATATTTGCCCAGGAATGTGCCTCCAGTTAGATCACCTTTTGTAATATAGCATTTGTGACTGTGTTCTATATCGTCCCAGCACTCCAACATTGTACGTGCCATATCATCAAAAAAACTATCTGTAAAAATAGGATCATCCTGTTTGTAGTAAGCATAACTTGCCATTAAGTACCAGGGTACCATCATATTAATATTTTTAGCAAACAATTCTGCCGCATGTTGATCCAATACTATCTTGCCCATAAGTTTAACAAATCCATTCTTAGTTCGTCAATTAACATATAACCAAATTGTTCAAAATAATAATTTCTGTTGAAGTCTGCTATTCCACGAACATCTTCCCAAATTTTTTGCATTTCCACTGCACTCAAACGTTCTTTTGTAAAATGATAATTAATATTAATCATGTCTTTCATACGAACTACATTATCCAGTTCATCATACATTTCATCAAAAATATAATTATATGTTTGAAATCCATAGTGTCTAATGTTTTCCAGTGCCAGTCTATGTGCGCACATTAGGAAAGGATGACCTGCTACAATAGCATTAAAAGTTTTTTCGCTAATTATACCATACTCTTCTGTGTACTGGCTTTCACTAACAATAGTAAACAGTGCGGTATTATAGTTCTTACGCATAGCAAGAAGATTTGCTAGATTATCATATGTATCATCATACTCTTGTACAGTTAAGTTCGGATATTTTAGTTCTATACCCTTTGTCTGTAGGCTTATGTTGCCCAGTCTATCATCCAAACTGTTTTGCAGTGCGGCACGATGCGGTTTATATATGCGCTGTGGACAAACAAAATTAAATTCGAAGTCTTTATGTTCAGGCGAAAATGCTTCCCTTAAAACATCTTCAGCATCCTTATAACTACACCAAGTTTCATATTGATGACTGCTGAATTCAATTAAATGAAAACTATCTTTTGGCCAGTCTTTTTTAATGCCCAAAGGCCAAACAATAACAATTATTTTTTCTAAGGGAAAATTATTTTTCTTAAAATGCTGTTCAAGTTTTACAAGTTCACTTGGCCATTTACTGTCCTTGTGAAAGTCTGTTAACATATCCTGCAAATTAATAATTAGTCTATATTCTGGATTTTCAAAATCGCAAAAAGTTGTGTTTCGAGGTACATGTACATCCCAACCAAAATCAGTTATAGGGTATTTCAGTGCGGCATCTAAAATTTCCGCATGTGGAAATACCTCTCTAACAATTGAAGTCCAGTGTTTATGCAAAGCGTTCCTCTACACTCTTAATGTGTTTGCATTTACGATACGCAATACAATTACAGTCAAAGCCATAATCAGTAAGTTCAACTGTATACTGATCACCTTTTGAACCAGTGACAGGCCATTGGACACCAACTAAATGGTGTCCTTTGCTTTCCAATACTTCAGTAGCGTGTGCCATTATGCGGCCTTTACTTTAAATTCGTCGGCACTAACCTTGCCAACAATCATTGACTTGTCCAACTTGGTGCGTGTTGCACCAAACGGTGTAGCACCAGTATTAATAACTTCAATTGTTTTGCGGTTTACTTTAACAACTTTACCAGTCTTTTTAAGTCCACCGTATTCCCAAACAATTGTATCACCAACAACAACACCACGACTGTTTACTTTGCCAAGGAATGTAATGTGTGAATTATACTGCTGAGCCAATACATGCATGTCAGAAGTATTGGTAATCTTGCGCATTGCATCCAATGCATTTTGAAGTTCTACTGAATAAGTCATCTATCTCTCCTCAATTTCAACTTACTATTAACAATAACACAGGTATAGGATGTGTCAACCTATTAGGCTTTGTCTGCCCAAAACTCATCCCATAGTTCATATACAAAATCAAGTTTTTCCATATCTGACATCCATGCGCATAATTTCATACAGCCATCTTCTTCAAGTTGTTGTACTAATTCATGCACATGTTCACAACCACCGATTCTTTTGCTGACTTCCTCAACAAAATCTTCTTCTAAATCCATAATGTAACCTGACATTCCCATCTGCATCTCCTTGTTCATCTTATAATTAACAATAACACGGATACTATATATGTCAACTGTTTTCTGGCATTTTTCCTGTAATTAGAAACATTTTTTTCATGATGCATTGCACATCTTCAGCAGTGCGAAACCGTGACACAGTGTCACCTTCGGCAGTAATACCGGGCATCTCTACCATTTTTTCATTTTTAAACACAGCGATTTCGAACAGGTTCTTGCGATTCTGTTCGTCCACAATGCTTAACTTATAATCAGGTCCAAACCTAACTATCCTTTGATTCGGGAGTTTCGCCATTTAATTTCTCCTCAAATGTTAATTGGATAATATCCAATTCGCCGTTCGATTTTATCTTATGTTTTAGATAACCATCTTCAATTAGTGTTACCAAAGTCAACAGAATACCATGGCTGACACCTGCTTGGCGTCCGAAAATAAATCCCATTACACTGCCTACGATGTAAGCACCAACATACCAATAGACTGGTTCCATTTTTTATCTCCATAAAGAGCTACTACACGACGATTATATTCTTCTTCTGTGCGGGCAAGATTATTAAGAACGTGTTTCCACATACGTCTTACTTCTTTACTATTGTCTTTATTTAATAGCAACTTCTCGATACTAGCCGCCCGTTGAGTTTGTGTTTCTTCTGAATAAGGACCCATTAACTTTCTCCCTTTTCGATTATCTTAAGCACCCAGTGCAGTTCTTCAGCACATCTATTGTACCATTGAGCATCATGCGGATCATGACACTTGTTAGATTCATCTATTAATTGTCCCATACGTACACGAATGTATGCCTTGGGATCCTGCGGCTGATTACGTCTCATACCCACAAATACGCTAGTAAACCAGCACCAATTACAATCCACCAGAGTTTCCAACCCAGTTTAAAAGCGGCACTGATAATCATTATAAAAATAGCAACACTAAAAGCAAATGCCGCAATGTGTAGAATTACATCCATTTTATCATACAGCAATTCAAACGTACCAGAATCTGTAATAGCAACTTCCATTATGATCTCCTAATTGGACAAACCGTTTTTAAAATCTTAAACGGATTGTCACGTTTGAAAATGTGACATGTAAAACCAGTACTGCGAGCCTTGCGGATTGCACTGTCCAGTGTACGATGTGAACTATGGGTGTATCCCATATTTGTTAAAAATACTTCATACATTATGCCGCTTCCTTAAACGCTTGAGTAAGTGGAGTAAATCCAACACCAGCAATCATCCAACGATTGCCTGCTTCATCTTCGATGATATCGCCAACACTAAATGAATGCATACTAGCAAACCGTGTAATACGATCTTCAGGACCAATGTTACCAACTTCAAACACATGATTCAAGTCATCAGCAACGACTTCTGCTACCTTTTTGTAGCAACTATCGAAGTGCATCACAGCAATTTCTGCATTATCATAAATGCTTGCTTGGATATGACACACAGCCTTTACATGACAATCCCAACCTTCCTTATTAATAAGGTCCTGGATTTCCGACAGATCATTTTGATAAACAGTAAAAATCTGTGGACCGGATTTTGAAATTAGTGTTGACATCTATCTCTCCTCAAAAACAACTTACTCTTTACATTAGCACATATATGATATGTGTCAACCTTTTTATTGCATTGGAATAGCACTAACTATAATATTTCCAATTATTAAAAATGAAATCACTGCTGCCATTTTACTTCTCCTCACTTTTTTTAGGACGCCCAGGTCCTCTTTTCCAAACATTTACTTCCAGATCTTCAGTCCGTTCATTTACAGGACAAACTGTAACCTTTCCACCATTAGCGAAATACTCTGCTAGAGCTGCTTCATATTTTGTTTTTTGAATAGTATCCATTACTTTTCCTTTTACAAGTACAGAGGACCTGTCCACTGGATGCAATATCCACCGTCCAGGATGTTGCCACGAGCGGCATTACGAGCAGGAGCATTATAGCCAGCGGCTTTAAGAATATCTCCCTTACGAAACTTTTTATCAGTGTCAGTGTTTACAACAAAACCCCAAACACTGCCACCATTTTTGTTGGTGATTTTAATGTATTTTTTACCTTCAGAGTAACCAATACCATCTTTAAACTCTTCAAACATACGCTTTTGAATATCGCTGATATCTCTATCACGAGCTGCAGAACAATTACCCTGCCAAACTGCGTAATCATTAACAATATCTTCAATTAATTTTTCGATTTGCTGTTGCATTTCTCTCTCCTCAAAAACAACTTACTCTTTAATCTAACACATATTACTATGTTGTCAACCTTTTTTTACCAAAAAAAGTATCATATGGATCAGGTTTTCCGTGAAATACAACAATACTGCATGCATCGGGTACAACTTCCTCTTGATCTGGTTGTAAATAGTCATCAGGGTATTTAACATCTAAACCGCCAACACGGGTGCCGCCATGCTTAATTTCCCACTTGTAACTCATTGCCCATTCACGTGGCCACCAGGATTTGCCTGGACGATGTTTGAACCAATCAGTAACGTAGTCCTGATCTCCTCTAAATTGACGTAGATGTTTGGGGATATCACTAATAAAATGACTATACATATCCCTAGTAGAACCAGGGTCAAAACGCATAACACTACTATTGCTGACAGGATAGGTTTCAATAAACTGTCTATTAAAGTCTTGACATATAGCATATTTGCCAGGTTCCCAGTCCCAAAATTTGTCTATACTGTTAACAATAATTGTATCCAGATCCAAGTAAAGTATTGGACCTGTCCAAGTGTGTTCTGCATGTATATACAGTTTATACCACCACAGTTGCCGTGCTGATAAGTTCCAATCAGGTAATGGTATTGTTCTAACACCAGGAAGTCCTATATCCTGATCAGTAAACACAGTTAAACGAAAGTCAGTGCAATATTCGTGTAAATTTGCATAGATTTGTTTAACGTGTACGTTAGGATCAAACTTATCACCTGCACATACCAGTGCTACTTCTTTCATTCGTAACGCTCTATATCATCTTCTGTTAGTAGTTCACTAGGGCCTTTCCATATTTCAATAATATGTGCAGGTTCATCTGTATCATTACAACCTTGATGCCAAACTTTAGAAGGAATATCCACAGGATTGTGCGTACTTAGAGTAAGTCTACTACAACCATCATGTGGATCACTGCCTCTATGAGTTTTGATATATGCGTTTCCGCTTACAAGATTCCATGTTTCCGAGCGGTGTTGATGACGTTGCATGCTTAGTTTACTGTGAGGAGCAATAACTAGTTCCTTAACTTGAAAACCCTTACCCTTGTATAGGTTGCGATAGTGTCCCCAATCTCTGACAGTCTTTGGTGCTTTCCATTCACCCAGTATCCAACTACTACTGTTAATTTTGTCTGTACCACCGACACCGAATACAAATTCTATGTTGGGCGCATTGCCAAAAAAAGCCTGCTCTGGTGTAGTATCTTCCTGTCTATCACCACCATTAGCAAAAACAATATGTTCTGCACCCACACTTAATGCTTTGTGAATAGCATCACATGCTGTATCGTCTAAATCTTTAAAACGTATTACACGATCTACCATCCATAGATTCTTTACAATCATACCGCGTTCTTCCCAGGGCATGAAGTGCTGACCTTTCTTACGAGCAAGCCAAGCATCACTGTTTAATCCTACCCATAGTTCATCGCCAAGTAAACGAGCCGCTTTAAAATAATTGATGTGTCCTGAGTGTAGTGGATCGAAACCACCTGTTACTAAAACTATTCTGCTCATAGAATCACCTGATAAATAATATACGCACTTTATTTATTATACAGGAAAATCGACTAATGAACAATATATATGTTGGCTGGGACAGCCGAGAAGATATTGCATATCAGGTATGCGAACACTCAATACTAAGACGCACTTACAGAGAATTTATCAACGTAATTCCCCTTAAACAAAATGATTTAAGGGAACAAAAACTTTACTGGCGTGAAGTAGACAAACTTGCTAGTACAGAATTTACATTTACACGTTTTTTAATACCACACTTAAATGACTACAAGGGTCTTGCTGTATTTTGCGATAGTGATATGGTGTTTTTAACAGATGCACATCACCTATTTCAAAATGGTTTTGCGGATCAAAGTAAAGCAGTTTGGGTAGTCAAGCATGATTACAATCCTCCAGAAGGCGTAAAGATGGATGGACAACTACAGTTGCCATACCCACGCAAAAATTGGAGTTCATTTATGATATTCAACTGTGCGCATCCTAGTTGTAAAAACTTAGACTTGGAAACTGTAAACACTGAAACAGGTGCTTACTTACACCGCTTTGAATGGTGTGATGATGATGAAATTGGTGAACTAGGGTGTGAATATAACTGGCTAGTAGGACATTATAGCGAGCCAAAGGATGGTACACCAAAAGTTTTACATTACACAGAGGGAGGCCCTTGGTTCGAAAACATGCGTGATTGTGAATATGATCATGTATGGAAGAAAGAAGTAATTAACTTATATAGTTCATGATACGTAACCACTTTTCCAGTGAAGGTATTGGTGAACTTCACAACCTACAAGTACTAAACTTTACTAGTAAGGTTGAATGGTTTATACATATGGATCAGCCTATTCCATATCATTTGGGAAAGAATCAAAGTTTTTTGGAGGGCAAACCTCCTCCTGAACGACCCAAAGTAAAAAAACATCTAGATGGAATATACTTCTATTGGTATACATTTCCCCTAATGAACTACTATCATTGCATCAATGATGGCTTAGGTCCACTATACAATTATCTAAAATTAAAAGAACAGTATCCCGATATTAAACTAATGCTGAATCCACTTGCTAGAACATTGGATAAACACCCTCCCTTTGTTACTGAATTATTAGAACTACTGGATATTGACTATAGTTATAGCAATGAAAACACACAATATTCACGGGTATTTTTTAGCGATACGCTGTGCAACGAACCTGCAACAGGAAAGCGTTGTCCTCCTGACAGTAGGATATACAGTCTAATAGAACAATTAGTTACTGTAAGTAGACAAAGATATCCAGATGTTCCTGCGCATGACAAAGTCTATCTAAGTCGTAGAGCTCATGCTAATCCCCTGCGCAATCGCAAAGATGTTATAGGTGAAGATAACACTGTTAAACGTGGTTTAGTAAACGAAGATGATGTAGTAAACATTCTTAAAGGATTAGGATACACAGAAGTATTCGGTGAAAACTATAATTTAGGTGAAAAAATAAGTATGTTTAGTAACATGACAAAATACATAAGCACCGCAGGTGCAGGTGTTACTAATATACTATGGCGTATAAACAAGGATATTAATGTGGGCGGTATACATACACCAGGCTTTCCGTTCCCTAGCGAAAATCACAACAGACATATTGTTGCACAAAGTCCATATATGGATAAAACATCCATTAGTCTATACAAGGGAGAAGTTGTTTTTGAGGATCCACAACCCACAAAAGGATACAATCATCCATGGCGTGTAAACAATTTGGATGACTTTAGTAAATGGGCGGCGACAGTATAATGCCCAGTCATAAGGAAATGCACAAGATGTTTTGGATTGTGAAAGGTTACATCACAACCGATGAAATTGCAGAACAATGCTATGACGGGTATTTTAGACGAACATGGTATAATGAAGAGTCATATATCTATGAGGAAGGTTTTGAAGAAGCCTATGCTCTTCACTTCGAACACAAATAATATGGACGATGTTCTGTCTGCCCAGGCATGCGTTTAACACTAGTAAACAGTGTTTCTGCACTGCTCACAAATAGTGCTTCACTGTAACCTGTATCCATTGTCCACTTGTGTCCCTTTTTATCCTGCTCTGTAGGCACTTCAAATAGTATTATATCTGCTTTGTCTGCAAAGTCTCTGAGTAGTTTACCCATATCCATATATTTTTCTGTGCGATTATATAAATGATGTATTACATTAAACACTGTCATAAATTCATATGTATCCGAATCTAGACTCCACTGTTCTAAGTTTGTGTGTTTAAATGTTGCAAGTGCGGCAGTGTGTCTTGCTTTAACGCTTTCGCATATTCCTATATATTCTTTATTGTAGTCTACACCAGTTGCAGGAATGTCAAACTCCTGTGCAACCTTAAACACGTAGTATCCAAGATTACAACCGAAGTCTGCGTAACTATTTGGGTGTATATCAAAAAATACACGTTCAAAATCTACACTTTTTACTGCTGTATCTACCCAAGGACGTTTGGCTGTGGGATTCCGTATAGGCATAACTTCAAGATCACTCATATCGTAGTTTTGATAACCACGTACCTGTGTTACACCACAGTCGTGTCCACCGAAAGTAATGCTTTCAATATCTGCTCGTTCAAGT
>MDSZ01235410.1_pt1 | contig 22409 bp, 18 predicted proteins | sample 811201 | NCBI WGS metagenome assembly MDSZ01 (sample SAMN05326647, study PRJNA326480) | marine metagenome | isolation source: seawater | place: Indian Ocean: North | collected 2010 | reverse complement strand
TGGATCCACACGTTGGTGACGCCCGGTATCTGGACGGCCTGATCCAGCTCATCCCGGATCCGGTCCATCGTCATGCCCTCCCGCCACTCGGCGCGCGGCTTCAGCTGGATGGTCGTCTCGATCATCGTCAGCGGGGCAGGGTCGGTCGCCGTATCGGCACGGCCCAGCTTGCCGTGGACCGTCTTTACTTCCGGTACGGTGGCGATAAGGCGGTCGGACTGCTGAAGAACCTCACGCGCCTTGCCGATGGAAACACCGGGATAAAGTGTCGGCATGTAAAGGAAGTCACCTTCGTTGAGCGCTGGCATGAATTCCGTGCCGATCCTCTGAAGGGGCCACCACATGGAGGCGACCAGGACACCCGCCAGAATGGTCGTTGCCCAGGGCCAGGCAACGGCTGCATCCAGAAAGGGGCGGTAGAGCCAGATGACAATCCGGTTGAGTGGGTTCTTGTTCTCCGCAAGAATTCGCCCGCGGACAAAGTACCCCATCAGCACCGGAACCAGCGTGATGGAGAGTATGGCCGCGGCCGCCATGGCGTAGGTCTTGGTGAAGGCCAGCGGCTTGAAGAGCCTGCCTTCCTGGCTTTCCAGAACGAACACCGGCAGGAAGCTGACGGTGATGATCGCCAGGGAGAAGAAGAGGGCAGGGCCCACTTCCGAGGCACATTCGCCCACGATCCGCCAGCGATTCGCCACGGTCAGTTTTTCATGCTCCAGCCGACGGTGCATCGCCTCGATCATGACGATCGCCGCATCCACCATCGCGCCGATGGCGATGGCGATGCCGCCAAGCGACATGATGTTCGCATTCACGCCCTGCAGCTTCATGATGATGAAGGCAGCCGCAATGCCGAGAGGCAGGGAAAACAGGATGACGAGCGACGAGCGCAAGTGCAGAAGGAACGCCGCACAGACCAGAACGACAACGATGAATTCTTCGGTCAGCTTTGTCTGAAGATTGTCGATCGCACGTTCGATAACGCCGGAGCGGTCGTAGGTCGTGACGATCTCCACTCCTTCGGGCAGGCTGCTGCGCAGTTCGCCGATCCGTGCTTCGACTGCCTTGATGGCTGCCAGCGCATTGCCGCCCCAGCGCAGGATCACAACCCCGCCGACGGCATCGCCTTCGCCGCCGAATTCGCCGACACCACGGCGCATTTCCGGCCCGAGGCGAATGTCGGCAACGTCTCCGAGCGTCAGCGGTGCACCGCGGTCGTTGACCATCAGTGGTGCCTTGGCAAGATCGGCAAGCTCATCGACGTAACCGGTCGAACGCACCATGAATTCGGCTTCGCCCATCTCGATCACGCTGCCACCGGTTTCCCGGTTGGCGGCCTGGATGGCGCCTCGGATCTGCGACAGTGTTATGTCGTAGGCCCTGAGTTTGTTGGGGTCCACGACCACCTGGTATTGCTTCACCATGCCGCCGATCGTGGCGACTTCCGAGACGCCGTCGACGGTCTGAAGTTCGTATTTCAGGAACCAGTCCTGAAGGGCACGCAGTTGGGCAAGGTCATGATTTCCGGTGCGGTCTATCAGGGCGTACTGGTAAATCCAGCCGACACCCGTCGCATCCGGGCCAAGCTGTGGTGAAACATCTTCAGGCAGGTTTGCAGCGATCTGACCGAGGTATTCCAGAACACGGGTTCTGGCCCAGTAAAGATCGGTGCCGTCCTCGAAAACGATGTAGACGTAGCTGTCGCCAAAGAAGGAAAAACCACGCACATCACTGGCACCTGGCACGGCAAGCATCGCCGTGGCGATAGGGAATGTGACCTGGTCCTCCACCACCTGAGGCGCCTGGCCGGCGTAGGGCGTGCGCACGATGACCTGAACGTCCGAAAGGTCCGGGATTGCATCGACGGGCGTTTCGCGGATTGCCCAGATACCGGCGACGGCGATCATGGCGGCGATTGCCAGCATGATCACCCGGTTGGCGATGGAGGCACGAATGATTGCGGCAATCATCACAAGCCCTCCTCACGCCGGACGCCGACCAATGTCATGGAGAAATCCGGATTGCGCTGGAGCAAGAGCGTTACCTCCTGATCCAGTGGCAGATCACCTACGGCAATGGCCTGATCAACGGCAAAATCCATGGTCATGCCCGGCATGCCTATCTCAGCCATCGGTCCGTGAGTGATGTTGGCTGTGCCTGCATCCCTATCAAGGGCGTTGATGGTGCCGCGGACTTCCATCGGCGGCGTGATCGGCTCTGCCTTTGCCAGAACCATCGTCATTCCGTCCGGCCTTGAAAAGGTGAGCGTGGTTTCCGTGCCGACTGGCAGGGAAACCAGATCCAGGGTCTCTTCCACCGCGAATGCCATGGTCATTCCAGGCATGCCGATTTCGGCAATGGGACCATGGGTGATTGTAGCCTTCGCATTTTCGGTATCGATCGAGTTGATCGTTCCCGACACCACGATGGGTGCGGCCTCGGCTTTCGTGTCGTCGGCAACGTCCTCGGCCTGCTCTGCCGCCGGATCCTCCGCAACGCCCGGCTGCCTTACCGCCACGATCGAGAAGAGACCACCGTCGCCCTTGGCAAGGTCGAATTCGACCGGAACATTCACCGGAACCGACTGCGGATCGAAGCCCGAGACATCCAGGTCCATTTGCATGGCGGGCCAGCCGAGATCCGGGATCGGACCATGTTCCATCGTCAGTTTGCCGTCGCTTGTAACAGCAAGAACGGTTCCCGACCCCGTGGCTGCAATGCCGTCGTCTGACCCGAGCTCGATCAACCCCAGCAGGCCATCAGCGCCGCGTGCTGCCTTGAAGGAAACCTGCTGGCCTTCGCTCAACCGGTCGAGAGGGATGGACGCCGCAACAGGAAAACGTGTTGTCATCGCGGGCCAGTCGAGACTTTCCAGACTGTCGTGGCGGATGGTTGCCAACCGGGTTTCGCGGTCGAGAGCGACCAGTTCACCGGTTCCGCGCGCAGGAACTTCATTCGTCGGCGCCATGCGCATCAAGCCCGCATTGAGCGCGCTTTCGCTGTCGATCAGGAACTGGGCCGAAGCAACAACCTCTTCACCGGGCTCGAGACCCTGAACAACCTCCGTGCGCCCGTTTTCTCCAAAATTGTCACGCAATCCGGTGGTGATCAGCCTTGGCTTGAAAGTGCCTTCGCCGACCTTGATGACAACACGCTCCGCTGTCCCCGTCCGGATGACGGCTTCGGAGGGAATGGTGACGGCAGTGCGGGTCTCGTTTGGAAACAGCCTGACGTTGCCGAACATGTTCGGCCGCAACAGACCTTCGGCGTTGTCGAACAGGAGCCTGACAGGCAGGGTTCGCGTTTTGGGATCGAGTTCCGGGTAAATGTAATCGATCTGGCCTTCGAAAGTCCGTCCCGGCAGATGTTCGAAGCGGGCGACCGCACGCATGTCTTCCGTCAAACGCGCGATATCGCGCTCGAAGACATCCACAATCAGCCAAACCTTGTTGAGATCCGTGATGGACATGGCCTGTGCGCCGGGCTGCAGGAACATGCCGTCGGCGGCCGCAAGGGCGATAACGACCCCGTCGCGCGGCGCAACCACCTTGATCCTGCGGGCGACCTTGCCGTCTGCCTCGATCTCGGCAATCTGCTCCTCTGAAGCCCCATGACTGCGCAGCTTGTTGCGGGCAGCCTCCAGGGACAGACCGTTGCCGTTCGAAAGCGAACGCAGGAAATCGAAGCTGGCAATGCCGAATTCGGGCGAAAACAGCTCGAACAGCACTTCGCCCTTTTTCACCCGGTCGCCAACGGCGCGAATGTTCAGCGTCTCGATCCAGCCGTCCACCCGGGTGTGAACATGACTGGTCAGATGTTCGTCGTAACCGACGAAGCCGACGGTTTCGATTTGCCGGGAAATTTCACCGACACGGGCCAAAGCGGTACGTACGCCGATGGCATTGACCTCGGCCGCCGACAGGTTGACTTCAGCCGGATCAGCGGAAGGTTCCTGTCCGGCATAAACCGGTATCAGATCCATTCCCATCGGCGACTTGCCGGGCCCGGGCTGGCGGAAGTTCGGGTCCATGGGGGCGACCCAATAGAGAATTTCTGGTCCCCCCGACGCATTGCCGTCGCCCGGGTTCAGATAAAGGCGCTCAAGAAACACCCCGCCTGCCACACCTGCGGCAAGGGCGATGATGCTGAGCGCGGTATAACGTCCACGCATAGTAACCTCTGAGTTGCCAGCGGCTGTTTGCCGAAGGCATGTCCATCACTTCTGGCTCCGCGAAAGTCTGCGGAGAAACGATGTTTTCAGAGGCGGCGAGGAGGTCGTTCGGGAAGGGTGATGTCCGAGACGTGAAGGGCATCTGGCGGCAACTGCGTGAAGGCGAGGGCCTGGGCAAAAACCAGCGCGATTTCCTGGCTATCGCGAACCGTATCGGCAGCGCACAACGCACCGCCGCAGCACAGGTCGAATTTCACCTGTCCGTCGTCCGGCATTTCATCGCCCATCATTGCCGAGACATGACCCATCATCGTTTCACACGGCATGCCGGCGTTGGCCGCAACATGTTCTCCAGGAGCCATCATCGCCTGGTGCGCCGGTGCAAACCCGGCAAACAGCAGCGCAATCGCGAACAGGATCGTCGCGGCCAGTCTGCTGAAGTGATGCACGGGTCGGGTCATGTTGCGCGATATAATCCAGTCCAGCACAAATACAAGTGCCTGATAGGTGCCTATGAGCATGCCTTCGATGGGCGGTTAAAAAAGTTTCGTTCTTGATCTCGAGCCGTGAAACGCCCGGTTCTGCGACAGTTCTTCCGATCACAAGACAACCTGAGACCTAAATACGCCTGGCGGGGCCTAGGCAGAAGCGAATATGAGCGTCGGTCCTTCAATTTTTCGTTTGCGTCAGGGAAATTGAAGCGGACCTGAACAGGGTCGCGTCTATTCAAGCAATTGGATACCGGCGAAAAGGATAATGAGAATTCCGGCAGTCGCATCGAGCGCTCGTGAAACCACGCAGAGGGTCGCGCCGTTTCTGAGAGCGACATCGAGAAACAGGCGCTGGCCGGCAACCGCCAATCCTGCAACCACACAAAGCGTGAAGGCGATGCCGACAAGCATCGATGCCGCGAACATCAGACCCGCCCCCGGTTCGCCTTGCGACAGGGCTGCCACCACGACAAACAATGTCAAAGGACACGGTACGAGACCGGCTGTAAGGGCCACCCAGAAGCCTTCGGCTCGCTTCCTGCCCGGCCTTGAGCGGATTGCCCGGACAAAAAGCCATGCGCCGATACCGATCAGTGTGACGCGGCTGATCAACTCGAGGGCCGGGGCCCGGCCGCCGCCAACAAAGGATCTTTCCACAAGCTGGGAGGCAAAGAAGGCGATCAGAACGGCTGTGAGCACATGTGTTGCCGCCAGAAGTGTCGAGACCGAAAATGCACGGGCGAAGCTGCTTCTGGCTCCGGCGACATAGCTGGCCAGGATCGTCTTGCCATGCCCGGGCGTCAAAGCGTGGATGGCGCCGAACAGCACCCCTGTCCCGATCATGCTCGCAAGAAGCCAGACATCTCCCGACTGGCTGAATTCCAGCAACGAAGCCCGCACGCCGCCATAAATCCAGCGCTGCCAGGAGATGAGGAGATCCATCATGGCTGGCGATCCGGCCAGGTGTGGTGAAGGCTGTCGATCACGAATGCATGTGCGTGTCGTTTTCCATGCGCTTTGGCAAGATGCGGGTGGTTTGCCGGCAGGTCGGGGTGCGCATGGTCGAGAATACTGTGATCGTCTGCAGGCCAGGACTTGCCGGCCACAACCCAGCCAAGCACAGCCAAACCGGCTAGAACGACCATTGTCACAGACATCGAGGAATTTGCTCCAAGCCAACCGGCAAGCGGATAGGCAACCAGCCAGCAACCGTGCGAGAGAGCAAATTGTGCCGCAAAAACCAATGGACGGTCCTGGGGATGGGCGGAATTTTTAAGAAGCCGTCCAGAGGGCACAAGCACCGCCGACATGCCCGCCCCCATGGCAAACCAGACCAGCAGCAGGGCTGGCCAAACGAAAGGTTCCGGCAGGACCGTCAACAGGCCGGCGAATATCAGCAACGAAACGGGAAGCAATGCCCCGCCGGCTAGCATGACGAACCGTTCGGAACGGCTTGCTAGAAGCTTTGGCAGCGTCAACGCGACGACCATCGAGCCCCCGCCATAGGCCGCCATCGACAAGGCCAGGTCGGTGTCGTTGAGACCAAGGTACGATTTTACGATGACGACACCGTTGACGATCACCATGGCCCCCGAGGCGGCAACCGCGAGATTGAGGGCCAGCAATCCTCTCAGGCGTGGTGTCTTCAGATAGATCTGCAGGCCCTTGACGGTTCTTCGGAACGCGGGCTCTTCTGCGTCGGCCTGCGGCGAGACGAGCCGAATGGTCAGGATCAACCCGGCGGAGAACAGGAAGCCGGCAACGGTGCCGGCGAACAACCAGTGGAAGCCGACAAGGCCAACCAGGACGGCTGCAATCATCGGGCTGAGAAGGTTTTCAAGATCATACGCCATGCGCGAGAGCGACAAGGCGTTTGTGTAGTCCTTTTCATCCGGGAGGATATCAGGAATGCTTGCCTGGAAGGCAGGGGTGAAGGCGGCGGATGCGGTTTGCAACAGGGCGATCAGAACGTAGATCTGCCAAATCTCATCGACGAAGGGCAGGGCCACCGCGGTCAGAGCCCGGACGATATCCAACGTGACGAGAAACAACCGGCGCGGACAACGGCTCGCATAAGCGGCAGCAATCGGGCTGATGCCGACGTAAACAATCATCTTGATCGCAAGGGCTGTTCCCAGAACGGCGCCAGCCTCATCGCCTGCAAGATCGAAGGCCAGCAGTGCCAGGCCAACCGTCATCAGACCTGTGCCGAACAACGCGATGACCTGCGCGAAAAAAAGATGGCGGTAGGTTTGATTGGCAAGTACCGAAATCACTTAACTCTCCAGCCGTCCAGCTTCACCGCGCCTTGCGATCAAACCTGTGCCGCAACCGCAATGCTTCATAGCCGTATGGCGAAAACACACGGCCTTCAAGACGATGGGACTCCTCCTTGCGCATTGATGAGGTCATGCCTTTCACGAATTTCCTGCGGCCACTGTGCCTTGATCCAGGACAGGACGGCGATGATTTCGGTATCTGTCAGCACTCCTTCGAACGCCGGCATGTTCGAATTGAAATTTTCAAGGCCAACCGCCTTCGCGGTGCCAAGCTTCGTGATACGGAACAGCAGGTCGTCCTGATGATGCCAGGTGTGCCCGGTTTCGTCGTGCGGCGGGGCTTTCAGGGAACCGTCCGGATTGGCGTCCATCCAGTCGCGCGCTCCTTTCAGGTCGTCTCCGTGGCAAGCTGCGCAATTCTGCGCGTAAATGTCTGCTCCCAAACGCACAAGCTTGAGGTCGCCCGGCTTCAGCCGGACGACACCTTCGTCAACATCGGGGGGTGCCAGGAGGAAAATGGCACTGGCGACGACAATCACCACTGCCGCAGAAAGTGCACCGAGCAAGATGCGGCTTCTCATGGTTTTTCTCCTTCAGACGGTCAGCCGTCCCTCTCCAGGAGAAAGGTTGCTATTGCTTCCCTGTCCTCTTCGGACAGGAAAGCAGTGCCGTCGCGCACGACCTCGCCCATGGAGCCGCCAAAGACATCCCCATCGGGCATGATCCCGGTTTTGAGCGCATACTGCAGAGAACTGATCGTCCAGCCCTGCCTCTTCAGCGCGGCACTCGTGATAGGTGGCGACTTGCCGCCGTCAGGCAGTTCGCTGGCGCCATGCAGAGCCAATTCCGCCTGACGTGCACCAGCGGCATTTCTAGGGGTGTGGCAAGCGCCGCAATGAGCCGGTCCCTCAACAATGAACTTGCCCCTGTTCCAGAGATCAGAGCGCGCAGGATCCGGGTCGAATGTCTCCGGCACGTAAAACAGTCCGCGCCAGAGTTTCAGACCCATTCTGAGATTGAATGGCGGCAACATGTCATGTGGTGTCGATGCTTCAGCAACGGGGGGAACCGTCTTGAAGGCTGCCCACAGGTCCGCGATATCCTGGTCGCTAAAGGAACCGTAAAACGGATAGGGAAATGACGGATAGTAGGGCTCCCCTTCCGGCGAAATACCCTGTCGTACCGCCGCTGCAAAATCCTGCAAGTTCCAGTTTCCGATACCGCTATCCGGATCCGTCGTCAGGTTGGGCGAATAGAACGTGCCGAAGTCTGTCGGCAGCCTGACACCGCCAGCCAGAGGTTTCCCGCCACCTTCCGTATTGGTATGGCAGGCGATACATCCCGACATCCTGGCAAGATAGGCGCCGCGGCCCGGATCGCCGGCAAGGACTTCGATCCGTTCGGGCTTGTCGACAGGCCAGAGGTAAAGCACGGCGAACGCCGCTCCCGCCAACGCGGGAGCAACGATCGCAAAAACGAGCCAGAGGCGCATCGATCAGTTTTTCTCGACCCTGAATTTTGAGTGACAGGCCGAACAGGTCTGCGCGACCATGTTGAAAAGCCCGTCCGCAGGCATCTGGGCCAGCATTTCGGGATCGGCCATGTGACCGGCGTTCCCCATCATGCCACCCGACCCCATCATTCCTCCGGAGCCCATCATACCACCCTGGGACATCATGGAATTTCCACCCATCATGCCCGACTGACCCGTCATACCTGCACCGCCCTTGCCGTGTGCCAGGCCGTTTTCGGCCGCTGCGCCAAGTCCTGCTGCAAAAACGTCCAGCTGTTTTGCGAGCTCAGAGAATTCTTCCCAGTCGGTCCAGATTTCCGGTTTCGCCTCCGATGGGCCTTCGATGCTGTGTTCCGGGAACAGCTTGGTCAGGGCCTCGCCGGAATGGGACTGGATAACCGCAGCGCCCTCACGCACTGCGTCCGCATCATAGTCCTTTTCTCCACGCATGATGGCAGTCAGCGACTTCATCACGTCGCCCATCTCATCCATCGCGTCCATGCGTTCCTTGACGATTCCGGACGCCCCACCATGTGCAAAGGCGCCGGCAACGCCTGCAAGCAACAGCGCGCCAGTCACTGATATAACCGTAAGTTTCATTGATCTTGTCCTGTATCCAGATTGCGTGGCGGATATTCCGCCTCAAGCGATTTCAAACGGATAAAGGAGCCGGTCGCGGGGGAGGCGGATCAATCTTCCACACCCGGGACACATTGGACACCACGGTATCACGGACGCTGTCTTCGATGAGGTCAGGGATGCTCAGATGCTCGTCAACCGTCAACGCCAGCAAATAGGCCCCACAATGCACGGTTTCATGATCTGCCACATTGTGATCGGAATGGTTTGAAGCATGATCGTGGGGAATATCGCCGCCGGAGGCGGCAGCGGTTTCATGTGAGTGTTCGTGGGCAGTTCCGGCAAGCGAATGACTGAACGATCCTCCGGCAGCAACGAAGGCCGCCACGAGGAGCATTTTCAAAGTCGTCCAAAAGCAAGACTGCAACCGCATCAACAATGACCTACTGGATCCTGTTTGTCAGCAACGAACCCGAACCTGTGTCACAATCCGGTGAACCTGCGCCCCGGTCAACCCTTCTCTGGCCGGCATATTGCCGATCCGCACCATTAAAGCTTGATCGAGGCCGTCTTGTGGGCACTCAGGCCGATGTCCTCAAAGCAGCGTATGATCTTGGTCGGTAGCCCGGAATGGCGCGAAGGTTCTCCAATGTTCAAGTCACCCCCTCCTATTCAGCAGGCGCGGCTTCGGCACTTGGCGTGAAAGCGACCCTGGACCTTGCTTCATCCATCACTGGCGCGATCCGGCGAAGTCGCAAGGCATTGGTGAGGACGAACACCGACGACAACGCCATGGCGCCTGCTGCAAGAACAGGTGACAGCAAAAGGCCAAAGGCTGGATAAAGCGCTCCGGCGGCCACCGGGATCAGGGCCGTGTTGTAGGCAAATGCCCAGAACAGGTTTTCCTTGATGTTGCGCATGGTGCGGCGCGACACTTCGTAAGCGTTCACGACGCCTCTCAGATCGCCCGACATCAGCACGACATCGGCGGATTCAATCGCCACATCGGTACCTGTGCCGATCGCGATACCGACATCGGCATGGGCGAGGGCAGGGGCATCATTGATGCCATCTCCAACGAAGGCGATACGGCCCTCGTCACCCTTGAGTTCAGTCAGGGCGTCAACCTTGCCGTCGGGCAGAACATCCGCGATGACGATGTCGATCCCGGTTTCCGCGGCAATTGCCTCGGCGGTTTCCCGTTTGTCGCCGGTGATCATCGCGACCTTCAACCCCAGCTCATGAAGCGCTGCAATTGCGGCCCGGCTCGATGGTTTGACCGGGTCGGCAACTCCGACAACAGCAGCAATTCTGCCGTCAATGGCTGCATAGAGAGCTGTGCGCCCACGGGTCGCCAGCCTGACCTCCTCGTCCACCAGCGCATCGGTCGCAATACCTTCGCGCTTCATCAGCCGGTCAGCGCCGACGAGCACCCGTTGACCGTTCACAATAGCGGAAACACCATGACCGGTGATGGAGTTGAACTCACTGACTGCGAACCTCTCCACGCCCTCCTTGCCCGCTGCCCGTACGATGGCCTCGGCAACAGGATGTTCAGAGCGAGCCTCAACCGCGGCAATGCGCGACAGAACGAAAGAGCGTTCAAAACCGTCCGCCAGGACGAGGTCGGTCAGTTCCGGCCGGCCCTCCGTTACGGTGCCCGTCTTGTCCAGCGCAACAATGTCGACGTCGGCAAGCTGCTGCAGAGCGTCCCCCTTGCGGAACAGGACGCCCATCTCGGCTGCCCTGCCGGTGCCCACCATGATCGATGTCGGCGTTGCAAGGCCCATGGCACACGGACACGCGATGATGAGCACCGACACACCGGCCACAAGGGCCAGCGTCAATGCAGGGTCCGGACCGAAAGTCAGCCACACCAGGACCGTGGCCACGGCAACGGCCATGACGGCGGGAACGAACCACAGCGTAATGCGGTCCACCAGCCCCTGGATCGGCAGCTTGGCGCCCTGGGCTTCCTCGACCATGCGGATGATCTGCGAAAGGGTCGTATCGGCACCGACACGGGTTGCCTTGAACTGAAGTCCTCCAGTGCCATTCACCGTGCCCCCAGTCACCGCGCTGCCAGCCGATTTCGCGACAGGCACGGGCTCGCCGGTGATCATGCTTTCATCGACGTGGGAGAACCCTTCGACCACTTCACCGTCAACCGCGAGACGCTCTCCTGGGCGCACCACGACGATGTCGCCAATGGCCAGCGTTTCGATAGGCACTTCCACCATCTCTTCGTCCCGCAGCACCCGGGCCGACTTGACCTGAAGGCCGAGGAGGCTCTGGATGGCCGCGCCGGTGCGCCCCTTCGCCCTGGCCTCCAGGAAACGGCCCAGCAGGATCAGAACGACAATCACGGCGGCTGCCTCGAAATAAACGGCGCGAACCTCGGCGGGCACCAGATCCGGCAGGAAGGTGGCAACCACCGAATAGAGATAGGCGGCTCCGGTTCCCACGGCCACCAGACTGTTCATGTCGGGCGCCCCCTTCAAGAGCGCCGGAAACCCCTTCAGATAGAAAGATCGGCCCGGACCGAAAAGCACCACGCTCGTCAGCACGAATTGCAGGATCCAGCTCATTTGCTGACCAATGGTCACCGCGATCAGGTGGTGAAAAGCGGGGATCAGATGCCCGCCCATTTCGATCAGGAACACGGGCAGGGCAAAGGCTGCGGCGATCGCCATCTTGCGCGCCAGCTCACGGGCTTCTTCCGCCTTGCGCTCGCTGCGATCCTGAGACGTGCCTGTATCTGCCAGACTTGCGGGATAGCCGGCGTCCGTGCTGGCCTTCACCAGCTCCTGAACGGTTGTGGCACCTTCTGCAAAGACGATCGTTGCCGTTTCGGCCGCAAGATTGACGCTGGCACTGAGAACCCCGGGCACCGCCTGCAACGCCTTGTCGACACGTCCGACACAAGAGGCACAGGACATGGACTGAATAGTCAGCGTGACCGTCTGCGTTCGCGCCGGATAACCGAGATCATCCAGTTTGGCGACCGCGGCGGTGATCTTGTCAGGGGTGGACGTAAACTGCGCGCTTTCAGTTGCCAGGTTCACACCGACATCTTCAAGCCCTTCGACAGCCGCCAGGCCGCGCTCGACGCGTCCGACACACGATGCGCATGACATTCCCTGAACCGACAAGGAGAATTTCTGTTGCCCAGACATGGGTCCAACTCCGGCATGGATTGTTCGATTTCCCTCAAATGAGGCTTCCAGTCACTGGAAGGTCAAGGATCGTTCAAGATATTTTTCAAACTTTTTTCTTCTTGACCCTCCAGCCGCTGGAACCGGGAAAAACAGAAAATCGATCAACTACGGAGCCAATCATGAAGTTCAGCGTTCCAGATATGAGCTGTGGTCACTGCAAGGCAACCATCGGCAAGTCCATTGAGCAGGCGGACGGATCTGCCCAGGTCGAATTCGACATGGCGAACAGGACCGTGACTGTGACGAGCGCCCGGTCCGCACAGGAAATCGCAGGCGTTCTCAAGGAGGCCGGCTACAGTTCCGAACTGTTGCAGCAAACCCCGTAAGGGATTGAACGTCATTCCGGATCGCTTGACCGGAGCGTTCGGCAACCTGTTTTGACGGAGATCGGTATGTCATCCGACTACAAGAAAAACAGCCTGACACTCTTCGATGCGATCGCCATGGGGACCGGTGTCATGATCGGTGCGGGAATTCTCGCCCTCACCGGTCAGATTGCCGAACTGGCCGGTCCTCTTTTCCCTTTTGTCTTCATATCCGGCGCCGTCGTTACCGCCTTCAGCGCCTACACCTACATCAAGATGTCCAATGCCTATCCGTCTGCGGGTGGCATCGGCATGATCCTGCAGAAAGCCTATGGCCCGACCGCAATAACCGCAGGGGCTGCGCTTCTGATGGCTCTTTCCATGGTCATCAATGAAAGTCTGGTCGCGCGTACCTTCGCAAGCTACCTCCTGCGCGGCCTCGACCTGCCGCCTTCCGGCTGGCTTCTTCCCGCCATCAGCGTCGGCGTCATCCTGTTCGCCTTTCTCATCAATATTTCTGGCAACAGGTCGATAGGGCTCTTTTCAACCATCATGGCTGCGTTGAAGGTCGGTGGTATCGCGCTGTTCGGTTTCGCCGCACTTTGGGCTGGCGGATTTTCGTTTGAAGCGACCGGGGAGGGAACAGATCTCGGAGGACTGTCGGGGTTCATTGCCTCGACCGCGCTGGCAATTCTTGCCTTCAAGGGCTTCACGACGATTACCAACAGCGGTGCAGAAATCACGGATCCGCATCACAATGTGGGCAGGGCAATCGTGGCGGCAATCAGCATCTGTATCCTTGTCTACCTGCTGGTGGCCTTCGCGGTTGGTTCAAGTCTGCCGCTGGAGAAAATCATCGAGGCAAAGGACTACGCGCTGGCAGAAGCTGCCAAGCCCACCCTGGGATCGGTCGGCTTCTACCTGACGGTAGCCCTGGCACTCGTGGCAACCAGTTCCGGCCTGATCGCCAGTATGTTTGCAGTGTCCCGGATGCTTGCCATGCTGACCGAAATGAAACTGATCCCCCATAGCCACTTCGGCATGCCGGGCGTGATCCGGGATCATACGCTGGTCTACACCGTGTTTGTCGCCGCCTTGCTCGCCGTCTTCTTCGATCTCAGCCAGATCGCATCACTGGGTGCGTTCTTCTATCTCGTCATGGACATCATCATCCATTGGGGAGTCTTCAGGCATTTGCGTTCAGATGTTGATGCCCGAGGCTGGATTCTACTGATCGCAATCGGTCTGGATGCCGTCGTCCTCGCCGCTTTCGCGATGCTGAAGTTGCAGCACGACCCGGCGATTGTCGCCTATGCCGTCGCCGGCATTATCGTTGTGTTCCTGTTCGTGAAGGCATTTCTGCATTTCAACCCGCCAGACGCCGAGGAAGAGCATTCGCACTAACCGGATTGTCTCTCATACCAACACCGGCACCCATTTTCAGGATATCGCGCGATGTTTTCATCCATTGTTCTGCTGGGCGGCACTGGCGACGTAGGTAGCCGGGTGGTCAACCTCTTAACCGAAAACACGGATTGCCGGATTTATCTGGTCTCAAGGAAAGGCGGCACGGATACCGAGCGGGTCCGGCACCTGAAGATGGACCTCGGTGCGAACGAGGCAGAGGACAGGCTCCCGAAAGGCGCCGCGGTCGTGAACCTCACGGAAACGACCTCTCCCGCTCTTGCTGCCGCGGTTGTCCGGAAAGGCGGCCTTTTCCTCGATACATCCGCGTCTCCCGAATATGTTTCGGCTCTTGAAAAGACAATATCGGCGGCGGGAGGTCCCGGCACAGGAATTCTGTGCGTCGGAACAGCACCGGGCCTCAGCACGCTCCTGGCGGCTGATCTGGCAACAAGAACAGGTGCGGCCTCGGTTGATATCGGAATTGAATTGGGCATGGGCCGCCACTACGGCCGTGCTGCAACCGAATGGTTCTTCCAGACGCTCGGCACACCTTATCGCGTCACCAGGGCCGACCACACCAACACTCAACTACCCGGACGCATCCGGCGAACATTCCAGTTCGGAACATCCCGCAAGCAGCAACTTGCGATCCGAATTGGTTTCCCCGACCAGGGGATCCCGGTGTCCGGCGCCACAATAGATGTTCGAACCTTTCTTGCCGTCGATCCGCCGATTGTGACGCGGCTGGTCGCCTGGCTGCTGCGATTGGGTCTTGGGCTCTCTCTTGCCCGCCAGGCAAGCACACGGACCAGGATTACCCTGGCCATGCCTGCCCTGGGTGGCTCAAGATCCCGGATTGCCGTTGAAGGGTTTTCACCGGACGGCAGCAGTATCGGTATGATCCGCATGACTGGAGGCGACCAGGCCGACCTGACGGCCGCGACGGTTGTCGCAACCTTGCTGCAAGTCAGGTTCAGTGACGCTCGCCACAAGGGCGTGACCACCATTTCCGACCACATGTCAATTGAAACTGCGCTGGCAAGTTTACGCAAGCTGCTGCCGGACATGACCATCGACACTCAAACCCAAATCACGACCGGGGTCAGTGATGGGGCGATTGGCCGGACGCCAGTGCGAGATGGTGTTCCTGATGATGCGCTCCCAGTGTCATCACGCCGATAAACCCGAGCCCCGAGAGCTTCTGCAGGTCTGAGGGCTTACTGACGTAAACCGACAGAATTGCGCCGCCGGGCACTTCCGCCACTTCATAGCGGAAACCACGGGTTCCGTTCATGGTGGCGGCATGGGCCGTCAACATCCGCCTGATCGAGTTGGTGACATCGCCGTCTCCCGTAACGGTGAACCGGTAACCATCCTCGACCGGCAAGGTTTTTACATCTGCCCGCAAGGTGACGTTGTCCATGTCGGCAAGATGGTTCCGCAGTGCTTCGATATCGACCCTGGACCAGTCTTTTTCAGGATCTGCTTCAAGGATCGCCACGATTTCCTGAATTGCCGCGAAAGCGGACTGTCCCGGTTCACGCGGAACCGCCTTAGCGGATGATGGTTTGGTGCCATGTGCCGCATGCTGCGCGGCAGAATGGTCATGATGCTGGGTTGTCTGGGTCTCGGTCTGGGCCAGGACCGGAGCGCTGCACACGATGATGGCGGCGGTCAGGGCAAGAATGTACCGGCTCATGATTTCTCCTTTGCTTTGCGTCCCATCTTGCCTGAGGAACTAAAATCAGAACATGATAGCTATCATGTCGATGGATATTCCCGCCTTCTTTGCAACGTCTGGAACCTTTGAGCGCCGGGTGCCGGCGGGAGCGTATCTGTTCCATCAGAACAGCATGGTGGAGAACCTGTTTCTGGTGACCGCTGGTGAAATACAGCTTGTCCGCCACCAGACAGGGGGAGCCGCACTGGTTCTACAACGCGCTTTTCCAGGTGCAGTCGTGGCTGAAGCCTCTGCTTTTGCCGAAACTTATCACTGCGACGCGATCGTCCGATCAGATGCCTGCGTACGTGGGATCTCGAGGCGGCGCTTCCTCGACCTGTTTCGCACTGACCCGAAACTTTCAGAAGCCTGGGCGGCACGGCTTGCCCGCGAGGTGCAGACAACTCGCCTGAGGAGCGAAATTCTGGCCCTCAGAACAGTTACGGAACGTCTGGATGCCTGGCTCGCCTGGCACGGCACATTGCCGCCAAAAGGTGAATGGCACCAGATTGCCCGACAGATTGCTGTCAGTCCGGAAGCCCTCTATCGCGAAATCGCGCGACGCCGAAGGGCCAAGGGCCTCTCGTTCGAATGAAATCCCAATTGGTTCGACGGAAAAAGCCCGCTTTTGTTTGAAAAAAGCGCAGATCGCGGGCGCCGATGTCGTCACGCCTTGCTCTTTTTGTGATTGCGCAAACCGGCTTCCGGATCACTTTTGGATCATCAAATCGTCCTGAAATTAATGTGTTCAATGACCGCTCTTTTGAGCAGATCCCCTTTCAGGGCGTCCGCGTACTGGGGTGGCTGGCGCAAAGCCAGCTTCAGAACGTGACAAGGAGGATCAGATGAAATTCGCCAAGTATCTTGCAATCGGCATCGTTGCTTCCGTGGTGTCTCTTCCGGCGAAAGCCGCCGATATTGTCGACACGGCTGTCGGCGCAGGCTCGTTCGGCACGCTCGTTGCCGCCGTTCAGGCCGCAGGCCTTGTTGACACCCTGAAAGGGGACGGTCCCTTCACCGTTTTTGCGCCCACCGACGAAGCCTTTGCCGCGTTGCCGGCCGGTACCGTTGACGACCTTCTGAAGCCCGAAAACAAAGACAAGCTTGTCGCCATCCTGACTTACCATGTGGTTCCAGGCAAAGTTCTCTCGACAGATCTTTCGGATGGAATGATGGCGAAGACCGTGGAAGGCAGTGAAATCACGGTAGACCTCGACAATGGCGTGATGATCAACGACGCCAATGTCGTGACAGCAGATGTAGCAGCCGACAACGGCGTCATTCACGTGATCGACAAGGTCATCATGCCGCCGATGTAATCCGGTCGTGGAATGCAGGGTTTGCAGGTGCACAACCAAGCTCCGGCAAACCCTGCTTCCGAAAGGCAAACAAATTCGAACAGCGAAAACTTTACTTCGAACCGCTGTTGCGGGCCGCAAGGCTTATCCAGGCCTGTCCGAGAACCAACGGCAGAAAACTCATCGTGCCAGCGACCAGGAGACCCGTCAGTCCTGGCCATGGCAATGCCAGAAGCGCTGACAGATCCGTATTCAGAAGGGCCATTGCGACAAGTGAGAGGCACAACGAGATAGCACCCCAGACATAACCATTGCGAAGGACATCGCTTTTCCAGAACGGGCCTGTTGCGGCACGCATGTTGAAGACGTTCCAGAGCTGTGACAGTGCCAGCGTTAGAAAGGTAACCGTGATGGCCTTCTCCGTTTCCAGACCAAGCAGAAACAACGCGATGACAAATGCAGCAAGCGTCGAAAACGTAATCGCGCAACCAAGATAACCAATCAACATCCAGCGGGACCCGTCGACGATAGGCTCACCGGGGTCCCGTGGCGGGCGCTGCATTACCCCGTCTTCCCCCTTTCCGAGCCCCAGGGCAAAGGCGGGGAAGACATCGGTCACCAGGTTGAGGAACAGGATCTGAAGTGGCAGGAGCGGAACAGGCAGGCCGACACCAACCGCAATGCCGACAATCAACACCTCGCTGACGTTGCAGGACATCAGATAAACGACGAACTTGCGGATATTCTCGAAAATGATCCTGCCCTGGCGCATTGCGGCGATGATCGTCGCGAAGTCGTCGTCCTTCAGGACAATGTCGGACGCTTCGCGGGCAACCTGTGTGCCGCGCTTGCCCATGGCAATTCCGATATCCGCTTTCTTGAGCGCCGGAGCGTCGTTGACGCCGTCGCCCGTCATGGCGACCACATGTCCGCCATCCTGAAAGAGTGAAACCAGGTTCAGCTTGGTGTCGGGTGCCACTCTTGCAAAGACATCGGTCGCCATGAGCTGTTCGCGCTGCTCTGCCGTCGCCTGTGCCATGTCGATCCCGTTTAACTCATGGCCGGACAGCACTTTCAGGCCGGATGTTCCGATGCCTGCGTCCTGTGCGATTTTCGCCGCGGTCTCGGCATGGTCACCGGTCATCATCACAACCCGGACACCCGCCTGCTGACTGGCCCTGATCGCTCCTGGAACGTCTTCCCGTATCGGGTCAAGAAAGCAGACCAGTGCGACCAGCGTCAGACCTTCATAAGGATCTTGGGAAGGTGTTGCTGCCGTCTTGAAGGCAAGGGCGAGGAGACGCTGGCCGCATCGGGCTGCCTCTTCCTGACGGCCGCGCCACGCGGCACGGTCCGCATCCGTGAAGGCGCGGGTACCTTCGTTTCCTAGAACCTCTGAAGCCGCATTCAGGACGGCTTCCGGAGCGCCCTTGACGGCATAGAGAAAGTGCCCGTCACCATGATGGACCGTCGCCATCATCTTGCGCTGCGGAGTGAAGGCAAACTTTTCTGCCGGCTTCATTGTCTGCAGCAGGCGAGATCTCGCAAGACCCGCGGCAGATGCAGTGGCCAGCAACGATATCTCCATCGGATCACCGATCCGTACTTCATCCGGACCATCTGAATATTCCGCCGAATTGCACAGCGCACCAATCCTGAGAGCGACGGAAAGGCCCTCCGTGGACGCTGGTTCGATGTCCCGGCCTTCTGAACAAAAGCGAATGCCGTTGCCTTCATGCAGAATGTCGATATCCGCGCTGTCGAGAAGATAACGGACGGCCGTCATCCGGTTTTCCGTCAAGGTTCCGGTCTTGTCGGTCAGGATCAGTGTCGTCGCCCCTAGCGTCTCTACAGCCGAAAGTTCGGTGACGAGCGCGTTGCGGGCCGCCATGCGCCACATGCCTCTGGCGAGGCACAACGTCGCCACGATTGGCAGACCTTCCGGAATGGCGGCAACCGCAAGCGCAATTCCGGTTTTCAGCATCTCTGACAGAGGATGGCCCCAGAGAATGCCTGCCATGATCGTGAGCGCGGCAAGCACCAGCGTCAGCCAGACCAATTTCTGACCCAGCCTGTCCAATCTCCGTTCGAGGGGAGAGATTTCGGCGTCGGCCTGCTGCGCAAGAGCACTGATCCGGCCGAGTTCCGTCGACATGCCGGTGGCAACGACGATGCCTTCGCCAAGCCCCTGTGTGACAGCCGTTCCGCTGAAAGCCATGTTGAAGCGTTCGGCAAGCACCGTGTCTTCGGCCATCCTGGAAGTCTGCTTTTCAACCGGGACGCTTTCCCCGGTCAGCAACGACTCATCGCAATGAAGATCGGAAGCAGCCGTGAGGCGAAGGTCAGCCGTGACGACGTCTCCTGCCTCAAGGATCACGATGTCTCCAGGGACCAGCGCCGTTGCCTCGACCTCAAGCACCTTGCCGCCTCGGCGCACACGGGAGTGCGTCGTGGTGATCCGCAACAGGGCTTCCATCGACCGGGCCGCCCGCAACTCGGTGAAGAACCCGATGGCACCGTTCAGAACCAGGACGATGGATATCGCGATCGCGTCGGCGAAGTCGCCCAGAAGCAGAGACATGAAAACGGCGGCTGCAAGAAGCCAGACGATGATGCTCGCAAATTGATGGGCAAGGATTGCGAACGCGCTCTTGGTTTTCAGCTCGCGAAACCTGTTGGTGCCATAACGCTGTCGACGCCTGACAACTTCATCGTCCCCGAGCCCCGCCATGGGGTGAACCGAAAGTTCCCGAGCAACCACTTCAGGGTCGATTGCGAAGGGAGTGTCGATGCTGGTTTGGTGCAAACGGTTCAGGGCTGATGGATCCGTCGAGGCAGCGGCAACTTGGCCGTTCAGGATAAGATGAGAATGCTGAATACACTTGTATCACGGACGAATTCTCGCGGGTGGAACGCGGTACGCCAAGTCGGGAGCAATGCTTATTCCACCCGGAACACCCCGCCGACTGGCTACGTAGTCACCACCAGTTTGCCTCTCAATCGTTTTCCCGGACAATGCAGATGAAGCCCTGTACGGCGCGCGCCCAAGCAGGCGAACAGGGGAGGGAGCCGGTACGATGACCTACAAGACGATACTCGCAATCACGGAACTTGATGTCTCTGCGGAAACCGTCGGGAAGGCTGTCACGGTAGCGAAGGCTTTTGATGCTCATCTCACAGTTTTGCCGATCGGTGAAGTCCCGCATCTGCCGTTCTACGGATCTGGCGGGCACGGATACATCGAAATCTGGGCGAAGGAATTCGACCAGCGAAAAATCAAGCTGACATCCCTTGCATCCCGAATAGAAGCACAGCTTGCAAGGGAAGGTATCTCGTTCGACGTCCGGCCAAGTCTGTCTTCTACCGCTCGCCAAGACAATCTTGTTGCCCGCCATGCCATCTATTGTGATCTGGCTGTTGTCCTGCGCTCCGTGGAGCAAGAGCTCAATTCCGTCGAAAAGAATGCGATCGATGGCGCGCTGTTCGATTCCGGCCGGCCCGTGCTCTATGTTCCCAATTCCTTCAAGGCCGACCACATTGGAACAAAAGTGGCCATCGCCTGGAATTCACGGCGGGAAGCCGCCCGTGCCGTTTCCGAGTCGCTGCCGTTTCTGAAGTCAGCCGAGGACATCACGCTGCTGCTGGTTGACCCGGTCGTCGGCCACAATGATCACGGGGAAGACCCTGGCAGCGATATCGCAACGGTCCTTGCCCGCCACGGACTCGGCATTTCCGTTCAAAGTGTGGCGTCCGCCGACAGGCCCGTGTCCGAAGCCTTGCTGGACAGCGTACGCGAACTGGGAGCCGACCTTCTGGTAATGGGTGCCTACGGACATTCACGCCTGCGGGAGAACATTCTGGGAGGAACGACACGGGAAATGCTGGAGCAAACCGTCATCCCCCTATTGCTGTCGCGCTGAACGACGCAGCTTCTGGCCCCTGGATTTGTCAGGGGCCAGAGGCCCGCGAAAGGCTCAATGCTGACCTTTACCGCGCACGCCGTTACGTTCGCCACGAATACACCGTTGGATTTTCGGCTTGTTCCTCGCTGAGTTCTGCACTCTGCTCCTTAGCTCTGATCCATGTATTCATCCTCGTCATCAATGTGACGATTGGCAAAATCGAACCAGTTCATGCCGTTTTGCCGTTGGGTCATTACCGGTTGTGCGCCGGGGAAGCTGGGGCTGGGCGTAATGGGGGGAGGCATGCCGATCGGATCTACCTCGTCCATTTTCGAATCCAGTGGGTCCGCAATGCGCCAGAACATTTGGTCATCGACGGAGCTGTGGGTGTTGTCGATCTGGTAGCGTTTAAGCAGCGAGTTCGTGTCGTTCAAGGTCAGGTCTACCTGGAATCCCGAGGGGCAAAGCCCGCGGGTGTGCGACAGAGAACCATTGTAATAAAGATGCACGGTCATCTTCACCAGACTGTCGTGCGCTTCTTGCTGCTGCGCGATCTCATGAACCTCGACTTCCATTCGCCGCCATTCGCCGTTCCGTTGGAATTGCGACCATTGCGGACAGATATTGGCCGGGACATCGGGGCCACCCAACTCCAGAGCAATGATGTGTCCCTTGTCCATGTCGACCTTGCCGCTATTGCGTGGGCTGATCAGTTTGGCCTTCTTGGGAATGCGCTTGGTCGCGCCAATCCGAAAGCCCGAAAACGGTTCCGGCGCCGATTTACGGCCCGACGTGGTGTCAAGAGGATAGACATATCCATAGACCGAGGTCTGCCGCTCGTACTGATGATGGGTTCCAGGGGCAATGATTTCAGTTAATACAGTCACCTCACCATATTCGTCGGGACGTTTTTCTTTTCGATCGTACAAAGTGTTGAAGGTGTAGACAGGCATCCGGCAGACCCTTTGATAGCTGATCAAGTCATTGGTTGTGAAAATATGTCAATAAACGCGAATGTTGCAAACAGAGAAGATCCGTTCAAGTAACGGATGCAGTTTGATCGTTTTTAGACGGCTTGAACATCCCGTCTGCATTCTTTTGGACGCAGGTTGCTCGGGGCCGGGAGACCGACGGCGGAAAGGTCCAGCCCCCGCTATGAGGAACGGCGCTTGGAGCTTCGCCGCTGAACATGGCATCAAGAGCCACAGTCGGTGTCATTTCCAGATAAATTGTCGATCAGTGTCGTCCAGGGATCATCACAATTCGGCAAAGTGACACTTTCACCTGGCACCAGCGTTCAATCTTGCGGCGCTCATCCAGGATCAGATGACTGTATTTTGATATCATTACACAATCATCTTGACTGATAACTTATTGGTTTCAAACAGAAGTCGCACATGGGATAGAATGTGCCCGCCTACAAGCGATGTCAAAGCCGATTAGAGGCGCGACATGTTCAGCCCGAAAGAAATGCGACACTTGGGTTTTGCCGCTTTCTCAAGCGGTCAGCCCCCGATCCGACCGGC
>MDSZ01070257.1_pt1 | contig 22414 bp, 18 predicted proteins | sample 811201 | NCBI WGS metagenome assembly MDSZ01 (sample SAMN05326647, study PRJNA326480) | marine metagenome | isolation source: seawater | place: Indian Ocean: North | collected 2010 | reverse complement strand
TGGGGGGATGAAGGAAAGGGAAAGATAGTAGATGTGTTAACATCTAAATATGATATTATTGCTCGTTTTCAAGGAGGCCCTAATGCTGGTCATACTCTTGAATTTGATGGAATTAAGCATGTGCTTCATACAATACCTTCAGGAATATTTCATAAAAATGTTGTAAATGTTATCGGGAACGGAGTAGTGATTGATCCGGTTATTTTTGAAAAAGAGATTGATTCTTTAAAGAAATTAGATCGTGAGATATCACCTATATTAATCTCAAAAAAAGCTCATCTAATATTACCAACTCATAAACTAATTGATGCAGCATCAGAAGAATCAAAAGGAAAGAGTAAAATTGGATCTACACTTAAGGGTATTGGCCCTACTTATATGGATAAAACTGGGAGAAATGGATTGAGAATTGGAGATATAGCTAGCTCTTTATTTCTAGATAAATATGAGAAATTAAAGAAAAAACATCTTCAGATACTTAAATTCTATAACTATAATTTTGAGTTAGATAAAATAGAAAAAGAATGGTTTAGAAGCATAGAAGTATTAAAGAATTTTACTCTTATTGACAGTGAGCATTATTTACACAGTGCAATTAAAGAGGGGAAAAAGGTATTGGCGGAAGGAGCTCAAGGAACATTATTAGATATAGATTTTGGTTCATATCCATATGTTACATCTTCTAACACAATTACTGCAGGGGCATGTACTGGACTTGGAGTTTCTCCTAAAATTATAGGGAATGTATATGGGATATTCAAGGCATATTGTACTAGAGTAGGTAGCGGACCATTCCCAACTGAACTTTTTAATGATATCGGCAAGAGGTTAGGGAAAGTTGGTAATGAATTTGGAGCAACTACAGGTCGTCCAAGAAGATGCGGCTGGATTGACATACCTGCACTTAAATATGCTATAAATATTAATGGGGTAACGGAGCTTATGATGATGAAGGCTGATGTATTATCAGGCATTGAAAAGATTAAAATTTGTACGCATTACACATTAGAAGGTAAAAAAATCGACTACCTTCCATTTGAAGACAATGCAAATCTTGTTCCGGTTTACAAAGAAATAAAAGGATGGGAAATGAATTTAATGGAGTTAGATGACATGGATAATGCTCCAAAAGAACTAAATGATTATATATCTTATTTAGAACAAATCTTAGAGGTTCCGATAAAAATTGTTTCGGTAGGCCCTGATCGAAAACAGACATTCTTTGTTTAAACTTGAAAATTTTCTTACATATTACACTCTTAGTTAGTAGCACATTTATTTATTGTCAAGAGGTTAATAAGATAAAAATTTTAAATGCTGATGAAATAATTTCAGACTCTGATCTTCATCCTGATTATTGGAGATTAATTGGAAATATCAAATTTCAAAATAAAGAAACTATAATGTATTGTGACTCTGCGCATCATTATAAAAAAGAAGATAAAATACGTGCATATGGAAAGATTAAGATTGATGGTAAAAATGGCTTACATATTAATGGTAAAAAATTAGAGTACATAGCAAAAGAAGGATTAGCAATTATATCAGGAAATGTAATTATGCAAGATGTTGATATAGAGCTTAAAACAGATAAAATTGATTATAATATACTAAAAGGAATAGCTATATATAATTCTAAAACTGAGATTATTGATAAAGATAAAACTCTCTTGTCAAAAAAAGGAATATACTACAGTCAAAAGAAGATTTTCAACTTTTCGGATTCAGTAATTTTAATAGGAGATGACTACACTATAAAGACTGAAAAGATGGAATACAATACAGTAAACAAAATATCTATCTTTCATGGTTCGACCACTATTTACTCTAATAATAGTTTGATATACTGTGAAAGTGGGTATTACAACAATATTAACCACATATCTAAGTTTAATAAAAATGCATCTTTAAAAAATAAATCTTATATAATTTCGGGTGATAACATTTATTATAATAAGAAATTAGGATATGGAAAAGTTATCGGAAATGTTAGTGTTATTGATACTTTAGAGAATATTAAGATCTATGGTGATTCAGCTCATCAATATCAATTAGAAAATAAAATGATTGTGCAAGGAAATCCAATGCTTGAAATTCCTTTTGAAAATGACACTCTATTTATATATGCTGATATATTTAATGCAAACGAAAACAATTCTCAAAAAATTATTTCAGCATATCATGATGTTGATTTTCAAAAAAAGAATTTGGAAGGAAAATGCGATTCATTAGTATATAAAGTTTCTGATTCATTGATTTTTATGTTTAATAATCCCGTTTTATGGTCTGATAATTTGCAAATATCATCTGATACTATGACCTTTTTTGTATATATGAAAAGACTCAAAGAATTGCGATTAAAAAACAATCCAATGATTATTGAAAAAGAAGATTCTCTGGATTTTAATCAAATTAAAGGAAAAAGGATCACGGTAAATTTTAAAGATAATAGCATTAAAAATATTGATGTAAAGGGAAATGGACAAAGTATTTTCTTAATGAAGAATAATAAGGAAACAAAAAAAATAGGATTAAACTACACTGAATGCGTAAATATGACTCTGTTTTTTAAAGAAAATAAATTCCAAAATATAGTATATAAAACAGCGCCATTCTCTAAAACAATTCCATATCAAGATGTTGTTGATGAAAATAGATATCTAAAAGGTTTTTTGTGGAGGATAAATGAGAAAGAAAAAAAACCAAGATTTATTCAATAATTTTAAATGAAGTTCTTCTGTTTTTTGCCCTACCCTCTTTAGTGTTATTGTCATCAATAGGCCTAGTTTCTCCATATCCCTGAAATGAAAGTCTAGAGTCATGTATGCCTGATTTAAGCAAATAAAGGTAAACTGATTCTGCCCTATTTTCTGATAAAATTTTATTACTAATCTTATCTCCAACATTATCAGTATGTCCTTCAATCATAATTTTTAATAAGAGATTTTTCTTTAAATAGTTTGATAAAATCTCTAACTCAGAAAATGATTCCTCACTAATAACATATGAATTATGGGAAAAATTGACACTATTCAAAATAATTTCTTCTCCAGTTTTATTTGAAATAATTTCAAGCTCTAAACTTGAAACCTGATTTGCACTCAAATTTTCTGGAAGTAAAAATGAAAATATATCTTCTTTTCCATATCCATTCTCATCAGAAGCATAATAAGCAGTTTTTCCATCAGGGTCAACAATTAAAGAATTCTGAGTTAAATGATTATTAATTGGATAGCCTAAATTTTCTGGTTTGTGCCATTCTGATTCAGCATTAGATCTTCTAGAGACAAATAGATCATAATCTCCCATGCCGATATGTCCATTAGATGCAAAGTAAAGTGTTAGGTTATCAGCATGGATAAAAGGAGACATCTCATCATTCTTAGTATTTATCTTAGGTCCTAAGTTGTATGGTTTTTCAAAATCTCCATTAGATATTTTAGAAACCCATATATCTCTACCACCATATCCTCCTTCTCTATTACTAACGAAATACAAGTATTTTCCATCTGGAGAGAAGCACGCTTGAGAGTCCCATTTTTTAGAATTTATATTAGAACCTAGATTCATAACCTTTTTCCATGAATATTCAGAAGAACTATAGTATAAGTCACAGCTTCCGAAACCATCTCTTCTATTACATGCTGTAAAAACTAACATTTTTTTATTAGGAGAATAAGTCAAAGCTCCTTCATTTAAAGGAGTATTTAAGGGTTTATCTAATCTTATTGCAGGAGACCAATTTCCATTGTCATCTCTAGAGGAAACAAAAAAGTCTTCATTATCACCAAACTCCTCTTCTAATCTTCTTGTAATAATCAATAAATCACCTTTTACAGATATAGCAGGTAGATATTCTGCAAATGGAGAGTTAATATTTTTTCCTAAATTCTGCGTGATAAAATCAATTGGCTTCTCAATAGATTTAATAGAAAAACTGCAATTTTCAATAATTTCTTTTAAGCTTTTGACAACCCATCTATTTGTAAATCTATTTTTAAATCTACATACTTGATTTTCCGCATCTTCATAAGAAGATAGAGATGAGCAATTCTGAAATGCAATCTCTAAATAGTATAAAGCTTTTCTATATAGCCCGTTTTCATAATACATCAATCCTATATCTTTTATACCAGTATGATTATCTATCGATTCTAAATCATAAATTTTAAGTAGAACATCGGCAGCCTTATCTATATCTCCTTGATTCTTGTAAATGGAAGATAAAAGTAAAAATGGATTTTTCCATTCTGGACTTTCTTCAATTAACTTAAGACATAATTCTTCGGCTTTACCTACTTTATCTTGATCAAGATATTTAAGAGCTTTATCATATTTTTTATAATCTCTTGTTTGTGAGAAAATAATTGAAGGAATACAAAAAATTAAGAAAGAAATAAGTAGAACCCTCATAATCTAAGGAATTTTCATGTATTTGTGCGACTGTAAAGAAATAGACCATTTAGGATGATTTTGGACATAGTCAATTATCAAAGGAATCATCTCTTCTCTCCTACTCCATTCAGGCTGTAAAAACAATTTGCAATGTTCTGAAACAATTTCACTATACTTCTCACCCCACAATAAATCATGTTTATTCTGAACAATAATTTTTAACTCATTTGCAAAATTCTTTATCTCATCTCTCGAATTTTTGAATTTTTTTGGAGACCAGCATATCCAATCAAAATTTCCAGTTAATTGATGAGATCCGGAAGTCTCTAAATGCACTTTATAATCATTCTTTATAAGCTCCCTTGTCAATGGCTCCATATCCCACATTAAAGGCTCTCCACCAGTAACTACAACTGTGGATACAGGATATTGCCCTATTCTCTTTAAAATATCATTAATTGATGTAAGTGGATGAATGTCTTGATTCCAGCTTTCCTTTACATCACACCAATTACAACCAACGTCACAACCACCAATTCTAAGGAAGTAAGCAGCTTGACCAGAAAAATAACCTTCTCCTTGAATGCTAAAAAAATCCTCCATCAAAGGTAATTCATCTGTTTCTTTAATAATTCTTGATTTCATAATGGGCAAAAGTAATTCTTTTCTATTACTCATAAAACGTATCTTTGTATTTTAAAATTATATTTATATGAAAAAGATTGTAGAATGCGTTCCTAATATCTCAGAAGGAAGAGATTTGAAAAAGATAAATGAGATTGCAAATGTTGTGAAGTCAGTAAACGATGTTAGATTATTAAATATTGATCCTGGGAAGGCAACGAATCGAACAGTAATTACATTTGTAGGAACCCCGGAAGGTGTATTAAAAGCTGCTTTTCTTTTAATACAGAAAGCGCAAGAATTAATAGATATGAGAAAACATAATGGAGAGCATCCTAGAATGGGAGCTACTGATGTTTGTCCAATTATACCAATTTCAAATGTTAGTATGGAAGAAGCTGTTGATCTAGCACATAAATTGTCAAAAAAGATTGGGAAGGAACTTGCTATTCCAGTATATTGTTATGAAAATGCTGCTAAAGAAGAGAAGAGGAAAAATCTTGCAAATTGCAGAGAGGGAGAGTATGAGGGATTAAATGATAAGTTAAATAAACCTGAATGGAAGCCAGACTATGGTCCAGCCGAATTTAACGATAAAGTTGCTAAATCAGGAGCTACTGCAATTTCAGCAAGAGATTTCTTAATAGCATATAATATAAATTTAAATACAACATCAACAAGAAGAGCAAATGCAATTGCTTTTGACATAAGAGAGGCTGGAAGAATCAAAAGAAAAGATGGAAAAATAACTGGTGAAATTATTAAAGATAGTAATGGGGAACCTGAAAGAGTTCCAGGTATTTTTAAGCATGTTAAAGGTATAGGGTGGTATATTGAAGAATATGGTATCTCACAAATATCCTACAATCTAACAAATATTAATATCTCTCCTTTGCACGAAGTCTTTGAGAAAACCTGTGAAAAAGCTTTAGAGAGAGGTGTAAGAGTTACTGGTTCAGAAATAATTGGGCTTATACCAAAAAAAGTTTTATTAAATGCTGGTATTTATTTCTTAAAAAAGCAAAAAAGATCAATAGGAATTAGCGAAAAAAGTATAATTGATATTGCAATAAAGACATTAGGATTAAATGAGTTGTCTCCTTTTAATCCAGAAGAAAGAATTATTGAATATCTTATAGATTCTAAGCGTGATGTTCGTCCCTTAATAAATTTAAGTCTAACTGAATTTGCATACGAAACTTCTTCTGAAAGTCCTGCCCCTGGAGGTGGATCAATTTCAGCATACTGTGGAGCTCTGGGAGCAGCATTAGCGACAATGGTTGCAAATTTATCAGCACATAAGAGAGGATGGGATGAAAAATGGGAGGAGTTCTCTGACTGGGCTGAAAAAGGCTTGTTTTATCAAGATAGATTACTTAATCTAGTTGACAAAGATACAGTTGCTTTTAATAAGATTATCCAAGCATTCCGTATGCCAAAAGATGCCAATGGAGAGAAAAGATATAATGCCATACAAGATGCAACTAAATTTGCAATTGAAACCCCATTTGAAATAATGAAAATGTCTTATGATTCAATGAATGTTATAAAAGCAATGGCTGAAAATGGCAACCCTAACTCAATCACTGATGCTGGTGTCGGAGCTCTATGTGCAAGAACAGCAGTAATTGGGGCTTATCTAAATGTTAAGATTAATTGTAAAGATCTTGATGATAAAGAATTTGTCAATAAAACTTTAAAAGAAGCAGAAGATATTGTGCAAAAAGCTAAAAGAATGGAAAAAGAGATACTAGATATGACTATTCTTAAGTTATAAATTATATTTAGGCAAATAGTAAGTTATTTCGTTAAAATTTCCTTTGCAACTCTAGAAAAACTATTCTCTTTTTTTTGTAAATTATTTTTTAATGACTTATACTCATTTATCATATTATTACTTTGGTGATTTGTCATTAAATCTTGCATAGCTTTTTTAAGATTTTTATGATTGAATTTATCCTGTATTAGTTCTTTTACAACTTCTTTATCAAGTAATATGTTTACTAAAGAAATAAACTTGGTCTTTACCAATAATTTAGCGAATAGATATGTAATCCAATTGGTCTTATAACAAACAATCTGTGGTGTTTCTATTAGCGCACTTTCAAGACTTGCAGTGCCAGAAGTTATTAAGGCAATAGATGATTTAGAGAGTAAAGAATATGTATCGTTAAATACTAAATTAATATCAGTTTCTTTTATGATTGAAAAATAAATAGATTCTGGAACTGAATCTACTCCTGCTATAGTGAAATCGTATTCAGGAAAGTCATTAATCACACTTAGCATTATAGGTAGGATTTTTTTAACCTCTTGCTCTCTACTTCCTGGAAGCAGGGTAATCAACTTCGAATTTTCATTCTTTCTTTTAATTGAACCAATAATATCAATAAGGGGATTACCTTCATATATAGCTTTCACATTATATTTTCTATAGAAATCGACTTCAAAAGGGAAAATCACAAATAAATTATCAATATTTTTTTGGATAACCTTAATCCTTCTTTTATTCCATGCCCATAATTTGGGAGGGATATAATAACTAACCGTTATGTTTCTTTGCTTAGCGAAACGGGCAATCTTTAAATTAAAACCACCATAATCGACAAGTATCACATGATTAGGCTTGTACAGCAAGATGTCATTTTTACAAAGATTAATAGAGTTGACAAGTGACTTTATGTTTCTAAAAACACTAACAACTCCCATAAACGAAAGATTGTTAATGTCTCTTGTAATTTCAACTCCTTCATTCCTCATATTTCTTCCTCCAAAACCTCTAAACTTAGCTTTTGGCTCTTTCTTTCTAATCTCTCGAACTAATCTTGATGCATATAGATCTCCTGATTTCTCACCGCAAACAATATAAATTTTCAAGATATGAATACGTTTATTTTCATAAAAATAATAATAAAAGCGTATACTAAAGTTGCAGATAATATACCTTTAGCTATTGAATCTTTTTTAAGTCTAATCTGCATAAAGAAAAGAATCAGATTAATTATTGCACTTAAACTAATTACATGTGTCAGAACATTTCTATTATTAAACTCAACTAATTTCTCATATAATCCAATGAATCCATCTGGCTCAAAATAAAAAGAAATAAAAACAAAAAGGGAGATAGCAGGAGCAAATAGACCAATCATAAAACCTTTTAACACTTTTTTATTCATGATTGCATTTTTTGTAATTCAATTATGCTCTCATAGGATGTTACGTCAAATTTAACCGGCACAATTGAAATAAAATGATTTGATAATGCCCACTCATCTGTATCTTTTCCTTCGTCATAGTTGATAAACTTTCCTGCCATTAAATATGAAAGCTCACCTTTTTCATCTATATTTTCTTGAAAATCCTCTATCCAATTTCCGTCTGCCTGCCTACATACCCTGATTCCTTTTATAATTTCTCCGTCTTTAGACTTAGGTATATTAACATTCAAGCATACCCCTTTAGGAAGACTATTTTTAAGAGTAAATACAATAATTTCTCTAATAAACTTTTCAGATTCATCAAAATTTGCATTAGGAGAATAGTCTAGTAATGAAAAACCTATTGAGGGTATGCCCTCTAATGCCCCCTCAACTGCAGCAGACATAGTTCCTGAATAAATTACATTTATAGAAGAGTTTGAACCATGATTTATACCAGAAACTACTATATCTGGCTTTCTATCAAGAATCTGATTAATTGCTAATTTAACGCAATCTACAGGAGTTCCGCTACAAGAATACTCAATCTGTGGACCAGCATCTATTATTACTGACTCACAACTTAAACTAGAGTTTAGAGTAATGGCATGACTCATGCCAGATCTAGGTTGATCTGGAGCAACAACTACAACTTCTCCAAAATCATTCATAATAGCAATTAATCTTCTAATTCCTAAAGAAGTGATTCCATCATCATTAACAACTAGAATAAGGGGTTTCTTCATATAAATAATAATAACAAAATTAACATATTATTGTGTAATGAAAATTGCTTTTGTAATTTTGTTCTATTAAAAACATAATAAATACGATATGATTTGGGGTATATTCATAGCTTTTTTAATAATTGGATTCATTATTAATAGAAAGCTTAAAAATAAGATAAAGAAATATAGTAATATTCCGACTATTTCCGGATTAAATGGAAAAGAGATTGCTGAAAAAATGTTAAGTGATCATGGTATCAATGATGTAAAGATTGTCTCTGTTCCAGGACAGCTAACAGATCATTACAATCCTATAAATAAAACGGTCAATCTAAGTCCTGAGGTATATCAAGGAAGGCATGTTTCGGCTGCAGCAATTGCTGCTCATGAATGCGGCCATGCTGTACAACATGCAACTGCTTATTCTTGGTTAGAAATGCGATCTCAAATGGTTCCTATTGTGAATTTCAGCAGCAAATCAATGTCAACTATATTTATTATTGGTTTGATAGGAGGAAGTTTAGTAAAATTACCTTGGGATTTAATAATTCAATTATTTATTATCCTCCAAGCTATCATTGCTTTATTCTCATTAATTACTTTACCTGTAGAATTTGATGCAAGTAAAAGGGCTCTTATTTGGTTAAAAAAATCATCAATAACTAATGAAAAAGAGATTGTATACGCAGAAGATGCTCTAAAATGGGCAGCAAGTACTTATGTCGTTGCTGCTATAGCTGCAGTTACTTATCTTATTTATTATATTCTAATATCAAGAGATTAAAAAAAAGCCCTACTCAGAAGAATAAGGCTTAATTTAAAAGAGAATAGGATCTATTAACCTTTCTTTAAGAATGGTAATCCAGTTCTTTTATTCTCATTAACAACATATCCATCTGGCTTTGCACAAGCAGTACCTCTTGAATCTTTAGAGAAGAAGTAAATTCTTTGCACTCTACCAGTAGATTTCAAAGTAACATCTTTGCAATTTAAATGGTAAGTTGTTCCTTTCGAATTATCATACGTAAAACTCATAATTTTTTTTTTTGATTAATACTATTTTTTACAGCAATAAATATAGAAAAAATTTATTTCTATAACTAGTGATTGATAAAAATATTAGAGTAAAAAAAATAAAATTTGTGAATTACTTTTTTTTAAATAAGTATATGTTCTGATATATAATTTAAATTAAAAATTGAAAGATTAATTTATTAATTTATATTTATATATATATAAATGATTTATTATCAGTATATTATGAGATATATATAAACTATTAATTCAAACTAAATAAAAAGAACTTCTCTAGTGACGAATAATGATAATTTAAATGGATAAAAATCTTTTACATGGTTAATAACTTCTAGAAAAAGAGTTAAATTTCAAATATTTTAATGAAAATTACTTACAAAATAAGCCTATATGTACTTGTTTTTATCTAATAAAGATGATAATTTAGGTGAAAAAAATTCGTTTTTAAATGTAAAATACTAAATTTACCTTATGAAGTTAGTTCTTAAAATTACACTACTATTTTTATTATTTCTTCAAAACATACATTCTTTCTCTCAAAGCAATACATCTAAATATATTCAAGAAGCGCATATTGTTTCTACATCATGGTTAAATGATATGAATGAAGGTAAGGTTGGGAAATGTTACAAGAATCTATCTAATGAAGTCAGAATACTATATGACTCGATTAGTTGGTGTGCATATGCTATTCAGATCAATAAAGAATTTGGAGAAAAGAAAAAGCGTTTACTTACAAATGCTGAGTTTCATAGCTCTCTCCAAGGAATGGAAGATGGGTTTTATGTAACGGTAAGTTATGATGCCAAATTTAAGAATACCTTACTTTTTAAAGAAACTGTTATCTTAAAACAAGATGATCAAGCAAAGTGGAGAATTTTGGATTACAGCTACGAATATCAGTTAAAGCAAGATGATGACCCTACTATTAAAGAAAAGTAGCCCTAAGATTACCTAATTAAAGTAACTGTACCTTTAATTTTCTCAACCTTCTTATTAACTACATCTCTATACTCTATTATATAAACATAAACTCCGTTTGGAGCATTATTACCATTGGATAACTTACCATTCCAGGAACCCATCTTAAAATAACTATCAACATAAGAAAGATTGTTGCAATTATTCCCATCATTAGCATGTGTTTTTTGTTCTATTTGACTAGATATGAATACTGGCTCACTCCCCCATCGTTGATAAATTCTAATTTCAAAATCATCAAAAAATCCTGCTCCCTTTGAGTAAAATTCATCATTACAATTATCTCCATCTGGTGAAAAGCTGTTTGGCGTAAATATTTTTTGATCTACTAAAACACAAACATCTAAGCTATCCACATCAATACAACCTCCTTGATTAATTAAATTCAAAGTAACCTTGTGTATACCTGTATCTGCAAATATATGCGTAGGATTTGAAGCATATTGATATAATAAAATTGTACTATCTCCAAAATCCCAATAGCTATTTGGGCTAAGTTGAAAAGGATTAACAGTGCTATTATCTAAGAACTGAATACCTGCATCAAGCAATGATACACACTCAGTATTATTTGAGAAAAAAGATGCTCTGATTAAATCATAGCCAGGAATGGTAATAGTATCTTCAATTGTACATTGAGTGTTATTATCTGTTATTGTAACAGTATAAGTACGATTAACTTGAGCTATAAGGCTATCTCCAGTCTGTAAAGGATTAGTAAGCCATTGATAGGAATAGTCTCCAGATGGACTTACAAGAGCTGAAGCATATCCATTTTCTCCAAAACATTTCTTGGATGAAGTATTAAAATCAACACTAAAATTAGGATGAACAAATAAATAAATACTATCAAGATAATCATCCGAGCAACCGTCCGATATAGAAATATTATAAATTGTTGGTATTGTAGGACTTACGATATGCTGAAAGCTAGAGCTTAATGAATTGTCCCATGTAAAATTATAATTTCCTGTACCACCAGATGCATTAATCCCAATATTTACTAAATCACCTACGCAAATTGTATCTTTAGACTGGTATTTCATACCGTTTAACTCGTCATCAACGAAAATAACTGTATCTATAATTTGCTCACAAATACCTGATCCAAATGAATAAGAGATATTATGATATCCTGAGCCTGCTAAGGAAGGGTTAAATGTTAATCCATAGATCCCATTACCAGATAAAATACCTCCAGGAGGATTGACGTTTAATGTTATGGTTGAATCAATAAAACAGTAATAATTCTCTATTCCACTCATACTTAATACAGGAGAATTATAAATCTCTATTGAAAAAGTATCAACACATCCTTCTGGACTGACATAACCTATTAAATGACTACCTATTCCTAATGAGGATGGAGAGAATAATCCTGTATTATTATTTATTATACCATTACCATACCAATCCCCTCCAGCTGGGGATGCATTCAAAATTATGTCAGGGGATGAAGAGCATATCAACGTATCAAACAAGATAGATTTTGGATAAATAGTGACAATTAAATCATCAGAACAAGAATTTGCAGTGTAAGTTAAAGTGTGTATCCCTGAACCTGCAAGATTTGGCTGTAATTCTCCTGGATAACTACTAAGAGTTATTCCAGGTCCATTCCAAAATCCATTATCGGGCTCTACATGAGTCAATAATGCTGAAATTTGTTGATTTCCTTGATTAATACAAAGTGTTATGGAATCAGCTTGTATGTCTGTATCTATAACAAGAATTTCTGCAGTATCAATACATCCAGCGAAAGCATATGTCACTAGATGGTTTCCTATACCTAAAGAAGGGTCAAATGTACCTAGAGAATTATTTGTAATATGCGTACCATTCCATATACCTGATACTGGTTGACCTGAAAGATTAAAAGAAGATTGTAATGGGCAGGCTATTTGATCAGTACCAGCACTTATCTCATTAACTAATATATTGACAAAGTCACTACATCCCTCAATTGTATAGATAAGATTATGTATTCCAGAAGAAGCAGTGTTAGATAGAAAATTACCATTTGGGGTTACAGGGCCTCCTAAAACAGAAAGTTTATCTACTGCAACGTCAGATTGCCAACCATTAGTTCCGGATCCAGTTATAACGCGTAAACGTATTCTAACTTCTGTAGTATTAAATGAAGATAAATCTATTTCAGCTTCCTGCCATTGACTACCCATATCTCCAGAAACATACCAATAATCTAAATTCCAAGTAATCCCATTATCAATTGATACATCAACTGCAAAGCTTCCCTGTCCAGCTCCTTGTTTATGATACCAAAAATGTAATGCAGGATTATCAAATGCGGAAAGATTTAGACAAGGACTAATAACAGCAGCTGTTTTTGTAGGATGGTTAGGATTTGAAGATTCTGTATATATATAATAATCACCATCAAAAGCGTTATTAGGACCAGTACCTCCAGATGGTGTTCCAAAACTATTTACTGTCCAATCAAAATCATTAGCTGGATCTTGAATCCAATCTACAAAACCTAATTCAAAGCTCTCTTGATAAGGAAAAACTTCTATAGAATTTAAACATATGCTAGGCTGTATAGGGTTGGACGCAAGGACAGACCAAGTCCCATTAGAAGGAGAAAAAGTTAAAGGATGGCTTCCTGATTGCTGACATAACGTATCATCCGCTTGTACTGATATACCTCCAACATCTACAAATAAAGTATCTGAACAACCATTAGGTAATGTGTAAATTGCAGGTATTATTGTCGGTATACCTCCTACATTAATATCTCCATTAGACTGTATACAATTACAAGGAGAGGACCAAGTTCCTCCAGGTGTGGTAATTATTGAATTCAGATTAAAAATCGGAGCATTCAAACAGGCAGAAACATCAGCTCCGGCATTTATTTCTAATATAGTGATATTTAAATCGTCTTCACAACCTGCTAATGAATAGTTTACAGTATAAACTCCTGGGATAAGTGTTTGAGGATAAAACAACGGATTAGTTCCATTTGTTATACTCGGACCATACCACCACCCACCGGGTGGATTTGCAGATAGAGATGTAGGGGAATCGGTATTGCATATTGAAAAATCCAATTGAGTTGAAGGTGGGGGGCTTACAAAAATTGTAATGGTATCGGATTGAGATGTTGCTGGTCCTAAATCACTAACAGTTACAATATATTGTGTAGTAGATGTTGGACAAACAGTCCATGGTCCAGGACTATTGCTCCAGCCAGGGTTCCAAGAATAATTATATGTTGTAGCGTCTCCCCCATTTACGATTGTATTTAAATCAACACAATCTCCTAAGCAAATACTATCATCATCTGCTACCAACTCTACTTCTAAAGGACAATCATTAATATCGAAAGAGAAACTAGATGATAAATCCCATAATGAATCGCATGCATCTTTAAACATAGACTCAAGATAGATATTATAACTACCGCTTTGATTTAAGCCTGGAGAAACATCTAATTGAATACTATTTGTTGAATCATTAATGCAATTCAAAGGAGTTGCGTTAACAGTTTGATTTATTTGACCTCCAACAGAGATAAATGCAGTAGAAACTGAATCACAATGAATATTTTGATCTAACTGAATTGAAAATGTTGAGCTACTGCAATTTGGCTGAACAGGTAATGAGATATTCGGAGATGGGGGTATTGCCACTTGAGATTGCCAGCTGAGAACAAATCCCTCATCCGCAACATTTACATCTGAAATAAAATCAATAGTTACGCATCCTGTTGAGTTAATTTGTGGTGGTAAATTTGTTCCAGAATAAGGGCCGCCAAGTATGGGATATGTATTGTCAGGACCGTCATATATCATAACATAATCATTGACTGGCTCAGTAGAAAATAAAGAAAAATTAATTGTTATTGAAAGCACGCCGTTTGGACAAATGGTAAAAGAATAATTCTCATTATGATCGTACCAACCAGAATTCTGAGTATTTGCTTCACTGTCCGTTAAAGTACCATCACATGAATAAACAGTTTGATTAGACATAGAGTATTGAGCATAGAGATCTTGACATAAAATCAAACTAATAAATAAAATCAAATAATATCTCATGGTTTTATAACAGTAATTAATGGCGTGGAAACCGGATTACTCCAATTTTGCTCTTTATCTCTAATACGTATTGTGTAGGTTAGGGTTTCTAAATTACCATTACCAAAAATAAATGGTGCATCAATCTCGATTTGAATCTCTCCAATAACAGATAGGCTTTGACTGGGTGGGGTTACTGGTATCAAATGGTAAAAATCTGGATTAAGAAGTCTGCTATCTTTTATTTCTAAAGAAAGGGAATCAGGATTAAAAACCCCTACATAGCCCTGAGGATGGCAATATTCAATCTTCACAAAGATATTTTCTTGAAATTCATTTATAGTTAATGGGGTTGTTTCTAAAATTGCAATTGTAAAATCTTGATTCACCTCCTCTTTTTTACAACTAAGAAGGAAGATAAAGAAAAGTGTAAAAATTATTCTTTGAATCATTACTGAAATGTTAAACTAAAATGTTTTATAATCTGATATTCTGAGCCATTAGATGGGATCTCTGTAATTGGATTAACATCATCTTTGACATATATTTTAACAAACAAGATATCTCCAGATGAATAAGAAGAAGTATTAAGTGTGAATTTATGATAAAAATCATCAGTTGAAAAAAGATAAAAACCTGTCTCGTTTAAAGGAGGAGTTATAACCTCCAATGGATATTCAATCTGATTATTGAAATTAAGAAGATTAGATGAAAATTTAATTTTATTGTATTCAAGATCACCAGCTGGCATTAAATCATCTAATACACTAAACCATAGATCGATAGAAGAAACATTAGATGGGACATAAATAGTTCCTCTAGAGCCATTTCTTGGAAGTAATGATGATTGGCCTGTAGCATAAGCAATCATTCCTCGAAACTCAGGAATATAGTTAGGTTTAAGTGGATAATTACCAAACATGTCTGCAGCCCCATCATCAATCCAATCTTTTATATTTTGAATATACTCTTCTTTATGATCATACCAATAATGCTCTGGATGATACTCAGCAGTCAATGGCATAATTCCTGAAATTCCATCAATATCTTCAATCAATCTTCTGTAAAGAACCGAAGAATTAGCATCTCCAGGAAGTACTCTAAATTCATAAGTATTTGCTGCATCATTTTTAATAACTGGTTGATAAACTAGTGTATTATATGAACTTTCAATGGTTCGAAAATCTGGCTCAAATGAACCATCATGACAGCCTGAATTTGCGCATGTTGGAGCAAAAATATTATTATGAATCGTAGAAAATTTTATTGCGTTTGAAAAATAATTCGTATCATTTATACTAGGAGGGGTAAGATTTGGGTCATCATAAGGATTAAAAAATTCATCCTTCTTGCATGAAAATATAGTACAAACAAAAATAAAAAACCAAATATATCGCATAGATCAAATCAAATCAAATAATGAATTATTATTTGCAATAAGTCCTGAGCTAATAATATCATTCTTAAATCCTAGTATCTCGGCAATTGTTGGAGTTATATTGACAATATCTCCAATCTGATTTGACTCATTGCCAATAGATAAATTAGCATCAATACCAGGTCCTACCATCATATTAAAGATTCTTCTACTATTTGCATCTGAATGATCATATCCAGTAAAAGCATTTGCATCAATAATATTATTAGATTCATCATTTCTACCATGCTCTGGGGATACAATTAAGGTTGTATTATTTGCCATATCTGGAATCTGATTCTGGATGTAATCCCATAAATGGCCAACAGCATGATCAGCCTGATGCAGGCTTTGAAGGTATCCGGTAAAATTAGAATGACATCCATCCACAGAAGAAAGGTAGATAACTGTTAAAGTGGGCTTGAATCGCTTTAATACCTCGCATGCATAACCTACAGTTGCTCCATCAGCACCTCCTCCTGAAGGAGGATGTGCTACTGTTCCTAGTTCTTTTTTCTCAAACATATCTTTTACAAACTGCTTAATCTCGGCTTTCTCTTCTTCTGTATTTCCAATATTAGGCAATGGGCTTCCTTGAGAATACCAAACATTATCAAGAAAGTATTTCATTTTATACATTGGAGAAAGTTCGTCTTCCGGATGATATACTTTAGCATTTTTTAAATGCTTTTCTCCATCATCACCAAAAGTAATAGTTGGGGCTAAAAAGTTAGCTCCATATTTTGAACCATACTCTGGATGCTCGCTATAATCTAATAAAGGTAATGAATTGCCGATTCCATTTCCAATAAACCAAGTTTTTGTTGCCTTCTCCCCTGTGTGTCTTCTTAGATACTCAAATATAGTAGGTCTTAATGGTTTTGCACGCAATCCCTGAGAATACATATAATTACCAGTGAGCAAAGTGTTAACTCCTGCATAATGACCAACAGTTGATGCGTTCACTTCTTTAAAAAAAGTTCCCTGCTCTTGAAGCGTTTGAGATAGTAGTTTGGGAATAGGAATATTAATATTGTTACTATTATTATTACCATATACAATCTTATCTGTTGGAGGAGATCCCTGTAATATATTGTACATGATATTTCCAGCACTAGGATAATCCTGACTGTCATCAAGATATCTCTGTAAAACTGATTCTTGCTGACGAACACCACCTGCAAAAGCAACAAAAACAACGTGATTAGATGATCGGAAACCAGTAGAGGCAAATAATCTACCACTAGGTAGAATAAATGGCATGCTAATTGCAGCAGCCCCTAAAGTAGTTTTTTTAATAAATTTTCTTCTTTTCATAGTAAATTGATTTAATAAAACTGGTATTCGTTAGATAAAGAAAATGCCATATACACCATTTCAGCAGATACATCAGGATTAGATTCAAAGAAATCTATAAAAAATTGCCTTTCTGCTTCAGTTAAATCACGAACATAAAATCGCTTATATGTCTCTTCAATAAATGCGTTTAAATCTGAACGCATTAAAGAGTCTGAGGGAATTTCAACACCTCCTTTATTTAGAAAATTACTTAAAACAATTTCATGAGCAACTTGCTTATCTCCAATAGATTCAATGCATCTAGTTATTTCAACTAATTTATTTGCAGATAATGCTTCTTGAAACAGATTAGCATATAAAATGGATATATATTGGGAGATACTCTTTAACTTATCCTTATTTGCGTTGTATGAAGTGGATTGGATTTGATTAATTTCATAAATATATTCCTCTTTCTTACATGAAGAAATGAGAATCAAAATAACAAAGCATGTAAAAAATATCTTTTTCATATCTAATTAAAAATGAGCATATTCATCAGTTTTCATTATTTGTCGCTGAACCCACTGAAAATCGTTATCAAAATAAAATGAATTCATCAGCAAATCTGTTTCTTCTGTAGTTGGAATTCGAGCCAATAACGTTCCATAAGCCCAAATAATTACACCTTCATAAAATTCCTTTGTATCACAAATAATATACGTAAATCCTTCCTTATTGTTTCCAGATGACCCAAGAACAATTTGAGCTGTATTGTCTTCAATCATCTTATAAACCTCATCAAACTCATACTGCGTAGGGTAGCGAAACAGTAAATTATCGAAAGCAGCATTGATAAAATTAAATGTATTCATATTTATCTGATCATATACTGAATTATAGATCATACGTCTATGAACTTCATTAATCTCAATTTCACCATCGAAATATTGATGCTCAGATTTTAGCACATCATTCAAAATATTATATTGTCGTAATTTATTGTTAGCATCTAACATATTTCCATTTACAGAATCATTAATATAGTTCAAATAATGATTACCTAGCTCATTGCTAATATAACTATTAGAAGCTCCCTCGATTAACCGTACCTTAAACATCTCATACATTCTATGGAAATATGCATATTTATAAGAAGAATCTCCTGGTACATAAGCAGTGTCAAACTGTAATTTATACAATAAAGTATCTCTAGATCCAATACTCACATCATGATCTCTTAAAAATTGTACATCTTGCTCCATTTCTTGATCAAGAGGCTCTCGGCCAAGTAAATCTATATAAACCCGATTAACATAATTCTCTAATAATATGGTAGGTATTTCATTGTAATAAGGAGCATTATTATTTGGGATAACTTCAGGATCTTTCTTGCAAGAAAGAAACAAAAATATTAGAAAAAGATATGTAAAGTAAGATTTCATCTATTCTAGTATTAACCTTCTATTAGTTACATTATTTTTAGAAATTAACTGAACAATATATACCCCTTTAGGAAGGTACGTCACATCAAAATTAACAATACCTCTATTATTATTTTTAACATAAACTTCTTGTCCAATATTATTAATCAACTTTAAATCAAAAATTAATTGTTTTAATCCATTAATACTAAAATAATCTTTTGTTGGATTAGGGAAAATTATTAACTCATTTTCTAAATTATTACTTATTCCTGTTAAACAAGAATCAACATATACCCATATATCTTCCTCAAAGACACATCCATTAAAGTCCTCAGCTTCTAAAAAGTACCATGTATTAATGGTTGGGCTATCATATATAATTTGAGTAGAACTACCATTATTCCAGAAATATGAAGAAAATCCAATAGAGGCCTCAAGAACTACAGTATCTCCTAGACATATTTCAGCAGGACTTGGATCCGAATCAATAAAAAGAGGAGGAGATTGAAATAATACAACTTGAATAGAATCCATATCTACGCAATTATTTGCAATGTCAGTAGCAATAACAGTATAAATTCCAGGGCTAACCACTTCTATACTAGCTGTTGTGTCATTAGTATTCCAAAAGTATACATCAAAGCCAGGTGTTGCATCAAGAATTACTGTATCTCCACTACACATCTCAATATCTAAAGCCCCATTATTAATACTTACACTACATGGTGGCAGTGTTGGACAAGGGCCAGTTATCCATGATGTTACTCCAAACCAATTTAATGCCTCACAATCATTACCATAAGTAACTCCATCACATCCACAAACCGGATCCCAAACTGCTGGACATATTATATTTGGATTAATTAAACTCGGATCAATACAATTGATACAAGAGTCGACTTCAACAAGGATTTCTCCTCTTCTCTCACAACCATTTGAGTCGATTGCCTCAATAATATATACAGCTGAAGAAACTGGATAATAAACAACTCTGTATGTAGTATCTCCACTATTCCATATTATATTATTTAAATTAGGATCTATTTCCATGACAATAGAATCTCCAAGACAAACTTCTGGTGGATTTGGAATAGAATAAATTTCTATTTCTTGAAGTGATACTGTAAAACAAGCAGTATCAACACAACCTGTAGAATCAGTCGCTACAACGCAATAAGTTCCTGGATTGGTTACTGTAAGAATGCTACTATTAGATTGTCCATTTGTCCAATAGTATGAAATAAAATTAGAAGATGAATTAGATGGAGAAGCAGAAAGTATAGTTGGTGTTCCTAAATTACATAAAATAGAATCCCCGTTTATCTCTACCTCGCATGAATTTGGCTGAGCGCAAGGCAAGAACCCTCCGGGCATACCATTAGAAATCGCAGGCGTCCATCCAACACCTACACATTCTGCTAAACAATAATTTGAATACATTACTCCATCACAACCACATACTGGCATATAAATAAATGGGCATGGACAGTTATTAGGTATTGGTACGCAGTTCTCGCATATAGTTGTATCACAACCTGAAATTAAATCTACAATAGTAACACACCATCCTGGATAAAAAGTAGTTTGGTTCGCAAAAGTATTATTAGACCATGAAAAAGAATATTGTGACACCCCGTTTACACTAGCATTCATTGTAGGTGGATTTGTATTATGATCAACATAAACACTTGCGCCAGTCAAAACACAAGGGTTTATTTGTGTAAATGAAAAAAAAGAAAAATGCAACAATCCAATTAAGATAAAAATCCGCTTCATAAGAATGTAATTTTTGTAAATTTAACAAAAAAAAGAGGTTAATCTTAAATTAAATACGGATTAATCTCCGAATACATGCCAGTAAACACATTTATCTAGCAAATACAGGTTGAAATTTGGTTGAACCTTCCTCATAGAAAGAGTATCCGTCCTGATTAAAATTCAATAAATCATCAATATGAGTAAGTTGATTTCTAATGATATAATTACACATTCTTCCTCTAGCCTTCTTAGCAAAGAAAGATATAATCTTTAGCTTACCGTTTTTAAAATCTTTAAAAATTGGTGTAATTATAGGATTTTTATTCAATAATTTAAAGTCTATTGACTTACTATACTCGTTTGACGCTAGATTAACTAAAGGTTCATCAGATTTCATTTCACTAATCAAATGATCGGTGATTATTCTGTTCCAAAAATCATATAAGTTTTTTCCTCTTTGATTAGTTAATTTAGTTCCCATCTCTAAGCGATAAGGCATAATCAAATCTAAGGGCTTGAGAATACCATATAATCCAGATAAAATACGAAGATGGGATTGGGCAAAATCAAGCTCTTTTTTACTAAAGGTATGTGCTTCCATTCCTTTATAGACATCTCCTTGAAATAGAAAAATAGCCTGTTTTGCTAAATCTAGATCAAAAGGCAAATTCCAATCTTGATATCTCTCAAGATTCAATTGAGCAAGATTCATACTAATACTCATTAATTTAGCAAGCTTCTTTATATCATACTTCTTTAAAATCTTTACCAATAACTCAGAATGATATAAATGGCAGGCTTTTGTGCTTTTATGAGCAGATGTCACATTAATGTCTAACTTTTTTGCCGGAGAGATGATTATTTTCATATGTGCTTGTTATTTTTGCATTACAAATTTATCATTTTTTACATGTATAAGCTGATTGAAAAAAATAATTTATTGACGCTACATATAATGGTAATTGTATTAGGTTTTACAGGTATACTAGGAAAACTTATTACATCAATAAATACCCTGCATCTAGTTTGGTATAGGATGTTTATTGCGTTTATTGTTTTAGCATTATTTTTATACTTTAAGAAACAACTTTTCAGCATCTCACGGAAAGATTTTATATCACTTATAGGAATAGGAATTATAGTTGGCTTACATTGGATATTTTTTTTTGAATCTATTAAAGTATCTACTGTTTCGGTTGCTGTAATATGTCTATCCACTTCCTCTTTATTTTCTGCTTTCTTAGAGCCTATATTCTTCAAAAGAAAGATTCTGATTTATGAAGTATTTTTTAGCATTATTGTAATTATTGCCCTTACATATGTATTAGATGCAGATATAAAATATAGACTCGGTTATATATACGGAATTGTCTCAGCATTCTTAGCTACACTATTCACGATTTTAAACGCAAAATTCATAAATAAAATGGATGCTTCAAAGATTACTATGATAGAAATGCTAGGAGGAGTTTTTTTAATTACTTGTATTCTTATTTTTCAGACTGATAGTAGTTTAATTAAAATTCCATCCTTG
>MDSZ01054925.1_pt1 | contig 22433 bp, 16 predicted proteins | sample 811201 | NCBI WGS metagenome assembly MDSZ01 (sample SAMN05326647, study PRJNA326480) | marine metagenome | isolation source: seawater | place: Indian Ocean: North | collected 2010 | reverse complement strand
TTCACGTCTTCGAATTTTCGGGCGTATGATAATTCCCCCGTAAACCACGTCAAAAACACAGCAATGGGAATACTCATCAAATTCATCAAAAACGTCCTCGACCAACTGTTCATTTTGTACCGATTTATCGTATCTTTCGCGATGGACCCTTCCAAACACGCGAAAATGATAAAAACGACGCATAACGCATAAGACGTCGCGTTGGACAAAACATCTCCGTTGACGTAATAAATAGCGCCTACCGTAATACCAATCATACTCATAACCGATTTTATTTTCGGCAATTCTCTCCCCAAAAACACGTAGTCAATGATCGAGAAGCAAATAGGCGTCGTCGACTTAAACGCGATGAACGTCTCCAACGGCGCAGATTTCATCACCCACATCCCTGCGCTCAGTAAACCGAAAAACGCGACGGATAATGGTATGAACCCAATAAACGTCTCTCGATTGATATTTGATATTTGTATCAAATTTACGCCGTGCGCGATGCCGAGCAACGCGCAACAGGATATGAATTGAAGCAGTAAAATAGTATTTGGGAGCATCAAATCCGACACCGCGATTTTGTTCACCACGGAGAGTTGCGAGCCGATGACACAATCTGATGTATAATAATCACGCCGCGTTATTATTATTATTACAAAGAAGAGAGAGAGAGAGAGAGAAAATGATGGGGCCGCGTCAGTTTTTTTTTATTGAAGGAAAGAAGACCTTTGGAGAAAGAAAGAAAGAAAGAAGACGCACATCCGACGATAATTGACAGCACTTTAACGCTCGACCAGAGATGCGTGGTCTGCCCGTAGGCGGCTTCTCCGGAGACCTCCTCCTCCTCCTCCTCCTCCTCCGCGTCGTTGTTGTTCTTCTTCTTCTTCTGGGTGGTTTTCATCGTCCTCTGATCTGTGGGAAAATTTTTTCCTCAAGATGGCCTCTCTCGATGAGATGAAATTTTTTGTTTTTTTTCTCTCGTAAAAATCAGACCAGTTCTTCTTTTAATGCGCTGTTTTTTTAAGGTGTCATAAAACCCTAAATACTCCACCCTCGTGATACAGTACACACAAAAAGTATATCGATACGAACACCAAAAACTACTCTACGACCGCTTTATTTTCGAGAAGAAGAAGAAGAAGACAAAGAAGAAGAAGACAAAGAAGAAGACAAAGAAGAAGAAGACAAAGAAGAAGACAAAGACAACACCAGACAACACGCGAGACTAATGACGACGGGGGTGGTGTTCGGGCACGTGGACGAGCGCCGCCCGCTTTTGGATGATGCCAACGCCATGGGAGGAGGAGGAGCATCATCATCATCTCCCGCGGCTTCATCGTCATCATCCCGGGTGGGGCGCGTGGTGGTCGGGGGTTTGGTGAAACGCGACGACGACGAAGTAATAAACGAAGTAAACGAAGGGTCGCACCACCACCACCACCGAAACAATAACAACACGTCGTCTTTGCTGATGAGAAAGATGTCCAAAGCGAGGCAGACGGTGAACGTGCCGTCCGCTTTGGGAGGATTCGCGATTGGTGTGAAATTCGGGTTCGTGCTGCTTTTGTGCGCGCTGGTGTCGCTGCCGCGAGAGAAGTTGGACTCGCTGAGAACGAACCTCGGGGAATTTTTACCGATCGGAATGAGCGAACGGATCGTCGCGCCGGAAAGCACGTATAAGAGAGAACACGGATCTGTGGCACGGTTAGGCGCGGCGAAGCCGTTGGCGGGCGACTGGAACCCGAACCAGAAAAGCGAGAAGAGAGAGGTGAAGTATCCGAGGAAGGATTTGACGCCGAAACCGAAGAAGACCGTCGCGAAGAAGAAAGGTGAAGAAAAGAAGAGCTCTGAGAAAGAAGAAAAGGACGAGAAGGTAAAACACTCGACTTTTTCTTCTTCTTCTTCTTCTTCTTCTTCGTCTTTGTCTTTGAAAAAACAACGCGCGTCGAAGAAGGATTCTGAAGGAGAAGAGAAAGGCAAACGCCAAAAGAGCGAGGACGAAGGCGACGCGAAAGATCATCATGAAAACAAGAACGATTGGTACAACGGTCCAGAGCCGATTCCGCACCTCATCGATCACTTGGATGCGCACGATTTGAAGCCGTCGGATAAAGATTTGAGAATTTTAACCATCGCGAACGCCGCGTATTGGCCGTTGGCCGAGATTATGTTAGATTCCGCGAAAAGGCACGCGCCGGAAATCGCCAATCGGTTGACGTTCATTCTTTCGGACGAGGAATCCGTGAAGCGGTGTAAAGATCGCGTGACGAAGAGTTGTCAACACACGTGCTTCTTCGACCACGAGATGGAAGACAAATTGGGCAAATACACCGACGACGAAGGGTCGTACAAAACGGCCTACGACTCGAACTTTGGCGTCAAATTACGCCAATTGTGGACGTGGAGAAAAGTGAAAGCGGTCAAGACGTTGGTAGATGCTGGGTACGCGGCAATGTTTGTGGACGCGTCTACAGTATTTTTAAGAGACATGCGCGAAGATGTGTTGCACGAATTGTTCGACCACGAAGCCGCGTTGGTCACCTTGAGTGACTTTGGTGGAGCTTCCGAGCAACACGCGACAAACACTGGTTTGATCGCCGCGACGCCAGCAAATAAAGATGCGGCTCGCATCTTGCGCACTTGGTTAAAACGCGAAGATATGGAAGACAAGGACAACACGGAACAAGGCGTTTTGACATGGGAAATCGCTCCGAAGGAAAGGGAAAACGGGGTGATTATCAAAGCGTTGACGCAGGTACAAGCGCCAAACTACGTGACCTACGAATTCAAGTCGCACTTGAAGAGTAATGGCGATGGTAAGTTGGGTAAGAACGAAAAACAACGTGGCGAGGAAAGACAACAACATGTCGCCGGTCTCGTGCACGCCGCGTATTGCGGCTGCGTGGACGCGAAAGAATCATTCATGTCCAGAGTGTACGAGGAGTCTAAAATGTCCGCGAGGGAACTTGGAGCACGCGGTTTAAAGCCAGAAAAGATTGAAGAGAAAGATTGCGACGTGTACGACCGAAAGAAGTTCTTGAACACGGGACGCGCGCCATGGGATTAAGTACATGTATCCTTTCGTCGGTTATCTTCGTAGACAAAAAATAACAATGAACTCGATAAGCAGCGATAGGAGAGAGATAACGATGACCAATCTTTAAAGAAGAATCAAATGTATCTATGTATAGGTATGTGTAGGTATGTATCACTATAATAATATTCAAAAGTCCTAAACCATTTTACACAACATTACTCACCGGCGTTCCTTCCCACCTTAAATACTTAACGTTCACGTCCAACGCTTTCGCGCGCCTCGCCGCCGGCGTGACGATCTCGTCTAGCTTTGCAATGGTTTCCGCTGTCACTTCGACTACTTGGCCGATGACCATGTTTGTCGAGTCGTTTCCAGTACCATCGGTTTCATTCGCGGTCGTTTCGGTTGGAACGGTGGCTTGTTGCTGCTGTCCATCATTCGAAGTGTTGCCGATCGCTTTACTTTTTCGCTTCAAAATTTGTGCCTGTTCGAGCACTAAAATGACGTCTTGCGTCGCCAGATGCGTGAGCTTGGAAATCTTCGAAACCGTAATCACCGTGCCAATTTCCAGCGATTTCAACAACTCGCTTATAACGTCCCCCCAATATGCGGAGTAACTCATCAATCCTAAATCCGACAATGGTTTTTCTGGCGTTCCAACCCAGCCTTCGCGTTTCGTCAACTCGTACGAAAACGCAATAAGGAATCTACCATAGCCTTTACGCTGGTACGGCGGCAATGTCAATATGCACGCCAAATTGTGTCCCGTCTGCGATCCGTTTTTATCTTTTGAGAAGTACCCGACGACTCTGTATTTCTTATCCTCGCCTTTTTCGCACAAGGCGTAGAAAAGCATCTGCGAACAGTCGTGATACAGCGTCTTGTGATCGAGAAAGAGTTTTGCCAACAGACACAAGTTTTGGCAATAGGTTGCCGCTCGCGCGCCGTCGACTTCAAACACCGACAGTTCCGGACGAACAATTTCTTGCACCTCTCTGTCTCCTTCTCCGTCTTCGCCGCTAATCGTTCTCTTTTCGATTTCTGCGGGATGTCTATAAATTTCGTTCCCCGGCGGGTGCGTCAAAGGACAACACTTTTTATGTTTCACGAGCGTTTTGCGTCTTTTGCAATATTTCAAGCAAAATTCACAGACGAATAAACGATTATCGCTGGTGAATTCGTCTGGATACGGCGCTCGGTACCAACAGTCGACTTCAAATGCGCCCAACTGTAAAACATCCACGTTTTTTGCGTTTTTCACGATAGCTGCCGCAGCGACATCGTGTTGGTGATGTTGCGCCTCCTTCTTCGTCCCTTTTTTCTCTTTCTGTTTCCCTCCTTTCGTTTTGTTGTTACTTACGCTCGATTTCTTTTGATTCGTTCCGGTGGTTGGTGTTCCATTTTTATTGTTTTTATTTTCAGCGTCGGGATCGACGTCTTCATTCTGTGGTTCTGCTAAAACTGTAGTCGTTACGTCGCCGTTATTTTCATCACCAACCGCTTTTTCTACAACTGTCTCGGTTTCCCCGGTTGTTCTCGTCGTTCCGTTGTTCTTGGCACTCGGTGACGTGGCTTCTATAATGCCATCTTCTTCCGCGACGACGACGGTTGCGACGTTAACAAGGTTTCTATTACCACCGCCGCTCTTCGTTTTCTTATTACTATTGCTGTTGCTATTAGTTTTGTTTTTGCTCGTCGCGCGCGGACGGCTCTCCGAACCTTCGGCGGCTTTGTGCGGCTCGGTAGTCGTTCCGTTCGTACCATCACCACTCGCTCCGGCGTTTTCTCCCGCCTTCCTTCGCCTCTGGACTCTTTTTTCGTCTTCGTCTTCTTTGTCTTCTTTGTTCTGCTTGCCGGCATCATCGGGGCCGTGGCTCACTTCTACGACGCGTTCCTCCTCTTCGCCGCTCTTCTTTTCCATCCTCGTCGTTGTCGTCTTCTTCTCGTCTCTGTCGTCCATCGCTTCTTCCTCTTCTTTCTCTTCGCTCGAGTGTTCGTTCGACCCGTCGTCTTCTTCTTTCAGCGGTCTCATTTTGCTCGCGTCTAACCACGCGTCCATTCGATTCGAGTACCCTTCGTAGCTGCAATAATACCTCTTTATTTCGACCATTTTCCCACTCTTTTCGTCTCTCTCTTTTTTCCTCGTCTCGTGCACGACTCGCGCTGGAAGACGTTTCGTCTGGTGGAACGAGGCGACCGCGGCGACTCGGTCCCCGACTTCGTATTCCATCGCTTTCCATTTCGCGAGTTCTTCATCATCCTCGTCGTCCTCCTCGTCGTCGTCGTCGTCGTCGTCGTCGTCGTCTTCCGACTCCGATTCCGATTCCGATTCCGATTCCAATTCCGACGTTTCCGATTCCTCCTCTTCGTCCCTCTTCTTCTTCTTCTCCTCCTCCTCCTCTTCTTTTTCCTTCTTCTTCTTCTTCTTCTCCTCCTCCGCCATGAGTAGAGTAGTGGACTCCTCCTCCTCCTCTTCTCCTCCTCCTCTTCTTCTTCTTCTTCTTCTTCTTCTTCTTCTTCTTCTCTCGATTCTTTTTTTTTTCTTCTCTTCCCTTTCTCTCTCTCTCTCGTCTCACAATTTAGGGTTTTCCTTTTAGGGTTTAGAAAAGAGAGAGAAAAAAAAAATACACGCAGGACTTTTGCTCAAAAAAGAAAAGCGCTTTCGACGACGATGTCTTCTTCTTCTTCTTCTTCTACTTCTTCGAAGGAGGAGGAGGAGTTGTCGGCGTCCGCGTCGATCGTTCGCGCCGGTCGATGCGCGCCGCCTTGGGCGGTGGTGGTCGAGGAGGAGGACGCGACGACGACGACTCAAAAGTCTTTCGTCTTTTTCGACGACGCTCGACACGACGACGTGAACGACGTAAACGACGACGACGACGACGTGGTGTTGTCGTTTCGTCTCGCGCCGAACGGGGAGGGACGCGCGACGATTGCGAACGGGGCCGGGTGGAGACACGCGTTCGAGACGACGACGACGACGACGACGACGACGATGGGTGGGAGTACCCAAAAGAAGCGTCTTCTCGCGTATTTTCTAGACGTGGACGCGATCGCGTCGAGCACGGAAGTCGCGGTGTCCGTGCAAAACGAAACGCACAGAGCGACGGTTGGGTTCGTGCCGACGCGACGAGAAGAGGACTTTGTCGTCGAGGGGAATACCACCGTACCGTCGTCGTATCCACTGCGAAAAGTGCGCGAAAAGCTGGACAATTTTAACGCGGTGTCGTTTGCAGACGAGAGCGGGGTTGGTGGAGATGTCGCGGTGAAGAGCGTACGTTTACGAGCGATTTCGAGGAGCGGCGAAGGAGGCGGCGGAGAACGCGAGACGAACGCGCAAGGAGGCGAAGAAGATGAAATAGTTTTACTGCCGGCATTCGAAGTCGAGAGCGAAAGTACCGAGAACCAATCTACGGGTATTGATAACGATGAAGGCGATGCCGCCTTTCTCTTCGACGCGAAAGATAAAGACAGCGAGAGGACGTTGGTGATTGGCGTCAGCGTCGCGTGCGCGGTGGTGTTTGCGGTATTCGTCGTCGTATGTTACTTTGCCAAGAGACGGATGAAGGAAGGAAAACAATATATGGATGGAAATGGAGGAGATAGAAAAGATCGACAGCGCGCATGGCTTCGATGGTTGCAACATTTAGACAGGGTGCACGACGACGACGACGAAAAGAAGAAGAAAAATATAAATAAACCATCCGAATCCTCGAGACGGATGATGGCGCCCGCGTCTGAGAAACACCCGTCGACGTTAGAAATTCTAGTTCACGACGAGGCGATCCCTCGCATGTCTAATAAACCTCCAAAGTCAAATGTTTCCACGTCTTTAACGACGACTGAAGATTCACCGAGAGGAGGAATGGATCGCTTACAGTTGCTGAGAAGAAGTACGAAAGATACGACGCCGGCGCATTCGCGGCAAAACTCGTTGCTCAATTCCAACGACGAAGACGAGAGGGAAGGAAATGATGAGAAAGTTCCACTCGATGCGCTGGCAAAAGAGATCGAAAACTTACAAAACACCATAATTCAAAGTGACGCGAATAATAGATCCACATCGTCGTCATCAAAACTCGAATTAAGTCCGGATAAAGAGGACGAGGTTCCGTTCGAATATTTAACCGAAGTAGAGGTCGAGAAGGACGTTCGGATTTACGAACGGCTTGGCGGTGGTGCATACGGTACGGTCTACCGCGGCAAATTTCGTGAACGCGAAGTTGCCGTGAAGACGCTTCGAGTGAACGCGTTGCACACTTCCTGTGGAAACGAGGAAGTCAGCGAAGACATACAGATGTTACAGTCCGAGGTTGAAATTCTTCGTCTCGCCAAACACGAGAACATCGTCTCAGTATTTGCCGCGTGTTTCGAGCCCATACGCAAAGCGCTTCTCGTCGTTCAACTCGTTCACGGAGGCTCGCTCGGCGAAATGTTGCACCGCGAAAATAATGAAAGCGTAAAACTGTCCGGTACTTCGTTGCGCACGATCCTGTTGGACGTCGCGAAAGCGATGGAGTATTTGCACGGCTTGACGCCGAGAAAGATTTTACACCGCGATTTGAAGCCTCAGAACGTTCTCGTAGAAGCTAAATTGGTTTCGGGTGTACTCAATAAGGGACGAAAGCGGCGTGGAGGCGACGATGGTGATATTTTGGACGACTACTACGAGGACGACGACGGCGATGGCGATAACGCACCAATTTCAATAGAATACAAGGCATACGTTTGCGATTTCGGTATATCTCGGTTACTCCCGCTCATGGCAAATACCCTGAAAACGAGCTTTGATCACGTCAATGCGGGTACCCCGAACTACATGGCACCCGAACTGTTTACCGGGCACTACGCATGTTCGACGAAAGCCGATGTGTTCTCTTTTGGCAACATCATCTACGAATGCGCAACTGGGAGGATTCCTTTCGACAAAATCGCGCCCCCCGTCCGCATCGCGTATCTCGTCGGCATGGAAGATAAGCGATGCGAAATTTTGCCGGTAGATAAAGTCCGAAATGATGTTCACGATTTGATTGAAAAATGCTGGAAAACAGACCCCCAAAAGCGACCAACCTTTACGGAGATTGTACAATCAATCGCTCGCTTTCCCACGAGGCAGAATTTTGACGAGACGACGGAAGAAGAAGATTCTACTAGTATTACTCCTATAAATTACGACTGATTGACAATTTTTCAATTGTAAACTACAACCGATACGCTATTATTTGCTACTGGTACGCCACGTTCTTCTTACTTTTTGTACTAACTATTCTTCTTCTTCTTCTTCTTCTTCGTCTTCACCCATTGTCTCCGCTTCTACATTCCCGGTCTCTTCGATGTCCTTAATCCAGTCGGTCATGTACACGCACTTCTCTGGTGAGATCAATCCACCCGGCTTGCATTCCTCAAAGAGCGTACAAATACCACACGGCACGTAACTCAACGTCGTGTCCGCGTCGCTTTTCCACTTCGACGGCACATAGTACGTTTCGGTCAAATCGTCGTCGTCGTCGATTATTTCAATCGTCGTCTCTTCGCTTTCGTTTACTCCCCGACCAGTGCCACCTTTCTTCTTGTGCTGCTTCTTCTTGTTGTTATTGTTGCTACTCTTTCCATTCTCCGTTTTCTTTTGTTTCTTTTTCTTGTTGTTATTCTTCGTCGTCGATCCTTTCTTTCGTTTCTTCGTCGTAGCAATGTCGTATTCGTCCTCTTCGCTGTCTTCATATTCCTCTTCCTCGTCGGATTCGTACATCAACATCCCTTCTCCGCGCGAGCCCCTCTTATTCTTCCTATCGTCGATAAAATCATCTTCATACGCGTCCATATTCTTCCGTAGTCTCTCCTCTGGCGTAATCATATCCACGTCCCCGTCGTAAATCAACGTATCCACAATTTGTTTCACGTCTTCTTTCCTTAAATTTACCTTGGACACTTTACTTTCCACGATGTACTCGAAAACGTCTTGTAAAGTCACCTTCTTCTCGTCCCTGATATATACCAAACACACGTTTCGCATCTCGTCTACAAAGTCGCTGTCAAACTCTTGATCGGTAAACCACGCCCCACCGGTAATCTCTCTGCTCGGTTCTAAGTCGTATTTCATGTACACCTTTCGATTTTGATGCGCGACGTGCTTCACGCTTTTAATCAATTTCCTCGTCTCTAACGTTTTAAAGATTTTGGTGATTTTCACCTGCGGCAAGTTTGACTTTTGTTTCACCTCTTTCGTCCACATGCCGTTATTCCCGGCGGTTTCTATGATTTGCAACACCAATCGGTCTTCGCTCGTTAATCCTCGTTTTTTGAGTATCTCTTCATCGCTGACTCTCGTAAAATAGCAAATCGCCTTCTCGCCTTCCTCCGTGTGTAACGTGATTTGTTCGTTGTTGAGTAACTCGTTGATAATTTCGAGTCGCACGTTCAGCGTCAGCGTGGGCGGTAAAATCCTCGCCAAATCTTCGTCGCTGACGCCTTGGTTGTCGTTGTTCGAGGAAATCGCGTCGAGCACGAGAGCGAGATTTTTTTCCCGTTCGTTTTCGTTCGCGAGCAGTCCCTCTCTCGCGTCGTCGTCGTCGTCGTCGTCTTCGTCGTCGTTTTGGTCGTTTTGGTCGTCGCCCCTCTCTCGCATCGTCGCCAAAGCCGTCGTCGTCGTTCCTCCTTTTTTGTTGCTCAAAGTCGTTCTCCGATGGCGGTCCTCGACGCCACCACCAGCTTTAAAACCGGAACGCCCTTCTCTGGCGGCCGACGCGCCTCCTCCCGCCATCGTTCTCTCTTTGGTTTTGTTGCGCCGCGGCGCGTTGGTGTTGTCGAGGCAAGCAAGCAAGCAAGCGCGCGGCGCACAAAAGGGAACACCAACGCGCTATGTAGTGAAGAGTGTGTTGTGGAGTGTGTTTGTTTGTTTGTTTGTTGTTGTTGTTTTGTGCGCTTTTTTCCTCCTTCTTCTTTTTGAGTTCGTACGACGTCGTGCAACAAAGGCTCTTTGGAAAAGCCACACACAAAACAATGTGCAAAGACTTTGGCGGCGGGGTGTTTTTTTACTTCGTCTTCTTCTTCTTCGTCTTCTTCTTCGTCTTCTTCTTCTTCTTCTTCTTCTTCTTCTTCTAAAATTTTACACAACAACAACAAACAACGAGAGCAAAAAAAGGAGGAGGAGGAGGAGGAGGAGGAGGAGGAGGAGTAGGAGGACTCTTTTCTTCTTCTCAAAGCGGAGGGGAGGGGGTCAAAATTTTTTTCTTCTTCGTTTTTGTTTTTTTGGAGGAAGGACCATTTTTTTCCTTCTTCGGGAAGAAGACTTTAGTATTACATGAGAGGGAGGAAACAGAGAGAGAGAGAGAGGAGAGAGATTCGACTTTTGATGCGAAGAGAGAAGAAAAAATACAAAAAAAAAGGCAAACAACAACAGTCTCTCTCTCTTTTTTTTTTTTGGAGAGAGATTTACGCGCAAAAATTTAAGAGTCTTCGGCATATTTGCACTCGCGCTCCCGCACCCGCTTAACAAAAGTAACGCAAACGAAAAAGAACATAAAACCATGTCTTTTGCATCCGTCATCGCAAACAGAGCCGTTTTATCGGTCGCGGCGACTCGCGCGCACGCCAAGTCTTCCAACAGACGATCTTTGATTGTCAAGGCGGAAGGCGAAGAAATCGCGGAAACGGAAACGCCAGCTCCGGCACCGGCGGTGAGTAGAGACGAAGACGCGAAAATTTTTGTCGACGAGTCGTCGTTCGGATTGATTTTTTTTACCTCGGGACGTGCAAAACGGATGTCGCGACGTTTGAATCCGCGTTCAAAGTTGTGCCGGAGACGTCGGAAGGGTGCTTTCGCGCGTCGTTTCCGACCTCGGCAAAATTCGAATCGGAGGTGCTCTTTTTTGATACGCAACCGGAGATACGGTTGATATCTAAGGAAATTTCAAAGATTCATTTCCGGGTCGCGCGCGCGTAACGCGGCGATTTTGGGCAAGCAACCGACGCGAACAGCTTCGATACGGGTCGAGGAAACTGTTTGAAGATCGTCGAGGATCGAAAGACGCACGCGAGCGCGCATAGAGAGCGAAAATATGAAACGCGATCAAATCACTCACCTCTCTCTTCTTCCCTTATTTCTTTGAAATTCATGCGAACAGAAGGTTGCCAGAAACACAGACGACATTGCCCCGTTATACATGTTGGGCGTCTCTGACCAATCTTTGTCCTACTTGGACGGCTCCTTGCCGGGTGACTACGGTTTCGATCCGCTCGGCTTGTCCGATCCGGAAGGCGCCGGCGGTTTCATCAACCCGTCTTGGTTGGCGTACGCCGAAGTCATCCACGGCAGATGGGCGATGCTTGGTGTTGCCGGCGCTACTGCGCCGGAAACGATGAAGGGCTTCATCCCGGACGAGACGGCGGTGGTTTGGTTTAAGAACGGCATCATCCCGGCGCAAGGCACGTACGAATTCTGGGCGACGCCGACGACGTTGTTCTGGATCATGGTTGTTTTGATGAACTTTGTCGAAATCAACAGATTGACGGATTACGCTAACCCGGGCTTCAGACCGAAGCAAGCTTTGGTGGGTGACATGGAATTAAAGATGGGAGGCACCGGCAACCCGGCGTACCCGGGCGGTGCGTTCAACCCGATGAATATGGGCAAAAACGACATGGACGACATGAAATTGAAGGAGATCAAAAACGGCAGATTGGCGATGATGGCGTTTTTCGGTATCTTGGTGCAAGCGGTCATCACCGGCGAAGGGCCAGTGAAGAACTTGACCGATCACATCTCCGATCCGTTCGGACACAACTTGTTGACGAGCTTTGCGAACGTCGGCGGCGTGTCTCCGTTCTAATTTAAGATTTGAAAAAATTAAAATATTAATCGTTAGCATTTGTTACAACACTCCCCACCTCGAAGCCCCTGCGCTCTTGAACACCAACCAAATTGTTTCCTGCGCGCATGTTCTGCTCACGCGAGTCGTTCTTTTTATCGCAGGCGCTTCGAACACCGATATATTCGACCGCGCGTGTCGCGTTTTTTAATGCTGTTTTCTTCCCCGAAAAATATTAGAAAGAAAGAAAAAGAAAGAGAGGGAGAGAGACAGAGAAGGAGAGAAAGAAGAATTTGTAAAAATGCAAGAGAGAGTGTGAGAAATTGGTGAGAAATTGGTGAGATTGGATGTGTTAGGAGTGTGCAGATGTGTGCTTGTGTAGTTTTACTAGGAAACGAAGAAGGGCGTCGCATTTGCACCTGCAAAAGCTAAACTGTTTTACAATAATCAAAGATATTGAAACGGAATAACTTATTAAAGGTGCATATTTTTTCTAGTCGCCAATACGTCTCTCTCTGAGCTTTTCTCGCACGTTCTTTGATAGCATTTGAACTTGTAGAGGCGACGTGAGACGAGAAATCAATCGTTTCGCGGCTTCGGTTCGCCAACTTCTTTCTTCTTTGCGACGAGAAAGCATAACGCGCAACATTTCTTCAAGCATCCACGTTTCGATGCATTTCGATTTAAAAACAGCATCCGCATTACACTTACCATCTATATCTGTCTTAAACACGCGCTCTAACAACCTCTCACGCTTCTCCTCCTCTTCTTCAAAGTCTCGCCACGCGCGGTTGAACCGGTCAAACGTCTCGATCTCGGAACAAAATAAAAGGAGCTTTTCTTCCGTGTCCGTTTGCCCCTTCGTTTCCGATCGTAAACTAGATAATAGGGATGTGGACGACGAGCACGCGGTGACTTTAGTATCGGTTTTGGACTCGATTTCGCATCGGTTCTCGCTTCGCATCTCCACCTTTTCTTCTTCTTTTTCTTCTTCTCTTCTTCCAAAACCGGCGCACACTCTCGTCCACTCCTCTCTTTTCATCGGTGTCAAGTGCGCGTAGTAGGATGCCTTTTGCCACTCCTCGTAGGAAATGTTCGGGTTTCTTTGCAACAGTTCCTTCTTTTTAGAATTGACGTGGAGTTGGCGCTTTCGCTCGATCGCGTCCCGGCGCAGTCGCGCGGTTTTCATTCCTCCTCTCTTCGCGCGCAATATTATTTATTATGAGCGCGCGTATTTTTTTTTTTGCGCAAAGACTCGTCACACAATTGTTCAAAGAAGGCAAAAAAAAAAAATCTTCGGATGCCACCACGAACACCACTCTCATTGTGAAAAGATATTTGCACCTTCATGGCGCGGCGGTCTTCGACTTCCAGAGCCAAAGCGCGATTGATTGTTGCTCTCGTAACAGTTGCGATCGTTTCCTTCGCGTTTCGAGATCGAGAGAGTGGTCGTCGCGACGAGAACGTCGCCGGAGATGCGTCGACGACGACGCGAAAACGAAACGATTTCTCGTTTAGAAATGAAGAAGGAGAAGAACGACAACAACGACAACAACCAGAAGTCCGGGGCCACGGCATGTCTCGCGACCGATACAAAGACTCGCACATCACCATGTCACAAAAGTTACTGCTACAAAAACCACCGAACCCGTTTCATCCGAGGTGCTTCGACGCGCCGAAACCGTGGCGGCCTTTGGAGGAGATCGAAGAGTGGAAGAGGAGAAGGAAGGTGTTGAGTACAAGCGAGGATAAAGCGGATGTAGTAATAGGAGAAGAAAATGGAGCGAATGAGACACAATCGCGCGAACGACGACACTTACTAACGTTCAAAGCGGCTGGAATGGGTGGAAAATTCGGCCCGAGCTGTTCGCCTCGTGCGCCGTTGAAAGCCCGTCAAGCGTGCGCCGAGCAACGCGCGTTGAAGAGATGTTCGGAAGAATCGAAAGTGACCAAAAAGAAAATCGATCAGTTATCGGAGGCGGAGAAGAAGTTGAAGAACTGTTTGGTAGATTTAAAGTCGTGCGAAGCTACGAGAGATGAGTTGAGGAAGGTTGCCATAGAGTTCAGTGGGATTCAAACGTTAGCGCTTGGGAGTCCGAATTGTTTCGTGCACTCGAAAGACGGGAGTAACAAGTGTTCGCCGTTGGTGAAGAATGAAGAGACTGGGTTGTTATCTGGCGGATGTGGTGAGCGCGGCGGAGGACCGAAAGTTGGGTGTGATATGGGTTCGGGTTGGGAAGAGCGTGTGCCGACGCCCAAAGAGGACGTATTTAAAGGCTCGGCGTACGATCGCTGCGCGATTGTGGGCAATTCAATGAACTTGTTCGACGCGGAAAACGGAGATGCCATCGACCAGTACGATGCAGTCTTTCGTTTCAACTCCGAGTGGCGACGTATGCACCACGTGATGAAAGAAAAAGGCGTGAAATTTGAAGATAAACGAAAGTATATGGGCTCGAAAACGACTTTTCGCTTGGTCAATCGAAAATACACGACGAGTTTATTAGACGGCGACGGAGCGTCTGAGGATATTTCCAGCGACGAAGAGGTTTTATTTTGGAACTATTTCTCCGCGCCATATTTACAGGCGCTGCAAAAAAAACACCCAAAGTTGAATTTACACTTAGCTGCCGCAGATTTAATCAACTGGGAGTTGGAGGTGTTTTCGCAGTTGAGGAAAGATTTGTACTCGTTAGGCGTCGGGCCGTTCGAGTGTTATCGATTCATGTCTTCCGGCGTCCACGGGGTTTTCATGGCGTTAAAAATGTGCGAAGAGGTGGATTTGTTCGGGTTTAGCGTTTCGATGGATAACTTTGCCAAATCGTTTAATCATGGACGACCGAGCGAAAGCCACTCGTGGGAATTTGAAACGATGTTGATGCGATTACTTTACTTTACCGGCGCGATAAACGTGTGCAATAGCTGAAGTTGAGAGTACATGTAGTTACGTATTGCATAGTAAGATGTTTTTCAATTACACATGTATTAAAAAACAGATTAATCTATTCTCTCTCCTTCTCTTCTCTCTCTCTTTCTCTCTCGTTTTATGATTTGATTTTTACTAAAATTTTTTCTTTTAAACAACAACTAATTTAGTAAACTTCGACGTGCCATTGGCCGTTGGACTTCAAGCCTTCCAACCATTCATCGTAGTTGATGCCTTTTTCCTTGCACACGCCTTCCAACATGGACAAAATACCCGGCATCATACCCTTCAAACCGCAGAAGTACATGTGCGCACCACCATCGAGCAAGCCGAAGACTTGGTCCTTGTATTCCTCAACCTTATCTTGGATATACATCTTGCCACCCTTCTTGTTGTTTTGTTCTCTGGATAAGGCGTAGTCGACTCTGAATTGGCCCGGGAATCGTTTGACGCACTCTTGGAATTCGTCATCGTACAAAGTGGCGTCAGAGTTGGCGACGCCCATGAACAACCACGCCAAACCGGTGAAGTTCCAGCTCGGGATGTCTTCAACGAAGAATCGGCGGATGTACGCTCTCATCGGGGCAATACCGGTACCAGTGGCAACCATGATAACAGGAGTGGACGGGTCCTTCGGCAACAACATGACTGAGCCAGTCGGGCCAGTCATCATGATTTCCGTACCCGGTTGCGCGTCGCACAAAAAGTTGGAGCAGATACCCTTCTTGGCCGGATCTTCAGCGCCCATTTCTTCGTCCCAGTAGGTCGCACGACGAACGCACAAAGTCGCCGTCTTACCGTCGAAGGAGTCACCATATCTAGTAGACGCGATGGAGTACAATCTCACACCGTGCGGAACTTCCTTACCCTTGGAGTTGATCTTCGTCCCCGGCGGAATAACGCCGTACGACTGCCCTTCCCAAAACGGCATCTTTCCTCCGTGGTCAATGATGATGTGCGTGGTTTCCCCAGTCGCCTTCGGGCCGACTATTCTTTCCACGGACTTGATTTTACCCATGAAAGGCGTCTTGTTCCTGTATGTGTTCAACGGCATTTTGCCTTCTTCCAACTTCAACGGAACCTTCGCCTTTTTCGCTTTCATGGACTTGCCGGCAGTCTTGGCCATTTCGAGACCCAAACCATACGGACCGCCCTTGTCTAAGCCAGCAGCTTTGACGACCGTGGACACTCTGGCCGCCTTTTGGTTTTGGCGAGCGGAGACTTTTTGCGAGATGCATTGCTGTTATTCGCGGAAGAAAAGAGCGAGAGCGAGGGAGAGAGAGTCAGTCTCGGGAGAGGAATCAAAATCAATCGCAACACATCATCAGAGGATCGATATCGCAATCGCGCGTTATCCGTCCTTCTCTTTCTTTTTTGAGGAGGAAAAAAAAGCGAAAAAAAAAAACAAAGCGCAAACTTCCAATCATCGACCAAGCGAAAGACGACGACGTAAATAAAAACGACTTGCGAAAACGTACCTTGGCAGAAAGGCCAGCGAAAGATAACTGTTGGTGTTCGAACGCGCGAAAAAGAGGAGAACGCGTTGGTCAGTCGTCGCGTCCACGCGTTGCGCGTGCCTTTTCGAAATCGACAAAAAAAAATTTCAGTTACCACCCCAGAGAGAGAGAGGGGACCACCGCTCGTTTCTTCCCTCTAATCCATCGCATTCGCGAATCGAGACCGAAAAAAAAAATGAGCATTTTCGGAAACGCCCGTCGAACGCTCGCGCGCGACGTCCGCGCGATGCCCGCGAAAGGCGCATCGTCGCGAGCGTGGTCGTCGTCTTCAAAGCAGCAAAAGTCGTCGTCGTCTCACCGTGGAAGCCACCATGTTCTAAAGTAGTATCGATATATGTGTCTTTTTAAAGTGGCGCTACGCGCGATTGGTGTTTTTTTTTTCGCAAAAGCACAGAGAAGAGAGACAGAGACAGAGAGACAGAGAGAGAGAGAGACGAGAGGTGGGAAAGACGCGACACAAACGTCATCCAGCAGCCCTTTTTTTTTATCAAATTTTGAAACCCTAAAATCAAATACACTTGTGGGAAATTTTCTTTTTGAAAGAGAGAGAGAGAGAGAGAAAGAGACGTGACACGTCGTAGTAGTATTATTATTATTATAGTGTCATCATCGGTTCGGTCGACAAAGAGAAGAAGAAGAAGAAGAAGATGTCGACGACGACGACGACGACGATGATGGTGGGAACCAAAACGACGAGGAGGATCGGGAGGACGTCGTCGAGGAGAGGACGACTACTCCTCTCAAAAAAAAGGAAGGAGGAGACGAGAGGCGTGGTCCGTAACAAAACCGGTGTGGTGACGCGCTTTGTCGTCGCCTTTGGAGGAGACGACTTTGACGACGTCGGGGAACAAGAAGAAGAAGAAGAAGAAGGACAACAAAAGCTGCTGCGCGCGCAACAACAACAACAACAATCGTCGTCGTCGTCGTCGTCGTCGTCGTCGTCTCTCTTATTAGACGACGCGATCGACGCGTGTCCAGTGCCGATGGACCAAAGGCCTTCGTCGCAACTGAAAGAAGTCGCGGAAGGCATCGTTTCTGGCTGGGGTGGATTAGACGGGAAGAGTTACGCGGTACGATTGACCATTTTATGCGGGTTTTTTTTCACGGTCATTGCGTACCCGATCGCGAGCGAGACGTATAATCCCGAGATTCAGTGGACCGAGGCGCACGTCGCGGCGATGTTGGGTTCGTTAGTCGCCGTGACCGCGATTACGTTGACTATTCACAACTCGTGGGATTACGTTCGGAATCGATTATTATCCGCGACTATCGAGTACGAAGAGACTGGATGGTATGACGGGCAAGTGTACGTGAAGACGCCGGAGATGCTGGCTAAGGATAGATTGGATGGGACCTACGTGTGCGGTCCGGTTGTGGAAAGGTGTAAGAGGACGATGTTAGCATGTGGAGCGGGCGTTTTTGGGTGCGCGTTTGCGTTGAATGCGTTAGACGCGCCAAAAGTTGACGAGGAAAACTTTGGATCATACACGCCGCAGAAAGCGGCTCTGTTGAGAGATTTAGGCATGGGAACGTACATCGACGCCGGCGAAGGTAAAAGGATTAGTCAAGGCGATACGTTTTCTAGAGAAACTGCGAACACGTACGAACCAATGGACGAGGACGCGGAAGAGGAAGACGACGAAGACGGCATCGCGTCGCCGGCGTCTCTCGTTTCTCCGTCGTCGTCGTCGTCCTCGCCTTCTTTACTCGTCGCCGAAGAAGACGAGTAGACGAGCTTTCCGACGCGCCTCGTGGAATACAAAAGTAGTAGCTGTTGCTTTTTTAGTCGTCCGCGCGTATGTATGTATTATTATTATGTGCGCTTTCGTTGTTGTTGTTGTTGTAAAAATCTGTCGTTTCCTTTTATTTTAAAAATTTGGCTTTTTCTTCTTCTTCTTCTTCTTTCAAAAAAAAAAAAAAAAGAAATTTTGATTTTTGAAAAGTTTCATCATCAAAAACTCTCTTTTTCTCCTCTTCTTCTTCTTCTTCTTCTTCTTCTTCTTCTTCTTGTTTTTCGTACAAAAAAAACTTAAACGTCTTCACACAAAAAATCTATATCCGTCTCTTCGTCCGAGCGGGGTGGTGGTTCTCGAGAGACCGGGGACGCCGAGGTCTCTCCGCGGGAGGAGGGACGAAGCGCGAGGACCTCTTTGGTGTTGGTCGTCGTTCTCGTTCTTCTTCGAGAGGGTTTGAGGATCTCGTTTTTTCTTAAGAAGAAGAAGACGACTCTTTTGACAGTTTGAAAAATCAATCATTTTAAAAACGAGACGACGATGGCCCCACGCGCTTCGCGCGCGAAAGCGGCGACGACGACGACGTCCTCCTCCTCCGCCCGAGGGAGGCTCAGAGATCTCACCAACGGGGACGACGACAAGAAGACGAAACCAAAAGCCGCCAACACCACCAAGACGACGACGACGACGCAACACAGGGAGAAGAGGTGTCCGGATTCGAGACCGTCGAGGATGACGGCCTCGGTGGTGGCGATGGAAGCGTCCGCCGAGAAAAAAGAGACTACTTTTCGACACAACAAGAGACGACGAAGGACGACGACGACGACATCGAAAAACAACAACAACAACAACAACAACAACAACAACAACAACAACACCCTCGAGGAGGAGAAGGACGACGACGACGACCTGGACGTGACGTGCGACGAAACGACGCGCTCTTTGCCCGCAAAGAGAAAACATCTTTTACGGGGCGGGGCCCACGCGAAAGGTTTGGTCGAAGGTAAGAAAACCTCTCTTTCAAATTTTTTTTTTCAAAAATTCAAAAATGTTTCTCCCTCTCTCTCTCTCTCTCTCTCTCTCTCTCTATACATATATTTATTTTGAAAACAACAACGTTTAAGACTGACCGACGACAAAACCAACCGTTACGACACGCCAACGACAACAGAGAAAGAAAAGGAAACGAAGGGACGAAACGTGGACGACGATCAAAACGACGTCGCGAAGAAGAATGACATTTCGAGGAAAGGAGATGCGCGCCGCGCGCCTTCGGCGCGAGGCGCGACGTCGACGCTCGCCGAGTACGCCTACTGGGCGTTTTCCAACGCCGGAGGGCGGCGGAGGACCGAAGAACGATATAAATTGGATCCGTACGTGAAATACGGTGAATTGTTTAACCCGGCGATGCGACAACAAGTCATGAATTGGATGTATAAGAGGTCTTTACGGTTATCGATGGCGCCAGAGACGTTTCATTTAGCGGTGAGGTACTGCGATACGTTTTTAAGTAAACGCGAGTGCGAGGCGTTTTTGCAAAAGAACGGGAGCGGTTCGGAACCATTGCCGGCGAAACCGATCGAATCGTATTTTATCCTCGAGCGTGGACAAACGGGGGAAAAGTTATCGGATAGAAAGGTTTTGTTTTCCACGAAGGAGGCGGGAGGCGCAAGCGCCGTGGCTGGCGTCGATTTTGGAGGTTTGACGCCCATTTTCCCGCTTGGAGACGACACGGTAAATCCGTTGTGCAATAAACTGAAAAGGTTAGGTGCGACGTGTTTATTCGTTGCGGCTAAAATTGTCGAAGTGAATCCACCGTGCGCGTCAACCGTGGCGGAGTGCACGGAAGTGCCCACGTTTAATCGCAGTCAATTGTTACTCGCCGAACGCGCTTTGTTGCGAGAGTTGGACTTTTTTCTTTACAGGCCAAATCCAAGAGCATTTTTGGACGCATACATCGATATCGCGCACAGAAGAGTGGCTAAAATATCCGTGGAAGAAAGAATGACGACGATGGCGATGAATAACAACAACAGAAAAAAGAAAGCTATGGAAAACAAATCGGATTTGTTTGCGAATTTGAAAGCCTTTTTGGACGGTCAGAAGAAGAAAGTAGAAGAGTTTTGCGAATTGACCGTAGATTTGGCGGTGCTGTCGCAGGAACATTTGCGCTGGCAGCCGAGCGTTATAGCGGCCTCGACGTTGGCGTTAGCATTGGAGGACGAGTGGTATTTGTCGTGGGACTGCGCAGATATGGAGTGCATGGTGGAGTTGACCGGATATACGTACGATGACTTGGCCGAGTGTAGCAAATGGTTGTTGTCTGTGTTGAAAAGCGCGAGAATTGCGGAAGAAATTCAACAACAAGGGGCAGCCGGGTCTAGATGGTACTCTAAACTTCACGCGAACGAGAAGTACCGCGAGGTGATTGACCGCGTGACTGACCGAGACCGACCGCACATGCAACGCCTCGAGAGCGCGTTTGGATATCCAGTCACGAGCGATCGAGGGATCTTGGTTGATGACTTCCGTGAGACGAGTCAATTCGAAGAAATTCCAACGAACGTGCGTTAATTTTTAGAAAACTAAAGAGGGAGAGAGAGAGGAAGAGATAGTGCTGAGACGCAATGGAGAGAAGAAGAAAATAAAATCGATGATGAGAATCATCGCATATAATTAGTTAATATTATTTAGAAATGGAGAGAAAGAGAAAGAGAGAAAGAGAAAGAGAAAGGAAAGGAGAGAAATAATAATAATATTGTGCGTGCTTGTGTGTGTATTAGCGAGAGATGTTGCCAAAATTGTATTAGACAGCTGTGCAAGAATAATATCAATATCTAAATCGAATGCATGCGCGCATGTATATGCTCGCTTTCCTTCCTCTTTTTCTTCCATCAGAATATTAGCACGAATATGAATGTATGTTTTAGTTATATTACAGAATTGGTTCTATGTGTCCTTATTTTCTCAAATATGGTAATAGATCATTTGGTAAATCATCCATTGCATTCACATCATCTCAACATGCTCACGCCGCTGGCTAGCAAAGCCGAAGCGATGAAACCTCTCACGGCCGTCTCGGGAATATCCAAAGCTATATTCCTCGCCGTGAAATACGAACACCCCATCGCCGATAATGCTAAAATTGACGCCGTTCGTAACTTTATGTTCCCCATGGCGTAATGCTGCGAACAAACCGCGATATTTGTTAATAAAGTACACAGCAGCGCCGTCGCCGCGATCCTATGCACTTCCAAATCTGTCTCAGCGGATAAATACGAAGTCACTAAAACCCCTCCACCAATGCCTACTGTACCTTGAATCAACCCAACTGCTATACCTAAATACACATACTCCCTCTCATTATACAAAGCATCTATCCAACTCCCATGCTTATAATACCTTTCTAGAAACTGTTGCGATATGATTGTATATAAATTTCCTTTAGGTTGTTGGAAATGTCCATCTTTATCTGGCGCTGAACTCATGATCCCGTGATCCGCTAACGCTTTTCTAATTCTCTCTTGCTCAGCAATCTCCTCTTTCGTCGGTTCGTAATCTTCGTCTATTTTTTTCTTTATTAACACTGATGGAGCGCATAAGATTAAAGCGCCTCCCAGCATCCGTCGCATCATCGGTCCGGATATGTGCTGCGCAAACTTTTGTCCAATCGGCGTGCACGCCGCGCCGGCAAAACCAATCGTCGCCGCACACGGTAAGTCTGTTGTTTCGTTCATACATAGAGAGAATAGAGAAAATATGTGTGAGTGTATGCAATATGTATGCCGCCATTATATATATATATACATATATATATATATAACTGTCTTTATCGATGTCGCTTTCAATAGTCACAGAGAGAGAAGAGGGATAAATCAAGATAAGCGTACCTGTAACGCCTTTCTGTGCGTATGCTAAACTCCCAGCCGCGGTGGCTCCAGTCACCGCCGCCACCGTCGTCCCCACGATATCTTTTGCCTTAAACCCGAGTCTCGAGAGCGCGGGCACGAAAACCACCGCGCCTCCTAAACCGGTTATTGCCGATACCATTCCAGCGAAGGAGCCGGACGCCGCAGAAAACGCCGCTCTCGAGGCTGGCGTGGATAACGACTCCGCGGCGAGAGCGGCTGCTTTTTGCGAAGCTTGTTGCGCCATTCGTTCGTGTATTCCTCGCTCTTTCGCGTGTTTTCGTTTGTTGTTGTTGTTGTTTTACTCACACGCGTCTTAGGCGCTTTTTAAGACGCTCTACTCTTCCACGAGAGAGGAAGAGTTTGTTGATTCGGATCGGGGAGACGGATCGCGTCCCTCTCGCAAAAAAAAAGAGAACGGAGACGACAAAGAACAGGCGTTGTTCTTGTTCTTCTTCTACTACTACTACTACTTCTTCTTCTTCTTCTTCTTCTTCTTCTTCTAATAGCAGTAGTAGTA
>MDSZ01075846.1_pt1 | contig 22434 bp, 15 predicted proteins | sample 811201 | NCBI WGS metagenome assembly MDSZ01 (sample SAMN05326647, study PRJNA326480) | marine metagenome | isolation source: seawater | place: Indian Ocean: North | collected 2010 | reverse complement strand
TACTCACCGGAAGGAATGATGGCACAATAAAGGCAAGCGACTCTCCCTTTTTCTCTGATACCATTACAGAATTGGATGATAAGTGGCTAGATCTGATGCAAACTGAGATTCAGGTTGTCAACCTGATTTCTGACCTAGGAGAAATTATCTGGCCCACAGTCCCGATTCTATTGTGGCTATTTGCGATTGTCGAGGGGCTCAGGATTTTGAGTGGCAGAGATTCAAAACAGCCTCTTTCCGAGAATGGGGTATTCAGGAGCGTCAGTGCAACCATCGATTCAATAAACCCGAAACCGCACTTTAGGAACCTATGGAATGAACTAAAATCACAAATCACAAAACTGGACAAGTTACACTCTGAATTAGCGATCCAAGCAAAGACGAAATCAATGCGCGGACTTTCACGAGCCCGGGAGACATCCTTATCTTCACTCAATAGCTTGTCTTCTAGAATCCAGCTAGCCTTTCTTACTCCCCTCCTCAACAGACTTTCCGGAATCCCATTCTTGAGTGGGCTCTTGGAAAAAAAGGCATCTGAGACTGGTGAAGAAAATGAAAGCAATCGATGGAGAGATAGAATCTTTGATCCATACGGGAGAGAAGGAAAGAGAGGCTCTAATCAGGCATTCATTGCTCTACTAATTGTAATGCTAATCTTCGTCTGGTGGCTTCCAATTTCATCCGATCCTGCAACTTTCAGATGGGACAAGATGTTTCAGTTTTCGAATGTCATGCAGACAGTATGCATCTTTGCCCTAATGGCCTTCTCTCTTAACCTGCACACTGGGTACACGGGCATGGTCAACTTCGGAGTGGTATTCTTCGTCGGTATTGGAGCGATTACCATTTGCGTACTTTCTGCCCCTACCAGAATGAACGGATACGGTTGGCCGATTTTACCCGCAGCCATTGTCGGCATTCTTCTTTCATCGCTACTCGGATGGGCCCTGGCTTATCCCACTGCAAGACTCCGCACTGATTACTTCGCAATAGTCACCATTTCTCTAGGAGAGATTGTCCGACTTTTGCTTTCAGCTGAACCACTGCTACGAACGGGTCCAACCGCATCTGCTATTGGTTTGGGGAGCTATCCGTTGCCCTTCAAGGAGTGGTGGTTCTGTGGCTCCGATATCGAAACTGGCCCGGACATGGAGTTCCTTAGCCCCGATGCTTGCAGAACAGCAACCCCTGAGATAGAGTCCCCCTCCCTGCTTTTCAGTGACCTGCTCAACTTAGGGGAGCCCGCCCCATACTCGGTACTTCTGGCCATTATCTGCATTTGCTGTGTGCTAACGGTTTGGGCCCTTCTTGAGTCGCTGCTCTCTTCCCCTTGGGGCAGGATCCTAAAGGCAATAAGGGAAGACGAGGAAGTCGCACAGCACCATGGCCATGACGTCCTTAGGCACAAGGCAGCCAGCCTAGCTCTAGGAGCCGGCATAGCATCCTTGGCAGGAGTATTATGGGCTTGGAAGCTTACAGGACTCAGCCCTTCGTTCATGTCACCCGCTTCAACCACTTTCCTAGTTTGGGCGGCTTTCATCATTGGTGGGTCTGCCAATAACAAAGGAATGGTTGTGGGGGCCTTCATCATCGTATTGATGGAATTCGTATTCAACGTCCTGGTCGTCGCAAGCTATCCAGACCTCCCACTATACTATACAGCCGAGAGAATCGATGGCGCATTTGTCTGGCTCGTAACGGATCAGTGGGAAGTGACCAAGGTCTTCGTAGCATTTCTGGTAATTGGAATCGTAACCCGCTCTAGCGGCCTAGCCGAGATTGGCGTATGGGGGGCATTGGTATTCGCATTCACAGCTGTAATGATGGAAGGGGATAGAGCATTGGATTCAGCAACCAACTACGCCGGAGAGGTCACAATTTCCGGTGGGGGGATGGTTTACGTCAAGCTTTTACTCGTTGGAGGTTTAATGCTCTACTCTTTGAAGTTCAATCCTAAGGGACTTCTGCCTGAGGTTCCGGCACGCCCAGAGAGACCTAATGGAGGGACTCCGGAATGAACAAGGCACTTTCCGTCAAAAGCCTTCGAAAGGAGTTCGGAGGACTAGTTGCTGTCGACGACGTCTCATTCGAGGTCCGGGAAGGTGAGTTCGTAGGACTAATCGGACCCAACGGTTGTGGCAAATCAACCACATTCAACTGCATCAGCGGACTCCTGGAACCAACCTCAGGAAAAGTCGAGATTTTCGGCCAAGACGCTCTTCAGAAGAGGCCGGAAGAGATTCAGAAAATGGGGCTAACTAGGACATTCCAGCATACACGACTCTGGAGGAGGATGACGGTTATTGAGAACCTTTTAGTTCCTCCGAGGAATCAGCTGGGGAGCTCGTTTTCCACACTGTTGAAGTCTTTGTTCCTGAAAAGCGGTAATTCAAGGGAAATCCGAATTCCTGGTACAACTAGCCCATCTATCACAATCCCGGGCAACCCCTCTGAGAAGGAAAGATTGGCCAACGCTTACCAAGTGTTGGACCAATTGGAGGTCCCGCACATGGCTCACAACCTTACTAGCGAACTATCGGGCGGCCAGAGCAAGCTTGTCGATATTGGGAGGTCAATGATGGGCGACCCACAATTGCTCCTACTCGATGAGCCGGTCGCCGGAGTTGCAGGACCACTCGCATTGAAGATTTTCAATAATCTTAGGAAACTGGTAGACGAAACCGGAATCTCAGTCCTAATTATCGAACATAATATGGATTTCATCCTAAGGCAAGGGGTTGATCGGATTATCGTCATGAACGAGGGAGGAGTTCTGATGCAGGGCACCCCAGACGAGGTTCGCGGCAACAGAGAGGTCATCGAGGCTTACCTTGGAGCAGCAGGAGAACCGGGGGACGAGCAAGAATGACCCGAGTCCTAGAAGTAAACTCCTTGGAAGGGGGCTACGAGAGAGTACAGATTCTTTACGGAATCGACATCTATGTGGATGAGGGCGAGTTCGTAACTATAATCGGTCCGAACGGATGCGGAAAGTCAACATTGATCAAGACCATTTTCGGATTAGCCACATTCTACAGTGGGGAGGTTCATTATAGGGGGCAAGACGTTTCAGGATGGCGAACAGATCAACTGGTTAAACAAGGGATAGCCTACGTCCCACAAGTGGACAATGTGTTCCCATCACTATCGGTAATTGAGAACCTGAGGATGGGGGGGAACGCCCTTGCAAACGACCAACTTGTAGAGCGAATAGACCGGTCACTAGAGATGTTCCCTGATCTTAGAAACAGGGAATTCGATCTCGCAGCATCCCTGTCCGGCGGAGAGAGGCAGATGCTAGCAATTTCACGCGCGTTAATCTCAAATCCAAAGTTCATCCTCCTAGACGAACCCACTGCAGCACTGTCCCCACTCTACCAGCAGCAAATAATCGAGAGCATCGACTCTCTCCGTCAACGAGGGATCACAATCCTGATCGTTGAACAAAACGCAAGACTCTCTCTATCCAGATCTGATAGAGGATATATCATGGCCAATGGAAAGGTTGTCCACTCGGGGGACGCCAAGCATATTCTAACCGATCCCGAGATAGGCGAGTACTTCCTCGGTTCAACTGGTTCATAATGTTCCAAGAATTGCAGAGGACCTATTCTTCCAATAGCGCCATAGCTTGCTGTGACCACATCATCTTTGAGACTCTGCCGGAGACAAAACCAAGAGCACCGTTAACCGCCTCAGCGGTGTCTTTGTCCATTTTTGAAATCTGATCAAACGTCCTAATGCCTAGTAGCTTCAACTTTTTCAGAATCTCGGCGTCAACTCCCTTGATCTTCTTCAGATCGTCCGATTTCCTGTCACCGGCTTCTCCAATCAGGGTCCAGTTAATCTGAGCACTTAGGTCTGTGATTCCACCATCATCAGTTCCATCGTCCACCTTAGAAGAGCTCTCATCCACACCCTTCAATTCCAGCATTGTGATTGCCTGACTTGTCCAAGCCATTTCTGTAACCTTTCCAGGCATAAACTCCAGAGCATCATTGACGGCCTCAGAAATCACCCCATCTATCTTTGAAATCTGAGCGAATGTTTTGATCCCCAATGCATTTAGTTTCCTCTGAGTGAACTCATCAATTCCATTGATTAGAGTGAGATCGTCCTCCTCCCCTATATTCGATTTTCCAATCTTTGACCAGTTAATTTGCTCTGACCTCTGACCAATTCTCTCCAGAATTGCTTCCTCTCTCTTTTCCTTCTCTTCTTCTGCAGTGAATTGCTCAACATCCCTTCCGGCCTCCTCTACTTTCCGAACGGCCTCCTCTACTTTCTTCTTTGCTGCCTCCGCCAATGCCTTGGCCTCCTTGGCCTCCTCTTCCTCCAATTCAGCCATCATCCTAGCTTCCTCAGCTTCCGCTTCCTCAGCTTCCGCCCTCTTAATCGCCTCCTCAGCCTCGGCCCTTGCCTGCAAGACCTTCTCTTCCGCCTTCTTTATCGCCTCCTTCGCTTCGGCCCCCATTCGAGCTTTCTCTTCTTTCGCCTCAATCTTCTCCCGAGCCTCTTGTTCGACCCGAGCCTCTTCTTTAGACGCCTGTAGGACTTCTTTCTTCTGAGCCATTTGGGCCTCTAGCTTCTTCATTTCGGCCTGTAAATGCTCAATATCTCTTTCAGCCTCATCGGATTTTTGCTCAGCCAGGCTCTCAATAGGATTCCCTCCATCTGACTGCTCACTCTGCTCTCCGACCTCACTCACTTTCTTCGATAGTTGCTCAGGTTCCTCAAGTTTATCCTCATTCTTGGCACTCCTTTTCTTTAACTCTTCCAGAATTTTCGTCCCTTCGTCACTTCCCTCACCCATTAAATCTGAAGCAATTGCAGAGATGAAGCGCATTGACTCCTTCAATCGGTGGTTATCTTCTACTTCATGAAGAGTGACATTTGAGCATTCCTCAACAACTCTTCGAGAGAAACTAATTGGCACAGCTTCATCGAATAATCCATGCATAATGGCTGTTGGGTGCGCTGGTTTTGGCCAGGACATCTTCTCTGCAGACTCCATGAATTCCCATGGAAGTAGGATGTCCATTTCGAATCCTGTATATCGCCTCTCACCAGTAATCTCCCATGCACTCTTGCCAGATTCCCCCATCCCTTCCCAGTTATCAGCTAAACCAAAGGCAGGGGCCATCAGAAGAAGTCGTATGTCCAACCCCGGTCTCATCGAAGAAGCGTTGGCAGCAGCGAGTCCGCCCATCGAAGATCCTACAATGAGGTCGAATTCTTCTTCATCCAGATGCTGAATAAGAACATCGGTCTGACTTGCTATACTCCATCCTAACTCCGACATCTTTGGCGATGTTACATCCCATCCCAGTGCGTCTCTCATGTAAGTCGGCTTTGAACCGTCTGGGCTCCCCTCGAATCCGTGTGCGAAAAGGACCCGCATAGGTTACTCCACCAGTTCGCAGAACGAAATTCTGAGGAACTCACTTTCAGTAGCTTCTCTAGTCATTAGTGTCGACTCTTCGCTCAGTATCCTCATGTGTATCTCTGCTGTCACCTCAACTGTGGCTTCAAACAAATGCCCACCTTTGACAACGTGATCATCGTCCGATGCCACGATATGGATGTGCGTGAAGGGGCCTTCGGGTCCGGGCTGAAGGTTACCTTGGACCGAGAGAAGCTCCATTGGCTCGTTAATTTCCAACTTCTGATAAACACCCTCGGAATCTAGGAAACCAATCACTGAATCCCTTATTCGACCAATTCCACTTGTCAATGCAGCCGAAGAAATGCCATGCTCGCTAAGGCTCCTAATTGAGGAGTGCAACTCATCTCCTTTGTCTAATCTGATGAAGACGTCACGTCCAACCCGGCGGTGTTCCATAGCCATCGATTAACTAATTTGACTTCAAATTCACCTTTCCCAACTCACCTTCGGAAATCTCATTTGATTCCTCCAGTAGAAGTATAATTTTTCTATAAAAGCAAGTTGAAAGACCAATCATTTTCCACTGGAAATAAAGGGGTTCGAATATTTCACCACACTGTTCATAGGCCGTGAATTTCGAACAGCAAAGCCGGGCGGTGAAATATGTGACCATGGCAGTTCATGATGCATCCGCAAGATGGAGGACTTTCTTGGAAGAGGCCAAAGATTCAGAGGTTATGACTCTGCTTTCCAGACAGTCCAACTTCCCATACCTGTCAGTTCCATTTCACGAGCTTCAGACGTTCGATCCAGACTTTGCGGAGGATATTCTGGAATTTCCCAGAACTATACTATCTGCTGGTTCTAGGACTCTAATGGACATTTGTAGAGAGAGGGGGGAGGAGATCGATGCCATGCTGAGAGTGGGTGAATTGCCCAGCGACTCAAAGAGGCCCCTCCGTGAAATAGGAAGCTCAGACATCGATAAGTTACGAAGCGTAGACGTCATAGTGACAAAGATATCAGAAATCAAACCCCGGATTCACAGGGCTGTATTCCAATGCGAGGCCTGCGAATTCAAGATCGAGGTCGATCAAGAGAATGAGAGGGAACTAAAGGAACCTCTGAATTGCCCACAGTCTTTGGGAGGCTGTGGGAGCTCAAAACCTGCAACTCGATTTGATTTGGTACTTGTAAGCTCAAAAATGGTAAACAATCAATGGATCGAGATTCAGGAGCAACCAGAGAACGTTCCTAGCGGGGCTCAGCCAAGGAGAGGCATGGTGTTGATTGAGGGGGATCAGGTAAACAAGCACCTACCCGGTGAAAGGGTTACCGCAAATGTGATTCCAGTGGTTCGAAGCGAAGTCAGGAATCGAAAGAAAACTCCAATGTTCGACGTCATATTTCACTTGATTAGCTCTGAACACGAGAGCACACCGTTCACCGAGATTTCTATCGACGAAGAAGACAGCTCAATGATTGTTGACATTTCTAAGAGAGATGACCTAATGTCTCTCGTCCAACGATCAATCGCTCCATCTGTTTTCGCGACTGGAATTCTCGGACATGTAAAAAGATCCTTGGCATTGCAACTATTCGGTGGCGTCTCTAGAAGACTCAACGACAAGACCAGATCAAGAGGGGACATCCATATTCTATTGATGGGAGATCCAGGTGTGGCTAAATCGCATCTCCTTACATTCATCTCGGAACTTTCTCCAAGAGGCCGCTTTGCAACCGGCGGAGGCGTCTCGGGAGCCGGTCTTACTGCAGCGGCGGTTAGAGACGCATTCGGAGATGGCAGATTTGCCTTGGAGGCGGGGGTGTTGCCATTATCCGATCGTGGACTGGCCGCTATAGATGAGTTCGACAAAATTTCGGAGGATGACAGGAGGATGATGCACCCTGCTATGGAACAGCAACAGGTCCATGTAGCAAAGGGCGGGATCACTGCAACGCTACACTCGAGATGTGCTATTTTAGCCGCTGCAAACCCAAAAGATGGGCGCTTCAGCAAGAGAGGCCCAAATCAGAGCGTGATGAGGTCTTTTCAGGAGACTGGGCTGCCTCCTCCTCTAGCATCTAGATTCGATATAATCTGGATGATTAGAGACGAGATCAGAATCCACGACGACGAAAGGATTGCTAGGCACATCCTTGAAAACAGGACTTCAGGGAGAAGCGAGACCTCTCTAGAGGAAAGCATCGAACTTGCTCCCGACTCAGCAGATGAATCCATTCTGGCCTTGTCAAAGGATGGCGAGGAGCACCTAACACAGGATTTTCTAAGAAAGTATATCGCCTATGCAAAAAGGACCATACATCCTCAGTTAGATGATGATGCAAAGACGGAGATTCTGAAGTACTATACAGAAGAGAGGCAGTCATTTGGACGCGAGGACCAATTCCAGTCAGACCAAAGAGATAGAGAGTCCATTATCCCCATCACTGCGCGAGCACTTGAGGCATTAATACGCTTGACTGAGTCTCATGCGAGAATGCATCTAAGAGAGGTAGCTACCAAGGAGGATGCCAAGGTAGCATTGGCGGTTTTCAAGCATTGGAGGGAGGAGTCCGGAATAGAAGACGAATCCGAACTTCACTCGGGAGTCTCAGTTAGGGCCAGATCAAACAACACTTCCATCAGGAACATGATTAGGGAGATTTGTACAAATTCACCGCAGAACACCGCTGAAAAAACCCAGATTTACAATCTAGCCATTCAGCAAGGAATTTCAGAAGACGAGGTTGACAAAGTCATCTCGGGGATGCTTAGAAGCGGTGAACTATTCAGTCCTAGGATGGACATTTTCTCATTTGCTTGAATCCGTTGACCCTATAGTCGAACCCCTCTCCTAGCAACTGAAAATGGAGCCAATAGGAGACACTTCGGATCCCGATTCTCTTGATTCAGTAGCTCTTGGATTCATGTGCGGCCTCGAGATTCACCAGCAATTGGCTACCAACAAGCTCCACTCAAGAATGCCAAGCGAGTTATTTGACCTCAAGTCGGAGGACATTCCTCTGGACTGGCCCAGGTCTACTAGGAGATTGAGAGCATCTCAGGGAGAAGGGGGGAAAACCGATGTAGCTGCAAGGTTCGAGCAGAGAAGGAACCGGAATTTCGAGTACATTCAGGCCCCGAATGCCGGGCTTATTGAGTTAGACGAATCACCACCGATGGGCCATGACCCAGAGGCCGTTGATGTCGCATTGACCATCGCAGCAATGATCGATTCACACCCGATACCAAGTCTGCAAGTGATGAGAAAAACAGTGGTGGATGGATCAAACACCAGCGGTTTTCAGAGAACGACAATTGTGGCAACAGGAGGGAGAGTTAAGACAGGCTCCGTTGATGTTGGAATAGATCTGATTTCATTAGAAGAAGACTCTGCTAGGAAGTTAGAGACTAGGAGAAATAGCCATGGTGAGACTGTAGTATACAATCTTGACAGGCTGGGGACGCCTCTGGTCGAGATTGCAACCTCTCCCGATGTAAGATCCCCAGATCACGCAAAAGAGACGGCAATAGCAATTGGAAGTATGTTGAGGGAGACTCGAAGAGTAAGAAGAGGCCTAGGCTCAATTAGACAAGATCTGAACGTAAGTATTGCTTGTGGTGATCGAGTTGAGATCAAGGGCTGCCAAGATCTGGATTGGATTCCCAGGATAATCAGTCTTGAGATGGCGCGCCAACTTCATTTCTATCGATTAGCAAATGAACTTCGAGAGGAAAAATCCCTGCCACCCTTGCCACCCAATAGGAAAGACGACTCCATTCCAGTCGAGAACAGAGTCTACCTAGCTGCTTCTAAAAGCATCCCAATGGAGTTATTCGACCTCACAGAAATTTTCTCATCCTGCAAATCTGACATGGTTTCCTCATCCTTAGAGGGCGGATCATCGGTAATTGGTGCAGCTCTTCCAGGATTCTCGGGAAGACTCGGGAATAAGGAATCCGATAAAACGGGCGCCCAAAAGCCCAGGTTGGGTAGAGAGCTAGCAAGTGCTGCAAAATTGGCAGGGGTTTCTGGAATTTTTCATTCTGACGAACTCCCTGCCTATGGAATAACCGAATTGGAAGTCAAATCGGTCAGGGAAGTGCTTTCTTTAGGCGAATCGGACGCTTTTGCAATGTGCATAGCTCCTCACTGGCAGGCTGAACTAGCAATCGAGGCAGCTATTGATAGGGCCAGGCTCGCATTTCACAGAATACCACGGGAGGGCAGAAACGTGGTCATTCGCAAGGGAAAGCCAGAGGATGGTACTACCACGGCATTGCGTCCTCTACCCGGGGGAGCCAGAATGTACCCAGAGACAGACATCCCGGTCTTGGAAATCTCCCCCGATAGGTGGAGTTCGATATGCGAAAATCTCCCATTGACCCTTCAAGAGAGAAAGGAGAGGCTAAGCCTCCTCGATTTATCTTCAAACCAAATCGAGGCACTACTGAATGGCGAGATTGATGACCTTCTCCTTCATGGAATCGAGGGCCCTCTAGAACTGCCTCCGAAAGCTTGGGCAAGCGCCCTGTTGGAAAGCGGTACCGAAAAGCCGAACGCTCTGGCTGCATCGGTACATCTCCGAGATCAGGGCTTGTTGACCAGAGAAGGGGCCGAGACGCTGTTGGTGGAATCGGTGGAAGGACCCGTTGAGGAACTGGTATCGTGGATGTCTTCAGAATCTGAGTCCCGTGGTTTCCTACCCGCAGAAAAATCATCAATCGAGGAGGCAGTTAATGCAGTAATCACCGAACGGTCCAACTTCATCGAAGAGCGAGGAATGGGTGCTTTGGGACCCCTGATGGGGATGGTGATGCAGAAGTTAGGAGGCTCTGCTGATGGGAAGGCTGTCAGCAAAATCCTAAGGGATAGGATTAATGAGAAAATAGATTGATTTCCAAAAAAATTGATAATAATCATTAAAATAATTATCAACTAAATTCATAGACTTATCTTTCCGACATCAAAATCCATGTCTCAAATAATGAAAAGCGCATCTATTGTAGCATTTGTTGGATTAATAATACTCGCTCCTTCTATCCAGAAAATGCTGTCCAAAGAGGCTTCCAAATTCATTGACGACAATGAATCTGCACACGACGGCCTCCCAACCGACTGGGAGGACAAACAGGTTATCTGCGTGTTCTTCCCAGAATCCTCACCACATGACAAGTTCCCTCAGGGTGTCACCATGATTGGGGTGGACGGATCTGAGTTGGGAGTGAACGAGGACCTCAATAGAACCGGAGCTTGTGTCGGTGGATTCGAAGGGTACTCCAACGGATTGGATTTCATGATGAACTCTACTAGAGTGGCAGGCGGGACCCTGTCAGTGGGTTACGAGGTTGGCCAATGGGGGGCATTCGTCCACACTATAGGAGGTCTAAATGCAGATTCTATGACAGGTGACTTCAATGGGGCTTATTGGAATCTAGCCCACAATGGGATGACTTCCATGGTAGGAATTGGAGACTTAGTAATGTCAGATGGGGACGTAATCTCTTGGAGCATCGGAACCTGGTAAATTCGCAAGTATGAAGTGATGAGAACCCTCCAGAGGGTCGGGGTGAATCATTGTTCGACTTCCACAACGTTGTTCTGTCCCCAATCCAGTCACATTTCATTAATATTGCAATCTTATCGATTATCGTAATTTCTCTGATTAGAAGCGAGCGATCTTTGAGGGACAAGAGCCAGTTGGAAATGCTCTTTCTGCTAGCAATATTCGGAGTCTCGGGCCGAATTCTCCTAGATCCAATACCAAATGTTCAACCGGTAACGGTTCTGGTCTTATTGACAGGTGCGTACTATGGAGCACCTCGTGCTATCGCACTTGCCGCGATCGTAGCACTAGCATCGAACTTGATGTTTCTCGGACATGGTCCATGGACACTTTTCCAAGCGATCGGTTGGGGGGGAATCGGCCTCGTGGGAGCACGTTGGGCAAATCGCATCGTCGTGGAAGGGAGCGTCAGAATCGACCTCCTGACTGTAATAGCAGCCGCATCCGGACTGGCATTCAACTGGTTTGTATCACTAAGCATCCTGTTGGATGTAGGTCCCTCGATGCTGATTCCCTATTTGTTGAACGGACTAGTCTTTGACTTGTACCACGTTGCTGGGAACGTTATGTTCGTAGCATGGATGGCATCACCATTGGGTGAGATGATGTACAGGCACCGTTCTTCTCCATCAATTGAATCGGTGAGAGAAGTTGCCCCGAACTGATGAACTGACTATGGTCTTGGTTACAAGAGATGACCTCCAACTATCAAAGGGAAAATTAGCAGCTCAATGTGCTCACGCATCCTCACAGTGTGTGCTATTGGCAAAGAAGGACAGTCCTAGGTCTTTGGATAATTATCTGAGGTTTGGCGCAAGGAAGATTGTATGTAAGGCACCGGATCTGGTTTCTCTAAAGAAAGCCTATTCCCGTGCCAAGAAGGCAGGACTCGTTTGCCATCTTGTTACCGATGCAGGTCACACAGAAATTCCTCCCGGTACGGAGACTGTGGTTGGAATCGGACCAGGGCCTAGGAAGGAGATAGACAAAATAACAGGTGACCTACCATTGGTAAGCTAACCCAACTAGAGAAATACCGGTTTAGACGATTTTTGCAGAAGAATCATGTGTAGAAACTGACTGGAGTGTACATGGTTACTCAGGCCCCACTTTCCGAAGAATCCCGACACTCTCTTCTATCTCAGTGCAACGGCATTCGAGGTCTTGTTGAGTGGTTAGATGGAATAGACAGGCGCCCGGGTCTGGATGAGTTGGAATCCAGACTTTCTTCCATGGAGGTAAATGTCCCTGCAATAGAGGAATGTATAGGATTCTCGGAGGACGGGTACCAGAGAAATATAATCAAGAAAAACGAGCACTATGAGATGGTTGCCATTTGCTGGACTCCTGGACAAGACACCCCAATCCATGACCATGTAGGAAGTGACTGCGCATTTCTGATAGTCTCTGGTGTTTCTACAGAAACCGTTTACAAAGCTGACGATGAAGGGCACGTGACACCAGTCTCAACCAGGAGATATTCTCCTGGAGAGGTATGTGCAGCGGAAGAACCCGATATCCACAAGGTTTCGAACGAAGAGAACTCCAATCTCATCAACTTGCACGTATACACTCCCCCACTTAGCGGCTTCAATTTTTACTCCAACGAGGATTGATCATCGTCCGAGCTCGGCCATTAATTGCATAGCTTGCTGAGTCCACATCATTTTAGCAATCCTTCCCGGGGTGAACTCCATAGCGTCGTTTACTACATCTGCAGTTAATGGATCCATCTTGGAAATCTGGTCGTAGGTGTGAATGCCCAGAGCATTGAGTTTCCTCTGGGAGAAGTCGTCTAGCCCCTGTATTCTTGTCAAATCGTCTGGCCTCTGATCCTCACTCTCTCCAATCTGGGCCCAATTAATCTGAACAGCCTTGAGTCCTACTCTCTGGATAATCAACTCTTCCCTGTCTAGAATGTTTGCCTTGAGTTGTAGTTCGGCATGGGCAGCCTCTCTTTCTGCTTTCATTGCTTCCGTTTCAACTCCGACAAGGGCCGTCTCTTTGGCTTTCATCTCACTTTGAATCTTCTCAATGTCCTTCTCGACTGACTCCGCCTTCCTGGCAGTTTCAGACTTGAACTTTTGACTCTCCTCGATTTCTTGTTCGACTTTCTTCTTCTGCTCCTCGGCTTTCAAAGCCTCTGCTTGGACTTTCAATATCTCCCTCTGCTTGGCCTTCACTTCTTTCTCAAGGCTCTTTGCAGCCTTCATTTCGTCCTTCATTTGCTCCTTTACATCTTGCAGAGCACCCTTTGCCTCTTCAGCCTCAGATTTCGAGGCTTCGAGGGCCTCTTGCTTCTTCGCCATGGTAGTATCCATTGCAGCCTCGGCCTTCTCGCGCTTTTTCCTGAATTCTTCTAACTGCTCTTCAGCCTTCGACTTCGCCTTACCAGAGGCTTTGATTTGTTTCTCTGCAACCTTTCTCTCAACCTCTGCTTTCTTTAATTCAGCCTCAGCCTTCGCAGCAGCCTTCCCTTCCTTAGCTACTTCTGCACCTAACTTCTTCGCCTCAGCAATCGCGGCCTTTGCCGTCTGCGAGGCTTCCTTTGCAGCGGCCGACTCTCCCTTTGCCTTCTCTTTCAATTCAGCCTCTTTTGCCTTGAGATCTTCCGGAGACAACTTTGCGGACGATTTCACTTCCTCCAAAGCCTTCTTTGCAGCCTTCGCCTGCTTTTCTGCAGCCTTCCTTCCTGCCTCAGCCTTCTTCGCCTCGACCTCAGCCTTTGCGACAGCCTTAGCCTCTTTCGCAGCAGCCTTGCCCTTCGCAGCAGCCTCCTTCTTGGCAGCCTTTAACTCGGCTTGTGCGGCAGCAGCCTCAGCTTTCGCAGCAGCCTCCTTTGCCTTTGCTTCGTCTGGATCGGAAACTTCTTTTTTGGAGGAGGCTTTCTTCTTAGCCTTCTTCTTTTCAGGCTCCGGTTCTGGCTCAGGCTCCGGTTCTGGCTCAGGCTCCGGTTCTGGCTCAGGCTCCGGTTCTGGCTCAGGATCTTCTTGCTTTTTTGAGGAAACCTTGCCGTATTTCTTCTGTAAAGCTTTGACCATAGTTCCGTAGTCGCCTTTGAACTTCTTCAGCAGCTTGGGGATGTTCTCTATCTGCTTCGATCTTTCGGGCTCTTCTAGGAATTCAGTATAAGTTGCCTTGGCATGCTTTGCAGCTTGCTCTGCTGTCGGTCCCTGTGCCACGGACGCATGGAGTAAATGCATCATTTAAGGATTTGACCAATTTCAACTATGCACTTCCATCTTGTATTTATCAAATACATCTTTGAAAAGCTCGATGTCATCTTCAAACGATTCAGGTAACAAAGGACCGAAAGAAAACCGGAAGAATCGAGAATAAGGAGTAACATAGGAAGCGTCCTTCGAGTGCGGTCTAGCCATGTCGCAATCAGAAGCACATAGGATTGCAGCTCCACGTTTGAAGAGCCTCCTGTTCAACTCCGCACTGTTCATCCCCTCTGGAAGTTCGAGCCAGTGGTAGAATCCCCCACTTCCAGTGAAAACACCCAGTCCCATATCTTCGAAAGCCTTCCCGTACCTTTCACGCTGCCAATTGTAATGCTCCTCTACTGCTCTTCGGGCTTTCTTTACACGTTCGGGTTCGAGAAGCTTGACCGCATAGAGCTGAGATGGATGACTCACACCTCCCATGCCGAAACTTGAGTAGTTTGACATGGTCTCGATGTTGCTCTTGCTGGCGATAATCCAACCGACACGAATTCCAGGGGATTGCAGACCTTTAGTGCATGCACCTGCAATGAATACGTTACTTCTATCCAGGTCCTTTACGAACTCAATTCCACTGACTGATGGGGAATGGAACATTTCGTATGCTTCATCAAGCAAGATACCATTTCCAGGATTCTCTGCCATACCCATCAATTCCTCCAACTCCTTTCCTGAACGAGTCTGCCCGGATGGGTTTTGGGGATTAGAAATTACAGGCATTATTCGAGTCTTGGGATCGAGACCTTCGCGGTCGAAATATGCAGCATTACTAGGGTGGAAGTTGTTTTCTTTAGTGAAGGGGACTATGTCATAACTCGTTTTTGTTTGCTCCAATATGTCCAGATAAGCAGGCCACTCGATGTTTCCAATTTTCACCTTCACATGCTCCTTTAGGAATGCAAGAACAGTGTATATTCCAGGACGCCCCCCAGCGAAGATCATGATGTTCTCGGGAGCAATATTGGATTTGTATTGCGTATTGTAGTAATCTGAGATAGCCTCACGCAATTTCGGATGCCCCCATGCCTTGGGGTAGAAACGATCCTTCCAAGTGACGTCTATACTCGATGGGATCGGAGGCCCCCCGAACTTCTCAAGTTGGGTAGTTAGGGGGAAACCCTGGGACCAAGGATGAGTCCCTTCCGTGCCCATGAAGCTTCCAAAAGCGTCCCTGAAGGCGTACAGAGTCTCGTAAATCCCCATGGGGGGGCAGTTGTCAGAGAGGAAACCTTCTGACCCTCCCTCCTGCTCTGTCATGGTCCCTCGTGGAACATGTTACAAATTAGTTTGACCATCCTTCCTTTTGGAATCATAATCAAAAAACCGTTAATACAAACATTCTCCTTCGGAGGCTATGAGCGAACAGTATACCTTGGACAGATTCCTTGCAATAGCACTTGCACTCCTTTTTTTGGGAATGTCAGCTTCTATGGCATCCCAACAAGAAACCCGTGAATTTCTAGATGATGAGATCAGGTCCATGAATACTCACTCCAATCTTAACTTGCCAGGTTCAACTGTTGGTTCTATTTATTCAATTACTGCCCTCGGAGCTTCATACGACTATACCTGCGTCGTGTTGGACAACAACCAGATGAAGTGCTGGGGTAGCAACTATGGCGCGTTCCTCGGTAACAGCAATGAAGGTGGGAACGAATATACTCCAGTATCCGTAAATGACGTCGACTCAACCTCCTGCTGCCTCACAAACGTGACGGAGACGAGCCCCGATGGACGTCATACAGCCGCACTTACATCATCCGGTGAAATCTATGCTTGGGGGGAGGATTACTCCGGGCAGATAGGTCACGGCCACATTAGCTGCTTCGGTGTTTGCAATCAGCCCCATGGCCCTTCCGTGATGCCAGGAAGCAGGACGTTTGTGACGGTGGCTACTGGTGTATTGCACACTTGTGCTATTACCGAGCCTGATATGGCTCTGTGGTGCTGGGGGGAGAATGAAGATGGACAGCTTGGAACCGGAGATAACATCGACAGGAATGCCCCAACCCAAATCGACCTTCCTCAGGGCCGCCATCCGGTTTCCGTCAATGCGGGATGGGCATCAACTTGTGTCATTCTGGACAATGGATCCGGGATGTGTTGGGGAAAGAACGACTTCGGGCATCTCGGCGATGGGACCTACAACAATCGGAACGAGCCCACATCAATCTCAGTCCTCCCATCGAACAGATCCTTGGTCGCAATGGATTTGGGTGCTGGCCACGCATGTGGGATTCTTGATGATGGAATGGTGAATTGCTGGGGTAACGGGAAATTCTCCAATAGTACTTCGGGAGGAAGGTTGGGCGATGGTACCAACTCCAGTTCAACATACCCAAGGGCAGTATCTCTTCCCGTAGGTAGGACTGCTATTTCCATAGATGCAGGTATCGATCACACCTGCGCTATTCTTGATGACAGCAGTGCCGTCTGCTGGGGCCTAAACTCAATGGGCCAACTCGGTGACGGCACTACCGACAACAGCACAACCCCCGTTACCGTATCAATGCCCACTGGCCTAGGGGTGGCCGAGATTTCTGCAGGATGGATTCATACTTGTGCCGTAGCGACCAATGCGTCCGTTTATTGCTGGGGGAACCACGGAGAAGGTGCGTTGGGTCTCGGAGAGGATGTCGATAGCGATGTTCCAGCTTTTGTTGACTTGGGTGCCGGAAGGCACGCATTAATGAGCGAGAGAGACAATGACGATGATGGGATCGTCAACATGTTCGATCCTTTCCCAGACGGATGCTCTGTAGGAACTTACGCAACAAACGGGACTTGTGAGGAGACCAGCCCAGGTACTTATGGGAATGGGATCTCTCCATATGATCAGATTCCATGTGAACAAGGGACTTACCAGCCTTCTGCCGGTCAAGGTGGTTGCATTTCTACAAGCCCAGGATACTTCTCCAATGAATCGTCATCTATCGATCAGACTCCCTGCCCTGCTGGGACCTACCAACCAGATATAGGCCAAATTGCTTGCTTGCTTGCTTCGCCTGGGCACTACGTCGATAGCGATGCTTCCACAAGGCAATCTCAGTGTTCTTCAGGGACATACCAACCCTCATCTGGGGCAATTGAATGCATCGGCGCAGACGAGGGAAACTATGTTTCTGAATTCGCCTCAACGTCACAGAGTCCTTGCCCTCCGGGAACTTACCAGCCATACAGTCGGTCAGAATCTTGCTTCCAAGCCAACCCAGGCTTCCACGTTCCCTCGGAGGGATCTGCAAATCAGGAAGAGTGCCAACCGGGGACATTCTCAGAGGAGGTAGGGCAGGCCGAATGCTCTGAGGCGCCTCCGGGATACTTCGTCATAGAATCCCAGCAGTCATTACCATCACCGTGCCAACCGGGAGAGTTTCAACCCTCTTCAGGCCAGTCCACATGCTTACTCACAGATCCAGGAAACTTCACTGATTCAGAAGGATCGGCGAATCAGACCCCATGTCCAGGGGGGACATATCAACCCAACCAAGGCCAGACCTCTTGCTTGGATGCCGATCCTGGAAGTTATGCTCTTGATGGAGCAACATCCCAGACTCCCTGCCCTCCTGGGACCTTCTCAGAGGAGGTAGGGCAGGCCGAATGCACTCCTGCAGATCCAGGAAACTACGTTGATTTCGATGGAGCCACTGGGCAGACTCCCTGCCCCCCAGGACAGTACCAATCTGACTCTGGCTCCGAAGGGTGCGTGGATCCCCCGCCTGGTCAGATTGCTAGTCCAGACGGGACTGATACCTCTCTTTGTCCATCTGGTAAGTACAAGCCAGAAGGCCAGACGTCTTGCATCGACGCATCCCCCGGACACTTCGTTAACGAGTCCGGGGCCTCTTCCCAGACCCCATGTCAGTCAGGTACATACCAGGAAGAACCTGGTCAGACCGGATGTGAAATGGCAAGCCCTGGAAGCTTTGTTTCAGAAGAAGGCTCAACCGGTCAGACACCCTGTCCGAAAGGCGAATTCCAATCATACGGAGGTCAAGAATCCTGCAACCCGGCAATGCCTGGTCACCATGTACCAGAAGCGGGAGCAATGTCCCAAACAAGTTGTAGACCCGGAAACTACCAGCCTGATGAAGGAGGTGAAGATTGCATCCCTGCCGATGCCGGTAACTTCGTACCATCCTCTGGATCAACTTCCCAGACGCCCTGCCAACCAGGGACCTATCAGCCTGGAGAGCAGTCACTAGGATGCCAACCATCTGATCCAGGTAACTTTGTTTCAGAGGCAGGGGCCACTGAGCAGAAAAAGTGTCCAAAGGGACAGGAACAAGAACTCAGTGGGCAGACAGGCTGCACCGACATAGAGAGGCCACTTTGGCTCACAATTGTAATTTTCGCAGTCCCTGCGATTGTCCTTGGAACAATGGCAGTATTATATCTGGCAAACAAGAAGAAAACCGGAGCTGGAGGACGAGGAAAGGCCTACATGTACTCTGAGGATCTTAGAAGAAAAGGCTGAGTAGAACGCACCAGTTATTTGAAACGTCTTTCTGGAGAGGGCATGAGGGATTATCCGAGCGACAGGGTCGATCTACGAAGCGACACAGTTACCCAGCCGACCCCAGGCATGAGGGAGGCCATGGCAAAAGCCAAAGTGGGGGATGACGTTCTAGGGGACGACTCAACTGTCATAGAACTCCAGAATAGACTGGCTGGGATCTTGGGTAAGGAGGCGGCCCTTTTCGTCCCCTCTGGCACCATGTCTAATGCTGTAGCAATAAAATCTCAGACCAGGCCGGGGGATGAAATAGTGACCCATCGAAAGAGCCACATATACATGTACGAGGCTGGCGGTTACGCGGTTCTTGCCGGCTGCTCGATATCTTTGGTAGAGGGTGATAGGGGTCAGATGGCTCCCGATGATGTCCAAAGAGCAATTAGAAAGGTTGCTGGAAGCGACTCACACTACCCCGAGTGCACCTTGATTTGCGTCGAGAATTCGGCGAATGTAGGAGGAGGGTCAATATATGAGCAGAAGACCATGGATGCCATCTGCGAAATTGCCCACTTGAATGACTGCAATGCTCACTTAGATGGGGCTAGAATGTTCAATGCAGTCGTCGCTAGTGGCACTGAGGCTTCTAGAATGGTCAGACAATTCGACACAGTCTCCGTATGCCTTTCGAAGGGCTTGGGGGCTCCTGTAGGATCCGTCTTGGTCGGCAACGAGTCCACCATAGCCGAGGCACACAGATGGCGGAAGATGTTCGGAGGTGGGATGAGGCAGGCAGGTTTGCTCGCAGCTGCAGGACTTTACGCCTTGGACAATAACATTGACCGACTATCGGAAGACCATGCCAGAGCTCGTCGCCTAGCCGAAGCAGTAAACGAGATTGGAAAATACTCAGTAGACCTCGGGGCAGTCCAGTCAAATATGGTATACGTCGATTGCCAGTATGGAGGCGCCAAGGAACTTGTAGATAGCCTAGCAATCAAGGGTGTAGACGTACTGGATCTTTCCGAGTCAACAGTTAGAGCCGTAATCCATCTACACATCACGGACGAGGACATTGACAGGGCGATAGAGGCCTTCGAAGACTCACAATGACCCGTAAGCGTTCAATAACTCACCCGCTTCGAGTCGAATGTGAGTCGTCTAGTGGCATTACTCTTGGCTACGATAATCATATTGCCGATTCAGGCTTCAGCGACTAGTGGCAGCCTCTGGGATGAAGCTAGGGTTTTCGACGAAAAAGGGACATCAGGCGGTACAATCGGTGGGATTTCCATTGACTTAAACAACAACACCACCGATGAATTCATCATATCAAATGTGAATAGTTTACCAAGCATCGTAGAAGTATACACGGCCACTTGGTGCTTGAATTGTGTCAAGACAGAACAGGCCTTGGATGAGGCTATAGTGATGACTGGTTCGACTGATTTCTGGACTCGGATACACTATCACAGACACCTCTACGAGACTCTCGACCCTTTTGGCTCCAACTCCACCGATCAACGTTGGATAGATACCTACGGAAAGGGCTCGCTTCTTTCCACAGAGACATCATTCGAATCATCGGACGGGAGAACCGTTCAAATTGCCGGGACTGAAAGATCAGCCCCTTCAACTGTTTTCGATGGTGAGAGGATGTACACCGGAACTAGTACCAAATCCAACAGCCTGCAAACCGACTATGCGACCGCTCTGGCCATGGGTCCCAGCCACCCTTTCAACGATTACACCAGTAGTATGCAGTTAACCGTAATTCAAGATACTGCGCTTCCAGAGCTTTTCTCATTCCACTGGAATATCAGCCTGTTGGGCGATGACGTAAATTGGGGACTAACCAGTATATCGAGTTGGCTGATGTTCGTCGAGCAAAGTGCATACTTCCCAGAGGGAAGCAACGGCAAGGGGAACTACAGCCATGTCCTTCACGAGGCAGTCAACATCGGATCCCAGAACGAATCTTCGATTCTCCTTGACCCTCCCGAACCTTGGGATGGGGATGACATGTTGGTAGTTCTCTTGGTCGATTGGAAAACTCACACCCCTTCCAGTGGTGGCAATACACTTCCAGCACCGTCATTTTTCACGCTGCTATGCACGCTCGCCGCTTTGGTACCCAGAAGAGACAGGGATTCCGAGACATTGCATTGACAGTCAACAGTTGGGTTGAATAACCACCCCCGAGCATGGCCAATGCTCGGAGATGACATGTTGGCGACAAGGGAACATTGTGTGACCAGCGAGAGGGTCCCAAGAGGGCCAATGCCAGGATGGCTTAAGGAGCAAATCAGGCGACAGTCTTTGGGAGTTCAAAGTACAGATCTCGACGTTCAAGGTAGAATCCTGGTGATTTACCCAACAGAGAAATCCAGAATGCAACTGCTCTCATCAATTGGTCTCCAAGGAGCAGTGGACCGCACTCTGCACCACACAATCGAGTCTCTCATTTCATCCTTGGTCGCAGACCTCAGGATGCCTCGAGTAATATCCAAGGACGGCCCGTTGTTTTCCGTAATTCACAGCGAATGCAAGAAGGAAGCAGCAGAACTAGGCTTCCCACTCATCAACCCATTACCAGACATGTCGTGGGGAGAGGGGAAGACAGAGGCTCTGGCTGAACTCCACTACCACCTCTCCAGAGAGATGGCGGTTAGTAGGTGGCAAGGGGTTGGAATAGTTACTTTCAGAAAAGTAATCGAGCGTCTAGAGAAGAAGTTGCGATTCACCCATCCGGATTTCGCAATTGAACGAATTATCGACTTATTGGAAAGTGGCACCACTCCTTTCACAGTCTCCGATATAGATGGAATTGTCATGCTAGACCATTCCCCGGTCTTATGTCGATCCTATAGGGAGATGCTTCTATCCCTGTCAAAGCATAGTCCAATTCATCAACTCGCTCATCCCGGTAATTTCCGACTCGGGCACCACGGAAACCTACTCGTTGATGAGCACCCTGTGGAGAATCCGCATGATCTCCCGAGATGGGTTCCTAGTGGCAGGACTCCTGCAAACGCAGAAACATCGGAAGCCACAAGAATCCTACTCAGGAGGGAAGCCAACTCTTTCGACTTCACGGCACGACTGGTCTCAGAGAGACTCACTAGGGATGACTCGGAGATCATCATAATCGATCCAGCTATAGAGAAAAACAGACACAGGTGGGAACAGGTCCTTGGGTCAATTGGAATTTGCCTGGAAAGAAGGAGAGAGCCCCCCTCGTCCCATCCCATTGGGCACTGGATATTGCGACTCGCAAGCCTTGCTCATGGTCCTGATGCATTTTCACTAGAGAGTTTGAGGGCCCTTTCCCTGCAGAAATCTATCACCCCCTTCGGGATTACTTCCAAGCATCCAACCGACCCCGATATTTCCCCTTCTGCCGATTCCGAGTTGCTCACAAAACTAGCAAGGAATGAACACGTCCTTGGAGGTCCAGGAGCCCTACAAAAGTGGATTGAGACACTTTCACGGCCACCCTCAGATGAGAGAGACGGACCGTCAAAGGAAGCAGCGCAATGGTGGCTACTCTGCTTAGCCAACTCCCTATTCCCCATCCTCCGTGGTCCGGATAGAGAACTGATTAGGGGGCTCGGGAAGCAGATTGGGTGTTACACAGAATCACAACTTCCCCTTCCTGAAATCGTTCCGAATGGGGATGGTTGGTTGAAGAATACCCTGTCCCTAATCGACCTCGATTCTGAGATGCACCTCTACCGGGGCCAGGGACTCTCCCCTGCAGCAGCCGTGCATGCACTGGTTAGCGACAGGGAGGTCCTGAG
>MDSZ01033526.1_pt1 | contig 22436 bp, 18 predicted proteins | sample 811201 | NCBI WGS metagenome assembly MDSZ01 (sample SAMN05326647, study PRJNA326480) | marine metagenome | isolation source: seawater | place: Indian Ocean: North | collected 2010 | reverse complement strand
TCCCACGCCCGTGCAGAGCCCTTTGCCGACGCGCTCGGGGCTATGTCTCAAGCGCCGGCCGGGAGGACGTCGCTCCCGCCTCCGGCTCCGGTCCCTGCGACGGTGCAGCCCCTTCACCGGATCACTTTTGGCGCCACTTGAAGCGGAACAGCCCTTAACGTCGTCGACGACCCGAGGAGAGACACCATCATGAGCTTCCGTGTTCAGGACCCACTCACTCTGTTCAGCCAGTGGCTTCAAGAAGCCACAGCGACGGAGGTCAATGACCCCAATGCCATGGCACTGGCGACCGTCGATGGCGACGGCACGCTGAGCAACCGTATCGTCCTGCTCAAAGGCCACGATAGTCTGGGATTTCGTTTCTTCACGAATTTCGAGGGACGCAAGGGACGGGCCTTGCGGGACAACCCTCGTGCCGCTGCGCTGTTCCACTGGAAGACACTTGATCGTCAGGTTCGGCTGGAAGGTCCTGTCGAACGCCTCGGTGCCGAAGAATCACAGGCCTACTATGACACGCGCGCGCGCGGGTCGCGCATTGGCGCCTGGGCGAGTCTTCAATCACAGCCTCTGCCCGATCGCTCTGTACTCGAGGGTCGCATTGAGGAATTTGAAGCGCGCTTTGAGGGTCAAGACCAATTTGCCAAGCCAGATTATTGGGGTGGTTTCATCCTGAGGCCAATGGCGATGGAGTTCTGGCAGGCGGGCGAATTCCGGCTGCACGAGCGCGTGCGACTGACGCGACCTAACCTCGATTTAGGCTGGACAGAAACGCCGCTCTACCCCTGATAGAAGCAAATTCAATGGTTGCGTGCTCGATTTGACGCCGGTGCGCGGCTTGCAAATCTCCCACGCGCAATCAAACGGACAGGCCGCGCTACATGCAGTCTGACGCCATTCCGCATTTTCTGTGAAAATGCGCGACGCCTTGGCGAAGACCGCGGAGCGGTCAAGACAAGTCGGCGCCAATCAGATTTCATCAGCCAACACAAAGGCCCGCAGCATCCGGTCAGGGTTGATCACCGCACCCGAGCCTTCCGCCCCGCGCTTGATCTGATCGACAGCCTCCATTCCGACCAGCACTTCGCCAATGATAGTGTACTGGCCATCGAGGAAGGGCCCGTCTTCGAACATGATAAAGAATTGCGAGTTGGCGGAATCCGGAGACTGCGACCGCGCCATACCAACCGTTCCCCGGGTAAAGCTGGCCACATCAGGCGCAGAGAATTCCGCCGGCAGGTCCGGTTTTTCCGAGCCACCGCGCCCGGTCCCCGTCGGATCACCCGTCTGAGCCATGAAGCCATCGATCACCCGGTGGAACACCACGCCGTCGTAGAAGCCCTCCCGCGACAGCTCCAGCATCCGCGCGGCATGCTGCGGCGCAAGATCGTCGCGCAAATTGATGGCGATCAACCCATGACGGGTGTCGATCATCATCGTTTTCTCTGGCACGCCACCCGCCGCCGCAACCTGATCGGCCACCTGCGCCAGAGACGGCTTAGCGACGCTGTCAAAGCCCGACAGCACCGACAGTGCCAGCGAACCGGCTGTGGTCTCAGGGTAGAGGATTACCGCTGCCTGAAACGCAATCGGCTGGCCGATTTCCAGCGCACGGGCGAGCACGGCTTCACCCCCCTCGCCCTCAAACCGTGACCGACAAACGAGATTGCCGTAAGCGGGCACGCCCAGCGCGCTAAAGGACGCCGGCGGCAGGTCAAGTGTGATCAGCAGCGACTGCCTTTCAGCGATAGCGCTCAAGGCCGCATCGATGGCCAGCCCCTCAGGCACAGCGTCCAGCGTCTGCGTGCTGACGTCGAACCCGGCATCATTGAGCGAACCAACGACCGCTGACCGACACCCGGCATCAATATCGACCCCGGCGACGACCATGGCCGGCTGCGCCGCTGCCCCCTGAGCGATCCCAAAAGAAGTGGCAAAAATCAGAATGCTGGCGGTCAGTAGCTTGGTCATCGACGATGGTCCTCTGTGGCTGCGAACGCGGATGCGTAAACGGATGAACTCGAATGTGAACCCAGATCGGAGCTAAGATACGAGCTAAGATAGCGCTAAGTTAATGCGGATTCGGGCGTATTGGAACCGCCAATTAGGCGCAGGTCACCTGGATCCCAATAAAATAGCCGCGGGCCGAAATTGTGACCCGCGGCTATCGATATTGAGGCGCAAATCCGGTCAGACCATGACGGTGGCCGAACAGGACCGTAAGACGCCATGGCTCCACTGGTGGGGCGGCCAGACCTTAGCCGTCAGCGCCCAGCGTGACCGCAATCATCGTGTCAGGGTCACCGGCGAAAGACGTGCCGTTCTGACCCGCGCCCTTGGTGATGTTGTCGACGAACTCCATGCCGCTGCGCACCTGCCCGAAGACCGTGTACTGGCCGTTCAGGAATGAACCCTCGGCGAACATAATGAAGAATTGCGAGTTGGCGGAATTCGGGTTCTGCGCCCGCGCCATGCCCAGCGTTCCCCGCTCAAAGGGTACGTTGGAGAATTCAGCCGGCAGGTCAGGCAGGCTGGAGCCACCCGTCCCATCGCCGCGCGGGTCGCCGGTCTGCGCCATGAAACCATCGATCACACGGTGGAATTTGATGCCGTTGTAGAAGCCGTCACGGGTCAGTTCCTTGATTCGGGCGACGTGCAGCGGCGCGACGTCAGGAAGCAGCTCGATTACGACCGTGCCGTCTTTGAGCTGGATGTTGAGGGTGTTTTCGGGATCCAAGGCAGGGGCCTCCTGTGTTGACGCCGACCCAGCAGCGGGTGCGGCAGCGATGAATGATGTCTGCTCGGAGACATAGGACATATCCGAGCCAGAAGAAGATGAGTCGATCACGCGCAGGTCGGCCCCGCTAGAAGCGGCGCTGTCGACGGCGTCCCGCCCGCCAAAGCGATCGAGCAAGCTGCAGCCCGATACGAGGCCAAAAACCGCAAGGGCGGTGATCACAACAATGGTCAGCAGGAAGCGCATGGCGCGCATCTTTCCCAGTTAATTGGTGAACCTGTGCCGCCAGCCTCGGCTGGCTGGCGCAGCGCCAGCCAGGCGGCCACAATCGGTGGATGCGGGAAGCGGACATCGACCCCGCAGCGATGCGGGAAATGGCACCGGTGTCGACATCGGTATCGACGGCTTCCCGTGCTCTTTCTCTAAAGCCCCATGACCCGCTTGAGCTCTTCGTCGAGCTTGTCGAGGAACTGCGAGGTGGTCAGCCAGCCCTGATCAGGGGATACCAGCAGCGCTAGATCCTTGGTCATGAAGCCCTGCTCAACCGTGCTCACGCACACCGACTCAAGCGCCTGGGCGAAGTTCACCACCTCCGGCGTATCGTCGAACTGACCGCGGTAGAATAGGCCACGGGTCCAGGCGTAGATCGATGCAATCGGGTTGGTTGAGGTCTCCTTACCCTGCTGGTGTAGACGATAGTGACGGGTAACGGTACCATGTGCGGCCTCGGCTTCGACGGTCTTGCCGTCGGGGGTCATGAGCACCGAGGTCATCAGACCCAATGAGCCGAAGCCCTGCGCCACGGTGTCCGACTGGACGTCACCGTCGTAGTTCTTACACGCCCAGACAAAGCCGCCGGACCACTTGAGCGCCGCGGCAACCATGTCGTCGATCAGGCGGTGCTCGTAGGTGATACCCGCCTCCGCGAACTTGTCTTTGAACTCGGTCTCGAAGACGTGCTGGAACAGGTCTTTGAACCGGCCGTCGTACTTCTTCATGATCGTGTTCTTGGTCGACAGATACACGGGCCAGCCAAGGTTGAGGCCGTAGTTCATGCACGCCCGGGCAAAGCCGATGATTGACTCATCGAGGTTGTACATGCCCATGGCGATCCCGGCTTCTTCGAAGTCAAACACCGGGTATTCGACCGCCTCGCCGCCGTCGGCCGGCTCGAACACCATCTTGAGATGACCCGCGCCCGGCACGAGGAAATCGGTTGCGCGGTACTGGTCGCCAAAGGCGTGACGGCCGATGACGATCGGCTGGGTCCAGCCGGGGACCAGACGCGGCACGTTGGACATGATGATGGGCTGACGGAAAACCGTGCCGCCAAGGATGTTGCGGATCGTACCGTTGGGCGAGCGGTACATTTTCTTCAGCCCGAACTCTTCGACCCGCGCCTCGTCGGGGGTGATGGTCGCACACTTGACGCCGACCCCGAACTCCTTGATCGCGTTAGCCGCGTCGATGGTAATCTGGTCATCGGTCTTGTCGCGACGCTCCATGCCCAGATCGTAGTACTGCAGGTCCACGTCGAGGTAGGGAAGGATCAGCCGGTCCTTGATGAAAGACCAGATGATGCGGGTCATCTCATCGCCATCGAGCTCAACGATGGGTGTCTTAACGCTAATCTTGGACATGGGTGTTCTCTCCTGCAACTCGGCAAATTCGTGGTCGCGCCAGACCGGGCCGAACCGGCAAGGGCGAATTCCGGTGCTTGGCTAGCATGGGGGCCGGGTGGCGACCAGACCCGCTCAGGGCTGCACTGGGTCGCATCTGATCAATGGATCATCGCAAATGGAAACCAGCAGCGGGGTTATCTGGCGGGGGTCGGATCGGTCGGAGGCGGCAGGCTCGAGCAGAAGCGGCCCGCCGCACCTGCTCATGCTCCTGCGCCCACGGGATGACAGCGATCCTCAGCGGAGGAAGGCGCCCTCTGTGCTCAGCCCAGTTGCGCGGCCAGCGCCGCAGGCAACTCTTCGGGATGACGGATCGAGGTATAGAGATTGGTCAGCCGCGAGTGCAGGAAGCCCTGCGCCTCGACGTGGTCGACCAGATCCATCAGCGGCTGCCAGTACCCCTGTTCGGTATCAAAAAAGATTATCGGCTTGGTGTGCCGACCGAGCTGCTTCCAGGTAATGACCTCGAAGATCTCCTCAAGCGTGCCGAAGCCCCCGGGCATGGCAACGATGGCCTGCGCCAGATCGAACATCATCCGCTTGCGGGTGTGCATGTCGGGAACCAGGCGCAGGTCCGTGACCGCCTGATGGCCGACCTCGACCCGTTCGAGAAATTCAGGAATGACGCCGATGACGTGGGCGCCAGCCGCGAGGGCACCGTCTGCAACCGCGCCCATCATCCCGGTCTGACCACCGCCGTAGACCAGCCCCAGGCCAGCCTCGCCGATCACACGACCGAGGGCCCCGGCGGCGATCTCGTAGCCCGCCCACGTCCCGCTGGATGCTCCGCCGTAGACACAGACGCGCTCGATTTCTTCCGCTGCAGGGCGCTCGGCGTGCAGGCGCTCAAACGCGGCCTCAATACTCATCAGGACGTAACCACGCCGCCGACAGCACCCTGAGCCCGGGTCTTCGCGGCGAGGCGCTCAAGCTTGCGACGGCGGCCTTCACCGCCGGCAATCTTACGCACTTCCATCCGACCCTGAATCATCAGCATGCACGGGGTGAAGAACAGGGAGACCACGGTCGAGAACGCCAGCCCGAAAGCGATGGCCTGACTCATGCCGGTCCACCACTGCGCAGAGGCAGCAACCTGGCTGACCACGCCTTCACTCGCGTTCAGCGTCACGAAGAAATCGCCCACCAGCGGCAAGGTGGTCAGCGGCGACAGGTCTACACCGGTGATCACAAAGTTCTGGAAGTCGACCCCGATGCCCAGCGCCAGCGGCAGCAGGCCGAGAATGGTCGTTACTGTGGTGATCAGGACCGGCCGCAGGCGCTGCGCCCCAGTCAGCAGCACCAGTCGCTGGTATTCCTCCTTCGAACGCGGGCGGTTTTCTCGCTCCAGCGTCGCAAAGGTGTCCACCAGGACAATGTTGTTGTTAACCACCACGCCGGCGAGCGACACGACACCGATGAAGGTAAAAACGCCGAAACCGGAGCTGGTCAGGATGAGGCCGAACATCACCCCCGGGATCGACATGGCGACCGCCGTCAGGATCAACAGCGCGCGATAGAAGCTGTTGAACTGAGTAATCAGCACCGAGAACATGCCGACCATGGCGACGGCAAAAGCAAAGCCGAGGAAGCTGAAGGCCTCCTGCTGCTCCTGATTGTCACCGACGAATTCCCAGACCACGTCGCGGTCGATATCAGCGGCCTCGATGGCAGCCGTCAGCTCCTCGATCACCGTCGAATTTGCTTTCTGCAACTCGCCCGGTGCGGCTGTCGCGACGTTAGCCGACATTGTGTAGGCCCGCCGCTGGTCGATGCGGGTAATCAGGCTGGTGCGCTCGTCAATCTCGAAGTCGACCAGATTGCCGATCGGCACCGTGCCGCCCTGAGTGTTGATTCGGATCCGGCTGAGCTGATCGATCGACCGGAACTCGGGCGGGAAGCGGAAGACGATATCGGTCTCGTCATTCGAACCGTCCAGACGAATGCTGTCGACGATGTAACCGTCGTTGGTCATCTGGATGTACTGCGAAATCTGGAACGCCGTAACGCCGAGACGCTGGGCATCGGCCTCTTTCAGGTCGAGCGATATCTTGGTACCCGGCAGCGGCAGCCCGTCCTCGATATCAACGAGGTCGGGGTTGTCTTCCATGATGGTCCGGATCCGCGCCAGCTCGCCCAGCAGCAACGCCGGGTTCTCCGACCGCAGACGCAGCTGCACGGCCTTGCCGCTCGGTGGTCCGCCCTCAACAGCGAGGATTTCCACCTGCACACCGGCAAAGTGGTCGGTCCGGTCCCGGATCTCCTGCAGGACTTCCGCCACAGGGCGGGTGCGGTTGAAGTAATCGACGAAGGTCAGCTGCACCGAGCCGATGGTGTCCTCGGATTCAGGGATCGCGGAGTTGGTCGCGCCGCCGCTCTGCGAGCGCACGGAGACGGCCGAGAATTCCTGATTGGCGATGGCGAGGTCGTAAATCACGTCCTCCACATCCCGGACCAGCGCGTCTTTCTCGTCGATCGACAGATTTCCGCGCGCCTTGATGTAGAGGTTGGCGCTATCGGGTTCGGTCGCCGGGAAGAACTCCGTCGGGATATTGCGCGAGGCGTAAAAGACGAAGGAGAACACCAGAATCAGCAAACCGAGCACGGCCACCATGATCGGCGCCTTGAGCAGCTGCCGCAGCACAGCGACGTAGAGCCCGGCAAGGCCTGTCGCCTGATTGGGGTCCGACGCCTCTTCGGCGGTGCGGGTCTGGCGTGGATTGCCGATCAGCATGAAGAACACGTTGCGCACGCCGTAGAAGATGATCACGAACGCCGTCGGCGCCAGCACAATCCCCGCCAGAATGCCGATGACCGGCTTCATGGGCGAGTCCGCGAGCGCCGGGACGTTGGCCAGCAACTGGCCGTTGATACCACTGACGAGGAAGAACACCGCCGCACCCAGCGCGAACACAAAGAACACCACCGAGAAGAACCGGCGGAAGTTGGCACCCAGCGTCGGCACGAAGAACAGCGCCATCAACAACGAGCCGGACAGCGTTACCAGCAGCGTGATCGGCAGGTACTTCATGAACTGCCCGACGAAGCCGGGGAAGAAGAGCATGGGCGCAAACACGATCAGCGTGGTCGAGGTCGAGGCGATAATTGGCCAGGCCATGCGCTTGGCCGCCTCACCATAGGCTTCGACCATACTGGCGCCTTCCGACAATCGTCGGTCGGCGTATTCACTGACCACCACGGCGCCGTCGACCAGCATGCCGGAGGCCAGAATCAGCGAGAACAGCACCACGATGTTGGCGCTCAATCCCATCATGTTCAGCGCGATAAAGCCGAGCATGTAGGAGCCCGGGATCGCAATCGCGACCAACAGGGCCGAGCGCAGGCCGAGGATGGCCACGACAATGACCATCACCAGCAGCACGGCAAAGGCGACGTTGTTGATCAGGTCGCCCAGCAGCGTCTTTACGAAGACCGAGTCATCGTAGGAGCTGGTGGCGACAATAAGGTCCTGTAAGCTTTCCATCAGCTGGCTCCCTCGCTGCCTTCGGTCCATTCACCGGCGGCAGCCTCTTCGCTGATGTCCTCAGCTTCAAAGTCAGTGCCGGCAGTCGCCGCAGCGATCACGGCTTTTACCCGGCCGGCAATTTCAAGCGTGTTGGTCCCGGTCCGCTTGGAAACGGAGATGGAGACTGACGGCTGGCCGTTCACGCGGGCGTAGTTGTTGGCGTCCTTGAACGTGTCGCGGACCTCGGCAATGTCGGAGAACCGGATGATCGAGTTGCCGTCGACCAGGATCGGCAGGTCTTCGAGCGACTTCACCCCCTGCAACTCACCGGGCAGTTCGATATCGAAAGCGCCGGAGCTGGCTTCGGTCGTGCCCGTCACCACCAGCAGGTTGGCGTTGGTGATCGCCGAGGAAATCTGGTTCAGGTCGAGGTTGTAGTTTTCCAGCGTAGTCGGCTTGATGATCACCTCAATCACGCGCTCACGGTCGCCCGCAAGGTCAACTTCCAGCACCCCGGGAATATTCTCCAGCTCGCGTTGCAGATCCTTGGCGAAGTCCACCAGCGTCTTTTCCGGCACCGGCCCGGTCAGACCGTAGACGATGATCGGCTGTTCAGACAGGTTAATCGGGGTAACGACCGGCTCTTCAGCGTCCTGCGGCAGCTTGGGCTTGGCGCGATCCACGGCAAGGCGGATGTCGTCTTCGGCCTTCTCGTCATCGAAGCCAGCTTCAAACTCAAGCACGATGTTAGCGTAGCCCTGACTGGCGGTCGAGGTCATGGTCTTAAGCCCGTCGACGCCGGAGAGTTCGCCTTCCAGCGTCTTGATCAGCTCGTCCTCGGCATCTTCGGGCGAGATCCCGTTCTGATAGACCGAGACATAGATCGACGGGAAGGTCACGTTCGGGAACGCCTCCTTCGGCAGGATGATCCAGCTGTAAACGCCCGAACCCATCAGCGCGAGCAAGAGCACCAGCACGGTCCGGTTGTAACGCAGCATGGCGTCGATGATTGAATTCATCATGGTCTTCGTCGCCCTTCTTCAGGGTTTATTGGTTCAGCCGCTCTTCAGCGGAAATCTGCTCGACTTCTTCGGCGGCCACCGGGTTAACGGTTAGGCCGTCCTTAACCGAAGCCTGGCCAACCGTGATCAGGGTGACATCACCTTCGAGGCCACTGACCCAGCTCCCAGCCAGATCAGCCGAAATCACTTCGGTGGGGTTGAATACTACCTGGTTGTCCGCATTCACCGAATAAAGGCCCTGGCGACCATCTGGCGCACGTTGCAGCAAGCCCGTGGGCACGTAGTGCAGGCCGGGGGTGGGGATGCGGACTTGGACCGTTGCGGTTACTCCCTCGAACAGGCTGTAGTCCGGGTTGGGGGCCTCGGCTTCGATCTCAAACGTACGGGTCGCGGCATCGGCGAAGGGTGAAATGTAGCTGATTACTGCTTCGACCTGCTGGCCCGTGGCCAGTTCGGCATCGGCGATCTGCCCGATGGCGAATTCGGCAATCTGCTGCTCTCCAGCGCGGGCCGAAATCAGCAGGGGGTCCATCGAGGTTACGGCGAGCACGGGGTCACCGGCTCCGACAAAGCCGCCCACCTGTGCGACGCGGTTCTCAACCAGCCCGGTAATGGTGGAGCGCACTTCGAGATCGTTAACCTGATCACGCGCCTGCTCGACAGCAGCGAGCGCGGCTTCGTAAGCCGTTTCCAGATCAGATAGGGTGTTTCGGGCAACGAAGCCTTCGTCGACCAGCGCGCGGGTTGCGTCGAGGTCGATTTCAGCAGCGACCAACGCCTGCTCAGCCTGCCTTAGGTTCTCGTCGCGGGCGTCGGCGCTGATCAGGGCGATGACATCACCCACGGCAACCACATCGCCCTTGTTGACGCTGATGTCTGACAGCGTACCACCAGACTGCGCAACGATCGTCTCGCGCCGGTTGGCGGCGGTCTGGCCAGCCAGCTCGATGATGCGTTCGAGCGTAGCCTCTTCGAATACCTCGGTGCGCACGTCCAACACGCTATCTTCGAGCACAATTTCCGCCGGAGGGTTGTTTTCCACAGGTGCCGAACCGCCCATTATGCGGAAGACCATCACCAAAAGCGCACTCATCAAAATAATCAGAGCGATCAGGATGCCTCGGATTGCCATGGTTCTCTCTCTCTATCCCATTGATCAGAAGGAAATATTGTCAAAATTGACGCTCGATCCGACGGTTATATGGAGTTGTTTCTCACGGAATTGAACCGGTCGAATACGCATTTCTGACACCGAATAGACTCCCGGAACCACAAAGGGGTTTTTTAGAAGATGCTCATGGAATATATTAGCATTGCCTTATGCTCTTTGTGGGGCATGGCAGGGTTTAAGTGCGGAACAAATGACGACGACATCGGACAACGACAGTGGGCTGGCCGGACAGGCCCTCAGGGACGATCAGGATTTCCTCAATATCCAGAGTGAATCCAGCGCCCCGACACTGCGCGATGCCCACGGAGATATCGACATCGAGGGCGCGACCCTGTTCCTGCGTGCACTGTCCAACCAGAACAGATTGGCGCTGGTCAACCAGTTGATCGAGGGCGAGCGGACCGTATCCGAGCTTGCCGATAATCTCAGGATGCGCCAGCCGGCCGTTTCTCAGCAGCTTGCGCGGCTTCGCGAAAGCGGGATTGTCGAGTTTCGCCGCGATGGCAAGACCGTCTACTACCGGATTGCCTCCGCTCAGATCCAACATTTCCTGCCTCTGCTGCAGCAGCACTTCCCCAACGACTGAACGACAGCTAGTTGCAAATCCTGAGCGTTGAGCTGGACAAGCGAAAGCGCTAGAATTTGCGCATGACCAAGATCTTCACCAAATCTGTCCTCGGACAGCTCTGCGGGCTTGCCGCCCTCTTGGTGATTGTGGCGTGCGAGCCGATCAAACCGGAGCACTGCCCCTACGCCGATTGGGCCGCGACGGGGGAGTTGCACGCCGCCAAAGGTTATCAGAGCCGCCTACCCGGGCTGGTCGATACCTGCATGAAGGTCGGCGTGCTCCCCGACGCTGACGCCTATCTGGCCGGCTACAGGCAGGGCCTGCTGTCGTTCTGCACCATCGAAAACGGCTGGGTCTGGGGCGAGCACCACAACCTAAACCCTTGGATCTGCCCGCCGTCCATGGCCGAGGGCTTCGACCGGGGCTTTGCCGTTCGGGCCAAGCTTGAAGAACTGGTCATCGAGGAACAGAACCTGCGGCAGGCCCGGGATTCGATTGAGGAACGCCTCGCCGAGGGTGAGCCAGTCACCTATGAAGAGATCTACGAAATGCGCCAGATGACCAAGGAGCTCGAACGCCTCGATACCGAGCGCGAGCGCACGCGCAACGGGTTTGCAAACTGGTTGAACGCCATGGGCTTGGTTGCACCTCACGATCTGTATAAGTACTGACGCGCAAGCAACACGCGATCATTTCTCCACCCCGGGTCGGATGCCATGGATTTTCCCAACAGCTGGGCCACACCGAAAGTCAGTCACACCGAAGCCGATTGGTGGGTCGGGACGTTCTATGGCTTTGCCCGGGTGGCGGACCCGGAAGCGGTAAAGGCGACCATGGTCAGTGCCATCGGCAAAGATCCGGTCTACGGCACCATTCTGGTGGCCGGGGAAGGCGCGAACGGCACCCTGTGCGCACCCACCCGCGCCATGCTGGACGATACGCTCGGGCACCTGTCCGCCGAGATCGGGCTGAGCACGGGTTTCGACCCGACCTGGTCCCGCGTCGACCGGCCGATTTTCCGCAAGCTTAAGGTTCAGGTGAAGAAGGAAATCGTCACCTTCAAGACCCCCGAAGCCACCCCGCTCGAGGGCGAAGGCGGCACCCACCTCACCCCCGATGACTGGAACGAACTGATCAGCGACCCCGACACGATCATCATCGATACCCGCAATTCGTTTGAGACCAAGGTCGGCACCTTCCCCGGCGCAATCGACCCGGGCAACGTGTCGTTCAGCGAGTTCCCCGCCTTCGTCGAGAAGGAGATGCGCGGACAGGAGGGCAAGAAGGTCGCCATGTTCTGCACCGGCGGGATCCGCTGTGAGAAGGCCAGCGTCTATATGAAGGCGCAGGGGTTCGATCAGGTGTTCCAGCTCAAGGGCGGGATCCTGCGCTACTTTCAGGAGACGACGGCGGAGACCAACCTCTGGGACGGGGATTGCTACGTTTTCGATGACCGGGTGGCGCTGGACAAGAACCTCGAACCCGGCGGGCATATATCCTGCCCCGTTTGCCGGATGCCGGTCAGGCCCGACCAGTTCGACGACCCGCGCTTCAAAGCCGGCTATTCCTGCCCCAGCTGCGCTGATGATTCATCCTACGACCGAACCCGTGCGTCCAGCGTCGAGCGCCTGAAGCAGATTTTGCTGGCCACCGAAAAGGGTAAGCGGCACCTCGGCCCGCAGGATTAGATCAGGCCTTCACCGGGCGAAGTCCGCCCTTTACCTGCCCCGAATTCCCGTGCAACACTCGGATCAAGTTTTGCGGACTGTCCGCAAAGACAACGATCTGGGGGCGCACGCATGTCCGATGCGCAGACTGCCCCCTTAGATAAAGACCCGTCGAGTCGACGCAGCCGTCGCCGACGTAGTCCTAAGGGGATGGCCCGGAACGATGCCAGCAATGGCGCCAGACCGGGCAAGGCAAAGGGCGACGCAACGCGCGCCAAGAGTAACAGTGCCCGCCGGCCCGGCGGTCGCCACGTGGGCCCCGTCTATGCTGCCGTGGATCTCGGCACCAATAACTGCCGCCTGCTCATCGCACGCCCCAACGCCAAAGACCGCCAGCAATCCTTCACTGTGGTTGACGCTTTTTCGCGCATCGTCCGGCTGGGCGAAGGTCTGGGACAGCACGGTACGCTGTCCGAAAAAGCCATGGAGCGGACTGTTGCTGCGCTGAGCATCTGCGCGGGCAAGATCCGTCGGCAAGGCGCAACCCGCGTCGATGCGGTTGCAACGGAAGCCTGTCGCCAGGCCACGAACTACCCGGACTTCGTCAGCCGTGTGGAAAAGGAAACCGGCCTCAAACTGCGCTTGATTTCGGGGCAGGAAGAGGCCGCCATCGGCCTCGCCGGCTGCGCGTCCCTGCTCAACGGCTCGACGCCGCGCGCGCTGGTTTTCGACATTGGCGGCGGTTCGACCGAAGTTTCGTGGATCGACACCACCGCCGACCGGCCGCGCGTGCTGGCCAGCCGTTCGGTGCCTCTGGGCGTGGTCACGCTGGCAGAAAAATACAGCGAGGGCATGGAGCTGTCGTCAGCCAATTTCGACCTGATCACGCGCGACACCAAGCGGGCCTTCAAGGCCTTCTCCAAGCGCCACGGCATCGTCGACGCCATCGGTCGCGGCGAAGTGCAGATGGTGGGCACCAGCGGCACTATCACCACGGTCGCCGGGCTGCACCTGAAGCTTCCTACCTACGACCGCAATCAGGTTGACGGCATGGTGATGTCCGTGGGCGATACCCAGGCGGTGATCAATGACCTCCGCGCCCGCGATAACGAGAGCCGGGCCACGCTCGGCTGCATCGGCCGCGGGCGCTCCGATCTGGTGCTGCCGGGCTGCGCTGTGCTCGAAGGACTGACCACGCTGTGGTCCGTGCCTCAGCTCTCGGTGGCGGACAGGGGTCTGCGCGAAGGCATGCTGCTGCGGATGATGCAGGGCAAAATGCCGGGCCGCCGCCGCCGGCCACGCGCACGCGACCGCAAGTCAACGGCCGCGAAGGGATCCGATTGATGGCCGAGTACAAGCCAAAACGCACCGGCAGTTCAGGACGTAGCGGTGGCCCCCCGGGCCAGAGCCGTGATCTCGCCGTACGGGTGAAGTCGGCGCGCGGGCGGAAGAACTCGTCGACGCGCTGGCTGCAGCGGCAGCTGAACGACCCCTACGTCGCCGCCGCCAAGCGGGACGGCTACCGCGGGCGAGCGGCCTACAAGCTGCTCGAGATTAACGACAAGCTGAAGTTCCTCAATCCGGGCAAGCGGGTCGTCGACCTCGGCTGCGCCCCGGGCGGCTGGCTGCAGGTGGCCGCGCGCTACTGCGGCGAGGGCAAGGTCGTGGGCATCGACCTGCTGCCGACCGAGCCGGTGGCCGGCGCACAGGTGATCGAGGGCGACGTGCGCGAGCCAAGTGACCTCGACCGGGTGCGGGACCTGCTCAACGGCGCGCAGGCCGATATCGTGCTTTCCGACATGGCCGCATCGTCGACCGGGCACAAGACGACCGACCACCTGCGCATCATCGCACTGATCGAGATTTCGCTGGATTTCGCCCACGAGGTGCTGGCTCCGGGCGGCTGGTTCGTCGTCAAGATCCTGCAGGGTGGGGCGCAGGGCGAGCTGCAGAAACAGCTGGCGCAGTGCTTCGACAAAGTGCGGGTGATCAAGCCCCCGGCGAGCCGCAGCGACAGCTCGGAGGCCTATATTGCCGCGAGCGGCTATCGCGGACCCCCTGTGAAAGCGACAGCTGACGCGGCCGACGACGCCAGCGAGTCATAATCAGCGCTCAACCCACAGGTTCCACAGTTGCGGGTTCTCCAGCCGCGGTCTTTGCCCTAAGCTGACAAAGAAAAGGGCAAGGACCTTTTCCCATGAGAATTCGTGACGCTCTCACCTTTGATGACGTACTGCTCCAGCCCCAGCGCTCGGAGGTCGTCCCGCTCGAAACCCAGACCAGCACCCGCATTTCGCGAAGCATCAGTGTGGGCATCCCGCTGATGTCGGCGGCGATGGACACGGTCACCGAAGCGCCCATGGCTATCACCATGGCGCAGGCGGGCGGCATCGGCGTCGTGCACAAAAACCTCAGCATCGAAGAGCAGGCCGGGGCTGTCCTGACCGTGAAGAAGTACGAGTCCGGCATGGTCATCAACCCGGTGACGATCAATCCGGGTGCGACGCTGGCCGACGCCATGCTGCTGATGCAGCAGCACCGGATCAGCGGCATTCCAGTGGTCGAACCGAGCAGCGAGAAGCTGGTCGGTATCCTGACCAACCGCGACGTGCGCTTCGCCCGTGACCAGCGCCAGACGGTCGCCGAACTGATGACCCACCAGAACCTGATCACCGTGACGGAAGGCTGCGAGCGGGACGAGGCCGAGCGCCTGCTCCACCAGCACCGGATCGAAAAGCTGCTGGTCGTCGACGACGCCTTCCGCTGCGTCGGCCTAATCACGGTCAAAGACATCGAAAAGGCCCAGAACCACCCCAACGCGACCAAGGATGCGCAGGGCCGGCTCAAGGTCGCCGCGGCGACCGGCGTGGGGGACGACGGCCTGCGCCGGGCCGAAGCCCTGCTCGATGCCGGCGTGGATGCCATCATCGTCGATACCGCCCACGGTCACTCGGAGGGTGTACTGAACCAGGTCAGCGCCATCAAGCGCCTGTCCAACGCAGCCGACGTCATTGGCGGCAACGTTGCCACCGCTGACGGCGCCCGAGCACTCATCGACGCGGGCGCGGACGGCGTGAAAGTCGGCATCGGGCCGGGCACGATCTGCACCACCCGGATCGTCGCCGGGGTTGGCGTACCGCAGCTGACGGCGGTCGTCGACGCGGTGGAAGCTGCCCGAGACCACGACGTGCCGGTGATCGCCGACGGCGGCATCAAGACCAGCGGCGACATTGCCAAGGCGATCGCCGGCGGTGCTTCGGCCTGCATGGCCGGGTCGCTGCTCGCAGGAACCGACGAGGCGCCAGGCGAAGTGTTCCTCTATCAGGGCCGGTCGTACAAATCCTATCGCGGCATGGGCTCGCTGGGCGCCATGGCGCGCGGCTCGGCTGACCGTTACTTCCAGGCAGAAGTCAGCTCCGAGCTAAAACTGGTGCCCGAGGGCATCGAGGGCCGTGTGCCGTACAAGGGCCCGGCCAACGCGATCCTGCACCAGCTCGTCGGCGGCCTTCGCGCCGCCATGGGCTACACCGGCAATGCCACAATCGAAGAGATGCAGCAGAACTGCAGCTTCCTGAAGATCACCGCAGCGGGCCTGCGCGAGTCCCACGTCCACGACGTTTCCATAACCAAGGACGCGCCCAACTACGCGCGCCAGAACTAAGCCAGAAAAACGAAGAAGAAGGGTTCATCGGTGTCCAATCGGGTTCTGATCGTCGATTTCGGTTCACAGGTCACACAGCTGATCGCGCGCCGCGTGCGCGAAGCGGGCTTCTACAGCGAAATCATCCCCTACAACGCCGACGCCGCCCGGTTCGACGACTTCGGCGCGGCGGCCGTGATCCTGAGCGGTGGCCCGGCCTCCGTGCTCGATGACGAAGCGCCCACGATCCCGGCGAGCCTGCACGCCAGCGACCTGCCCATGCTCGGGATCTGCTACGGGCAGCAGGCGCTGATGCACGAAACGGGCGGCACCGTGAGCCGCGGCGAGACCCACGAATTCGGCCGCGCCGACGTGCGCGTGACCGAGGACTGCGCCCTGTTCGACGGGCTGTGGGAGAAGGGCGGCGACTACCCGGTCTGGATGTCCCACGGCGACAAGGTGACGGCGCTGGCCCCCGGCTGGCGCGTGGTCGCAGCCTCCGAAGGCGCGCCTTTCGCGGTGGTTGAAAACCCCGGACAGCGGCGCTTCGCCGTGCAGTTCCACCCGGAGGTTCACCACACCCCGGACGGGGCCGGGCTGATCCGCAATTTCCTGACCCGGGTTGCGGGGCTGACCCCGGACTGGTCCATGGCCGCTTTCCGCGACGAGGCTATCGCCGCAATCCGGGAGCAGGTCGGCGACAAGCGGGTGATCTGCGGCCTCTCCGGCGGGGTCGATTCCTCGGTCGCGGCCGTCCTGATCCACGAAGCCATCGGTGACCGCCTCACGTGCATTTTCGTCGATCATGGCCTGTTGCGGAAGAACGAGGCCGAGGACGTGGTGACGCTGTTCCGCGACACCTACAACATCCCGCTGGTGCACGTGGACGCGAGCGACACCTTCCTCGGCGCGCTCGACGGGATCAGCGACCCGGAGACCAAGCGCAAGACCATCGGCGGCCTGTTCATCGACGTGTTTGAGGCTGAGGCCAAAAAGATCGAAGGCGCGTCCTTCCTCGCGCAGGGTACGCTCTACCCCGACGTGATCGAAAGCGTATCGGTGACCGGCGGCCCGTCGGTGACGATCAAATCGCACCACAACGTCGGCGGCCTGCCCGACCGGATGAACCTCGAACTGGTCGAGCCCTTCCGGCTGCTGTTCAAGGACGAGGTGCGGGCGCTGGGGCGTGAGATGGGCATGCCCCACTCGCTGGTCGGCCGGCACCCCTTCCCCGGCCCCGGGCTGGCGATCCGCATCCCGGGCGAGATTACCGCCGAGCGCGCCGATATCCTGCGCGAGGCTGACGCAATCTACATCGAGGAAATCCGCAAGGCGGGGCTGTACGACGAAATCTGGCAGGCCTTTGCCGTGCTGCTGCCGGTCAAGACCGTGGGCGTGATGGGCGATGGCCGGACCTACGAGAGCGTTTGCGGCCTGCGCGCGGTCACGTCGGTGGATGGCATGACGGCGGACGTCTACCCCTTCGAGCCGGCGTTTCTGGGGCGGGTCGCGACGCGGATTGTCAACGAAGTCCGGGGCATCAACCGCGTGGTCTATGACATCACCACCAAGCCACCCGGGACCATCGAGTGGGAGTAGACCCGACGCTTACCCTGGCTGCTGGTAGGGAACGGACCCGATCACCGAAAGATGGTAAGTAAACTCGTTGATCAGGTGACTGCCGTCCAAGGCTTCCAGCGGGTGTCTTTCGAAAATGTAGCGGGAATCGACAACGCGGTAGGCGCCGACCTTTTTCGCCAGCCTCAGCACCTCGGTGTTGAACCCCTGATCTCCGAAAACCAGGATGGTCTGGACCTTCTTGATCTCACGATGCGTGTGCTTTTGCCCGACACGTCTGATCAATCCGAGAAGGGAGGCAAAGGACCCGACCTCGATCAACTCCAGAAAATTGCGCCTTTCGTGGATCGACACACTCTGGGTGTCATCCAGATGTTCAAAGACAGATTGATCTTTACTCTGGATGACGGAAATCTTGTTTCCATACTTTTTTGACAGATGGACCCGGGACTGATGATCCTGAGCAAAGGTCAGCATGCGATCGAGCTTGAAATAGCTGGTTTCAAAGTTTTCGAAATCGACGAAACGCCGTTCAAGATCATCAATCAAATCGGTGAAAAACGCATCGGCTTCGTCACCTCGATCGCAATCATCAACGATATAGCCCTCCGTCGGCGAGCTACAGAGTTGCTGTCCCATTTCACATATTGAACGCGCCAGATCCGCTGAGACCTTGTTCTGATTGTTCTGCAGAAAGCTCTTCTGGATGATCACGATCCCGGTCAGGGGCTCCATGTTCAGGACCCGGGGTCGAGCGGGGTTTTCGGCCACGTTCCGAAAGTAAAAGTTATTGGCGTCCTCACCGCCCCATACGTTGATCACGTTCCATGGGACCTCGATGAGAGCTTGTTTCAGGATGCCCACGTCAACCGGGTCGGCATGATCAAGGCCAGTGTAGTGTGTGTAGGCTGAACAACGGGACGGAATGCCGTCGATGAATTTCGAGATGACCCCGCCGTTCAGCTTTGACAGCTGGCAGACGGTTACATTGCCACAGATGTAGGACAGAACAATCGAGGTGATGACGGGGAGGATCGTGTTGCTGCTGCCCACAACCAGAATGAGACCCTTGGGCACAACCAAATACGAGTACGACTGATCAACCTCGACAAGGTCTTGAAACTGACCCTCATGGAACGAGTTTCCCAGTCCGTTGCTGGGGTTAAAGAACATCAGATCGAGGGTCTCAGGCGAAAATATTTCGCTCAGCAAATCCAGCTCGATCTTGGTCGACTCTTCAGGGAAGCCGATGCCGATCATATCGTAGTACAATGACTGAATAAGCCGCTTTCCGTCCTCAGATTTGAGGAACGGGTGCACCGATTTGATTTCAGTCAGCCGCGCCTCGAAATCCTGGCCAGACAAGTCCACCTTTTGGTTATCGAGTTCATCTATCCAGTTGAATCTGTTGCGAATGTCGATGGGTTCTTCTTGCTTGCGCCCTTTGAAGAAACCAATCATCCGCAGCCTTCCCGAATTTTGAACCCCTCATTTTGCTCGGCCCGGCGGGAGTAGATGAACCCGGGCTGAGCGACATTCCGATCCCCCAGAGCCGTGGTGATGGTGCCCTTCGGCACACTCGCCAGCACAAAGTCTCCGGGAACGATGGCCTCGACGTAATCCAGCGTCATCAGGTTCACGTAAAACAGCAGGTATTCCTTGCCCGGCTCCGGGTTTTCGACGGGGGTCAGATCGTTGGGCGAATTCAGGAGCGCGACGTAGGTCAGCGGGTGCGGGTATTTCACCCACGGCTCGTCGGAAAACGGGCTGGTGGGGACGCCGATGAAAACGTTGATGGACTCGGTCAGACCCAGCATGTCGATCACCGGCGCCGGATCGCCGTTCCGGTTATCGCCGGCGATGATGTTTTCCCCCGTCGCCTGCACGACCTGACTCAGCGACGTGATTTCTTCCGGGAGCCGCTTCAGGCCGCCACCGATCATGAGGACGCCATCCTTACCAAGATAGACCGGCGGGGCATTCAGCATGAGCTTCATGCCGAATTTTTTCAGGCCGACCGGCTCCATGAACATTTTGTAGAGGCCGACACCACTGGCGATGAAATATTTCGTGTCGGACGGGCTGCTGAAGAACTTCCGCATTTCGCCGATGTCGGGTCCAATCCTTTGCCAGATGGTGGTGTCCGCGGGCCCGGAATTCACCTTCGCACCGAAGCTCACATCGAGCCCCCTATGCCGGAGGAAATCCGATCCGATCGCGGCAAAGGCCAGAAAGTCGGTCATTTCGGGCGCCATGTGAAACAGGCACTCGCCGTGATCGATTTTCTTTCCGATCGACCAGTCGATGAGGTTGCCGTTGGTCAGCCGTGACAGGCTGAGCGTCAAGTTGGACCTGAAGACGTCGACAGGCCCGGTTGTGCCGACGGTCGTGCCGCTGGATTTGAAGAACATGCCCGCATCGCTACCAACGGCGTGCTTTACCAGGCGATCTTTCTGGCCGTCGCCGCGTAGGTCGTCCGAGTGAGTGCGGAGCTTGATGAGGTCATGCAGCTGCAGGTCGCTCTTCAGCTCGCCCTTTTTGTTCTTCGCAATGCCGCGGTTGTAGAAGAGGTTTTTGTAATAATCGTTGTTATCGTTTCGAATGAAATATTCGAGGTAGGGGTAGAGCAGTCTTTGTTGAAGCTTGGTTGTGTCTTCAAAGGAATATGTTTCGAGAATATTGCCAGAGGAAATAACGTCTCTCAGCTCCTGATAATAGGGGTCGGTTGACGTTGGAATATTTTCGATCCTGAGATCGGGTTCGATTCCATATCCTGAGAAAGGTCCAGCCATAACTACCTCCACTGTTCCCGATGGGCCCTCTGATAACCTGCGGTAAAATCTAACCGGCAGTGCAGCATTTTAAAGTCTTTTTTGGACCGGCCCGCTGCACCGCCCCCTCTCTGAGCCTGCGATCAGAGACGCCCGTCGTGGGTCACCCGGCCATCGCAGACCGTGACCACCGCACGGGTCGTGCGCAGGGTCGCTTCGTCGGCGGCTTCCAGATTTTCCGACAGGCACACCAGATCCGCCAGCATGCCGGCCTTGATCTGCCCCTTCTCCGCTTCTGCAAACTCGGTATAGGCACCGTCGCTGGTGTAGGCTGCGACGGTGTCGTGCAGGCTCTGCCGCTGGTCTTGCCAGCGGTCGTCGGGGCGGGTGGGGAACATGGCGGCGGCGAAGGTGATCATCGGGTCGACCGGCACGATCGGCCAGTCGGTGCTGAAGGCGAGCGTCGCCCCAGACTCGCGCAGGGTCTGCCACGGGTAGGCGTTGCGCACCTGCCGGTCGCTGAAGATCACCCCCGGCGGCATGGGCGGGAACAGCCCGCCCCGCGGCGCGTGCAGCGGCTGCATCGACGCCACCACGCCCAGCGCGGCAAAGCGGGGAATATCGGCGTCGGTGATGGTCTCGACGTGTTCAATCCGATGGCGGCTGTCGCGGCGGCCGTTGGCGTTGATCGCGGCCTCGTAGCCGTCGAGGGTCCGCCGCACCGCGCCGTCACCGCAGCAGTGCACGCTGATCTGCAGTCCCAGAGAGTCGGCGAGGATCGCGGCCTCGTTGAAGGCTTCGGGGGTGAACACCGGCTCCCCGTGGGTGTCGGGCCGGTCGGGATAGGGCTCGACCATCAGTGCGGTGTAGCTGTCGATCACCCCGTCCATGAACATCTTCACCCGGCCGGAATAGAGCATGGCCGAGGTATAGCGCTCGCGCATCAGCAGGGCTTCGTCGAGCTTGGACAGCGGGTGGGTGTTACGCAGGTGGCAGGGGATCTGCACCCGGCACAGCAGGTCGCCTTCCTGCTCCAGCTCGTGCAGCAGCTCCATCTGGTACAGATTGCCGTCCATGTTGTGCAGGCTGGTCAGCCCGTGGCGGGCGCAGTGGCGCAGCCCTTCTCGCAATGCCTGCTTATCGCGCTCGCGTTCGGCCGGGGTCGCGGGTGGCTGGGGGTCGTCGCCGGTGATGTAGCCGAGGAAATCGCGGCCACCGTGGGCCGTATGCCGGACAACGGGGCTGAAGGCGCTGGTTTCAAGCAGCAGGCCGGTCGCCAGCCCGTCGGCGCCCATGACGATTTCCGCGCCGGGGTCGGTCTCTCCCCCGTGGAGGATGCCGCCCAGTTCGAGCGCTGCGGTGTTGGCCCAGACCGTGTGGTGATCCGCCGCCATCATCGCGAACGGGCGATCCGGCATGATCCGGTCGAGCGCATGCCGGTCGGCGCTCTGCCCCGGACCGAGAATGTTGTAGTTGGCGCAGACGGCGTAGAGCAGCGGGTCGTCTGGCTTACGCTGGCTTTCGGCGCGGACGGCAGCGGCGAAGGCAGCCTCGCCCTCGATCTCCGCAAGGTTCAGGCAGTCCAGTTCTCCGGAACCGCCGAACAGGTGCACGTGGCTGTCGATCAGGCCGGGCAGGACGGTCTTGCCACCGGCGTCGATGATCTCCATCGTCGGACCCCGAAACCCGTCCGGGTCGAAATCACCGGCGGCGAGGATGCGGTTGCCCGCCACCGCAATGGTGGTCGCCGTGGGGGCCGCCGGGTCCATGGTCAGCGCCCGGGCGTTGATGATCAGGATATCTGCGGTCTGGGCCATGCTGCGTGTCTCGCCTTTGCCGCCAGGGGGGGTCGTCGTTGATGACAATGAGATCACAGAACGCAGCGCCGCGATATTCGAATTCTCCGGGTTTGCCACGGCTTGTGCTTAGGGAAAATCTAATCAATGCTGTCCCGGTGATTTCTTTATCCGGGGCAGGACTTACGCCCTACTCGGGTTCATCCGATCAATACCCCGGCGGCAGGGAGGCGTTCCGTGGCCTACACTCACACCCGCATTCGTCGTTTCAACACCAAAGAGACCTACCCCGAGCAGAACCTCGACAACGACCTGTGTCAGGCCGTGGTCGTGGAGCCGGGCGGACG
>MDSZ01027814.1_pt1 | contig 22438 bp, 21 predicted proteins | sample 811201 | NCBI WGS metagenome assembly MDSZ01 (sample SAMN05326647, study PRJNA326480) | marine metagenome | isolation source: seawater | place: Indian Ocean: North | collected 2010 | reverse complement strand
GTTGCTTATTATGATTCCTACAGTGGATCTGGTAATGGATTTGATGGATGTTGGGGAACTTACCCATTTTTACCTTCTGGATTAATAATATCATCGGATCGAAATAGTAATAACGGTCAAGGTAAATTACTTATTTATTCAAGAGATTTTAAGCAAGCATGTTACATACAAGGAACCATAATAGATTGTATAAGTCAGAATCCTATAAATGGTGCTACTATACAAATACTAAATACTAACATAAATGAAACAACGAACTTGTTAGGAGATTATCAAACTGCTGTTATTGATTCAAATTCCTATCAAGTCGTAATAAACGCTCAGGGGTATAATTCAGATACTGTCAATATAATTCTTCAAAATGGCATTATGACTATTCTAAATCATTCATTATGCCCTCCATGCGCTCCTGTAACAGTAACTAATTCAATTGATATATGTGATAATACGTATCATCAAGTTGGCTCATCGATATATGTTAACTCGGGGACATATACAGATACGTTATCAACATTGAGTGGATGTGACAGTATCATTATTACAAATTTAACAATATCTCCTACTGCTAACATTACGGTTTTTGATTCAATATGTGAAGGAGATTATATTACGGTTGGAAATAATATCTATAATCAAAGCGGAATATACATTGACACTTTAGTGAGTATAAATGGCTGTGATAGTGTTGTAAATACTAACTTATTCATTAAACCTCTTACTCAAATAAGCTTTAGCTATACGATATGCGCAGGAGACACATTAACTATTGGAAGCAATAGTTATACTCAAAATGGCTTATATGTAAATACTTTTACAGCAATTAATGGATGCGATAGTATTGTGCAGACTGATTTAACAGTTTTATCTCCTACCGCAACTCAAAATAATCATATAATTTGTGATGGAGAGTCTATAATTGTTGGATCGAATACCTATAGCAATCCAGGGCTATATATTGATACATTTATATCGATAAATGGTTGTGATAGTGTTATTAATACAAGCTTAACTGTTTTGCCTACTTATGACGTACATAATAATATTGAGATATGTAATAATGATAGCATTGTAGTTGGTAACAATACATATACGCAAAGTGGAATTTACATAGATTCATTATTATCAAGTTATCTTTGTGATAGCATCATTAATACACAGGTTACCGTATCAAATATATATGGTCAAATCATAACAACTGGAAACTCATTAACAGTAACTGCATTTAACGGAATTGTTCCGTTCACATATTATATATATGGACCAAATGGACTTATTGTAACATCACAAAATAATAACGGAACAGCATTAAGCATAAATCCAACAATTAACGGATTATATTCATTTATAGCAACAGATGCATTAGGCTGCTCAAGTGATACTGTATTTGTAACTATAGATTTCGCAATACAAGTAAATGAATTTTATTTTGCTGATTCTGAAATATTAGACGTGTATGATGTTTTAGGTAGAAAGGTAGAAAATCACCAGAATAAAATGCTACTAATCAAGCATAGAAATGGACGTGTATCTAAAGGTATGATATTGACGCAATAATGCTAATCCTTAATTGTCAATCGTAGTACTGAACAAAAAGAACTTGAAGCAATCTTATCTTTTCCTGTTCCAAACAAAACAGTTAGCCAGGTATCCTTTCTAGGAGTACCTAAAACTAACAAATCGTATTCAGCTGATATTCTCTCTACAGTTTCAGAAGGATCACCAGCAGATCTCTCAATTCTTAAATTAGCAATATCTGAATAATCTTTTAATAGACTGTTCGAAGATTTGATAATATTTTTTTCTATTTCTTCTTGAGTGTTTTCATCTATAACATGCAATAGTGTAAATCTAGCATTCTTGTATTTGCATAAATGAGCAGTTGTTTCTATCAATTTAGTTAAATCCTTACTATTTGGGCGCACAGCCAATACAACCTTTTTAATATAACGAACTCCATTATCTTTAAATAAAGCAAAATTTGAATCAATATTACTAACAATCCAGCCAACTGGATTATTAACCAAAATTCCATTATAAGCTCTACCGTTCCATCCAAGCACTAGCCATTCTGAATCAGAAAAATTACTTAATGAACTCATAGTTTCAGAAATATTATGTGTAGAAATAGATTCAAAATCAATTGATATATTATTTATTTCAGAAACAGAAAATAGCTTTCTTTGTATAGATCTAATTTTAGGAGTTTCCTCTACAGCGGCCTCTAAAACAGTTTGATCTGGAACTTCTGTTATATTTATAACCTGCACATCTATTTTATTATTTAAAGAAGCTGCGATTTCTACAAGGGATTCAGGAGATGATTCATTTCCTAGCAAAGGAACGATAACTCCAGCATTTTCATTAATCTTACCATCAAGCCAATCTTTAGTTACATTTTCGGATCTATTTATTGAACCTTCATCCTGTGAAGTATTAACATTTTTTTCAGTCCTTTTAAGAAAAAGATATGAAGCTGGTTTGTGGGTATAATTTCTAAATACTCCTGTTCTTTTTGCCTGTTTTCCGTAATAATAATATATAGAAAATCCAATAAAAGAAATAAATATTATTGCTAAAAAAGAAGGGAGTCCTAAATAAAAAAGAAGTATGATACCGCTAAGAATTCCAAAAATTTGTACAAATGGGTATAAGGGGGATTTAAAAGTTGGTCGATACCATTGTACAGCTGTTTCTCTTAAAATAATAACACAAAGATTAACCGCAATAAACATTGTAACCTTAAATGCACTAGCTAATTTAGCAATTTTAACAACATCCAAAAATAAAATAACAAGAGTCATAGTAAAACAAGTTATCAATATTGTATTGACTGGAGTTTTATAATTTGTACTTACTTTTTTCATTTCTGCAGGAAGTAAATTATCCATAGCCATTGCAAATGGAAATCTAGAGCATGCAAGAACTGCTGAGTTTGCCATTGAAATAAGTGTAATGATTCCAACTAAAGCAATAATATAGCCAAAAACTGGACCATAAAGAGTTAATGCTAATGTATGTATTGGCTTTACATCTTCTGATAAATCAGTAATGCTAATATGATTTACAAGAACATATGATATTGCAATATAAATAATAGCTATAATAACTAATGAAAAAAGCATTCCCAATGGAATATTTCTTGTTGGATTTTTAACCTCACCTGCAACTGCTGCAATCTTTGTAACTCCAGCATAGGAAATATAAACAAAAGCTATTGCTCCTATTAATCCACTAGTACCATCAGTAAGAAATTCATTTGAAATTGAAGGATTTGAATTGTTAAAATGAAAAAGAAGCGAAACAAGTCCAAGTAAACTAAGTATCACAATTACTAACTGTACCTTACCTACCTTTTTTACTCCAAAAATATTTAAAATCATAATAAGGATTAGAAAGCCGATGGCAAGAAACTTTATAGCGCTTTCAGGAACATTTACTAAAACAAGTAGATATGCACCAAGTCCAATAAGTGAAAATGAACCTTTTAGAAGTAAAGAAAGCCATAATCCTAAACCAGATATAGTACCAAAAATAGGTCCAAATGCACGCTCTATATAAACATATGAACCTCCAGATGATGGCATAGCAGTAGCTAATTCAGACTTTGACAATACTGCGGGAAAAATGCAGATTGCAGCAACCAAAAAAGCAACCCAAATTGAAGAGCCTGTTTGCGCAGCTGCAATTCCAGGAAGAACAAAGATACCTCCAAGCATACCAGCGATACTTATTGCAATTACAGTTGATAGGGTAAGTTTTCTTTCCAAAAAAATTATATCATATATTGAAGGATAAATATAAAAATATTTAGTTAAGATTAATAATTATTTATGTTAAAGCTTTGCTATGATTTAATAAATTTGCCATAATTTTAAAATATGAAAAAATTAATATTATCTGAGTTTCATAAATCGATTGGTGGGAAAATGGTAAATTTCTCTGGGTATTATATGCCAATTCATTATAAAGGAATAATATCAGAACATTTAGCTGTTAGAAATTCTGTTGGCTTATTTGATGTGTCTCACATGGGGGAAATTTTTATAAGTGGAAATGATGCTGAAAAACTTTTACAATTTATTACATCAAATAATATTGAAAAAATAAAAGAAGGGCAGGTTCAGTATAGCTGTCTTTTAAATGAGAAGGGAGGGATAGTTGATGATTTATTAATTTATAAGCTTAAAATTAATCAATATATGCTAGTTGTAAATGCTGCTAATATTGAAAAGGATTATAAATGGATTTGTAAAAATAACGAGTGGAATTGCTCGGTTGATAATTTTTCAGAAAAATATTCGCTACTAGCATTACAAGGTCCTAACTCTTTAAAGCTACTTCAAGAAATTACAAAAGATGATATTTCGAAAATAAATTACTACGAATTTATCAGAGGAAATATTGGAGATCTTCAAAATTTGATTATATCAAGAACGGGATATACTGGTGAACTCGGATTTGAAATCTACGTGAAAAATGATGACGTTAAAGTTCTATGGGATTTAATGTTTAAGACTAATATTCACTTGGAACCAATTGGTTTAGCTGCTAGAGATACTCTAAGATTAGAAAAAGGGTACTGCTTATATGGTAATGAAATTAATGATCAAACAACTCCTATTGAGGCTGGCCTTGGATGGATCACTGACTTTAATAATGATTTTATTGCCAAAGATTCTCTGTTAAAGAAGCAGGAAAATGGGTTCGAAAGGAGATTGATTGGACTTGTTTTGAGAGAAAAGGGAATTGCAAGAAAAGATTATGAAATATTCAATAATAATAATCAAAATATTGGAATAATTACTTCAGGAAGCATATCTCCATCACTAAAAAAACCTATAGCTTTAGCTTACATTGATACGAAATACAATGAAGGAGATACAGTTTATATAGAAATAAGAAAGAAGAAGTTAGAGGCTATAATTACAAAGTATCCTTTTTTATAGAAACTGTAAACCTTTGTTTTATATATATTTAGAATATATAACCTAAACTTAATATATAAGAAATATTTTTTGCTGAGTAAGAATCATTCTCATCACTTTCTATGGGAAAAAATCCTGTACATACACTTGTATTAATAAATAAATTCTCGGTAACATAGAAATCTACTCCTGTCAATAAGCCAATATCTAATGAATTAGACTCTTCAAGCTCTTCATTATTTATCTGTGTAAATAAAGGATCATTAGAAGATGAAGAAATTGCACTTTTAATTAAGTAAGCAAACGATGGGCTAATATTTAATGAAATCCTATCATTTGCTTTGTAGTTTATATATGGATTTATTCTAACATATGTCAAATCTAGTGTTGCGCTTAAATTATACACATACATAGTATTTCCAATTGGATAACGATATTCAAAAGAATAATCACTACCTTCTTCAGAATAGAGAATTTCAGGAGAGATAAATAATTTATCAGTTAATGCAATTTTCATAAAAATACCAGCTTGATAATTAAATAGATATGATGTTTCTGGAGGAGAAACTCCTGTTTCTGCAGTAAATATATTATTGGTTAATGAAGCTCCTGCTTTAATTCCATAATCTATAGGGATTAGACTTTGACTATGAGAACTTGAGAAGATAAAAAGTGTGATTAATAATAAAAGATATCTTTTCATAAAATAAAAAATTTAAGAATTAAGCATTACTGGCATAACTAACATTAATGTCTCTTCACCTTCTTGTTGGCCATCTAACGGGAGTATTATCCCGGCTTTTTGTGGAGTACTCATCTCTAATGAGATTTGATTTGAGCCAATATTGTTTAACATTTCAATAATAAATCTAGAGTTAAAGCCGATTTCAATATCTTCTCCTTCGTATTGACATGTTAGCCGTTCTTCAGCTTTATTTGAAAAATCTAAATCTTCTGATGTAATTTGTAATTCGCTACCTGCTACTTTCAATTTTATCTGATGAGTAGTTTTATTTGCAAAAATAGACACTCTTTTAATAGAATTTAAAAGTGCATCTGTATCAATAGTTAAAATATTAGGATTGTTCTTTGGAATTACTGCATCATAATTGGGGTATTTACCATCAATTAATCTACATATTATTGTGGTATTATCAAAACTAAATAATGTATTAGTTTCATTGTACTCTATCTTTACATCAACATCTTCAAGAAGGCTATTTTTAAGTAAGTTTAATGGTTTTTTGGGAAGAATAAAAGATGCACTGTTTTCGCTAATAACATCATTTCTTACATGACGAACTAGTTTATGAGCGTCTGTGGCAACAAAAGTTGTATTATTACTCGATAATTCACAAAAAATTCCAGACATAACAGGTCTTAACTCATCATTTCCACTAGCAAAAAGTGTTTTCTGAATTGCATTGATTAAAATTGAAGAGTTAATTATGGTTGTTGAAGGGGTGTCTAGCTCAGGTATCTTAGGAAATTCATCTGCATTCTGACCAGTTAATTGATAATTTCCATGTTCTGAATTAATTTCAATAGCAAAATTGTCATTATCAATCAAAAATGTAAGTGGTTGATTTGTAAACGTCTTCAAGGTATCTGTCAGAATCCTTGCTGGAATTGCAACTCTTCCCTCGTTATCAGATTCAACAGAAATAGAACTAGCCATTGTAGTTTCAAGATCAGAGGCAACAATGTGAATAGCTCCCTTTTTAATCTCAAACAAAAAACTATCAAGTATTGGCAAGGTATTATTGGTACTCAAAACCCCGCTTAGCTTTTGTATTTCTTTTAATAACGAATTACTATTTATAATAAATTTCAAATCAGTATAATTTTACTTTGCCAAATATATTATTTTATTTAAAAATACTTGTTAATTTTAATTCTTCAGATCACTAATAGTAATTAACAGTTTGTTAAAAACATAGTTCTGAACCAGCATTAATTCTTGATTATTCAGAGTCGCATACATTCTTTCAACATTAAAATTAACTTCAGGATTGAAATTATTATCATTTTGCATTGAGTATAGCCTTAAAGTGTCTATTCCATTTAAATGATGTAAGCTAATGATATGGATCGGATCCTTATAATCTATCAAGGACCTCCTTTCATTTTTAAATGCCTCGCAGTTTATTGCTTTAAAGTTATTCAAAAAGTTAATTGTATTGACTTTGTTATAATTAATTTGATTTCCTTTATAATCCTTTACTAACAAAGAAAAATCTAATGAAGCGGTATCGATTTCTATCTGAAATGAAGATTTAGGGTTATTAGCATGAAAAACTCCAACACTCTTAATGCTAGTAGCATCTATATTGAATATTTTTGTATCTCTCCAGCTGCTAATCTGCAATTCGTTAGCTTGAATCCCATATCTTGGATATAGAAATCCATTAAATCCAGTAATATGTGTAACGAAAGGTTCTTTAGATCCATTCATTATCATATATGTACCTAAATGATCTTTTGTAGATCCACCTACCGTATAAACTTTTACAGGCTTCTTATTATTTGAATACAATTCAACTTTAACACCATGTGTTGCTAAATTTTTAACAACTGTATTAAATTCAGAATTCGAAACTGATCTTCTTATCTGAACATTGGAGATTGTCGATAACAATGTTTCTATAGCGTCATTTCTAACTGAATGCTTATTATTTAATATCCATTTATGGTTTCTCTTTTCAAGATTGATATTGTTTCCTTTTCTGTCAGAAAGGAATATTCTTGTTAAGGAATCTGTTTTTTTATACGAAAAGGTATTATCAATTGAACTGTAATTATTATCATTAAATAAGAAGAAAAAACATGCGGTAACTAAAAGTATAAAAAGCAATAAAAAGATATATATTTTTCTCATTTTTTATAATTAAGCTTTGGACTATAAATATTGTAGTAAAAACCTATCATAAGCAATAAAAGCAAGGGAATGAATATATTCAAAATTTGTACAAATATTCTTAAATTTTCAATCTTTTTTGAATCTAATAACCTCAATTTAATCTGCTTAGACTGTAACATTAAAAGTGATTCATTATCACATAAATACTTAACTGCATTCATTAAAAATAACTTATTACCAGGAAAAGTAAAGTCAATAAATTTATCATATCCAAGTGGAAGCGGATTATTTTTATTAGTTACTTTATTAGCTATTAAATCTCCATCTGAAACTACAATCATTTTAGTTTCCTCGCTACGATCTTTTATGTCAATATGATTAACTGGGGATAATCTGTTTCTAAACAAAGATTCGAATTCCCCCTCTAATAAAACTGCAACTGGAAGATGTTGCTTATTATAAGTACTTGGATCAGGAGGGTTTTCAATAATCTGAAGACTAACTTTTGCAGGGCAATAATTTTGTCTAGATTTATCTGAAGTTTCAATTAAAATTGTTTTTTTTATACCATTTCTTATAGTGTCAATAGAGCTAACAAACTCACATTTTATTGCATCTAAATTTCTTGAAATTGGATGCTTAACTCTTGAAGAGATAAGTGGAAAATAAGGCCATTTAAAAAGTGATTGTTGAGGAATCCCAGCACTATACCCAGTTACTATTGGTATTTTTGAAGAACGTAAATCTTGAACCAAATCAGGATTTACTCTTACCCCATACTTAAAAAGCAAATCATCAATATTTAAATCATTTTTATTTGACACATATGAACCTGTCATTCTAAGACTATCTAAGCTAACCATTGAACCATCAACAAGCCACAATAATCTACCGCCATTCATAACATATTGATCAATAATAAATTTATCAAGCTTATTGAATTTCTGAGTAGGATTTGCAATAATAATTAATCTATATTCTGATATTCGATTTATCTGACCTTGTATATCTACCTGTTGGGTAAGTGAATCAATAGGGAAAGATTTTATATCAAAACGATCAACTTTATAGTTAAAACTTAAATCAAAATTATCATTGAGAGTAGAATTAATTATATCTTGAACGTATTTTTGATCCAACTCACCATTACCCTCTAAAAATGCTATTTTATGAGGATTGTTTGTAATAATTTTTTGAATAGTTGATATAAATGAGTATTCAAGATTCTCGATAGAAGCGTTAAGATTTTCTTCAGCACTAAGATTAATATTGTTTTTTAAAAAATTTACTGGCAAATACCTATCCTTGTAATAAATAATGGCTCCAGGAAAAATTATTTTATTTGTATGAGAATTAGCGTCTCTTAATTGTAAAGAGGTTGGAGAAAGTCCATAATCGATTAGCTGTCTGTATGTAGAATTAATGTCCTGTTCATTGCTTTTTTCCAAAGGATTGATAAAAGAATAATCAAAATCATTATTAGAATTCTTTTTAATTATTTCCATTAAATCCTTGGTTGATCTTTTTAATTTCTGAAAACCCGGTGGCAAGTCTCCTTCTAAATAAATAGTTATAAAGATTTTATCATCAATATCATTTAGTAATTCAGAAGAATAGGGGGAAAATGTATATCTTTTCTCATCTGTTAGATCAATCTGAAAGGAAAATGAACTAATAAGCCAATTGACAAGTATTGCAGATATCAAAAAAGTAAGAAATGTTAGTGTTCCTTTTGTATTCATGTCAATGATTCAGCCTATTTAAGATAATCTGTTCAGTAGATTTTATAAAGATCCAACAGATAGTTATGAAGTATACTATATCAACAAGTGAAACAACCCCTTTACTTAACATAAAATAATGAGTTGAAATACTTAGGTTTTCTAAAAAAAGAGATATTGATGTGGGTATTTCAGTGTTGCTAATAATTTCAAATCCATAAAAGAAGATTAAATTTAAAGTAACTGAAATTAAAAAAGCAGCAATCTGATTTGATGTTAATGATGAGCAAAACAAACCAATACTTGCAAAGCTAAAAGAAAGCATAAAAAGTCCAATATATGAGCCTATAATTGCAGCAAAATCTATAGTTGAGTTACTCTCAATAAGTAAATTCAATGAAAAAATATAACAGATGGTTGGTATAATAGCAATAAATATCAATGAACAAGTTGCCAAGAATTTACTAATTATGATTTCTGAAATTGATATAGGCTTTGTTAATAATAATTCTATTGTACCATTTTGATATTCTTCAGAAAACATTCTCATGCAAATTGCAGGAATAAAAACTAGAAATATTATTGGAGAAAATAAGAAAAAAGCATCAAGATTAGCATATCCGTTATTTAATATATTAAATTGACTATCTATAGTCCATAAAGATAAACTGTTGATGATTAAAAATAAACCAATAATTAAATAACCACTTGCCGATGTAAAAAAACCACGGATTTCTTTAAAATATATTGCAATCATTTAAATTCAATTCTTATAATATCGTGAAATTGTAAACCTAATAAGTTGCTTGCTCTACCTTGATTAATAGCAATGTGTAACAAATTATTATTCCCAAATAATGCTAGCTTATCAGGTATTGGGACTTCATTATAATTAGAACATATTCTTGTAATCTTTTCATTCTCTCTTCCAAACAAGATTACAAAATCCCTGGATTTTCTAGATTTATTGAAGAATTCCTTTGTAATATTAGTAACGGCATTACCATAATTATCAATATATATTACCGTTCCTCTTATTGTGTCTTTCTCCAAAACGGGTTTTAACTCAGACCTTTTAACACGAAAATCTTTAATTTGCTTACCAATAATCTCCAAAGTCCCACCTCTTGCTATGTGACATGCAGCAGTAACTAAAACGTTTTTAGTTGCAAATGTTAAAGAATCCGATTTCTGACTTAGATTCAATTCTACTATCATATCTGGTTGGATAGTGTCAAATAGAAGTGAGAAGATTCCATTATCAGCTGCTAAAAAAAATTGATTATTCGCATAAACAGCTAGATGTTCATTTTCTAAAGATAATTCATCATCAACACCTATAATATGAACAGTTCCATTTGGGAAATCAGAAATACAATTCTTTAAAACAAAAGCAGCCTGTTGAATATTAAATGGCTCTATACTATTAGAAATATCAATAATATTTATATCCTCTATTTCATTAAAGATAGTGGCTTTAACACTGGCTAAGTAACTATCCTTATAGCCTAAATCTGTAGTAAGAGTTATAATTGCCATTATTTAATATATATAATCTAAGACTAATTAAAATATTGTATTTTGGATCCCTCAAAATTAAAAGAAATCCAGTTAAGAAATGCTTAATGATTGAAAAAATAATTAAGATTCGGGAGGTTGAGCCTTCAATTGTTTTTGGAACTAACAATGAAAGAATTAATTTAATTGATTCTTTATCTCCAAAAATTAAGCTCATTGCTAGAGGAGATTCAATAAAAATAAAAGGAAGCGAGGAAAGCATCAATCATTTTGAGAAACGATTTAGTAAACTTGTTACTTACTTAAGCAAATACAATGCATTATCTAATAACCATATAGAGGAAATTCTAAAAAAAGGCTCTACAAATATTCCGGAGAAGGATACTGTAATTATTTATGGATTAAAAGGAAGGCCAATAACAGTAAAAACAAAAAACCAAAATAAATTACTAAATGAGATTGAAAGAAGAGATCTGATTTTAGCTATTGGTCCAGCTGGAACAGGTAAAACCTATACATCAGTAGCTATTGCTATGAAGTTTCTTAAAGAAAAAAGGGTTAAGAAAATAATTTTAACAAGACCTGCTATAGAAGCTGGAGAAAATCTTGGATTTCTCCCTGGAGATTTAAAAGAAAAGATCGACCCTTATATGCAACCGATATACGATGCATTTTTTGACATAATATCAAAAAATAAGTTAGATAAGCTGATTGAAAAAGATATAATCCAGATTTCTCCTTTAGCATTCATGAGAGGAAGGACACTTGAAAATGCATTTGTCATATTGGATGAAGGTCAAAATACAACTGAACAACAAATGAAAATGTTTTTAACAAGAATGGGAGTTGGTTCAAAGTTTATAATCACAGGAGATGATACTCAAGTAGATTTACCAAAGAACTATAAATCTGGACTTATTAATGCAAAAAAGATACTTAAAAATATTTCGGATATTAGCATCATAAATCTGAATGAAAGAGACGTGATACGTCATAAAATTGTAAAAAAAATTATTAACGCATATAACAAAAAATAAAATGGCAAATACTATTAAAAAAACAAATTTTAATTTACCAGGATTAACAAATTTTTATCAGGGAAAGGTTAGAGATGTATATACAGTAAATAATGATACTCTAATTATGGTTGCGTCAGATAGAATATCTGCATTTGACCATGTGCTACCAGAGGGGATTCCGTATAAAGGTCAGGTATTAAATCAGATTGCATCCTTGTTTCTTGACGCAACTAGTGATATTGTACCTAATTGGAAAGATGCCACACCTGATCCTAGCGTTACAATTGGAAAGAAATGTGAGCCATTTATGGTTGAAATGGTTATCCGTGGATATTTAACAGGACATGCGTGGAGAGAATATAGAGATGGAAAAAGAGAATTATGCGGTGTTGAGCTTCCAGAAGGAATGGTTGAAAATGAAAAATTTCCAAGCCCAATTATAACTCCAACCACTAAGGCTGCAGTTGGTCACGATGAGGATATTTCTAGAGATGAAATACTGAATAGCAACCTTGTATCCGAAGAAGACTATATTAAACTAGAAGATTACACGAGAAAATTATTCGAAAGAGGGACGAATATCGCAAATGAAAAAGGATTAATATTAGTTGATACAAAATATGAATTTGGAAAAGATAAAAATGGCATTATAACATTAATTGATGAAATTCATACTCCAGACTCTTCAAGATATTTTTATTCATCTAGCTATCAACAATGCTTAGACGACTCATTGCCTCAAAAACAATTATCTAAAGAATTTGTAAGGCAATGGTTAATAGAAAATGGCTTCCAAGGAAAAGAAGGGCAAGAGATTCCAAATATGAGCGCTTCTTATTGTGAATCTGTATCAGAAAGATATATTGAGCTTTTTGAGCATATAACTGGAGAATCGTTTGTTAAAGAAGATGTTACAGATGTTGTAAAAAGAGTAGAAAGTAATATCATGAACTATCTTAATCAGTAATAATTAAAGTGATAATCGAATTGACACTACTTGGTGCTATGACAATTAGTGTATTGGGTCATCTATATTTCCATTTATATTACTATTTAAAACTCTATAAATATAAATCTTCTTTAAAAGATAAAGAATTTAAAGAAGGGATATCTGTTATTATATGCTCAAAAAATGAGGAATCTAATCTAAGGAAGTATCTTCCTATGATTCTTAATCAGAATTATTCAAATTATGAAGTAATTGTTGTCAATGATCAATCTGAGGATAACACCAACTTCTTATTAAGAGATTTGCAGAAAATAAACAAGAACTTAGAAATAGTCAACATAGATAGTCATGTTAGAGAAAAAAAGGGTAAGAAATTTGCATTGACATTAGGAATTAAAACAGCAAAACATAAATATCTATTGTTAACAGATGCTGATTGTGAAGTTCTGTCAAAAGATTGGATATCAAATATGGCTCAAGAATTTCTTGATAAAGATATTGTATTAGGTTATAGCAATTATTTGAAGAGTAAAGGACTTCTTAACAAAGTGATTAGATATGATACGTTTTTTATTGCACAACAATATCTCTCTTTTGCACTAAAAGGTAACACATACATGGGTGTTGGTAGGAATCTAGGATATAAAAAATCTTTATTCTTTGACAATAAAGGATTTGCTAGTCATATAAATTTAGCATCAGGTGATGATGATCTCTTTATTCAAGCCATAGCAAAAAATGATAATGTAAGCATCTGCATCTCTCATCAATCACATACTATTTCTGAATGTACAAATAAATGGAGTGTTTGGAAAAACCAGAAAAGAAGACACTTAACAACTTCCCCTTTATATAAAAATAAAATCAAATTTTTTCTTGCAATTTCTTCAATTTTTCAGATTCTATTTTGGCTAACTCTAATTATTCTATTAGCCGTTTCTAAAGGCTTGTATGTTTATATAGTAACTTTAGTATTTTTTAGACTACTTACATCCTATATTGTTTACTATAAAAACATGAAGTTGTTAAAAGCTATGGATGTATATATAATTCATCCTTTTTACGAGTTCGTTAATCTGATTTCACAAGTAATTTTTGTATTATTGAACATGATAAAAAAACCAAATAAATGGTAAGTAATCAAAATCTAACTGAAAAAGGTAAAAGAGATTTAGTTCTTATAGAAAAGGCATTAAATAATGATGACAAGAAAGCGTATAGTCAACTGATGCAACTTTATAGAGACCCGATTTATTATATGCTATATGAAAAAGTTGGTAATGAAGAAATTGCCAAGGATTTAACAATAGAGGCGCTTGGAAAAGCTTTTATGAAACTACATATGTATACTCCCACTTACACATTTAGCACATGGTTATTTACGATTGCTCGAAATAATTGTATTGATTATCTTAGAAAGAATAAATTACCGACTATATCAATTGATGAGTTAGCTACTGACAAAGAAGGTGAATATGGAACTTTTGATATTCCATCAGCAGATCCAAATCCAGAAAACCTAATGATTAAAATGCAAAAAATAAAAATGTTAAGAAAGATTGTAAGTCGGTTAAATCCTAAATATAGAGAGTTAGTAAGATTAAGATATTTTAAGGAGCTATCCTATGAAGAAATTGCTAAATTAACCGAAACCCCAATAGGAACAATTAAAGCACAATTATATAGATCAAGGGAACAGCTTTTTAAAATGATTTCAGGATCAAAGGAAGTGTTTTAATGAACGTTATAAGAAAGTATTTCCCTAATATCTCTGAAAAACAAATTAAACAATTTCTAGAATTAGATGACATTTACAGGTATTGGAACACTAGAGTAAATCTAATATCAAGAAAAGATATAAATAGGCTATACATTAATCATATACTTCATTCATTATCAATAGCAAAAGTTATTCAATTTAAATCTGGGACTGAAATAGTTGATGTTGGGACAGGTGGGGGTTTTCCAGGTATACCTTTAGCTATTCTTTTTCCTAAAGCTCATTTTACTTTAATTGATAGTAAAATTAAGAAAACTAAAATTGTACAAGAAATTTCTAAATCAATTGACTTAAAAAATGTAGTAGTAAAAAATGATAGAATTGAAAGGGAAAATAAGAAATATGATTTTGTTATTAGTCGTGCAGTTGTGAAAATGCCTATATTTATTAACTGGGTAAAGAAAAATATCAAAGAAAAAGATGATAATGAATTAGCTAATGGTATTTTCTATCTTAAAGGTGGAGATTTATCAGATGAATTAGAAGGGATTGAAAATCATCAATTCGATATATCAGAAATGTTTACTGAAGATTTTTTTAAAACGAAAAAAGTGGTATATGTTAATATGTAGAAAAAATAGAGTCTAACTATATTTTTTCACAAAAATAAATAACTTCACCTTTTGGTAATGCATACCTAGTAACTAAATCCTCACTTAATGTATTGATAAAATTATCAGCTGTCACCTTAAAACCAGCCTCAGTAAGCCTATCCTTATAATCTAAACCGTATTGCCTTAAATGATCATCTTGACCATACAATCTCTCTCTTTCTTTAGGATCCGTAATACTTTTGTCTTCTTGTGTATATTTAAGATTGATATCTAAAGGTACTTGAAAGATTCCCCAACCTCCTTTTTTAATTACCCTGTAAAATTCTTTCATTACCTTACAATCATCTTCCACATGTTCTAACACATGATTACATATAACAACATCAAAAGTATTTTGCTTAAAAGGAATGTCATGAACATCCATTTTAACATCTGCCCAGGGTGAAATTAAGTCAGCAGTTATATAATCTAAATTTGACATATTCTTAAAAATCTTAATAAAGCAATATTCTGGTGCTATATGAAGAAACTTATTCTCTTTGGTGAAAAGATCTGTTTTTTCTTTTAAATAAAGCCATAGTAGCCTATGTCTTTCCAGGCTCATGCTGTCAGGGGCTAAAGCATTTTCTCTTGATTTTAATCTTCCATATGGAAGCAGTTTACGATAAGTTTTATTGTTTATAGGGTCTTCGAATCTATTTCCTCTCATAAAAAGAGAAAAAATTCTTAAAAAGAAATGGCTAACGTGCTGTAAATAATGTCTAGGTATAAGGCGAGTAGCAAGGCTAATTAATAATTTTATCATTTCTTATAAATTTCAAAAATATAAAAATGATGTTTATTTATCTGTAAAAAAACGCTTAAACCCAATTCTACTTAACATCTTCTTTTCAAATTTCCAGAAAAAATTGAACTGACCAAACAATGTTCCGATTATAATAAGAAGAATCTGATAAGCTGGAAAAATAATTAAGATGCGAAGAGGCCAATATATAAATGCAGATGTTGTTTCTTTATTAAGGTTTATTAGAGATAATAAAGGGCTAACTATAAGAACTGCCATAAAGCCAGTTATTGAAAAAACTACCATAATACAGAAGAACTGCCAGTTTGATTTTACATTAAAGCGTTTTTTAATTTTCTCAAAAAATAACATCATAATACAAAGATAGGGTTACTTATAATATAGAAATCTAGAAATAGATAAAAATGAAAAAAAGGTTACAAAAATTGCTATAAAATAAAAGGCGTAATCTAGATCATAAGAATCTGCAATATATCCAATAATAGGAGCCATGCTAGCAAAAAATATACGTATAAAAAAACTTCTTATAGAAAGAACTGTGGCTCTTTTATTAGATGGTGTTATATCATTTATATATGAGCGAAGAACAGGCGTAATAACTCCTCTTAGAAGATAAATCAAAAAAACAAAAATAAGAACAGAAATATGACTTATAAATCCAATCAAAAAGAAAGAGATAATCATTATACTAGACACTATAAGCATTAAATTAAATGGACTTACCTTTTTTTCGAATATATGGGAATTGAATGATGTTACTCCTGCAGCTGCATTAAGAGACGCCCATAGTATTCCAAAATAAAATATATCGATTTCTAAATCCTTGAATAAGGGTTGTGCGAACCATGCAATAGATAAAGTAGCAAATCCCATACAGCCAGAGAATATAATTAACCATCTTAATTTTAGATTAACAAATAAAGAGTAGTGTATCGCTCCAACAATAGCTTTAATACTGCGATCCATAGGATTTACTCTATGTATTGTTGGTTCAACTAAGCTAAATGCGACAGGTATACTAAAGAAAAGAACAAATGTCTGTATATAAACTGGAAGGTAAAGAGATGTTGTTGCTAAGAGCCCACCTAATATAGCTGCAAATGATTCTGAAAAATTTCCAATAGCATAGTTTCTTCCTTCAATTTTAGTATAATCTTTCTTGTTATTTTCTTCTAAAAGACTATCATAAATTAAAGCACTATCAGAACCTGACATAAGGCTACCTCCAATTCCTATCAATACCTCTGCAAATGCAAAAAAATAGAAATTACTAAAATTTGAAAATATCACATATCCTAGAAAACAAAGAATTGAACTTAAGATTATAGATTTTTTTCTACCAAAAACATCTGCAATGTATCCTGAAGGTATTTCAAAAATTGCAACAGATATAGAATATATAGCCTGTAAAGTCATTATCTGGGTTAAAGTAAGCCCATGATCTTCAAAAAACAATACAATAATTGGCATAGCAACCATAAACCACATGATTGCTTTTAACAGGTACATCTTAGGGATGTTGGATTCTAATTTCAAGATCTTGGATGAAATTGAATAATTGCTGATTTAAGGTAATCCTTGTCTAAATGCGTATATATTTCAGTTGTTGAAATACTTTCATGACCCAACATCTGTTGAACTGCCCTTAGATCTGCTCCACCTTCAATTAAGTGCGTCGCAAAAGAATGACGAAATGTATGTGGACTGATATTCTTTTTTAAATTTATCTTCTTAGCAACATTCTTAATAATAGTAAAAATCATTACACGAGTTAAACTACTACCTCGATTATTGATAAAAACAAAATCTTCGAACCCTGGCTTTATCTTGTTAAAAAATCGATCATTATCAAGATAGATTTTAAGATTTTCTATTGCTTTAGAACCTATTGGAGCAAACCTTTCCTTTCTACCTTTACCTAGAATTTTTACATATTTTTCATCGAAATCTATATTGCTAATTTTTAGATTTACTAATTCAGAAACTCTAAGGCCGCAACTATAAAGTATTTCAAGGATACACTTATTCCTTACCCCATGTTTCTTGCTTAAATCAACAGCTTTTATTAAATTATCAATCTCATTTATAGATAGAGTGTCAGGTAATCTAGTTCCAATTTTTGGACTCTCCAAAAGCTCCGTAGGGTCATTCTTAATATAATCTTCAATTAATAAATATTTATAGAAAGCCTTGATTCCGGAAATAACTCTAGCTTGAGATCGAGAAGATATTTGATTGCCATATAAATCATTTAAAAATGAAGATAAGTGGCTATGTGTCACTTTAAGAGGCATTATACTATTCTTAATTGAGAAAGTAGCTAATTTCCCAACATCTCTCGCATAAGCATCAATAGAATTCTTAGATAAAGAACGCTCTAGTAAAAGATAAGATTTAAAATCAATTATACTAGTTTCCCAATTCATTTTTAATTAATTTAGCCTATAATGAGAGTTATAATAATTAACGGTCCAAATTTAAATTTATTAGGCGTAAGAGAAAAATCTATTTACGGAGATGTTTCATTTGAGGAATATTTTTTAAAACTAAAAGAGGAGTTCTCAGATTTAAATCTAGAATACTTCCAATCTAATATAGAAGGTGAGCTAATTGACAAACTACAAGAAGTGGGTTTTTCTTACGATTTTATCTTATTAAATGCAGGAGGATATACGCATACCTCAGTAGCTATCACAGATTGTATTAAATCAATTAAAACTCCTGTTATTGAAGTGCATATATCAAATATCTATGCTAGAGAAAAATTTAGAGAGAATTCTCTTTTGTCTATAAATTGTAAAGCGGTAATCTCTGGATTAGGCTTAAATTCATATAAAGCAGCATTGACTGCAATAAATAAATAAAAAAGGTTCTTATAAAGAAGAAAAGCTTTTTATCCCCTTTATTTTACTTTTTAATATAATAGAGTAATTCATTTTACCTGTATGGGAATACTTCTGATTAATTTTCATTCTTTTTTTAATAAGATTAGGTAATTGAAAATAAAAAGAAAAATGTGCTTTAAAAATGGAAAATAGATGACTAAAGCCATGTTTCTTATTTAAAAAGGTTAAGGCAGCAATACCATCTAATACTAATCTGATTGGAATTATAGAAAATAAATAGGGTAGAGGTAGGTTTTTGAAAAGCATACATAAATTGTTTCTAAAATTCAAATATGTCTTAAAAGGAGAGCCTGCATCTAATGTTCCACCTCCGACATGATACACCTCTGATTTTGGCTCTACCATAACTTTGTAACCATTATTTTTTAATCTCCAACAAAGATCTATTTCTTCTTGGTGTGCAAAAAAATCTATATCTAAACCATCAACTTTCCAAAAGTGAGAAGAGCGCACAAACAAACATGCTCCTGTAGCCCAAAAAACTTCAGAAATAGAATTATATTGACCTAGATCCTTCTCTAAAGAATCAAATATTCTACCTCTACAAAAAGGATATCCAAATCTATCAAGATATCCTCCAGAAGCTCCAGCATATTCAAATCTTGATTTATCATTATAATCAAGAATTTTAGGCTGACATGCAGAAATTGATTGGTCTGAATCCATTAAATCAATAACTGAACTAATCCAATTATCAGTCACCTCAATATCTGAGTTTAACAACACATAATACTCACAATCAATCTTCTTAAGCGCTAGATTATAGCCTTGAGCATAACCATAATTGCTTTTATGTCTTATTATTTTTACACTTTTAAAATTTTTCTCAATAAAATCTACTGAATCATCTGAGGATGCATTATCTACAACGTAAATATCAGCGCTTTGGCTTTTAGAAATAGTATTTGGCAAGAATTTCTCTAACCAAGATTTTCCATTCCAATTTAAAATAACAACTGCTACCTTTTGTGTTTCCATCTTCTATGTGACCATAGCCAGCAATCTGGCCGATCTTTGATTTGTCTTTCTAAACGATTAATAAATCTTTTTGTTATATCTCCTTCCTTAGTATCCTGTGGATTACTCTCTAATATCTCAAAATTTACTTCATAATAACCTCTTTTTATCTTTTTCATATCGCAATATATAAGAGGGGTGTTCATTTTCTTTGCCAGCTTTTCAGGACCTAAAAATACTGGAACTTCTTGATTAAAAAAATGAGTATAAAAATTTGCATTGGAAAGGGTAGGGGATTGATCAGCGATTAAACCAATAACTAGATTACTATCCTTCCTTTTAAATATCTCTCGATAACTATCTTGCATAGAAACTAAATCAGCTCCGAATTTCCTTCTTGTTTTAAGCATCAGATAGTCAAAAAAAGATGTATTGATATCTTTATATATACCTAATACATCTTGTTTAATTAAGCTAGAGGCTCCTACAAACAGCCATTCCCAATTATTAAAATGACCCAATACCACCAAAATACTTTGATTCTTCTTAGCAAAATTATCTAATAATTCAATATTAGAATATCTGACTCGTTTATCAAAGAATTTCTTTTTAACACTAATCATTTTAATCATCTCCATCATGATATTAAAAAAATGTCTAAAAAAAGATTTGGATAATTTATCAATCTCTTTATTGTCTAATTCTGAAAATGCATTTCTTAAATTTTCATTAACAACCTTTCTTCTGTACCTAATTATGTAATATGATAAGAGAAATAAAATATCACCAAATACATATAGAACTGATAAAGGTAAAAGTGATAAGAGATAAAAAAAGAAGAAGAAAATATATTTCAATTATCTTGGATTTATATAATTATTATTAAAATCATCGCCCAAAGTTGGGTTTAAATCTTGCTCGATTTTATCTCTCCATTCCGAGTTACTGACCTCTCCATCAACATTAGAATACACTAACTTGTATTCATTCAAAGAAAAATTACTATTAACAAAAACAAACTTCTTATCTACTTGATTGTTTAACTTATAATAGTGCCATATCTCGTAAGGAACAGTAGATGTTGCATTTTCAACTTCATGTCTACTGTTAGGGGCTCCATATTGCAAATAGACTCGTCCTCGATCTGTAAGATATCCCTTTATATTAATGTTTCGAAAAGAACGATTTACACTTTTGACTTTATCATGATACATAATCCATGCTTCTTCTGGAGAGCTATTATTTCTTTCTTTCCAGAAATTATAAAAGAATTTCTGCATCATCGTAATATCCCTATTCTTTTTTTGATTAATGGCAAAGGTATTTTCGTAAGTAGTGCTAATAGGGTAGAGGTAGTCTATATAAAGTAATAAGCTATCTATATTGGTAATCTGTTCGGCAAAAGTTCCATTGATATTAACAACATTAATATCTTCATTGGCTTTTGCTGTGAAAGAATTTCTTCTTTGAAAAAAGAGCTTCTTCTTCATTTTTTCATTATTTGCTCTATCTCTTATTTCACAAACAAGATTATAATTTCCAGTAGGTAATTTGGATATATCAAATGTAAATAAATTGCCTTCTAATTGCTTAACCTTCTTTCTCTTAACTTTATTGAAATTAAACAAAGGTTTCTCGCTATCAAAAGTCTCTATGTAGATATTTAAAAGATACTTATCATCATTTTGCAAATCAATATGAGTATTATAACACTCAAAATAGAAAATCAATTCATTAATGTTTTGAGGATAGAAGCTAGATGTAAATGGTATTAGTTTATAGCCATTTTTAACCAATATTGATTTTTGATCAGATTCAGAATAATTAGCAACTAATTGGATATCAGATATTGATAATTTGTCTTTTTCAAAATCAATTGAAATTGGATTAGAGATTCTTTTACTCTTCTTATTGTCATTAACATCTTTAGATTCAACAATTAACTGATAGGAGCCATTTTTAATAGGTATTCGCTTTTGATCTATAAAAAAGATATTGTTGTACTCTTTATTCTTAAATCCTTGACTATTTAAGATGTATGAGTCCTCATATATAACAGTACTATCTTTAATAATTTTGATATTATTATTAATTTTAGCATAATATAAACCGTCAGTAGAATCAATAAGAGTAGCGGTATTAGAATTATAAAAAAGATATACTTCTAGATATGAGCTACCTTCTTTAGTTGTAAAAGCAGCTGTATTTAATAACACTTCTAAATTCTGACTCATCGAAATAAGCGGTGAAAAAAAGAGGATAATAATTAATTTCTTCATTTGTTGTTAAACTATTGTGCTAAAATACTAATCAAAAACAATTCAACTTTGAAAATATTTCTATTTTTGCAACTCATTATTCCACAGGAGAGATGGCAGAGTGGTCGAATGCACTGGTCTTGAAAACCAGCGTACAGCAATGTACCGGGGGTTCGAATCCCTCTC
>MDSZ01095631.1_pt1 | contig 22443 bp, 21 predicted proteins | sample 811201 | NCBI WGS metagenome assembly MDSZ01 (sample SAMN05326647, study PRJNA326480) | marine metagenome | isolation source: seawater | place: Indian Ocean: North | collected 2010 | reverse complement strand
TCAATCACAAGGCCATGTGCGCGAAGCTCTTGCTTTAAAGGTGCAGGCATAAAAGCTATTTTCTCACCACACCCCAAAAGCACCACATCAATATCTTGCGCGCGATCAATCAAGGGCGCAAAATCACTTTCTTGCATCTCTTTCAGATTTGTATGCGCAGGACTCCACGCTATAGTCTCTTGCGCCGTGACAATCACCGCCCCCTCATAAGCCACTTGGCTCACGCGAAAACCGCCATCACCATAGCCTTGGATAATCTGCGAACCCTGCTTAATAAGCGGTGTGACATCAACCATATTCGCTTATGCCTCTGCACTAGATTGATTTGCAGCATTTGCATCATCAACCACCACATCACCGCGGCGCACATTCATAAAGAGCAAAATAGGCGCAGCAATAAAGATCGAAGAATATGTACCAATCCCGATCCCGAAAATCAGCGCATAGATAAAGCCGCGAATAACTTCGCCGCCAAAGACATATAGCGCAACCAACGCTAAGATTGTTGTGAAAGATGTCATGATTGTACGGCTAAGCGTAGCATTCACAGCCATATTCAAAACTTCCGCCAAAGGCTTTTTCTTATAACGACGTAAATCTTCACGAATACGGTCAAACACAACCACAGTGTCATTGATCGAGTAACCAGCAATCATCAAAACAGCTGCCACAGTTGTCAGGTTAAACTCCATCTGTGTGAAAGCAAATAGACCAATCGTCGCAATGGCATCATGCGCAAGCGCCAAGACAGATGCGACACCAAACTGCCACTCAAAACGGAACCAAACATACGCCAAAATCCCTATAAGCGCGAACAGAACAGCAAAAGCGCCCTGCTTCTTCAGCTCATCACCAACTTGCGGCCCAACAAACTCAACGCGGCGATAATCAACCGGATCTTCACCATAATGCGTATTCACAGCATCACTCACCGTATCAATTGCAGATTGCTGCGCCTCTGGCCCACCTGCTTGTTGCGGCATACGAATAAGCAAATCTTCAGGAGCGCCAAATTCTTGTATAGAAATCTCACCCAAGCCAAGGGCATTCAGCTCGCCTCTCATCGCTTTAAGATCAGGCACTTCCGGCGTTCTAATCTCAATCACCGTACCACCGGCAAAATCGATACCGAAGTTAAGCCCCTTCGTCGCAATCATAAAAATAGATGCTGCGATAATCGCTAATGACAAAGCAAATGTCACAAAACGAATACCGATAAAGTTGATATTTGTCTCTTCTGGAACAAGTCTTAATCCACGCATTTTATTCAATCCTATACTGGTAGTGTTTTTGCATTACGGTTCTTCTTAAGCCATGTCAGCACAAGAAGACGTGTGATCATGATTGCTGTAAAGAACGAGGTGACAATCCCTATTCCCAAAGTCACGGAGAAGCCTTTAATCGGCCCGCTACCAAATGAGAACAAGATCACAGCTGCAATTAATGTTGTTAAGTTAGAGTCGATAATCGTCGCCATCGCGCGACCATAGCCTGCATCAATAGCCGATATAATACCGCGCCCTTTACGAAGCTCTTCACGAATACGCTCAAAAATCAGCACATTTGCATCAACCGCCATACCAATCGTAAGAACGATACCGGCAATCCCCGGCAAAGTTAAGGTCGCCTGTAACATGGATAATAAAGCAAAGATAAGCGCCACATTAATCAGCAAAGCCACATTCGCCATCAAACCGAACAAGCTATAGCTGATCGTCATGAACAGTAAAATACCCGCCAAGCCTATAATCGCAGCCACTTTACCTGCTTCAATAGAATCAGCTCCCAAAGACGGCCCCACTGTGCGCTCTTCAACAACATGCATTTCCGCAGGCAAAGCCCCCGCTCGCAGTAAAAGCGCCAACTCACCAGCCGCTTGAATTGTAAAGCCACCACTAATCTGTCCAGAGCCACCACAAATAGGCTCACGAATTACAGGTGCGCTTAAAACTTCATCATCCAAAACAATCGCAAAAGGCTTACCCACACTAGTGCGCGTTACATCACAAAAACGTCTCGCCCCAGCATGATTAAGCTTAAAGGAAATCACATGCTGACCAGATTGATCTTGCGCATAAGCAGCCGTTTCCAGCATATCACCCGTCACAAGCGCTGCACGCTGCACTTCTAGACTACGCGCGGGATCTTCCGCATAGGGATAACGACGCGCCGAAGCAGAGCCAGGCTCAGCCACTAAATGAAAGGCAAGCTTAGCAGTCGTACCAACAACGCTTTTCAAATCTTGCGCATCCGTACCCGGCGCCTGAATAAGAATACGATCCTCACCTTGGCGCTGAATAACCGGTTCAGTTGTACCAAGCGCATCAATACGGCGTCTAACCACCTCAATCGATTGAGAAAGCGTGTTATCATAAACCTGCTTTATACCCGCTTCATTCAAGCGCGCTTCAATAACCACGCCATCAGTATTAATCTCTAAATTCGCATCAATAGCGCGCAAAAGCTTACGTGCCGCCGCGCCATCATTTTCATCACGTAGCGTAACTTTAACGCCATTTTCAATCACACCTATGCGGCGATAACCGATCTTTTCATCACGCAAAGTTTCACGCACATCTCTAAGCATGCTCTCCGCACGCTCAATAAAAACAGAAGCCACATCAACATCATAAAGAAGATGCGCACCGCCGCGTAAATCCAGACCTAAATTCACCGTTTTACTCGGCACAAAGCTTGGCATCGTTTCAGATATTTTAGCGCGTAAATCGCTGCTCAAAACATTTGGCATTGCAAAGGCTACGCCCAAAACACAAACCGCTATACTTAAATAAACTTTCCAAGAAGCAATATTAATCATATCAATGAACTATCCTGTTTCAATATACACATAAACAATAGCGGCCTATCAAAAGCCGCTATCATCATAATCAATTATTTTTTGCTGTTCTTTTTGTCATCTTTTTTTGCCGCATCATTTGCTGGCTTATCTTTTAAGATCACATCTGTTTTCGCATGAATAGTTGAACGCAATGCAGTGACTTTTAGACCATTACCAAGATCAATACTCACCTCTTGCTCGCCTGGCTTGATTTTGTCGATTGTGCCAACAAGACCGCCACCAGTCACAACTTTATCACCTTTTTGCAGACCTTGAAGCATTTCACCATGCTCTTTAATACGGCGCTGCTGTGGCTTGATCATAAGGATGTAGAACAACACAACCATCAAAACAACCAAACCCATATTCCATGCGAACGCTTCCATTGCACTTGGTGCTTCCGGCAGATTAGCCGCCACATCAGCACTCGTTTCAACAGCTTGCGCATAGGCTTTAGAAATAAACATTTTTACACTCTTTCTACAAAATTGAATTAGATTCAAGCGACTATAACGCCCTTATATGCAAACGCAAGCAAAAGCGCGTGAACTATACACAAGCTCACTATCTACACTGTAAGCAGCAACAAAGTTGAAGCATAAAAGTCAAAGTTCCAATCGAAGAATTTTAGGCATTCAGCGAGGCGCAAGGAACGCCGCGTAGTTAACCTACGCAAGTGACGCAGCAACAAAGCTGAGGCATAAAAGTCAAAGATTTAGAGGTATTGCTTGGGGTTGATAGCGGTCGTCCCACGCCTAACCTCAAAATGAAGTTGCGGCGTATCAACCGAGCCTGTCTGCCCTACAGTGCCGAGCATTTGCCCGCGGCTAAGCACATCTCCGCGATTAACATTGATCTTATCCAAATGCCCATACGCCGTCATCCAGCGATCTGAGTGCCTAACCAAAACGAGGTTCCCCATCCCTTTAAGCTCACTACCTGCATAAACCACCACACCATTTTCCGCGGCTTTCACACTCGAGCCGCGTGCAGCGCGAATATTCACCCCATCATTATGAAGGCCGTTTTTCTTTGTCCCATAGCTAGAGATAATCTCCCCATCAACTGGACGTAAAAAACGTGAAGAGCTACGCTTTGGTGGCTGAGTTCTGACAGCAGAGGGTTTTGATTTACTCGCGCTCGATGCAGGCACATCACTCACCACAAAATCCTGACTATTTTTTGAAACACCAGCTTTGCTCGCTGTCGCTAATCTCACAGGACTATAACCAGCACTCGCTTCTTCTGGTGTTACACGCGGTAATTTTAAACTTTGCCCCGGCGTTATCACATATGGTGCAGGCAAGCCATTCACAGCAATCATCTTCTCTGTGCTCACCCCAAAGATCTGCGCCACTGTCGATAAGCTGTCACCCGTGCGCACACGATATGTTGGCGGCGGCGGCAGTTTCAAGCGTTGCCCCGGCGTAATGCGATAAGGCGCTTCTATGTGATTAGCATAGGCCAAATCTTTCAAAATCAGATTATAACGATGCGCAATACTATACATCGTTTCATCTTGCTGAACGATATGAACCCCGCCACTGCCCTCGCCTGCGCTTGTTCCATAAATCGTCACAGGCACATGCGCAGGCTTATCACAGCCGCTTAAAAATAATGCTAAAATCGCCGAAGATAAAATCAATGACCTCATAGTAGATACTATAACGCCTGCACCTTTCTTTTTCCAAGGGGCAAAAAAGCCTTGCATCTATTTACCCCCTTAGTTTAGAACATGCGCAAAATCTTAAATGACATAAATGGCGGTAACCATGACAAACGATAAAAAACTCTCACAAGAGACTTTCCCAGAACAAGTAGAAAACAACCAAGCCCCTACATCTAACTCATGGTTAGATAGTGAAACGCCTGGTGCATCAGAAAATGAACTCACTTGGGAAGAAGAAGGCAAAACCCCTCACATAAGTCCAGCCTTAAATAACTAACGCCTTAAGCGCCAGCCATTTGGCTGCGCGCTTCTGCATCTTCTGCAATATCAGGCAGCAACGGCACAAAGCGCACAGGCATAACATCACGAACGCTATAAGCTTCCTCTGTTTCTTTCTTATAAAGCTTAAGCACCTGCTCGCCGCTAGGCCCCACAGGAATAATCATCATCCCGCCAACGCGCAACTGATCCAGCAGTTTTTGTGGTGGTTTATCCTTCGCTGCAGCAGTCACAATAATCTTATCAAATGGCGCTTGCTCAATGCCATGCATCTTAGGCCAGCCCTTCATACCATCCGCAGCTAACGCCGTAACATTACGCAACTTCAAAGCCTCAAAGCGCGCCTCAGCATGCTCTAACAAATATTTATGACGCTCAATCGTATAAACGCGCCGACATAGCTTGCTTAAAATCGCGGTCTGATAGCCGCACCCCGTTCCAATTTCCAAGATTTTATCACGATCCGAAATCTCAAGAACTTGGCTCATCATACCAACAACGACTGGCTGGCTGATTGTTTGCCCGCGCCCAATCGGCAGCGCCATGTCATCCCACGCCTGATCCTTCACAGCATCCGGTACAAAAAAATCACGTGGCACGCGCTCAATCGCACCCAACACATTCGCATCACGAACCCCCTTCGTGCGCAAATCCATAACCAAGCGAATGCGTCTATTAATATCTTGTGTATTCATGCACTCACTATACGCTTAGGATCATCGGACTAACAATATAAAATCGATGCCATTGATCAAAAGTTTTTCATCCGGTCCATATTTCCCATGTATCCGCTTTATCAGCAGTTTTCCATGCTCGCCCAGCGGCCACTCAGCTTGCTCTAATTCCTTAAACTCATTCGCCAGCACTGATTTCTCTATAATTGGCCTTAAGGGCAATCTCACCGGCGCTTCGCCATCAAATGTAAAGACAAACTCATTATCTTCAATCTGCGCAGTAACAAAGCGCTCTGGCTCTTCTGTGCGCGCAGCCGCTAGCGTCCATTTATACGATTTAGGCTTTCGATCAACGCGCGCATTGTAGTGAGATTGCAGCGCATATTCATACCCGTTTACATTAAACAGAACATCAGAAGCAAAATTGCCCAAAAGGAAAGACTTCTCTGCGGAGAGCGATTTTTCAGCATCATATTTCGATACAAATTCAATCCCCATCATCTTCGTCGCTTCGCTGACATTGAAATATTGTGCATTTTCCCTGCCCTGAAATTCAAACCAGTCATGGAGTTTTTTAATATGAGCACGATGTGATAAATAGCTCAAACGAGAGGATATCTCGCGGCGATCTTCAAATGACACATTGCCCTGCACTTTAACGATCTGACCATCTTGCAATATATTGTTTTTAAGCAATAGCGATTCTAAACGTGCGACTTGCGAACGTTCAGATACATTCACCGCACTTAAAGGGCCTAATCCACCAATAAACAATAGCACCGACAACACAAACAGCATCAGATGCATTTTTACAGGGGCTTTTCTAATCTGCGCACTCAGCGCATAGGCAATACAGAATACAAAAAATACGGCTGACAGCCCGACAAGATAGCGCTGCTCCGTAATCCCATATGCTCCAATGCGTTGTGACAAAGACAATATTTGCATCCCTACAGGCAGAATCAACAGCATAAACAAATATTTATGCATAAAGCGAATGACAAAACTGCCGCTTTCACGCAGCGGATAGCTCATAAAATAGGTAACGATACCTACGCCGGCAAACCCCATAGTCAGGCTGGATAAAACACCCTTTGGCATCTGCCCCTCTATACCGACCTTCACAAAATACGCATATAAAATCAGCAGATAAACAAAGCTAAGCGGCCCTAAAACCCAGTTAATTATAAAGTTTACCTGAACGGGCGCGCGGCATTCCTCATCATCATAATCAAACTTATCCGGCACCCATGACAACGCATAAAGGGAAGACAAAAGTCCCATCGCCACAACCCAAATATCAAAGAAATACTTACCGCTAACTTTCAAGCCAAACAGCATATTCACTGCCCCAAGTGCGGCGCATGCCCCCACAGCCCATATAAAACCCGCCGAAATAGACAGTAAAACACCAAGCCATGTTTTGGAATTAAACGCCCAATAAGACAGCGCAGAACGCCCCTGCCCCAGATACCCCGCCACACTGATCAAGGCGATACATGCAGGCAAAGCAAGCGCAGAAAAATAAATTATTTTAATGTGCGGAGAAGCCGCTAACATGACAAATAGTATCGCCATTACAGCCACACTGGCTAAATAATAAAACTTATCACCACGCCCATTAGACCATTGATAAAGCCGCACCGCCCCTGACCAGAAGAAACCAAGAACCAAAACATAGAAAATCCTGGCGAGCACTAATTTATCAAATGAAGCCGTCAAATCATGATTAAGTAAAAAACCAAGCATAGTCGCCAAACATGCGCATACGGCACTTACTGGAAAACGAATAATCGTTCCCTGCATTCTATCTAATGGCAATAATTTCTTAAATAACCCAGCCATACTCATTCACTTCCCCATTTATTTTTTTAATTACCATTACCAGCTATTATACATATCCACTAAGTGAACACAAAGCAGTTAAACTATTACAGCGACCTTAAAACCCCTCGTATTTTCTGACTTAAAATTGGCATTTTTATGTTGCCACGCAGCATTTAAGAGAAAACTAAATTAAATCAATATTATTATCCACAGAATCCCCATAAAAATAAAAGAACCCTTTATATACAAATTTGACAAATAAAATTTCAACTTATATAAAAAAGTACTTTTTGTCATAGGCGATAAATTCGAGCAAAAATTCGAGCTAAAAATTCGGGCCAAATTCGAGCTAAATTTATGACAGAGGTTTTTTTGTAAAATCAACCTTAACGACGAAAAGGAAAAACAAATGAAACTATCTTCGGCAAGCTCCCTTGTAAAAGCAATCGATAAACGTGGCGAAGCTCTTGCAGCTTTTGGCGCAGCAAAAGATCGAGGCATAGAAGAGCGCATGAACGCTATCACTGCAGACGCTCCTAAAGCAGGCTCTGGACCAAGCAGCACAGCAAAGTTCGCTCCAGCTGGTCCAGGCGGATCTTAAAACCAACAATCATTATTGTGAATATCTTCTTTTAAGTCAGGCGCAAATTTGCGCGCCTGCTTAAATATATGGTAAATACAAAAACACACGGATAGTTGAGTATATAGGAGAACGAATAATGCGTAGAACAAATCAACCGACCTATTTCGGGGAAGGTCATTGGGGCCGTAGTGAAACATCTGGCCTACTTCACGAACAATTCAAACATGTAGCGCAAGTCTTTGAGAAGTTCGTAGGCTGGAGCAAAGAACATGGCGTTGACCTTAACGGCTATGGAAGAGCAGTGTTCGAACATGTTCATACTGGCGAGAAATCAAGTGCATCTATCGCACAGATCAGAGCATCCTTGCAAAATGGTGATCTAACGCCTCACGATCAAAAACTATTGCAAGAAGCGCATGACCACATAGATTCACCAGCTACTATTTCCAAACGCGAGGCAGCAGCCAAAAAAATTGTGCTGCATGTTGTCCAAACGCCTCAAGAACACCCACAAGACGCTACAGAACAACCCACCCAAATTGTAAGAGAACAGTCGCAACCTGCTGTTAATATTTAACAATCATACCCACCATATACAAATCCCCGCTTGCGCGGGGATGGTAGAGTCTTAAAACTAGCCGCTATATTTGCAGACCATTTACCTCAGCTATTTCGTGATCTTCTCGATCCCGCCCATATATGGCTTAAGAACCTCTGGCACCACAACCCCGCCATCTGCTGGATCGTAATAATTCTCCATCACAGCAATCAGCGCACGACCAACAGCCACACCGCTCCCATTCAGCGTATGCACAAAGCGCGTCTTTTTCTCACCCTTAGGACGGCAACGCGCATTCATACGGCGCGCCTGAAAATCCCAACAATTAGACACAGAAGAGATCTCACGGAAAGTCTCCTGCCCCGGCAACCACGCTTCAATATCATAAGTCTTACGCGCGCCAAACCCTGTATCGCCGCTACATAGCTTCACGGTGCGGAACGGAATTTCCAGCTTTTTCAAAACTGTCTCCGCACAGCCTAACATGCGCTCATGCTCCGCTTCGCTCTCATCCGGCGTGGTCACAGACACCATCTCAACCTTATAGAATTGGTGCTGACGGAGCATCCCGCGTGTATCACGCCCAGCGCTTCCCGCTTCTGATCTAAAACATGGCGTAAACGCACAGTAACGACGCGGCAAGCTCTCCTCATCGACAATCATATCAGCAACGATATTCGTCAGCGGCACTTCTGCTGTAGGGATAAGGAAGTGCTCAGTCTCACGTGTAGAGAACTGATCCTCCGCGAATTTCGGCAACTGTCCTGTGCCATAGAGTGCATTATCACGCACAAGCAGCGGCGGAGACGTCTCAACATAACCATGCTCGCCAGTGTGGGTATCAAGGAAGAACTGCGCAATCGCACGTTCCAAACGCGCCAAACCACCTTGCAGCATCACAAAGCGAGAGCCGCTCATCTTCGCAGCCGTCTCAAAATCCATCAAACCCAGCTTCTCGCCAATATCATAATGCTCAACTTTATGATCCGTGCGCGGCTCGCCAAATGTGCGCACCTCGACATTATCATCTTCATCCGCACCTTCCGGCACATCATCCGCCATAATATTCGGCAAGCCTGCAAGCACATCATTTAGCTCCTGCGCGACGACGCGCTCAGCCTCTTCCAGCTCGCCCATACGCGCCTTCATCGCCGCAACAGCATCCATAATCTCTTGCGCATCACCGCCTTGCGCTTTCACTTTTCCGATCTCTTTAGATTTAGCATTACGCTCAGACTGAATTTCCTGTAGCTCAGTCTGCAAAGAACGGCGCTTTTCATCCAGCGCTAAAATAGCCGCCGACTGCCCTTCCAAGCCTCTGCGTCCCATCGCCTTATCAAAATCACCCGCATTTTCGCGTATATATCTAATATCGTGCATTCTTTACCTCTGTAATATAATCTCGAGCGGAGCCTAGCCGAGTGGAGAGATCTTATCAACTATGGAATTTACATTCTAATGGAGTTGCTGAGGTATATTTGAAAATTGTTGCAACATATATAAGTCTCTATTCTCATTCCAACTCCATATATGTAATAAGCTAAGAACCTACACTAATATGTGAATATTGGTAAAGAGACTATTCAATACACATATAAAAATATAGACTTAGATCTATGGTTAAAGCTTATATACTTGAGACGCCCCAAACACCTGCCCTGCCGATCATATTCGACAGCCCGCATTCCGGCACCCATTACCCGCAAGATTTTGACTATGCCTGCGCGCTATCCACTTTAAAAACGGCCGAAGACCATTATGTTGAAGAGCTTTTCAGCAATGCCCCTGCATACGGCGCGCATTTTCTCCATGCCCTCTTCCCGCGCAGCTATATAGATGTAAACCGCATCATTGATGATATCGACCCCGCGCTTTTAGCCGAGAGCTGGAGCGGCCCATTGCCCATAAATCCATCCGCCAGATCAGATGCAGGCATCGGCCTTATTCGCCGCCTCGTTAAACCGGGTGTGCCTGTTTATAACCGTGCCTTAAGCACCGAAGAGATTCTACATCGTATAGAGCATTACTATATCCCCTATCACGAAGCGCTAGAAAAACTGATCGAGCAAGCCCATTATAATTTCGGCCAAGCCTGGCATATAAACTGCCACTCCATGCCTGCCGCCAGCGCCTATCCGCGAACACCCTCCGCCTTGAGCCTGTCTATACCACGCGCCGCAGATTTTGTGATCGGCAATCTGGATGGCACCAGCGCCTGCCTCAGCTTTACCCGCGCCTTACGCAATTATATCCAGAGCCTTGGCTATTACGTCACGATCAACGACCCATTTAAAGGCGTAGAGATATTAGAGCGCCACGCAGACCCAGCGCGCGGCATCCACTCCATACAGCTTGAAATTAACAAAGCCCTTTATATGGATGAAAAAACAGGCGAGAAAAACGCCGGCTATGAAAAGCTAAAAACTAATATCGATCTGATCATGGGCTTCGTCGCAACCTATGCCAGCCAAAACCTCACCGACCTCGCCGCAGATTAGATTTGACATATTGCAAAAACCTCTATATGTTAGGCAAATAATTATTAGGGAGAACAATAGTGAGCGCTTTTAAAAATCTTTTCAACGCAGTGCAAAATCCAGATTCAACAGAAGCTGATATTGCAAGTGCAAACCTAGCCTTTTCAGCTGAAAAATTAGACAAGAGCAGAGCCATATATCAGGAATGTGTCAATAAATCTGACAAACTAAATCTTCTGAGCGAGATAATTTCCCCTAAAAATATAACACAAAAAATAAGCGGCACAGGTCATAATATTGTTATTAATCGCCAAGAAGGTGAAAGCCTTAAGCAATGGGAAAAAAGAACAAAAAGACTAGCTGGGAGATTAGAACACATCGCTGGGCAACCCCTAACGCAGCAGTCAAAATTTAGTAACGGCCGCATCTACACGAATACTCTTCCACACAGCAATGCCCATACTTTATTTAATGCTTTAATTAACCCGCAAGAGCAACAAGCTATCAATGATAACACTAATAGAGCTCGACATTCATATAGTAAGAGCCTTCAAGCACATAGAGCGAGCGAAAATACTGCTGCTAATCTAACATTTTCGGAAACGGAAACGACATCAACACATCCTAGTGTCAACGACACGCCACACCCCCCTCCCTTTATATGATAAAGCGTAAATTAACGGCATAGATTCATTGATCGCGGGTTACACACATAACCCGCCTCAATAACACTCATTAAACGCCACTTAAAAAAACCTCACCAAAACAGGCCTTAAGCGCGGCATCGACCTCTTCCATAGAGGCTTCAACCCCCAGCGCTTTTAAGCTTGTAACGCCATGCTCAGATATCCCGCACGGCACAATCCCGCCAAAATGCGTCAGATCAGGCGCTACATTAATCGCAATCCCATGCAGCGTAATCCAGTGCCGCACCCTCACACCAATCGCAGCGATTTTCTCCTCACGCCCATTATCACGCACAACCCAAATCCCGACGCGTCCACATCGGCGCTCTCCCTTAATACCAAAACGCGCAAGCGTCAGAATAATCCATTCCTCTAATCGCCAAACATAGTCTTTGATATCAGGCACTTTCTGACGCTTTTTCAAATCCAGCATCACATAGGCAACGCGCTGCCCCGGCCCGTGATAAGTATGCTCGCCCCCTCGCCCCGTCTTATAAACAGGAAAGCGCTTCTCTAATAAATCCTCAGCCTTAGCACTGGTCCCCGCCGTATAAAGCGCAGGATGCTCAAGCAGCCACACCGCATCATCCATAGAGCCATCATGAATACCCGCCACCCTCTCATCCATTCGCGAGAGCGCCAGCTCATAATCCACTAAGTCTTTTGAAATAATCCAATCCATGCTTAACGGATATATTACTTAGGCACTTCAATATCAAGCACAGAGAATTGGTAATAGCGACCAGTGGGATCACTAATGGAGGGTAATGACTTCACAACCCCGCCAGCCTGCCTAAAGAAGCGCTTCATTTTATCGCTACTATGGCGATAATAACCGCCGGAGAATTGCGGATCATCAGCCCCTAATGATTTTGGTACAAAAGCAGAATGCAAATGAACGATATGACCGCCCGGCTTTGTATTACCAAGCAAAGATTTTGTATAGTTTTTTAACTGATCAAAAGGAACAGACATCGCCACACCCATAGACAATGTCACATCAGCCTTTAGCTCTTCAGGCAGCTCTAAGCTCATAACATCATTTAAATCAAGAGCCATAAACCGCGCCCCGCTTTTTTGCGCATAACGCTCAAAGACTGGCGCGAGATTACCCCCGCCGCCACAGCCCACAGCAATTATCATCGGCTTATTAATTTTATCCGCATAATGATAGACATGCGCCAAAACAGGATCGGCATTATCCTGCCCCTTAACACATCCATCATCCTGTAATCCTTGATGAACGCCAGCGTTTCTCATAAAGATTTACTCATAGGAGATATCTAGCCGACGTTATATTGGCCAATAATCTTATACGCAACAGCGCAAGCTGCATTAGTTTGAATAGCCTCACGCGTTGCCTCTACTTGCTCAGCAACCTCTTCACTCAAAACATCATAAGCGGCATCGTCACTTAAATCACGCGCCCCAATAACCAGAGCTTTTTTGTCGCGCGCTTCTCTGGCTTCATCAAAGGCCTTAATATGCCCGCGCACTTGAGTTTCAAACTCTAATATCGGCAATTCAGTTCCAGGCTTATTACCCTGCTGAGCCTTGAGCTTTTCAACCTTACCTGTAAAGGCCGCACTATTAAGAAGATTTCTAAGCTTATAATCCATATTTTTACTCCTACTCATTGAATAATAGCGTTGTAGCCCATAGAAAAAATTATGTCAAAATATAAACAGCTACATTTTTTAGCTTTTGCACAAAGGAATATACTTGCAAGCGCTCTGTCGATTTGATACATGAATGCTTCCTACCGATGACACAGTTTTGCGGCCGTGGCGGAATGGTAGACGCGCAGCGTTGAGGTCGCTGTGGGAGTAAATCCCGTGGAAGTTCGAGTCTTCTCGGCCGCACCATCTAAAACAAGCCCGCCTTTTGGCGGGTTTTGTTTTGGATATTGGACAAGAGCCTCGAACGATATGAAGTTCGACAATAAGCTTAGCGAACCTATGCGAGCTAAGCGTTTGCCACTTTGTCAGGGGCTAAACAGCCCCGCAACAAAGAAGTTTTCTCGGCCACACCATTTAAAATTAAAGCCCCATAAGGGGCTTTTTATATGCTCTATTTAAAACTCGTAATTATATGCTTTTGCACATTTACTCTCATTCAACCATCTATGCTGCCTACTATTCAAACCTGAACGCGGAACAAGTCTTTTGAACAAATCCTTATCCATACAACGTGCGTTTTGCTTATATGAAGGTGCACTAATAAGCGCTAAATATAAATCTAGCGCATTATTGCTGTCCTTATCGTAAGATCGACTATCAATCCCCCTATCAAGAAGATATTTAATAGCCTTCTCAGAATCAGCTTGTGATGCCCCATCACTTATAGATATTGGGTTAAAACCAACGGCAATAGCAAAGTGCAAAAGAGAAGCATTCAGCTCAGCATCTTTTAAATCAATATCAAGGTTCGCCACAGCCGCTTTATAATCGTTTATGCTTCTGCCACCTCTGATAATCATACGATTAAGAACATTTATATCATTGCTATGCATATAGTGTAGCTGAGTTAAATCCCCCTTCTTAAAACCATCCGTTTCTTGATAGATAGGGTAAGCTTCATGTGGGTAATCAAAGCTGTATATTTTTTCACCAGATCTTTTGGGTGTATCCGCCTGTTTATTTGTTTTATAGGGATTAACCAACTCAGTAGGCTGCGCATGTTTAACGGGCTGCTCTTTTTGCTCCCCGCTACTCTTATACGGGTTAACTAACGCTGTAGGTTGTTCACGTTCTAATGACTGCTGCTGTGGCTTTTCCGCTTCTTGATTAGATTTATATGGGTTAACCATTGAAGTAGGAGCAGTATATGTTGATGGCTCTTGCGCTTTAGGTCGATATTGCGGCTTGTCATCACAGCTATTTATCACGCCAATAACAACAGCTGCAAAACAAAATGCACCAATTAAGCCACCACCTTTACCCGAACTAGCTTTTCGCACTGATTTAACCTTAGGATTTTGAACAGGCTGTTGCTTTGGCGTGTTCCCACCATTACCCCGCATATTCTCATACATCTTAGACATCTCATCGCGGTAAAGCTGCTCTTCGCCGCCAGGCGTTCCAGGAGTACGATCCTGCGCATTCCTAAACCATTTATCAGTCTCATTAGACATAGCCTTCACCCTTCCCTAAGCTAATCAATCAACAAAGAGCATTTAAACACCTATTACGTCTTGCCGATCTACATACTTTGACTAAATTTAATTATAGAAAACAAATACTGAGTTTTAAAATGACTGTCAACTTAAAGCTGAATCAACAACAACTAAGCACCATATAAAGCTAAAGCCCCGTGAGGGGCTTTAATATCTACACCAAGAGCACCAGAACGCTAAGCCCTTCTCTAATGCCTTAGCATCTCTAGCACTTCAGTAAATTTTTGAGCCGCCACATCGAAATCAGCATCCGTTGCATATGGTGCAGTTTCCATTATTTGGAAAGCATTGTCCGTATCCACCTTTATAGGCTGGCCTGGGTCTGCTTCTTTCATAAAGCTTGTCCTAATCTCCTTTTGGATCTCACGCACTGCTGACGATTTCATAATAGCAATAGCATCAAGCAAAGCTAGATAGCCAATGTCAGAAGGCATATTTGCATCATGCGCTATGCCCTCCATTTTAAGGAACTTAACAACATGCTTACCTGATGCATTAAACAATTCTTGAAGCTTAGCGCTAGAATATAATAGTGGCTCGTCCTTCCCCGCATCAAGCTGCTTCATTCTGGCTTCAACCAAAACATTATCCAAGGCAAAGAGTATTGGCCGAACTTGCGATGCAGACACAGCAAAATTCGCCCCCAACATAAGGCTTCCATCATTTTCAATATTCTCCAGCCTCATCTCTAAAAAATTATTATTTGTAATCAATCTAAAGGGATTAAAAATACGGCTTTGCAATTCTTTTAATGTGAATTCTTTATTGCTCTTCATAGACAGCTCCCCTCATAAAAAATAGATATGCCAGCAACCAATACACAAAGATTATGAAAACATCAAGTCTTTATATCCATAACAAAACCCCACTTGCCCCAAACATTTACGTGTATAACCCCACCCCCTGCTGCGCTGCAAAACAAAAGAAGCCTTGCATAGTATTGCGCAATTATGTATCGAAGGGCATCCGTTATTTTAATAGATTATAACGCATTCATTACAACCTTTTTGAAGAGTAAGTTACTTTAACCATGAGCAACGAGAACAAAGACACTTTCCGCCAAGACGCCCTTAACTATCACAAATACCCAGAGCCAGGTAAAGTCGCCATCGTCCCGACAACATCCATGGCAACACAGCGCGACCTCGCGCTCGCTTACTCACCTGGCGTTGCAGCGCCTTGTGAAGAGATCGAGAAAGACCCTCTAACAGCATATGACTATACTTCAAAAGGTAACCTCGTTGCTGTAATCACAGAAGGAACTGCGGTTCTTGGTCTTGGCGATATTGGCGCTCTCGCAGCTAAGCCAGTGATGGAAGGTAAATCTGTTCTCTTTAAGAAATTCGCAAATATCGACTCTGTTGATGTTGAAGTCGATATGAACACACAGCTTGATCGCGAGAGCTGCACCCGTGAAGAATATATCGAAAAATTCTGTGATATTGTGGCCTCTCTTGAGCCAACATATGGCGGTATCAACCTCGAAGATATCAAAGCGCCGGAATGTTTTGAAATTGAGCGCCGCTTAAAAGAGCGCATGAATATCCCTGTTTTCCACGATGACCAACATGGTACAGCCATCATCGTGACAGCCGCTTTCAAAAACTGGATTGATTATTCAGGCCGTGATGTTTCTAAGATCAAGCTTGTCGCCTCTGGCGCTGGCGCGTCTGCACTCTCATGCCTACGCCTTTTGAAAAAAGCAGGCCTTAAAGCAGAAAACATCATCGTTTGTGACCGTAATGGCGTTGTTTATAAAGGCCGTAACGAGGGCATGGATCCACAAAAAGAAGAATTCGCGATTGAGACTGATCACCGCACGATCGCAGAAGCCATGCAAGGGGCTGATGTGTTCTTAGGTCTTTCTGGTCCACGTGCAGTCAATAAAGAGATGATTGCCTCTATGGGTAAAAAGCCTCTCATCATGACATTGGCAAACCCAACACCAGAAATCATGCCTGAAGAAGTCATGGAAGTCCGTAATGATGCTGTTATCTGTACTGGCCGCTCTGACTATCCAAACCAGGTAAACAATGTTCTCTGTTTCCCATTCTTGTTCCGCGGCGCTCTTGATGTTGGCGCGACAGCAATCAATGAAGAAATGAAAATGGCATGTGTGGATGCAATCGCGTCCCTCGCCCGCAAGCAAGTCTTGGCAGAAGTGGCAAACGTCTATTCAGGCGAGAATTTAGAGTTCGGCCCTGAATATCTGATCCCTAAACCATTTGATCCACGCCTGATCGTAGATCTTCCATTGGCTGTGGCAAAAGCTGCTATGGATAGCGGTGTAGCAACACGCCCAATCACAGACTTTGAAGGCTATGAGCACAAGCTTCAGCAATTCTTCATTCGCTCACAACTTGTTATGCGCCCGATCTATCAACGTGCAAAAACAGCACCTAAGCGCGTCGTTTACTGTGAGGCTGAAGAAGAGCATGTACTCTCTGCCATCCAAACAGTTATTGATGAAGGCATCGCGCACCCAATCCTAATTGGCCGTGAAAAAGTTGTGACATCACGTATCAAGCGCATGGGCCTTCCTATGGAGCTTGGTAAAGACTTCGAACTCGTCGATCCAGAGAGTGACCCACGCTACCGTGAATATTGGGAAGAATATCACGCAATCATGCAGCGCCAAGGCATTACCCCTGCTGTTGCACGTATGAAAGTGCGTACAAACACAACCATTATCGGCGCACTTATGGTTCGCCGCGGTGATGCAGACACAATGATCTGCGGTGCTGTTGGTCGTTACCAAAAACACACAAAGAACGTGATCGACATCATCGGCCTTAAGCCAGGTGTAGAGACACCAGCCGCTATGAATGGTCTACTTGTCTCTTCCGGTACATATTTCTTCTGTGACACACAGATCAATCCAAACCCATCTGTCTCTCAGTTAACTGAAATGACAATGCTTGCAGTTGAAGAAGTAAAACGCTTTGGCATTAAGCCTAAAGTGGCTCTTCTTTCTCACTCAAACTTTGGCTCTATGGACTGTGAAAGCGCAAACAAAATGCGTGCAGCTTACCAAGACATCCGCCTACGCGATCCATCTTTAGAGATCGATGGTGAGATGAGTGCAGATGCAGCCCTCTTTGAAAAGACACGTGCCCTTCTTTGTCCAAACTCGACATTAGAAGGTGCTGCTAACCTCTTCATCATGCCAAATATTGAAGCTGCGAATATCAGCTACCACATGGTACGCGGTTTCACAGACAGCGTCTCAATCGGCCCACTTCTTTTAGGAACGGCTCGTCCGGTACATGTTGTCACACCATCTGTTTCAACACGTGGCTTGATTAACATCACAGCCGTGGCAACAGTCGGCGCGCAAGTTCATGCTGAAGAAGCCGAGCAGATCAAAAAAGTAAGCGATAAAAAAATAAACGCTAAATAAGCGCTTCATTTTCTAAAGTTTTTCAAAATGGCTCGAAGGCTTCCCTCCTTTGAGCCATTTTATTATTCCTGCCTACCCAATTCACATACAAGCTCTGCATAAGCATTTAATTTTGTTTTAAAAACCGCATAAAAACATATAATGTATCGCAATGCGCAATGAACAAGACCTACATCACGAAGACGAAATTGAAGAAGTAAGCTTTACACTGACCGATGACGAAATCCGCAGTGTAACCGAGGCTGTGCGTGCGCAAGACCCTGACACCGTCAACTCTGTGCTGGATGAGCTAAGCGCCGCCGATACCGCTGAACTGATCGCTAAAGTCAGCGATGAAGAGCGTAACGAGCTTGTAACCATGTATGGCGACGCCTTCGATCCGGTTACATTTACTGAATTAAATCCAGAGCTTAGCCGCGCATGTTTAACAAATATGCCAGCCAAACAAGTGGCTGAAATCATCACGGCTCTAGACAGTGATGACGCACTCGACCTCATTATCAATCTGGATGATGATCAACAAAAAGACATTATCCGCAACCTCTCCGCCAAAACCAGAATGGCCGTTGAAGAAGGTCTATCCTTCCCCGAAGACTCCGCTGGTCGTCTTATGCAGCGTGAAGTCGTCGCGGTTCCTGAATTTTGGAATGTCGGTAAAACCATCGATTATTTACGCGCAGCAGGCGCTGACCTTCCCGAAGATTTCTTTGATGTCTTTATCATCGATCCAGCCTATCACATAAAAGGCCAAATCCCGCTCAACACGCTCGTGCGTACCCCGCGCTCAGAAAAGCTGGAAAATATGGTGCTGAATGATATCGAGACTATTCCCGCCACCATGGACCAAGAAGAAGTCGCGCACCTCTTTAGGCGAGACAATATTATCTCCGCGCCTGTGGTTGATGAAAATCGCCGCCTGATCGGTGTGATTACAATTGACGATATCGTTGACGTTATTGATGAAGAAGCACAAGAAGACATTTTGAAAATGGCTGGTGTAGATCAAGACGACCTTTATCGCGCCATCCTGTCCACCACAGGCACACGCTTTCGTTGGCTGTTTGTCAATTTGCTAACAGCGATACTGGCCTCATATGTCATCTCGGTATTTGACACAACAATCGAGCAACTTGTCGCGCTTGCCGTGCTGATGCCGATCGTCGCCTCCATGGGCGGCAACGCAGGAACACAGGCGCTAACCGTTGCCGTGCGCGCGATTGCCACCAAAGAACTTTCCGCTACTAACACGTGGCGTATCATTTGGAAAGAAACACTCGTCGGCACATTGAATGGCGCAGCCTTCGCCCTTATCACAGGCATTATTGCCGGCCTTTGGTTTACCAATCCGCTTCTTGGCGGCGTAATCGCAGTCGCTATGATCGTTAATCTTATCATAGCAGGCTTCTTCGGCGCCTCAATTCCGATCCTTCTCAATCGTTTCGGCTCAGACCCAGCTGTCGCCTCGACTGTTTTCTTAACAACCATAACAGATGTCGTTGGTTTCTTTGTCTTTTTAGGGCTAGCCGCCATCATGCTCTTATAAGAGTGCTTTTCATCAACCCTCAGATATGCTACCCAAAGCTAATCGTAACAAAATGGAATAGATCACATGTCAGCCTCAAAACTTGTAAAACCAAGTATTGAATATATGGACAGCTATTTAGATGCGCTTGATGAATATCACGCAGAAGGCCGCTATCAATTCCTGCATAGAGAAGATCTAAAAAACAACTTCCAACTCTATGTCGACATCTTGAATGAAGGTAAACAATATATCCATAACCCCTTTGCCGACTGGGTCGAGCCAGTGCCGGAAACCCCGCTTTGGTTTGTAAAAGGCAATGAGTATATCGGCACACTCAACATCCGACACCGCTTAAACTGGCACCTAGAAAAATGGGGCGGTCACGTAAACTTCATCATTCGCCCCACTATGCGCGGCAAAGGTTTTGGGAAGAAAATCTTGCAAAAAGGCATGCCCTATATCTGCTATTTCGGCATTGAAAGAGCCCTTTTCACCATCGACCCTAAAGCCAAAGGCGCACAGCGCATACTCGAATTCTGTGGTGCAGACTATGAAGACACAACCCCAGAAACTGACAAATTCCCAGCACGCAAACGCTTCTGGCTAGATTGCTCATAATAAAAATTAAGGCTAAAACACGCCCATGGCAAAAACGAAAAAAACAAACACCTCGCGTAAAACTAAGAGCAAAAGCAGCCCCACAAAACGTAAAGGCAGCGCAAAAAAGACAACAGCTAAAAAAACAACGCGTAAGAGAAAAACCAAAAAGCCTTCATTATTCAAAAGGCTCATAAAATGGCTTTTCGTGCTTGGGCTATGGGGCGCCATCATCCTGACAGCGATCATAGCATACTATGCAAGCGATCTGCCTGACATCACTGAGAACGCAACATTTGATCGCCGCCGCGCCATCATCGTCAAAGACAGAAGCGGTGACATCATCGCCCGCTACGGTGATATCGTCGGCAATAAAGTCGGCATAGAAGACATCCCGCCTTACCTTGTACAAGCCGTTCTCGCCATTGAAGATCGCCGCTTTTATCATCATCCGGGCATTGACCCGATCGGCCTAGCCCGCGCTATGGCCGTTAATGCGAAAGCAGGCTCCGTCGTTCAGGGCGGCTCCACTATTACGCAACAGCTTGCCAAGAACCTCTTCCTTTCCAGAGAGCGCACCTTAAAGCGTAAAATCCAAGAAGCCCTGCTCGCCCTATGGCTAGAATATGAGCTTACAAAAGATGAAATCCTCACCGCTTACCTAAACCGCGTCTATCTCGGCTCAGGTACATATGGCGTAGATGCTGCAGCAAGGCTCTACTTCCACGAGCCTGTACAAAACCTCTCATTAAATGAATGCGCAACAATTGCTGGCCTTCTAAAAGCTCCATCAAGATACGCACCGAACCGTAACCCTAGCCTCTCAAAGCAGCGTGCACAGGTCGTTCTAACGGCAATGGTCGATGCAGGATACATCACTGAGGATCAAGCAACAGGCGAGTCTAAACTACCACCAAAGCCAATCCAAAAACCAACTAATGAGCTAACAAGCCGTTTCTATAGTGACTGGATTGTTGATCAATTAAATGATTTGATCGGCACCCCTGAAGAAGACCTCATCATTGAAACCACGCTGGATAGCGACATACAAGATAAAGCGACCATAGCCATAGACACGACGATTGGCCGCTTCGGTGCAGAAAAACATATGAGCCAAGGCGCATTCATTGCTATGCGCCCCGATGGAGAAGTGCTCGCAATCGTCGGCGGGCGTAACTATTCCCGCAGCCAATTTAACCGTGCAACACAATCACTTAGACCACCCGGCTCATCCTTTAAACCTATTCTATATCTCACCGCTTTAGAAAAAGGCTGGGATATTGACGACACCATCATGGACGAGCCCATCACAGATTCTAAATACCAGCCCAAAAACTTTGGCGATAGATATTATGGTGAAGTCACACTCGAAGAAGCGATGACTTACTCTCTCAACACCGCCGCTGTGCGCCTGATGAAAGAGCTTGGTACAGCACCTGTCATAAACTCAGCTAAACGCCTTGGCATCACTTCAGAGCTACAACCAGACCTCTCCCTTGCCTTAGGCAGCTCTGGCGTCAGCCTCTTAGAAATGGCAAACGCCTATGCCATTTTCGCAAATGGCGGGCTACAAGTTCAGCCTTACGGCATATTGCGCATCACCAATAATGATGGTGAGCTTTACTATGAACGTCCAAATCAGCAAGCCCACACACGTGTTTTCAATAGCAGCAATATAAATGACCTCACCCGCATGATGGGCAGCGTCATTGAATATGGTACAGGCCGCGGGGCAGCTATCGGTGTACCAATGGGCGGAAAGACTGGAACATCCAACGAAAGCCGCGATGCGCTATTCATGGGCTTCACACGCAATGTTGTCGGCGTTGTCTGGCTTGGTAATGATGATAACTCCTCAATGAAAGGCGTAACAGGTGGCTCCTACCCTGCGCGCATATGGGCAGAAGTTATAGCGGAAGCGAATAAACGCTACACCGCAACGCCGCTTCATGATAACCAAGCGCGCCCATCTGCTTTTGGCCGCTTAATCGAAAATCTAATTTTTGGTGGAAGCAATGACGAGCCGCAACAAGAGCGTTTCATTCCACGCGAAGAGATAGAACGCCGTGGCGGAGAACTTGACGCACCTAGTTCTTACCAGCTCAATGATTAAGCGCTCATCATCAAATCGAGCAACGGATAACCTGTAGAGC
>MDSZ01246029.1_pt1 | contig 22448 bp, 19 predicted proteins | sample 811201 | NCBI WGS metagenome assembly MDSZ01 (sample SAMN05326647, study PRJNA326480) | marine metagenome | isolation source: seawater | place: Indian Ocean: North | collected 2010 | reverse complement strand
GTGACACGTTAGGTCACTCTATCGGATAATTCCAGAAAGTTTATCCAATTCTTTTCGCTTCTCCTGCTCGGAGATTGTCAAGTCAGCGACCAACTCGATCAACTGCTCTTTGGTGTAGTGGGCGACTGCTTGCTTGATTTCTTCTTTAGTTAACATTGTTTTACCTTTTGTTGTTGTTTGTTATGCTTTAAGTATACCATACTTATCGGCGTTTGTCAAGGGGTATCTTTAATAATTCCCAAAGTTTTTTTGTTGCCGATTGTTTGTTGTGTTGTTGTTTGTCATATCTCTATTATACATATATCGGCAGATTTGTCAACCCCTATTCACCTTAATTCTGGAATTTTATCAAAGTTTTTTCCGGGGGGTGGGTGTTTTATCTTCACTGCCATATTGACACGCGACTGCCATTTTGACATAGGTGGTTGAGACAAAATTAGGACGCTCCCGAAGGTGTGTCTTACCCAAAGCATGTAAATCGGCCCACAATATAAAAATAATTAGATAGAATCCACTAGGTGCGTACCAAGACCATCTATACCTGTAAAGAACCAATTGGTGCCCTGTCAGGTAACAAGCTGTTTTAGAAAGCAACTAGGTCTTTACTACAATTTTCTTTTCAATACTTTTCAATTTCGGTCGGAACCGCTTTACAGGACTGAGTTGACATGGTGGGTCATTGCTCAGATTCATTTTTTGCCTAGTCTCGGAGTGCTTGTTCACTCTCACGTAACTTTCTATTTGCTAAATGGTTAGAACGCAAAACTACACCAGTAACGTTTTTTTACAAGTTGTTAGCAAATTGTGACACTTTACAGCCATTATCACACCCTATTATAGTCTAATTTCACCAATTTTCAAAAACCTTTTTGGAAAAAACTTGTTTTATGCGTATAATACTTAGAGAAGACATTACTTTAATGAAAGAAGAGACATGAATAAAAAAGAACCACAAAAATGTCAATCGAAGATGTGTTGTAAGGCAACGGCACAGTTAAACGCAGAGATTGTCGATGAACTGATGAGTGACGATAAATCGTTAGGAGAATTATTGTCAAAAAAGGAAAAGGAACAACAAGATGACGTACTATCTGAAGACCCTAAAGAGTAACACTGGAAAACTCTATAGGTATGTACAATACGGAAAACTAGAAAATTGTGACGATATTGATATAGATGACTGTAAATTTTCAGTTGAATTTAAACTAGAATATCAAGATTATCTCAATAATTCCGACTTAGCATCACAAGTAGGTGATGGTGAGGACTTTCTAGCCTATCTAATACCGGAATCTGGCCCTCCAAGACGCATAGGCGTTCAATGTAGACGCGATGGCGATAATTTAAGGGTTAATTTTCCTCCAAACACAGAAAAAGACATCCCAAATAATTCTATAGTTATACTTAGAGCTTGGATGCCCCCACAACCGCCAGAATATTATTGGTCTGGGGATGGTCTTGTTTGGACTTCTGATGGTGTACTATCTTTAGAAGATGGCGATCTAATTACATGTAAAGACGGTGAAGTAAACAAAATTACTCTCCAAGATTTACTCTTATCTATTTCTAAGCTCAAAACTAAAAAGTCGCCCTCTTATTCAGAGCTAAAAGTAGTAAAATCTAAAGGTCGCCCTAAAAGACCTTCTCAAGGTACTATTATCTACAACGACTTATCAGGTCGTTTGGAAATCTATACCAAAGATGGATGGAAAGGATTGAAATATGAAGATTCCTAATGGGATGACAGAAGAAAGTGTCATGAATACTATAACTACGGTATGTGATAGAATATCTCCTAGATATACCTTTTACGGATATACAATTGATGACATAAAACAAGAGGCTTTTATTATTTGTATTGAAGCCCTTAACAGATATGATGGAATTCGCCCTTTGGAAAACTTTTTAAGTGTAAACCTATCTAATCGACTTAAGACATTCATGAGAGACAATTACTTCACCGGTTCGAGTTCCGAGAACCGTAAGAAGGTGTTTCAACCAGCACAATTAGACTACGAAGACCACATTGTTGATGAAAAAGAACAGTTTGCTAATAGCTATGATGATCTAGACATGCAGGAGATGGTTAAGGCTATTGACCACCACATTCCTGCAAACATTAGAATGGATTATTTAAAAATTATCAATGATATTTATGTAGCAAAACAGAGGCGAGAAGAAATCATAGAAACAATACAGCAAATACTTGAGGATCATGGTCATGAAAAAGAAGAAGGGTAGACTATCCAGTGCTGAGATAGAGAAGATTGAAAATCTTCATTTAACCCATACCCCGGAGGCCATAGCCGAAAAACTTAACCGCGACCCTGAAAGTATAGCTAAACATATAAAAAAGCATTACGGAATGGGTGCTACAAGAGAAGAGCAGGCTGCATTTGAGTTAGATAGCCGACCTTACTGGGCAGAATTACGCCAGCAGTTCACAGAGGAAGAATTAAAGCTATTTAAGTATCATTGGTCAAGAATTATTTCACAATTCCGAGATGATGTGATTCCAACCGAAGAATTACAAGTTGTTGACTTAATCAAGCTAGAATTGTTGATGAATCGGGCATTGAAGGGTAATAAAGACAACATTGAGCAGATTTCAGCTTTAGATGCCCTGATTACAGCCGAGAGACAGCGTGACCCCGATCAAATAGATACAGACCAGCTTTTCAATATGGAGCGTCAGGTAGCCTCTCTGAAAGCCTCACAAGAGTCTCTTAATAAAGACTACAGAGAGCTACAGACTAAGAAGAACTCCATGTTAAAAGAGATGAAGGCAACCCGTGAGCAAAGAGTTAAGCGTTTAGAGGACAGTAAGCAAAATTTTACTTCTTGGATGGCACATTTAGTTGCAAATCCAGAAGTTACCAAGCAATACGGTATGGAAATGGAAAAAATGCGATTAGCTATGGACAAAGAGAAGCAAAGGCTGTCTCAGTTCCATAAATATACCGACGAGATGGTTGATCAACCATTTCTTACACCAGATACAGTTAAAGACTAGGAAAGGAACATATGAAAGCTATTATTTTTGGTATTACCGGTCAAGACGGTAGTCACCTTGCTGATCTTCTACTATCAAAAGACTACCACGTAGTGGGAGTCTCCCGAAGAGCCAGTACTGACAACACACAAAGAATCAAACATATCCTCGGAAACAAAAGGTTCGAGTTGGTTCAAGGTGACATTACTGATGCTCATTCTGTAATAAATATACTTAAAAAACATGAAGATGTAGATGAAATCTATAATTTAGCTGCACAATCCCATGTAGCAGTGTCATTTAAGCAACCAGCGTTAACTTGGGATATAACAGGCAAAGGCTGTTTAAATATTCTACAATCCATAGTGGATCTTGGTATTAATTCTAGGTTCTATCAGGCTAGTTCCAGCGAAATGTATGGCAAACACTACGATGAATTGTCACCGGGGAACAAATTTCAAAATGAAGATACTAAATTCATGCCCCAGAGCCCTTACGCTATTGCTAAATGTGCTGCACACCATATGACTAGATTGTTCCGCGAGGCTTACGGTTTACATGCTAGTGCAGGTATTCTATTCAATCACGAAGGTGAACGAAGAGGTGAAACCTTTGTCACACGTAAGATCACTAAGTGGATTGGTGACTGGGTAAAAAGCGGTCGAGATTTAAATTTTCCAAAGCTGCGTCTAGGTAACTTGGAAGCATTTAGAGATTGGGGGTATGCTGGAGATTACGTGGAAGCGATGTGGATGATGCTACAGCAGGATAGTCCACAGGATTTTGTTATCTGCACCGGCGAAACTCATACTATTCGCGAGTTCCTAGACGTAGCGTTTTCACACATTGGAATTGACGACTGGTCTGATTTAGTAATTCAAGATCCTGAATTCTATAGACCCGCAGAAGTAGACTATTTAAGGGGTGATTGTAGTAAAGCAGGTGATGTATTGGGATGGACCCCCAAGCATAGTTTTGAAGATCTTGTAAAATTAATGGTAGACCATGATACGGTATGAAGATTTACGTTTTATACATAGATATGAGTCTGATTTTACCAAGATTAAAAAAGTATAGACTTCAAGAGTTTAATTCTCAATTCCCAATCATTTTTATTGAAGCAGAAGATCCAGACGACGCATGTTACAAATGCTCATGTAAATTCACAGAAATATTGTTAAAACAAGACTACTCTAAAGAAAATGCAGAGTTCATAAAGAATATCTCTTATGAATTAAGGATTCTAAAGGTATATAATAAAGATGAAAAGAAATTATAGCGATCCAGTCTATAGGTCTTGGATAGCTAAGGTTAAAAAAAGAGACAAATATACTTGCCAAATGCCAAAATGCAAATGCAAGAAAAAATTGCAAGCTCACCATATAAAGAAATGGTCGAGTGCGTCCATGTTGAGATACGATGTAAATAATGGCATTACACTATGCCGCAGTTGCCACGAGTCAATAAGTGGTCAAGAACATTTATATGAATCTTTATTCATGGAGATTGTGAGAAAAAATGCCAAGTAAAACCAATGCTTACACCGTAATAAAAGATACCAGAGAGCAAGATGGGTACACTTTTGAAAGTTTTACCGGTAGATACACCTCTTGTAAAGGTATGGTCACAAAAAAATTAGATACAGGCGATTATTCGCTTGAAGGTTTAGAAGAAAAACTTTGCATAGAGAGAAAAGGTAGAATATCAGAACTAGCAATTAATCTAGGAAAAGACAAAGCTAGGTTCATGAGAGAAATAGAAAGAATGAAAGACTTTCAATTTAAGTTTTTAGTTCTTGAATTTTCATTAGATGATGTTATAAAATTTCCAGAAGGAGCAGACATACCACAAAGCAATATGTCGAAAGTTAAGATAACTGGCAAATATCTATTAAAAATGCTGGTAGAAATACAAATGCACCACAAAATACCAATACTTTTCTGTGGAAATAAGAAAAATGCAAAAATGATTATAAATAGTATTTTCAAAAGAGTAAATGAACACTATTCGCAAGAGGTAGATAATGACGTTGAATGTTGATACAATTTCAGATGTACAGTCTTACGGATTAGACGCTAAGAATAGGGAACTATATTTACACGGACATATTAGTAACATGGAAGAAGATCCCGGCGTAGAATATAGAATGACAGCTAGTTTTTACAAAAACATAAGAATACTTGATTGCATAAATAAAGAACCGATTATTATTCACATGTTTAGTGATGGTGGCGAGTGGGATGCTGGAATGGCTATTTTTGACGCAATATCTTTATGCCAATCATACGTAACAATTATTGCATACGGACAAGCATCGTCTATGAGCAGCATTATACTGCAAGCCGCTGATAAAAGAGTAATGATGCCTAACTCGCACTTTATGGCTCATTATGGATCTGTTAGCTGCGGTGGAGATCACTTAAGTGCTCATAACTATGCAAAGGTTGACAAAAAGAACACTGAAACTATGATTGATATTTATACAGACGGTTGTGTAAAGGGTAAGTACTTTAAAGAGCATTATACTGAAGTAACTGAAGAAAAAGTAAGAAACTATTTGAAGAGAAAACTTAAAGATGGTGACTGGTATTTAGATCCCAACGAAGCTGTTTACTATGGTTTTGCAGACGCAGTTCTAGAAACAAGAAAATTTCCCAGTATAGATAGTCTAAAATAATGAAAGAACTCAAGACTATAGAAGATGCGTGGCTTAATTTAGAAGATGTCAACACAGACCAACTAATTAACCCATTTGACATTGTTAACTTTAATGAAGATGATTCGCATTTTAAACTACTTTGGCTAATGACAAGGCCAGAGTATTTCTCTTTTCTTTGTAAGCATGTTTTTAATATAAACATCTTACCATCTCAAGCACTCTTTCTTTGCGAGATGTGGAACAGAAAGTTTCCAATGCTTATTGCTAGTCGTGGTTTTGGTAAATCTTTTATATTAGCTTTGTATTCAATGATCAGAGCTTTAATATTACCCGAACGTAAGGTTGTGATTGTTGGTGCCGCCTTCAGACAATCTAAAGTTCTTTTCGAGTATATGGAGACAATATGGAACAATGCACCTATCTTAAGGAGTATGTGTGATGCTAACAGTGGTCCGAGACGTGACGTTGACCGTTGCGTTATGCGTATTAATAAGTCTCGCGTCACTTGCTTGCCTCTGGGGGACGGACAAAAAATTAGAGGCCAGCGCGCTAACGATATTATTAGTGACGAATTTGCTAGTATACCGAGAGACATATTCGAGACTGTTGTTGCAGGTTTTGCAGCGGTCAGTTCAGACCCTATTGAAAATGTTAAAAAGATAGCTGCAAGGAAAAAAGCCGCAGAACTAGGAATAGAAATAGAGCAAGAAAGTGATTCAGTTATAGAGAAGAAAGATAACCAGATTATCTTGTCGGGTACTGCATATTATGACTTCAATCATTTTGCAGAATACTGGAAGAAATGGAAGTCTATTATCAAGAGTCAGGGTAAATCTAGTAGACTCAGAGAAGTTTTTGGAGAAGATCCACCCAAGGATTTTAACTGGAAAGACTATGCAATCATCAGAGTGCCTTACGAGCTTCTACCAGAGGGCTTTATGGATGCCTCACAGGTCGCTAGATCAAAGGCAACAGTCCATGCTGGAATATATCAGATGGAATTCGGAGCGTGCTTTACACGCGATTCTCAGGGCTTCTTCAAGAGATCTCTTATCGAGTCATGTGTAACATCAGATAAATACGTAGATAGAACACCAATTAAAGACTCAGAGGGTTCAGAAATTAACTTTCAAGCACAACTCATTGGAGACAAAAGTAAAAAGTACATATTTGGAGTTGACCCTGCATCAGAAGTGGACAATTTTAGTATAGTTGTATTAGAAGTAAATGGAGATCATAGAAAGATAGTACATTGCTGGACTACAAATAGAGAAGAACACAAAGGTAAAGTAAAGAGTGGTTTCTCTTCAGAGACAGATTTTTACTCGTATTGTGCTAGAAAGATTAGAGATTTGATGGCTAGATTCCCATGTGTACATATAGCTATGGATGCTGGTGGTGGAGGCATTGCTGTTATGGAGTCTCTACATGATAAAGATAAAATTCGAGAAGGTGAAGTTGCAATCTGGCCGGTTATAGATGAGAATAAACCAAAAGATACGGATGATGAAAGAGGGCTACATATTTTAGAGATGTGCCAATTCTCTAAATACGATTGGCTTGCTGAAGCTAATCACGGTATGAGAAAAGATTTTGAGGATAAGATTCTATTGTTTCCAATGTTTGACTCAATTAGTCTTGGTATTGCTAATGCTGAAGATGGGCTTAAGGGTAGAAATTACGACACCTTAGAGCAATGCGTTATGGAAATTGAAGATATGAAAGATGAGCTTGCCATGATTATGATCACTCAAACCACAACGGGTCGAGATAAGTGGGACACCCCAGAAACTGTAGTTGGAACAGGTAAAAAGGGTAAACTTAGAAAAGACCGTTACTCTGCATTATTAATGGCTAATATGGCAGCTAGAACAATATCTAGAACACCAACACAACAAGAGTACTTTATTTATGGTGGTTTTGCTACTATGGGAAATGGTTCTCCAGAATCAAAAAGTAAAAATGAAAACATGTTCCAAGGACCAGCTTGGTTTACCGATAATATGAAGGATGTTTACTAGTGTTTTGTGTATAATATAAAAGCAATTAGATTACAATCCAATTAACAAGGAACAAACCATGTCAGACCCCCTAATTAGCTGGGATGATAATGATCGAAGTAGGTCAGAGGCTTTTGAAAAGTATTCTGATTCCACAGAGGCTTACGACGGTATAGCTAGGGCTTACCACAGAGATTTTCTAGATATTGAACCAAATAGGTCAGTAAAGCCACATTTTGGGTCTAATGACTACTATGCTTTTAGACCAGAAGAGCAAGTTCCACGCCGTCAAAAAAGCATCATTAAAATGTGTATGGATGCTTATGATAAAGTTGGTATTGTAAGAAACATCATCGACCTCATGGGTGACTTTGGATGTCAGGGTATTCAAGTTGTCCATGAAAACAAAAGTGTAGAAAAATTTGGTCAACAATGGTTCAAAAGGATTTCAGGTAAAGAAAGATCTGAAAGATTTCTAAATAACTTCTATAGAACAGGAAACGTGTTCATTTACAGAAGTTACGCCGAAATAACCCCAGAAATCTCTAAGTATATAAAATCTTTGGCTTCGGATATTACGGTCAAGATTCCAAACATAGAGCAAGCTGTGGTTCCTTGGCGTTACAATTTTTTCAATCCACTAACTATGGATATGAAAAATGGCACAGTAAGTATGTTTATAGGTAAAAAGAACTATGCACTTACTGCCAATACATTTTTTGATAACTTCAAAGACGGTACTATTCCAGTAAAAGTCTTGGAAACCTTACCGGTGGAAGTAAAAAATGCCATAAGAAAACAAGAAAGAAAGATTGATCTTGACCCAGAAAGACTTTCTATTCATCACTACAAGAAGGATGACTGGCAGCAGTGGGCACATCCCTTGGTCTACGCTATTCTCGATGACATCATCATGCTTGAGAAAATGAAACTTGCCGACCTTGCTGCTTTAGATGGTGCAATTTCAAACATTCGCCTCTGGACGCTTGGCGATTTTGATAATAAGATTTTACCCACAAAAGAAGGTATCAACAAACTCCGAAATATTTTAGCCAGTAATACCGGTGGAGGAACAATGGAGTTGGTGTGGGGTCCAGAACTAAAGTTTCAAGAGAGTAATTCTCAGGTTTACAAGTTTTTGGGTTCTGAAAAGTACCAATCTGTTCTAAACAGTATTTACGCTGGTCTTGGTGTTCCCCCTACGTTGACAGGTATGGCAAACAATGGTGGTGGATTTACAAACAATTTTATATCTCTCAAAACTTTAATGGAGAGATTGCAATACGGTAGGGATGAGTTAACCAGATTTTGGACTCAAGAACTTGAAATGGTTAGAAAAGCTATGGGTTTTAGGAAACCCTTTCACGTTGTGTATGACCAAATGAGTCTTTCAGACGAGGCTTCTGAGAAGAATCTTCTTCTACAGCTTGCGGATAGAGACATTATTTCACATGAAACTGTTCTTGAAAGGTTTAAAGAAGTTCCTGCGGTTGAAAAAGTTAGATTAAAACGGGAAGATAAGGCTAGAGATGCTGATAAATTACCCCCAAAAGCAAGTCCATTTCACAATGCTAATCAAAAATTTGAAATTGATAAAATGGAAAAGCAAGCTGATATCAATGAAAAGGTAGCAGAGAAAAAGCAGCAAGACAAACCACCGCAAGAAGATAAAAGTATCATACAGGATAATGGTCGTCCACCACAAAAACAAGATGAAGAACCAAGAAAAAAACGAGTTGATACACCTAGAAGCAAACCGGGGGTCGCAGAACTTTTCGTTTGGGCAAGTAATGCTTTCGATTCGACCTTTGATTTGACGGCGGGGTACTTAGAATCTAAGGGTAAAAGTAACATGAGGCAGTTAACCAAAGCTGAAGCTGTTGAACTTGAATTTCTTAGACTTTCTGTATTCACAAACTTGGAGCCTATGTCAAAAATAACCAATGAAAACATATATAATGCTCTAAATAAGAAAACACCATCTATTGCTATGGACCTAAAATCAATAAGAGAAAGAAGCGATGGGGTTGATAACTACAGGAAACAAGTCGTTGCAGAGTATGTAGAGTACCTTTTGTCCAAAAAATGATGCTTTTTTCACAAAAATTATTTTTTTGTGTATAATCCTCTGAGGTAATAAAAATGACCATAAAAATATTCCAAAACGAAATAAATGACGGTATTGGCGAACTTATTAAGAGTACCGCCAGCGTTGCATATTGTTCTGAGGCAAAATTTCACAATGATGTCCCTGAAGAAGTCGTTGCCAAAGCAATCGCTGAGAATAAAGATCAGATAGACCTTTACTATTTAGAGTCCGTTCTGGTTTCTTGCGGTTGGAATAAGAACGATGATGTATTCATGCCAGAGGCGACTTGGGCAGCAAGAAATACGCCAGAAGATAAGCAATTTAATTTTATGCACGATGAGAATGATATCATCGGACATATCACCGGAAGTTATGTACTAACGAAAGAAGGCAAGGCTGTTGCAGACGATGCACCCATGCCAAAAGACTTCGACATAATTACACAAGGTGTACTTTACAATAGTTGGACCGGTGCAGAAAATAGAGAAAGGATGGGAAAGATTATTGCTGAAATCAAAGAAGGTAAATGGTACGTATCTATGGAGTGCCTATTTGCTGGATTTGACTACGCTTTAATTGATGATAAAGGTAACGCTAAGGTCTTAGCGAGGGACGAAGAATCTTCTTTCCTAACTAAACATCTAAGAGCCTATGGTGGTTCTGGAGAATATGAAGGATACAAAGTCGGTCGTGCTTTAGCTAATATTTCGTTTTCTGGAAAAGGATTGGTTTCCAAGCCAGCTAACCCAAGAAGTGTAATCTTGGCACAGACTAGTACGGCACAGTTTAATGTAGATAATAATTCTGAACTTTCTATAGGAGAATTTAAAATGTCAGATGTTCTAACGACTCAAGTTTCTGAGTTGAAGGCACAGCTTGAAGAAGCAAAAGCTGAAAACTCGGCTATCAAAGCTCAGATCGAAGAAGCAAAAGACAAAGAGTTTGCTTCCAAGGTTGAGGCTTTTGAGGCTGCTGCTGATGAAAGCAAAGCCACGATTGATGAACTGAACGAAACAATTAAAGCTACCCAAGCTCGCGTTGCTGAACTTGAGGATGCTCTCAATACCTCCAGTGCTGAATTGGCAGAAGCCATGAAAGAAATGGATAAAATGAAGAAGAAAGAAGCCATGATGAAGCGTAAGGCTTCTTTGGCTGAAGCAGGTTTTGAAGAAGATGAAATCGAAGAAACCCTTGCTGGTTTCGAGTCTCTATCAGATGAAGCCTTTGAAACTGTAGTTGCTTTGATGAAGAAAAAAGAAGAAAAAGCAATGAAAATGGACAAGGAAAAAGCACTTAAGCCAAAGGCTGAAGAGCAAGATGATGAGAAGAAGAAGAAAGAGGCAGAAGCAGGTATGCCTCCCGAACTAAAGGAAGCAATCGAAAAAAAGAAAAAAGAGAAAGAAGCTAAGGCTGAACAAGACGAAGCAGAAGCTCTTGATTCCTTTGAAGACCTCGAAACTGGTGAGGCCGCACTTACTGTTGCAGAAGATGTCAATGAACTTGACAGAGCAAAAGCAGAAGTGGCCGATTGGTTCACAAATCACGTACTTAACAAGTAAATATAGGAGAACTAAACTATGGCTCTTAAAGCAGATAGATACGAAGAATCAACAGACATCAGCTATTTCTATGTAGCTGGTACTGGTGCCCGTGGTGGAGTTGTTTGCCTTGATTTGCTCAGTGCTTCTGGTGCTGCTCTTGATCAAGGTAACAATACTGTCTCGTACCAGCAGGCAGCAACATCCGATGTTCCTGTTGGAATCCTTCTTAACGATGTCGTTAACAAGGACTTGACCAGAACTCACCTTAATCAATATAAGGATGAAGTTCAGAAGGGTGGTAAAGTTACCGTCCTAACTCGTGGTTGGGTTGTAACTAATATGATTGATGGAACAGTTGGTCCCGGCGACTTGGCTTATGCCTCTGACGCTGGTGGAACTGCCGGATATCTTAGCAACTCAGCAGCAAACGCTGCCGGTTCTGGAAACTTGGCTGTTGGCCGATTTATGTCCGCAAAGGACGCTGATGGCTATGCTAAAGTTTTCGTCAACCTTCCAAATCACGGTGCTAACTAAGCCATAATCTAAGGAGAAAAATAAAATGTCATATACAGAAAGACCAAGTGATGAATTCATCAGTCTTTATAAAAAGACCGGTGATAGCGATCAGAATGTGGCTTATGCTGCACAGCGTGAATTCGCTAAAGCACTAGAACTTCCTCTTCGCAAAGGTGTTCTTGTTGGTAATATTCTCGGAGATATTTTCGAGACTATTAATGTCGAGCCGGGAGCTTCTACTGAGTATCCTCTCGATATGATTTCTCCGGGTCTTGAGGGTGAGCATGTAGCTTACACCAACCCCGGTCATGGTCGCATCCCTGAGCGTGCGGTCGAGAGTGATTACGTCATGATTCCAACGTATAGCATCACATCGAGCATTGATTACTTGCTTCGATATGCTAAAGAAGCTCGTTGGGACGTTGCTGCTCGTGCTGCACAGGTCATGGAAGCTGGCTTTGTTAAGAAGATGAACGATGACGGGTGGCACACACTTCTTGCCGCTGGTGTTGATCGTAACATCTTGGTTTACGACGGTGATGCTACCGCAGGCTTGTTCTCCAAGCGTCTGGTTTCTCTCATGCAGACCGTTATGCGTCGTAATGCTGGTGGTAACACTGGTTCTGCTAATCGTGGTCGATTGACTGATTTGTACGTTTCTCCAGAAGCTCTTGAAGATGTCCGTAACTGGGGTCTTGATGAGGTTTCAGATCAGATTCGTACTCAGATCTATAACACCCCCGGCGAGGCACCTGTTACTCGTATCTTTGGTGTTACTCTCCATGATCTTGATGAACTTGGAGAAGGTCAAGAGTACCAAGATTTCTTTGAGAATGGTCTTGGTGGTGCTGTTGAAGCATCTGACGCTGAGTTGGTTATTGGTCTTGACCAAGGTGCTAACGACAGCTTCATTATGCCAATGAAGCAGGCTTTGCAGGTCTTTGAAGACCCAACCCTGCACCGTCAGCAGAGAGTTGGATACTACGGTTGGGCTGAACTTGGATTTGGCGTTTTGGATAACCGTAGAATTATCCTTGGCTCATTCTAAGCATTATTTGCTTAACTGCCTTACCTCTAGAGTCATTCCCATTTCAACGGGAATGGCTCTTTTTTTGTGTATAATACTTAGTAAGTCGCGTTCTAAAAACAGGATAATTTTCGAGGGGAAAATATACAATGACAGCTTTATCTGACTATCTAGAGTCTGGTTTGCTTCACTATGTGTTTAAAGGTGAGGCATTTCCAAAACCAAAAAACGTAGCAATCGCACTATGCAGTGGAGTTCCCGCTGAATTTCATACTGGAGTCTCTCGATATAAAAATGAAGCAGAGGGCGGAAGATTGCCAGAAATTCCATCTGGAGACCCAACAACTGGAGAAGATACTGGATATAGAAGGTATGATCTTGGAGATCCAACAGACGGCGATGACGACTGGACTTATCCACTTGATGGTCATCTTGATGGTAGTGGTTTAATTAGAAATAGTGTAAATTTTCTTTTTAATACAGCACTTCAAGATTGGGGTTGGGTGTCTGGTATCGCTATTGTTGACTCCGGCGAATACGGCACAGGCAATCTTCTTATGTACGCAGAGTTAAACAATCCTAGAATTATTTATCAGGGGGATTCAGTAAAGTTCGACGCATCTACTCTACAAATTAAATTCAAGTAATAGAGAGCAAAAATGGCTACTTTTTCCAGAACTGAGTATATTCAAAATATACAAGGTCTATTACCGGATAACTCTACTCAACAGATTTCTCCGCTAGATCTTAGAACTTCACTGGTAGATATTGTAGACTCCGTTCACTTATTTTTCGCAGATAAAGATATAGTATCAAACAACTTTTCTACCCCAGATGTCAGATCAACAAGGGGTGGAAGGGGTGCTATAGCATCTATAAATCTAGCTGGAAGAAGTAGTACAGATAACTCTGCTTTTGGTTATCAAACCCTAAGACAAAACTACGACGGTAGCGGAAATACTGCTGTTGGTTCTTTTTCTCAAGGGTGTAACCTATATGGAGATTCAAACACATCTATTGGATATTTGGCATTAGCTTCCAACACAAACGGTGATGGAAATGTGGCCGTAGGTTCTTACGCTCTAAATAATAATAAGCGTGGAAATTTTAATATAGCAATTGGTCATGGTGCCGGATGGTATATTGGGCCAGACGATGACTACACACTATCTATTGGTTCTTTCAATGTCCAGTCTGAGGACTTTTGTGATGTAGGTGGAGATCTCTTATATACGAGTGTAGATAAACCACTTATTTACGGTAATCTAGATCCAAACAATCATAAGCTCGCTATAGCTACAGATCATCTTCACGAATACGGAACCCTGCAAGTATCTGGTGATGTCTCTCCAACACTACCCAACACTTTTTGGCTCGGCAAAAGCCAATACCCTTGGTTAGGAATTAATGATGAAATTTACTTTAGCGGTAAATATGTTGGTGTAGGTGGATACCCCTCCGGTGCTGCACACGGTATACTTGGTTCTGCTGGTTCAGACGACGCAAAGATGACTGTCTATGGAGATCTTATACCTAGTGAATCTGGAAGGTATGCTTTAGGACACCCATCATTACCTTGGGACGGTTACTTCAATGACGTTGTAATTTCAGGTCAATTACATGCAAACGATGTTAATTATAACCATGTTAATGAATGTCTATATGATTGCAAAACCCTACACTTAGCAACCAGTGGATTCTGCGATCCCGAAGATGATGGGTTCCACAATTCTGCCGTATGCGGTTTTCTCAGTGATTCTGATCTAGATGGTGCCGGATTTGAAATTCACTCCAGTGGAGGATCACCCGGACAGCCAGATTTTTACAGAAGAGACTATAGATTTATTTATAGACAACCAGACGCGACTTTAAAGTGTCTCCCGTTTGGAGATGCTTTTGGGAGATCTAGATTTGAATCTAATATTTCTTTAGAAATAGAAAGTGGCAAAGCCCTCATAACAGAAAGAGTTCTTGGTAGAGATGAGACTTCTCATATTACCCAAAGCGGTTGTTACGGAATGTTCATCAATCCAGTTACCGTATCTGGTCAAGAGGTAAGGTTTACAGACATAGATCAAGCGTTTGTTCAATATTCTGGTATACAAGATATAAACTTTATCTCTAGATCGGGCACAGATCTTAACAGTTGCGGATCTCCATCTGGTTATAATTATGGAGTTACCTACGGTTCGGTAGATTCAGGCGTTAAGATAATTCAAAGTTTTCTTACTAGAATTAAGGATGAAAACGTTAGAGGTTTTAGACTTATTTATCACGACGAAAGAGACAGTAATGGAGAACTTTCATGCGACTGCCTTGGAAATAAAACTTTAGACGTTGGTCAGCAAAAAGTTGTTGTGGAACCCGTATTTTAATAATAACAGGTATATGAAATGACATGTGATCCAAAGACAAGAGACAGATTATCCATACACCTTGAAAACGGTGAGCACAACACCGAAAGGGAAGCTGTAACTGTTTTAAGAAATGGTGGAACGGCGGAACAATCTGGACTTGTCGGAATAACAAACGCAACTTACAATCCATTAACAGAATGTGATCAGGTAAAGTTGCCAGAAACCATATTTAACGTTCAGTCTACTGGAGATTCAAACATTAGATTCTCTAGTGGTCCATCCATTCATTATAGAAGCAATTTAGAGCTTCTCGGAAATGGGAATAAAAGAGCCTCTGGTTTACTAATTCATTATGATCCAGAGCTAGATAATGCTTTTACTGTAGGTCCGGGTTACGGAGGTCATGGTGATTTTTGCGTAGATCCGAACGGTGGAAACAATCCCGTTGCTCACATATCATTGATAAGACCTAGTGGGTGCGAAGGTGCTGAGTTCTCACATCAAACTTTTGCCGAGAACGGATACGTTGGTATTGGTCTGACGAGAGCAAGAAATGATGACGACACAGATTACGAAAATAGGGTTTTCCCACATGCACCGCTAACAATAGCGTATGTTTGTGAAGGTCATGCAGATAGTGGAACTATATCTATGCATGAGCAAGATTCTACACCAAGCACTTATAGTAATTTTGGAAAGATATATGTCAAACCGTTTGTAAAAGATGATAGGTCTCAAGCGTTATTCTTCTTAGATGACAATGGTGTTGAAACAAACCTTGTTCTATCACAAGATCTAGAGGCTAGAAACTCATTTGATGGTTTAATTTGGGGTAATCAACACGGTAATACGTTCGGAGGTCATGGTACACCAGCGGATAGGTTTGATGATCCAAACCATACACACAACACATTTTTCGGACATTTTGCCGGTCACACACTTATAACTAATCCCGCCGTAGGTGATGAGAATGAAGTAAATTGCAACACCTTAATAGGTTATAGAGCCGGTAGCGGTCTAAGACCGACAAGTAATCAAAACACAGTTGTTGGTTGTGATAGTCTTACCGGTTTTATTAAAGCAAATAAAAATGTTATACTTGGATCTAATAATGTTACAAATGGTAATGGTTCAGAGGGTCCAGACAAAGCGATAGTAATTGGTGTAGATCTATTTGATTCTGACGCACCGGATGATAACTCACTGACAATTGGTATAGGAAATAGTCCATTAGTATTAGCAAACCTTGCGGGTGCTAGAGATTTTACAATTCAAGATGCCGCCTTTGAGATCTTTGATACAGATGAATACTCATATAAAATAAGTCACGTTTTCAGACCGATTACCGAAGAGTATGAATCTGTCCACACAATTACTGATTACAAAAGAGAAGGTGCTGAAAAACCAAAGAATAGCTTGGCTTATGATTTTGTTAACGCTGATTCTTCAGAAAGTTTAAGGCTTTTTATTCTTGATCCCGATGGTGCCGAGATGACCCAAGACTATACTTGGGCACAGCCAGACGAGGATAGACCTTTTGCTTCACTTCAGGGTGACTTTAATCTTAGAGGTGCTATAAGATTCCAAGATGGAACGTCCTTATCTGGATTATCTGAGTTTGAATTGTTACCTACCCTTGGAAGAAAAGGTATAAACAAAGTATTAGTTGCCTCAGAGAATACAAACTATTTCCAATTAGACTATTCTGATGTTCAATTAGCTGGTAACGTTAGTGATAATATTAGAACTGACAATACGTTTGTTGCTGTTCAATTAGATGGAACAAGTTCAAGCAGCATAGGCAAGATGTCTTTGCAAGGACTTGCTGATTATATCACAGAAGGTCAGTCTAGTATAGGTGAAAACTGTAATGTTCTTATATCCAATCCAGAAAATGAACTAAAGGTTAATCTAGCTAAAAATGCAAATTCAGTTATGATTGGTTGTAATGTAGCCCACGGCATGACTGGGCAAAACAATTCAATCATGATTGGTAGCTCTGCCGGAGCACTTGCTACTGTGGATAACCCAACTCTTACTACTGATTGGTCTAACATATTCATAGGATCTTCAGCGGGTTACGAAAGTAACAATACCGCTTATACTATTGCTATAGGTAATGGTGCTGGTAAAAACTCCGACTCATCTCAAGATGCAATTTATTTAGGTAATTCTGCTGGATTAAACTCATCCTATTCGAGATCTATAGGTATTGGAAAACACGCACTAGAAGGCTCAAATAACAGTGCAGAAGGTGGCGTGGGCAACTTAGAAATTGTTGCCGGTTTTTTAAATTCTCAAAGATTATTCCACCCAACAGTTGTTGAAGACCCTGATATTTCTAACAGGATGAATATTAATAACTGTATTGCTGGTAGATCAGACCTTAAGAATATATCTATTGGAGACGCTAGACTTTCACCTACATCACCACTTGAAGTCAGAAGAGCAAGCGATACTCATGGATCTAATCCAAACGATTACATTCAGGCTTGGTATTGCGATGATCAGCTTGTCGCTAGTATAGATTGTGATGGTACATTTAGTGGGAACGGTGGTGGCACCGGTTCGTTTATTGAGGGCTTTATTGAGGTGGATGATAATGACCTTACTAATGCTGCGACTATGGGCACACCCACATCTGGAAAACTTCGTGTTTACGAAAACGGTGTTATAACAGATCAAAGATTTTATATAAAAAATAGAGATGCGAATCTTACAATTCCATCAAACACTTTTGTTGTGGCTGCTAAGATCGGTAATGACTACAGACCTTTGTGGGTTAGCTGTCCATAATAAATAGGAAAAGGAAAGGTAGAATGGGAAGACCAAATCAATGTAACCCTTGCTGTGGAGACTCAGATCCTCCTCCACCCTGCTCGGAAGTGTCTAATTGTGATGCATTGATATGTGTTGCACTCATAGATGAAAACTCTCACGGGGCCAAAGGTGACGATACTGCCAGAAAAAGATTTGAAAAAAGGTACGACTTATTTTCCAAGGCTTACCCAAATAGGCTTTTAATTGTCTTGGATCTACCCAAGTTCGGCAACGCCGAGATGGTTTATCCTCAAAACTTTTTAGACTCTAACTCTGCCTTATCTTTACGAATTGAGCACGCTAGAAACCCAGCAGGTTTAATAAGTAGGCTACTAAAAGATAATGGAGATGCCTCCATCGCCAATTTTAACGATCCTTGGGCTAGGATCGAGGTTATGGTGAACCGTTACCCCGAAGCCTTGGCAAAGTTTAATGCTGCAACAGACGTTGCTGTATTTGTAGACAGGTCTGGAAGTACTAGACCAAGTGACGTTAGTGCTACTGTTGATAAATTAGTTTCAGATATAAAACTTTCTGGAAGAAGCCACGCTTGCTCAACAGATCATCATCCTAATACTCCTTCTGCCTTCTTAGAAGATGTAATATGTCCGTTTATTTACAATGAGTGCTGTGATGATGAAAACGCTGCAAAACTTATAACTGAGTGCAATTCTACACTTCCCCCCGGTGCCCGCGACCGAATTATATCTTGCTGTCCAGACGGTATTACAACGGTCGTTTCTCCAACCTCCCAAATCTTGATAAGAGATTATTGCAAAGAGGGTCTCAATGAAGACATCTTTGAAGATGAAGAAGGCAGTGTTTACAAGGGTGTTTGCCTTACCTGTTTGGGTGGTATCGACACTCAACAGAACCTGATTTTTAAATTCGATCTAACTAAAGACGGTGGAGCAGTTGTAGAGGGAGAGTTAGATTATGTTGTTGAATACAAAGATCCGCAAGATGAATCTTTTAAAGTTCTTCCTGTGGTTTTGGGTGCAGGTTTCTCAGGCAACGCATTTGTTAGAAGTTTACTTATTGACCAGTGGGGTGGAAATAATCTTACAGAAGAACCCCACCACTCATGGTTATTATTGGACGTGCCGGTTTTTGATCAATTTGAAGAGACGTTGGTGGGTTCTAAAGGTTGTCGAATAAGAACATGGGATAGGAAATTTAGAGTAAAGGCTACTTTTTCAGATACCTCTTGTCCCGCCGGAGAAATTGTTGGATACACAGAAGAATTTCAGTTAAAAGAATGGAGAGGTCCAATAAGCAGTGCAGATGGGTGGATACAGGCTGGTGGTATGGAAGATTGTGTTTGTCCTAGTTTGCATCAACGTTTTGGTCCAAAACCTCTTCATTTTCCTGATTTGTATAACTTCCAAACTGGTGCCATGCTTACTTCACATGAATTCGGGTCCACAACGGTTGGGATGATGTCGGCTTTATTTGAAGCTGACGGCGATTTTGAAGGCCCACCCAATCGACAGTATTCTTTTAGGAGTTGGGCCATTCCTAATGACCTAAGTCAGGGGAACGCTGGTTGCTTTGTTGAGCAACCCGACGACTTAGACAATTGCGACCATAGAATTATACCTTTTAGAGATCACCTTGATGAGGACCACAACTGGTCTGCTAGAGCCGCACAATCAATGCCCCTCAGTAGGTCAGTCCACCTTAAACGAGCATCATCTCAATATGGAGGTCTTTATTCTTGCGATTGGGCTGATGGAAGTACAATTGTTTGGATAGCTGACGCCAGCCGCTATAATTCCGAAACCGGGCTTGCTAACTACTCAAGTGCGGCGGGCGGTCAAATTACTAGGCGGCTTATCACTGCTACAAAACCAGATCCCGCAAATGACGGTGAGCGGGTTTCTGCTTGGACCGAAACGCCAATAATGCGAAAAAACACAGTGGTTGTAGAGAAGCAGTTTGGAGACCCCGACACTGTAGAATCATTAGAGATGCAATTTCAATGTATTTATCCGATTAAAGGCACATCACACACTAACGTTACGGGGAATTCATTTTCCACCGTAACAATAGCCGGAGGTGAACGCTGTATAACTCTTCTAAAGAGTATTAACACAGTTACGCTCCCTTCGATTGTATTTCATCGAAACTTAGACATCGCTGGTGGAGCAAGAATTCCCTTTTATGGTATTGTTGGTGCTTTTACAAATAGTGTTGGACCGGGTGCTGTTCCAACATGCCTTACTGTATTACCGGTAGCAGACGTTACAGAACACCCCCGGACTAAAAGATATATGGCGGTACATTCAGCAGAATTTGAGAAACCCGCTGGTGGTCCATTTCTTCCCGGCTTTGTAAATTCTTCACTTGTCGGGCCTTTTTATTTTCCATATGAATTCCAATTAAAAAGATGTTCTTCCGTCAGTTACAATGGAGACCGAAGCGAATTTAAAGAATTATTTTGGATTTCTGGAGGGGGGATCGCTCCGGTTTGTTACGCATACAATATTCAAGAAGGTAATCCCAACGCCGAACCACGTACTGTTTGGCGTGCTAATCTTACGCCTACAGACACACCAAACGGTGCTTTCCCGTCCGAATTTTCCTGCTTGTATAGCGAAAGAGGTACAGCTTTTTTCTCACAGGTATGGTCCCACGATACAGAAACAGCCAGAAATTTTTATATAAAAGTTTTTAAAGTAAAGCCAGTAACTGGAAACGTTGAACCTCTTGTAACTGAATATCCAGCATTAATTAGAAGTGTAGAAAAATCTCCCGATTATCAACTTACCACCGCTCAAGGCACTGAAATAGATATACTTTTATGGAAATCTGAAAACTGGATTGCTATTAAACCTAGATTTATATTTCAAGACGGTTCTGAAGGTATACCGGGAGAATCTATTGAATTTTGGTTCCACCCTTTAATTATATAAGAAAAACCAATGTTTATATTATCCGATAGAGTAAAAGAAACTTCTACAACCACAGGTACAGGTTCTGTAACCCTGAATGGTGCGTTAGGGGCTTTTCAAACTTTTAATGACGGTATTGGTGACGGCAATACAACTTACTATGCTATAGAAAACAACAACCGATGGGAAGTGGGTAGGGGTGTTTATACATCTTCCTCTAATTCTTTATCTAGAGATGTTGTTTTCAGTAGTTCGTCTGGTGGATCTAAGATAGATCTAGAGGGCGTATCTATCGTATTTTGCACATTACCAGCCGATAAGACTTTTGTTGAAGATCCTGAAAATAGTATTCTCGTAAATAATATTGTTTCCACAGGAATCACTAATTTAGCATCTATAGTTACCGAATCTGTTTTTAATTCTGGTGATTCAAATATTTCAGGCTACCTAAATGTCGGATCAGATGCGGTTGTCAGTGGTGATATCTTTACCACAAATATTCTTGTAGATAATTTTATTGCCACTGGGGATATTACATCTAGTGGATTTTTAGATCTCGTTAGAGTTGGGGCAGGAAATGTTTTTCACGCACGTCGAGATGATGGCGTTGGTCAAACTGTATCCTTACATATTGATGGCCCTAGTTCTAACTCTACTTGGAAACTAGGTCTCAAAAATAATTCAGATAGCCGAACTGAGGCACCATCACAATCCTACGTCTTTGGATCAGAAAATCAAGTTGGTATTGTTAGGAACTCTTCTAATTACATAACATTAACCAATGGTTTTGGCCTATCTATTCAAGACGAGTCTCATGAAATTATTAGAGTAGGTTCGACTAATGGGTTATTCTTAGATCAAAAATCAACAGTAAATCCAGCACTTACTGTCCAAGGTTCCATTCTTAACGCTGCGAATATGCAGGTATGGGAAAATTCTTTTGGCGATGTATTATCGGTTATAGATAGTGGAGGAAAATTAGGTGTATTAAATAGCTCACCAATCTATCAATTAGATGTTGGTGGTAGCGGAAAAATGAGTTCTATAACTCTAACTAACGGTATCTTTTTTGCGGATGGTAGCTTTCAAACTTCAGCGTTTACGGGTACTGATGCTTTGGCTGTAAGCGGTTGGGCCGCTTCTACATTTCTTACTTCTGATGATGATAGCATAGCTAATTTTGCTTCTGGTTTAGCTGTCCAGAATGAACTAGATATTGTTACTGTTTCTGGTTTAACTGGGGGAAGTGCCGGTTTACCTCTGGCTAGTGGTGCTAAGATAACGCAAAATACCAACGATATTATCACTGTTTCAGGTATTGCCGCTAACGACACTCCCACTTTTGATGACCTTTATGTTAAGGGTCAAATTTTCCACGATGGGGATACAGACACCTACATCAAATTTGCTGGAACCGACGAAATACGATTTTTCGCTGGTGGCAAAAATATGCTCATCCTTGACGAAGCTAGTAACGACAAGGTTGTAATTAATGACGATGGGCTAAATATTAACTTTCGGGTTGAAAGTAATAACGAAGAAAATCTTATCTT
>MDSZ01004195.1_pt1 | contig 22461 bp, 19 predicted proteins | sample 811201 | NCBI WGS metagenome assembly MDSZ01 (sample SAMN05326647, study PRJNA326480) | marine metagenome | isolation source: seawater | place: Indian Ocean: North | collected 2010 | reverse complement strand
GGTGTTGTGGGCATGGTCCGGACGGCAGAAGCAGCTGGCCTAGAAAAACTGATTGGGTTCGATATGGGCGGTACATCGACCGATGTTTCGCACTATAACGGTGAGTTTGAAAGAACTCTTGAGAAGGAAGTGTCCGGTATACGCATTCGCGCGCCTATGATGCACATCCATACTGTTGCAGCAGGTGGTGGTTCAATTCTCGGATACGATGGTTCGAGGTTTCGAGTAGGCCCAGAAAGTGCGGGTGCGAATCCTGGACCGGCAAGTTATCGACGTGGTGGTCCGCTCACGGTCACTGATTGTAATGTTATGTTGGGCAAGATCCAGCCACAACACTTTCCTATGGTTTTTGGTCCATCTGCAGACCAACCACTCGACAAGGCAGTTGTTAGAGAACGTTTTTCAGAATTGATTAAATCGATGCAGGACGGTCGCTCTGAGGAGCAGATTGCAGAGGGTTTTCTTACCGTTGCAGTGGAAAACATGGCAAATGCCATAAAGGAGATTTCTGTTCAGCGTGGTTATGACGTGACAAATTATGCTCTCTGCTCTTTTGGTGGTGCAGGAGGTCAGCACGCTTGCCTAGTTGCTGATGCACTAGGTATTACTACCGTCTTTCTGCATCCGATGGCTGGGGTGCTCTCAGCTTATGGAATGGGATTGGCTGATATTGCGGCAATGCGGGAGGCGACATTAGAGCTGGCGCTCGATAACGCTGTTGAGAGCGAACTGGAGCAGCGTTTCACCGATCTCGAGCGAGAATCTATCACAGAGCTGAAGAGGCAGGGGGTTTCGACATCATCAATAGTTACAACCAGAAAGGTGCATGTGCGGTACGAAGGAACTGATACGGCATTACCTATCTTGGCTGGTTCAGTCGAGGAAATGATAAACCGTTTTGTTTCGAGCCATCACCAGATTTTTGGTTTTATCGACGAAACGCGTCATTTGATAATTGAGACGATCAGTGTTGAAGCGGTGAGCGCTTCGGACAGGGTTCTCGATTTAACCCGAAACGAGGGTTCGAGGCATGACATTGAGGTGCTTGGATACCATCCTGTGTTCATGAATGATCAATGGCACCATACCCCGTTCTATGATCGTGGGGTGTTGGCCATGGAGGCTCCAGTTATGGGGCCTGCTGTTATTACCGATCCAGTTGCGACAACTGTGGTCGAGCCTGGTTGGTGTGCTGAAGTTTCGGTTAATGATCATCTCATGCTGCGTCGCGTTTTGCCCCTTCCTGAAAAGGTGGCCATTGGCACCGATGCTGACCCTGTCATGCTAGAGATCTTTAACAACTTGTTTATGTCGATCGCTGAGCAAATGGGGACAACGCTGGCCAACACCGCCTACTCGGTAAATGTTAAGGAACGATTGGATTTTTCCTGTGCTATTTTTGACAGCGAGGGTAACCTCGTTGCCAATGCTCCGCATATGCCTGTACACCTAGGTTCCATGAGCGATAGTGTGCGGAAAGTAATTAATGAGAACAGACAAACTATGAGTCCAGGGGATGTCTTTGCTTTGAATTCTCCCTACAACGGTGGCACACATTTGCCGGATATTACTGTAATCACGCCAGTTTTTAATGAAAGAGGGGACGAGGTTTTATTTTATGTTGGCTCCCGGGGACATCATGCCGATATCGGAGGTATAACTCCTGGGTCGATGCCATCTGATTCGGTTCATGTAGCAGAAGAAGGTGTCCTCATAGATAACTTTCGAATAGTTGGGCTTAGAGGTTTTGCAGAAGATGAATTCCGTGAGTTGCTTGCAAACGCTGATTATCCTGCACGTAATCCTGACAACAATGTTTCCGATATAAAGGCCCAGATAGCTGCGAATGAGAAGGGGGTTCGTGAACTTGTTCGAATGATCGAACACTTTGGGTTGCCCGTAGTTTGTGCTTACATGCAGCATGTTCAAGATAATGCGGAGGAATCAGTTCGTAGGGTCATTGATCGACTGAGCGGGGGCAGCTTTACTTACACGATGGATGGTGGCCACAGGATCAGGGTCTCCGTCAGTGTTGATTCTGAGGGACGTAGCGCGACTATCGACTTCACAGGAACATCGGAGCAGTTGCCTAATAATTTCAATGCGCCAACGTCTGTAGCACGGGCGGCTGTACTTTACGTTTTTAGGACGTTGGTCCGGGAAGATATCCCTATGAATGAAGGATGCCTAAAACCGATCTCGATTCAAGTTCCGTCAGGCTGTATGCTAAATCCGAGTTTCCCAGCGGCTGTTGTAGCCGGTAACGTGGAAACATCACAGGCCATAACCGATGCATTATATGGAGCACTCGGTGTTATGGCGGCGGCGCAGGGCACAATGAATAATGTGACTTTCGGCAATCATCGTTATCAGTATTACGAAACTATTTGTGGTGGGTCCGGAGCAGGTCCTGATTTTGACGGGACTGATGCGGTCCATACGCACATGACTAATTCCAGAATGACCGATCCAGAGGTTTTGGAATGGCGATTCCCAGTTTTGCTGGAAGAGTTTCGAATTAGAGCCAATTCAGGTGGCGCAGGATTGCATCGCGGCGGAAATGGAGTAGTCCGTCGGCTGAAATTTCTTGAAACGATGGAAGCCTCGATACTTTCTGATCATCGACGCGTACCGCCCTATGGTTTGGCAGGTGGTCAGAATGGTGCATTAGGCCGCAATACAGTCTTGCGCGGAGATGGCAGTATTGATGAGTTGAGTGGTACTGACAGGACTACGCTGGAACCCGGCGAATGTATTATCATCGAAACACCAGGTGGCGGTGGCTATGGAGAGGCCGGTACTAGAAGCTAGGATTCAAAGCTTAAGCTTTGACGAAAACAAAACATAGGAGTAATAGCAAATGGCTGAAGAAGAAGCCGTACTTACTGAAAGACGGGGGCGGGTAATGATTATTACGCTGAATCGTCCGGATGCGATGAACGCGATTAACGGTGCCCTTTCCCAAGGACTTTTAGCGGCAATACGAGAGCTTGATGCCGATCCAGACTTGACCGCTGGAGTCCTTACGGGAAATGGTAGAGCATTCTGCGCGGGAATGGATTTAAAGGCTTTTGCTCGAGGCGAAGATATAGGTCCTCTAAATGTGTTTATTCGTGAAGGTTGTGAAAAACCTCTGATTGCTGCTATTGAGGGCTTTGCGCTGGCGGGAGGGTGCGAAATTGCGCTGACTTGCGATCTTTTGGTTGCTTCAGAGAGTGCCAAGATAGGTATTCGTGAGGTTAAAGTTGGTCTGTTTGCCGCCGCAGGTGGGCTAATGCGGCTCGGTGCTAGAGTAGGGCTGACAAAAGCAATGGAACTTGCGGTGACCGGTGAACCGATGGGTTCTGCTGACGCAAAGGCGTCAGGGCTGCTGAGTGAGGTGACTGCAGATGGAGGAGCTTTGGACGCTGCTGTCGCGTGGGCAGAACGAATAGCAGAAAATGCGCCGCTGGCTGTTTCCGCATCCAAAAAACTGGTGCGTGCTGCAGGTATGGGAATCGACGAAGATTCTCTCTGGGAAATGCAGGCGCCCCTAATGCAGAAGGTCTTTTCTTCCAATGATGCTAAAGAAGGACCGGCTGCCTTCGCTGAGAAAAGAGCACCGAACTGGACAGGCACTTAAATGCTGGATTGCCGGCTGCTAGGAGTAGCAGCCGGCTTTACCATTGTTAGGCTGCTACTCCTGATTCTGGTGCCAAGTAGCCTTCTGGACGATATATGGTGGTCCGATGCAATTCTCGATCGTAACCATCGTAACCCCCGTTTGCCCTGTGAATGACGCTTCTGTTATCCCAGATAACCAACATCTTCTCTTGCCACTTATGCGTGTAGTGAAATTCCTCGCGGCTCTGCCAGGTATACAGTTCTCTTAGTAATGTGTTGGCCTCTTCCTGATCCATACCTTCGAACCCGATGATGTAGCCTGCACAGCCTATGATAGTTTCGTTGCCAGAGTCGGGATGTTTTGCAATCAGGTCATGCGTCTCTTGATCGTAGGCAGCATCCGAAGGGACGATTCTCATGCTTCTATCTTCTTCTTCGGCCTTTTCTCCGTAGGTGCCGTCGGGAGCATATGCTAGACGAGCGGAGTGGATCGCTCTCAAACCCTCAAGCCGTGCTCGCAGAGCTGTGGGCATTCTTGCCAGGCTCAGTTGCAGATTTGCGAAGCTGGTATCGCCACCCGTCGGCGGAATAACCACACCGTACAATGCTGTACCGATAGGAGGGTTAGCCTGAAAGCTCCAGTCAGTGTGCCAGTTAGGAGCAAAAAGTGGTGCTTTTTCGTTTGCTTTTCGACAAACCGCCACAACATGTTCGCTATGATCCATAGGCTCGAAGAAAGGTTCTGGTGCAAATACACCGAAATATTTGCTGATACGTTCCAGATCATCTGTGCCCAGTTCCTGGTCCGGGAAGGCCAGGACATGGTATTGCCACCAGGCATTTTTGATCTGCTGGATCGTTTCTGAGTCCAAGTCTTTGCGGAGGTCTAGGCCCTGAATGCTGGCACCGCAGGCCTGACCGCTTGAGATGATTTCAATCATGCTATGCTTTTCCCTTTTTGCGTTTCCCCTTTTTTACAGGAGAAGATTGCGTAGTGTCTCTCGATTCTGCCTCACCAGAGTTGACCGACTTCGGTTATATCCAATTCAAGCTAAGTGTAGCCAGATTTGCGTTGGCGTGCTCGGGTAATCAGAGACATTCGAAATAAGCTCTAGCGTCCATCTACTCGAATTCACGGGTTTCCCACCATGGGAAGAATTCGGGCATGTCAGCGGTCACTTTGCCTGGAAAAACCGCGGGTCGCTTCTCTAGGAAAGACTTGACGCCTTCGCTTGAGTCGGCAGATCTGCCGGTGAAGTATACGCCGCGCGAGTCAATTTTATGAGCTTCCATAGGGTGATCCTCACCGAGCATTTTCCACATCATGTGGCGTATCATCGCGATAGAAATCGCTGAAGTTTGCTCTGCAAATTCGTGAGCCAGATCGCGGGCTGCGCGAAGCAAATCTTCTGGCTTGTGTGTGCTCCGAACCAGGTGACGGTCTAGTGCTTCTTGGGCTTCAAAAATGCGTCCCGAATATGTCCACTCTAGGGCTGTACTGATCCCTACTACCCTTGGAAGAAACCAACTTGAACAAGCTTCTGGCACTATGCCGCGCTTAGCGAAGACAAAACCATATTTGGCGTTTTCTGATGCCATCCGTATATCCATTGCACATTGCATGGTTACGCCGACGCCTACCGCGGGACCGTTACAAGCAGCGATGACTGGCTTCATACTTTCAAAGATTCGTAATGTAAGCATGCCACCGCCGTCACGGCGCATTCCCTCTCCTTCGCTATCGTGATTAAAGGTGTCGCCCCCCCTGGCTAGGTCTGCACCAGCACAGAAGGCTCTGCCCGCGCCTGTAACGATGATTGCCTTGACGTTATCGTCAGCGTCTGCCTTGTCAAAGGCTTCGATCATCTCATTCATCATGATGTTGTTGAACGCATTCAGCTTGTCTGGACGGTTAAGCGTTATCGTCAGGATTTCGTCTTCAACGTCGTAGATAATAGTGTCGTAGGCCATAAATGTTACCTAATGGTTGATAGGGTTATCCGTAAAATTCTATGATCTGTTCAAACAGATGTCGTTGTGCATGGGAGCCACCGATCTGACTGATCTGGGGTTGAACTTTGCAAAGCTGGGCAACGGCGGCTTCTGAATCGCCTTGTTGCAACTGACAGATTATTTCAGCCAGTTGCAGTCCGACGTTGCGGCAGACCAGCGCCTGTGTTTCGTGTCTGGTGGACCAGGTTTTGAAGTTGTCCAGGCATCGCTGAATAGCTGCTTCATCGCCTAGCGCGGCAGGTGCCATTAGGTAGTGAAGTGTCGAAAAGGCCAGTTCGTCGTCATTAATCCGTGTGGTGGAAATTTCGTTTAGTTGTTGCCATCGATCTTCAACGTCGATGTTCAGCATAACCAAACGCCAGAGTAGTGATGCCGCGTTGCAGACGTCTAGATAAAAATCGTCTTTTAATGGTTTCACTAGTAATTGATCGTAGATGTTTAATGCTTCCTTCGGCTCATCGAGTCCGATGAGGAGCAGGGCTTTGTGCCAATACAAATGGTTAACAAAGTTATTTACATTACCCCAATTCTCCTGCAGCGACTCGATGGTTTTAATCCCTTCCTGAAATCTGCCCTGCATTTGCATAACATGTACGACTGCGTGTGCCGCCCAGATGTCAGCTCCGTTGATGTTTAAAGCCTTATAGCCTGATCTTTCTGCTTCGCGATAGTCTCCGAGCTCTTCTAAAGCGAAGCTGGTCATGCCCTGCAGGTAACCGTAAAAAGGATCCTCTGGCTCCCAAGCAGAGATGGCAGGGGCGAGAGACTTGACCATCGCTTCCCCGCCCTTGCCATAGAAATGTAGATAGTGAGCGACTCTGAGAGCGAGCATGTCTTTTGGATAGTTTTGAATCAGTTGATCATAGGTGTTGGAGGCTTTGTCCATCTGATTGGTTGACCAGAATCCCAGTGCTTCGCAGTGCATCACTTCTCTGTCATTTAGGTCTTTTTGTCGACTCACGTTTTGAAAGGTACGCTGAATGGCTTTATCGAGGCGTGGATCGGCTGCTAATTTCATGAGACAGCCTTTGAAAATCTTGGCCATCGGCATATCAGGATCGTTTGCCAGCAGTTCGTCAAGTATTGCCATGGTGTTCGTTTCTGAGGCGAGGTAACAGGTCAAAGCCCGATTGAATTGCTCCTCGCTGGCTGAGTGTCTAGCGGTATAATTGAGCCCCAAATCATCTTTCATTGTCACTGCCCAAAGGTCCTTGAGTCCTTTCGTATGTGAGCTATTTCTTGCTCAGTTGAGGGTCGTCCAAGGATGGCATTTCGATGCGGAAAACGGCCGAATTGACGAATAATGGCTGCGTGACTTTCCAGAAATGCGAGATTGCTTTTTATAGCCCGGTGCCACTCAGGGGCAGACGTCGCAAGCAGTTGTTTCGCGAGGCTGACGACTCGCTCTTGACGGTCTAAATCTTCAGCATGGTGGTAAGGATGAAAAACCATGAGTTGAGCTGGCACTGTAAGTTTTGGCAAGACACCTGAAGTTACTACCTCGTCACTCAAGCCAACGGCTCTTTTATCGTTGCGATACGCATCAGGGCTGCCTCGAAAGAGATTGCGGGAGAATTGATCGAAAAGAATGATAAGGGCTAAGCAACCGGCAGTTGATCTCTGCCAATGATCATGTGACCCGTTTTCAGCAGCCTCTAGGGTTAGGCCGAAACGTTCTCTGATCTCATTGTCAATCAATGGATCAGAGGCGTACCAGAGTTTTGTTTGCCTTTGCCAGTTGTCTGGATTGATGTCGTATGGTCCTAACCAGTAACGTAGAATTGACTCAGCCTTCAGCATAGGCCGCGATTTCGTCGTCTGCGAGTTCTAGATATCGCCTCAGGTAGTGGACTCCAAGATAGAATGGGATAGTATCTGCCAAAGCTACAAACAGCTTGAAAAGGTAATTGCTGCCCATCAAGACCAGCATCGCCCCTGCGCTTATAGCACCGGCCAGGAATTGAGCACCAAAAGTGACTGCTATGACCATGAATGAATCTACACCTTGGCTGACTATAGTGCTTCCGTTGTTCCTAAGCCAGAGATGTTTACCCTTGGTTAGGCGTTTCCAGAAATGAAACATGTAGACGTCACAATACTGAGCTGCTATGTAAGCGAACATTGATGCTGTTACAGCTCCTGCAGTCGTTGCATAGAGGAGGGTATAAAGCTCGACTGAATCACCGATCACGCTGCCATCTGGTAGAGCGACCGATTCCGCAAGCTCTATTAATTGCCACGGCGGTTGGTTTGAAGGATCAACTGACGGGATAGCGCTGGCAAGCCACATGATTCCGATGATAAAAAAGTTCAATGCCAGGCCTACCGTGACCATAAAATTGGCTCTGGCTCTGCCGTAAAGTTCACTGATTAGATCAGTGCAAAGGAATGTTAGAGGGTACGGTAATACACCGACGGCGAGCGCCATTGGGCCCAATTGGATAAATCGCGTGATGCCGATAATGTTTAGCATAGTCATTGCGCAGAGGAAGAAACCGGCTAGTACCAGGAAAACCCGTTCACGTTTCTCTCTAAGCTCATCACTAATTTCTGTATTGCTGGTCATATCTTCAACTCTCTTTTTGGCCGAGGTTGGCATGAATGATACTGCCGTTGATAACTGGATTGGCCGTCGCAAATTCAATCGTCCGAGCAATCTCAGCTGGTTCTATTAATCGACCGTAGCTGGACATGCTGCCTATTTCGGCTAGAACTTCGTTTGAATCACCAACGTGAGCCCTTAACATTTCTGTGTCGGTAAAGCCCGGGCAAATGCAAGCGGTATGGATACCAGAACCGGCTAGGTCCTGACAGGTCGCTCGCATCATACCCACCATGGCATGTTTAGTGCTGACATAACTGTATGAGTTAGCTACCGCTTTTTCCGAGAGCGTTGAGCCGATATAAATGATCGATGAGCCTTCGGCCATCTTGGGTAATATTGCCTGATTGAGAATCTGTGGAGCGATGATGTTGATGTTAATGATAGCTTTGAAAGATTCTGCATCGACATCTCTTATTGAATCGTTGACGAGTCTGGCTGCGTTATGAATCAGATGAATATCATCGAAGGGCAAGTTGTTAACTAAATCGTCTACAGAATCGATGGCACCCGGACCTGCAAGGTCGATAGGAACATTTTCAATGCCCTGAATGTCCGAGGGGCTCCTAGAAATATTGATTACCCGATCTCCATTAGCGACAAAACGAGCTGCAGTGGCCTTGCCGATACCTTTACTGGCTCCAGTGATAATAATTGTGCCCATGATTTATTACTCCTTGTGGCCCTTCTTGCTCGGTTCGTGATAGTGACTGCTTGAAATTCTCTGCCTCAATTTTGCTTTTTCTGTGATGACGCCTATCTGTCCTCTACCAATCATTAAGGTGCCAGCTGGCGGAGCCCAGTTGGCCAGGTGACGAGGAAATGCTGACCGTCATTTCCCGAATGTCCTGGGCTTTTATGTCCTGGTCGCTAAGCAATCTATTGAGAAAATAATGCGACAATTCCTCAACGCTTGCATTAGCGATAGGCAGTGTAATGACGTCTCTATAAAGGAAGGGAATGCGTTCGTCGTGATATTCAGCAAAGAGATAATCTTTTTCCCTCACTAGCGATAGGAAAGGTGATGTTTCTGGAAGTATGGTTTTTTCATCCAGTTCATCGCAGATTGATTTAATGGCCTGCTTTATTATTTTGTAGTCAAATATTAAGCCGTTCCTATCGATTGGTGAAGCTAACTCACATTCGACCTGAAAATTATGGCCGTGCAAGTCCTCTCTTTCTGTTGCTGAGAAAATCGTGAAGTGTGCCGCAGAGAAATTCAGTGCCTGTTTGGCGATCTGAATCTTGCCGATTTTTTTGTCGTTCAAATTTGAATCCATTAGAAATTACTCATTGTAGCATTACCGAAATATGTTGGGATTTGCGTCCTTATTTAGTGTTCAGGCACACTCACTGTGATTTTAATCGGAGAAAATTATGACGCTTTCCAAATTGAGTCGCTCCATCGAGGGTAAGGTCGCTATTGTTACCGGCGCTGCCTCTGGCATGGGGAGAGCCACCGCACATCTTTTTGGCGATGAAGGTGCACGGGTCGCGCTAATTGATATAAACGCTGAACCGCTAACATCTGTTGTCAAAGAAATGACCGATGAGGGTTACGATGCTAGGGGTTGGGTCCTCGACCTTGATGATGCTGAGGCTATCCACCTTACAATAAATGAGATAGGTAAACACTTTGGAGGGGTCGATATTCTTGTTAATAACGCGGGTATATCGATTCCTGCACCGATAGACAGTGATGATTTCCCCGCAGCTTGGGATAAAGTTGTGTCTGTCTTGCTCACCGCCCACACCCACACCATTCGTGCCGCTCTTCCTTTTTTAAGGCAGGCTGAGCATGCTCGAATCGTGAATATTGCATCGACAGAAGCTTTGGGGGCTACTCGTTATGGTAGCCCCTACACTGCTGCGAAGACCGGGGTAACTGGTTTGACTCGATCGTTGGCGGTAGAGCTTGGGCCAGAAAAGATAACCGTTAATTGCATCTGTCCTGGTCCAATAAGAACGGGTATGACGGCTGGGATCGCTGAAGAAGACAAAGAGACTTTCGCACGGCGTCGAACAGCTTTGAGACGTTACGCTGAGCCAGAGGAGGTTGCCCATGGTACGCTTAATTTCGTTCTACCGGCCTCACAATATATTACGGGTGCGATTTTACCGGTCGACGGAGGACTAACGATCCGGAATGCCTGATGATTGACCATCCACAAAAGGATCTACGATGTGGTAAGAGCTGGTGACCGGAGTGAGACTTATTCAGGTAACGGAGGTTAGTAGCAGAGCGCGAGTCAATTTTGCGGTAAGGCAGACTGATCGAGCCACCTTGGCGTCTAATCATCTCTTGCTGGTTCCATCGTAAATACATGCTTCGGTCAGCGTCGCCTTTAGGAGGGCTTAACTCTAGCGGGACACTAGTACGTGCAGGCGGCTTCTGTCTTCAACTCACTTTTTATCTTAATCGACGCGACGGTTTTTTTCCGGCAAACTGAGGTTTTATCATTCTTCGGGGATAAGTTAATGGAAGATGTTGTAATAGTAGATGCCGCACGTTCTGCGGTAGGTCGTAAGAATGGATCATTGGGGTTGGTTCATCCGACCGATACCTTGGGCCCTGTCATGATGAAAATGTTGGAAAGAACGGGCGTCTCGCCGAGCGAGGTGGACCAGATTGTTGGTGGGTGTATTAATAAGCTGGCAGCGCAGGGTATGAATGTGACCCGCACTGCATGGTTATCGCATGGAGGCGCTGAAGAAACCCCATGTATAACGATTGACTCTCAGTGTGGTTCTTCTCAAGAAGCAGTGCATCTTGCGACTAGCATGCTGCGTTCAGGTATGGCTGAAGTTATGATTGCCTGCGGCGTCGAAAATATGAGTCGCTTGCCGATTGGTTCAGATTCCGTTGGCTTGAAGCCGGAACTGGGGAAGCCCGTATCACGTACTTACTTCGAACATTACGAGTTCACTAGTCAGTTCGAAGGTGCCGAGCGCATGGCAGAGAAGTACCAGATTACTCGACAGGATACTGACGCCTTTGGTCTACAGTCCCAACTGCGTGCAAGAGAGGCGATTGACGATGGTCGATTTGATAGCCAGATCATTCCTCTCGAAGTTCCAATTTTTGATGAAGAAGGTAAACGTACCGAGGAATCCATCACTTTTTCTCGCGATGAGATACCAAGAGACACTAGTCTCGATGCTCTAGCTGAATTAAAGCCTGTGGCGCGTGAAGATGGTGTCCATACGGCCGGAACGTCGTCTCAGATTGCTGACGGGGCGGCGGCTGTACTGTTAATGACAGCTGCCAAGGCGGAAGAATTAGGCGTAAAGCCCCTTGCCAGAGTTGTCGATGCGCAGTTGGTTGGCTGTGACCCTGTACTTATGTTGGAAGGCCCTATTCCGGCAACAGAAAAGATGTTGGAGAAGACCGAGCTTAAAATTTCGGACATTGATGTTTTCGAAGTCAATGAAGCTTTCGCTTCTGTCGTTCTCTCTTGGGCAAAGACCGTCGGAGCCGATATGGCGAAGGTGAATCCCAACGGTGGAGCTATTTCCCTAGGACACCCGCTTGGCGCGACGGGCTGTTTCCTGACGACAAAGGCTGTTCATGAATTGCAACGTAATGATGGTGAATACGGTCTGATTGCTATGTGCTGTGGTGGAGGTCTGGGAACAGGTACGATTATTCAGAAAATCTGATACAACAGTTGGCTAAGATGAGTAGGCCTGTTGTCTTTTAGAGACTTCGGGCTATCAATACGGCACAAATAGTTCTAAAAGTTGTTTAGTCCTCCAGACGAGTGTCTAGCAAGGACCGCTCTGATCCACATACTACTCGGTCAGAACACTATGTTTGCTGGGTAATAGCATTACTTGGGTATCAGTCTGACAGGGACCTCTGCAATGCCGCGGATAAAGTTGTTTGGTAGGCGAACGACATCGCCCACCAATTCTACTTTATCGAATCGCTGCATGATTTCTTCCCACAGCACGCGCAATTGCATTTCCGCAAGTCGGTTGCCCATGCAGCGGTGAATCCCAAAGCCAAAAGCGACATGCGATCGGGCGTTAGGTCGATCAATAATCAATTTGTCGGCGTCAGGATAAACGTCTTCGTCGCGGTTGCCTGACAGGTACCACATAACGACTTTGTCGCCCTCTCTGATTTGCTGGCCGCCCAATTCGAAGTCTTGTAAGGCGGTTCGACGCATGTGAATAACTGGTGTTTGCCAGCGAATCATTTCGGAAACCATGTTGGGAATCAGTCCATGGTCATCTTTTAGTTTTTTGTATTGGTCCGGGTACTGATTTAGCGCAAGCACGCCTCCCGAAATACTGTTCCGAGTGGTGTCGTTGCCTCCAACGATCAATAGGAGAACGTTGCCAAGGAACAGCAGCGGGTTCTGGATCATTTCCTTTGTATCTTCGCCGTGAGCGAGCATAGAAATCAGGTCAAATTTTGGGTCAGCGGCGGCTCTTTCCTGCCATAGGTTCATGAAGGTGGTCGCGCAGAGCATCAGTTCTTCTTTACGCTGGTCCAGATCCGTTTCTATGCCTGTCAGTGCTGGTACATTGGTAGTTATATCGGACCAATGAATTAGTTTATGTCGATCTACGTAGGGAAAATCGAACAAGGTCGCGAGCATTCGGGCGGTCAGTTCGACTGATACTTCTTGTACCCAGTTAAAGGTTTCGCCGACTGGCAAATTGTCCAGTATGTCAGCAACTCGCTCCCTGATAAGGGGTTCGAAGTTAGCAAGGTTGCTAGGTGCGACAGACGGGGCTACCGTTGAGCGCTGAATATCATGCCCCGGGGGGTCCATCGCAATAAAATTTTCAATTGGAACATTCTGCTCAAGTTCCTCCTCGTCTATGGGCGCGTCTGCAATAGCAATGCCTTCGGCCGATGAAAAAATCTGATGATTAGTATCTACTTGCTTTATCATCTCGTGCGACGAAACGGACCAGTAAGCTCCTATATCGGTTTCAGCACAAAAGTGGACGGGCGCTTCTTTACGTAGTCGAGCAAAATAAGGCTGCCAGCAATCCTCCTGAAAAAGCCTAGGGTCACTAACGTCCAGCTTGTCCAAAGGAATGGTATCGATTTTTGCGGATACACTCATATCTGACTCGTTTAGAGATAGATTGTTGAAAGAAGTGTGCCAAAAGCGAGTGTCTGAGGTCAAAGGGGTTGAGTTAGTAATCGGCAGAAATGAGTCGCCACTATTGAAAACGCCGAAGGGATAAATAATGAAGAAAACTTATGACGGCTCTTGTCACTGTGGCAGGGTCAAGTTCGAGGTTGACGCGGATATAGACCATGTGAGGGTTTGTGATTGCAGTGTCTGTCACAAACGTGGAGCATTGAATTACAGAGTGCACCTAGATGACCTGCGCCTGCAAAGTCCCATTGAAGAGATGACGACTTATCAGTGGCACACTCTTACGTCAACAGACTTTTTCTGTCCGGTCTGCGGCATTTCGCCATTTCGGATTCCAAGAATGAATAACGAAGGGGGAACGATCTGGATGGTTAACGTTCGGTGCCTAGCTGACGTGGACGCGCATAGCCTGCCAATTGATAAGGTGTATGGAAGCCAATTGGGTTAAGGCAATAATTGGCCTCCTGGGGTATGCTGCTCACAAAGGGTTCCAACGCTTTAGGTAGATAGTTGCGACACACTTTATTTTCACATTTTTTTAGAATTTAAGGACCGAAGATGGATGATTTACAGGGTCAGATAGCAGTAGTGACGGGCGCGAGTCGGGGTATTGGCAAAGGTACTGCGATAGCTTTGGGGGAAAAAGGTGCAACCGTTTACGTAACCGGCCGCACAACTGGTGACGGTGACCGAACTATTGATACAACGGCCCGGTTGGTGACCGAAGCGGGCGGCGATGGTCGAGCGATACCCTGTGATCATGGCAGCGATGATGACATTGCGGCGCTATTCGAGAAGATTGGAAAGGAAGCTGGTCGTATCGACATTCTGGTTAATAATGTTTACAAGATACCAAGTCCTCCTGCCTGGGGAGGTGGATACTGGGATCATCCTATTCAAGTTTGGGATGATCAGGTAGGAATTGGTCTGCGCGCGCATTATGTAGCGAGTTGGCACGCCGCGCAGTGGATGTTCTCTAGTGATTATGCCCGGATGATTAATGTTTCCTCGCCGGGTGGTCAGAGTTATCACTTTTCTAGTTCTTATGGTGCCGGCAAAGCGGGATTGGACCGTTTGACAGCTGATATGGCGATAGAGCTTGAGCCAAAAGGAGTCCCCGCCTGTGTACTTTATCCAGGTTCAGTCGCTACTGAATTTATTCAGGATCATGCGGAATCTCAGGGAATGGATCTATCGCAGTCGCAGACTCCTCTCCTCGTTGGCCGGGCAGCGACCTCTTTGTTGATGTCAGAGGACATGATGTCTCGGTCGGGAAGCATTCAGTGGGTTGAGGACCTGGTTTTGGAGTTTGATCTATACGATGAGAATGGTAGTCGGCCTACGGAGCGTTATCGGAATCGCTAGTTTTAATGGGTTTTGGACAATGTCTCAGGCTTGAGACGCCTTTAAGGCTTGATCAATGTCCCAGAGGATGTCATCGATCGCTTCCAGTCCAACTGAGATTCTTATCATGTCCGGGGTAACACCCGCCGAGTCTTGTTCCTTTTCATCAAGTTGGCGGTGGGTCGTAGAAGCCGGATGGATAATAAGTGTTTTGGCATCGCCGACATTCGCCAGATGGCTCATAAATTCAGCGTTTTCGATGAATTTAACACCAGCTTGTTGGCCACCTTTGACGCCAAAGGTCAGAATTGAGCCTGCGCCTTTAGTCAGGTATTTTTTGGCCAGGGCGTTGTAACGGTTATCCTTGAGACCCGCATACTTAACCCAGCTTACCGCAGGATGCTCATCCAGATACTCTGCGACACGCTGAGCATTTTCAACGTGCCGAGCCATACGCAGATGTAGGGTTTCTAGACCTTGCAAAAAAAGGAACGCATTAAAAGGTGACAGGCTGGGGCCAAGGGTTCTTAAAGTCTCTAGTCTGCATTTAGTAATGAAGCCAAAGTCTCCGAAGGTCTCGTAAAAGCGAATGCCGTGATATCCCTTGGACGGCTCGATCATTTCAGGGAACTTGCCGTTGTCCCAAGGAAACTTCCCGGATTCGACGATAACACCACCGATCGAGGTACCGTGCCCGCCAATAAACTTTGTAGCCGAGTGTACGACAATATCGGCACCATGATCGAAAGGCCGGCACAGGTAGGGAGAGGCAAAAGTATTATCAACCATCAACGGTATGTCATTTTCATGGGCTATATCAGCGACTGCCTGGATGTCGACAAGGTTATTTGAGGGATTTCCAATCGTTTCAATGAAGATGCAACGGGTACTATCCTTTATCGCTGCCATAAAGTTTTCAGGATCGTCAGGGTCGACAAAAGTAGTCTCGATGCCCATTCTTCTGAAGTTCACATCAAACTGTGAATAAGTGCCACCATAAAGGGTGCTGGCAGAGACCAAGTGGTCACCAGAGGAAAGCAGGGTAAGTAAGGCAGTCATCTGTGCGGCAAGTCCTGATGATACGGCCAGAGCCGCGCGACCGCCTTCCAGGGCCGCCATCCGCTCTTCAAACATTGCCGTCGTAGGGTTGCTGAGTCGGGAATAGATGTTGCCGAACGTCTGGGCATTAAACAGGCTAGCTGCATGATCTGTATCATCAAAAACGTATGCAGCAGTCTGGTAAATGGGTGCCGCTCTGGAACCCGTTGCTGGATCCGGTATTTGCCCGGCATGTAGGCAGAGCGTATCAAAGTCGTAATCATGATCAGTCATTTAGACAACCCTCCGAGGCCGTTTCGCGGATATTACCCCCGTGTTGACCCCTGACCAGGTAAGACCACCCATCAACCGGGCATATTCTATTTTTATACATCGATCCATCACCACCGTCATTCCCTGTTCCCTAGCATCGACTGCAGCGGCTTCGTTGATGATGCCAAGTTGCATCCAGAATACTTTTGCATCGATAGCGGCGCTGGATGCGATGTACTGAGGCACGGCTTCGGCCTTTTGAAATAGGTCTACAATGTCCACTCGTTCCTCGATGGCTGACAGATCGGGGTAACAGGTCTGCCCCAGGATTTCTTCGTAGTTAGGGTTGACGGGAATTACCTTATACCCCCGATCGAGTAGATACTTGGCTGCGAAATAGCTAGGCCTGTGCCACTTTGCCGAAAGCCCGACTATAGCGATGGTCTGCGAGTTATCCAGGATTTGACGGATGGCTTTGTTTGACAGGTTGTCTGCGGTCATAGTCTTATATCGTTACATTGATGGAACAAGTTTAACAGCGAGGCACTATGACAGACAGGAGATCGATATTTATCACCGGCGGTGCTGGCGGAATGGGTCTGGAAACAGGCAGATACTTTTCTGAGAAAGGTTGGCTAGTTGGACTTTTCGACAGTAATACTGAATTGCTGAACCAGATCTCCGACGAATTTAATCCCGAGCAATTGGTCACTGGCCGGCTCGATGTGACTCAGCAAGCTGATTTCGAACCCGCCATCGCTGAATTTGCAGAGCGCTCAGGAGGCCGAATGGACATTCTCTTTAACAACGCAGGAATTGCGCCTGGTGGTTGGTTCGATGAAATGGAATTGTCTGTATTGGAGCAGACAATCAGCGTTAACGTTTTGGGCGTAATTTATGGCACTAGGGCTGCGCTGCCCTTTCTGAAAGTAACCGACAACTCCTTATGTATTAGTACCTCTTCATCGGTTGCCACCTACGGGCATGCGCGTCGTGCGGTTTATTCCGCTTCAAAGTTTGCTGTCAAGGGGCTGACAGAAGCTTTGTCACTCGAGTTTGAAAGGTTTGGTATTCGGGTGGCTGATGTGCTTCCGGGATGTATTGATACGCCAATGCTGAGACGGGAGACGGCCCGGGGTCGCCCATTCCATGAGTCTATGTTGGATGCTCTGCCTAAAAGCGGGCCTTATCGACTCATGCCGGCTCGTGCTATCGCAGAAGCTGTCTGGGCTGCTTACGAAGACAGTACCCGGATACACTTCTACGTGCCAGAGGAAGTTGGTAATACTGACAGGATAAAGGCTCAGGACATTAGTCTTGCCCGAGAAGAGGCCCGAAGCTTTCTTTTTGGTCGCGGTGAAACATAGCCTCGTTAGGCCACAGATTTCTATTGCCTATTTATACCAGTAAATCAGATAAAAAACTGCCGGGTGACCTCAGTCGTTGCGTAATGATTCTCCCTCAGGTGCTGCCAGGATTGCATGTCCGCGTTCACGGCATCCAAACCATGAGCTAAAACATAGGCGTAGCTGCGTTGAAACGATGTAAGGCGTGCTTGCAGTAGGTCTTTCTCATAATACTCATCGAAAGCGTCGGGGTTACCCCACCCTAGGAAACGTCGCCCGGCGAGATATCGTCCGGCTTTCATGCCGATCAAGCCGATGCCTGCCGCTCGTGCTGTGTCCAAAACATCTCGTAGGTCCGTCATCGCCTTGCCATCGTCAAGGATCCCTTTGTCGATCCAGTCGTACCAGCCGGCTGGTGTGATCGCAATCTGTGCCAGGGCGTAGCGCCCAGTTTCTGCCATGGCGAGCAATAGTTTTTCTGCGTTCTGGTGAGTCGAAACACCCCAGTGATCAACTTTGCCTGCTTGCTTGGCTGTCAGGAATGCCTCGTACATCTCATCGTTCTTGATTAAGGAGACATTATTACCGGCCATGACATAGTAAGCATCCAGATGCTCGACGCCGAGTTCGGACAAACTCTGGTCTAAAAAAGTAGACCAGTTACTGGCAGCCTGTCGAGCCGTTGCGGTGTCAACCTCCTCGTCCCATTCAAGGTCAACTTCGGGATTGGCCTTGGATATAGTGAAAATCTTGTCGTCATGTTTTTTAAGGAAGGGCGCGAGGTTCTCTTCCGCATCCTTGTAGTAATTTCGATACCCGACGTCGAAGACGTTGATGCCTGACTCCAACGCCGGTTCAAGTAAGTCATTAGCTTGCCCAGCGGAAAGCGCGGCCCCGCAGCCGAAAACCAATCTACTCCCTTCGAATCCGGTTTTCCCTAATGTCTGATATTGCATATCGGGCCATCCGTCCACTGACTGATTGACCTCGTCTCGAGCAGCCTGGAGACTGCCAGTTTTCATCAATGCTGCCGATCCAACCGCGAGAGCAGAGAAAGATTGAAGGAGTGAACGGCGTTTTATTTCGGTCATGGTTAGTATCCTTAATTATCAAGTAGAGATTACGTCGGCTGCGGCGGGAGTTCAATCAATTGTTAATCCTGATAGGCTAGGTGCCCTTCAGTTCCAAGTAATGGGCGAGAAGTATGTGTAAGTTAAGAGTCGTTGTCTCTTGTTTGTGTTTTCTCTTCGCGTCGGGCGTCTCGTCAGATGATAGAGAATTGGAAGCACGCGTTCTTGAAGTACTGTCTGAGACGCCATTGATCGATGGTCATAACGATTTGCCTTATGCCTACACGGTGAGGACGAATGGCCAGCTCGATGCCATGCCTTTTACAGATGACCTGACGAAGCTTGATCGACCAACGCACACTGATCTCAATCGTCTTCGTGCCGGTCGGATGGGCGGACAGTTTTGGTCGGTGTATATTCCCATTAAAGAATATCCTGGCGCGCCAGGCGATACAGCTCGAGTAATGCTGCAGATTGATCTTGTGCATCGACTGATTCAGAAGAATCCTGAATCGTTGGAACTGGCCTTGACCAGTAGTGACATACTTCGAATTCACAAATCCGGAAAAATAGCATCCCTTATGGGTATGGAGGGAGGTCATGCCATTGAAAACTCTTTGGCCAGTCTGCGGATGCTATACCGGGTTGGCGCTCGTTATATGACATTAACCCATTCGAAAGGTCTTCTCTGGGCGGACTCCGCAACGGATGAACCGAAAGTTGGTGGTTTGTCAGCGTTTGGAAAAGAAGTCGTGCGTGAAATGAATCGTCTTGGAATGCTGGTGGATTTGTCCCATGTCTCCGTCGATACGATGCATGACGCTCTCGATGTAACTAGAGCACCAGTGATTTTTTCCCACTCCAGTGCTTACGCGAAGACGGCTCATAAGCGCAATGTCCCTGATGATGTTTTAGTTCGGGTGAAAGAAAATGGGGGTATAGTGATGGTGACGTTCTTCCACACCTACGTCAATGAAGAGGTCAGGATAGCCTGGGCGGCTGCTCAAAAGTCGATTGAAGCGATTACCGATAATGTCGATGAGCGCAGAGCCTTGCTAAATGCTCGTCGATCAAGATTACCGCGCCCCACTTTGTCCGATGTTGCTGACCATATCGATCATATTCGCGAGGTTATTGGTGTCGAACATATTGGTCTAGGTGGTGACTATGACGGGATGCCGCCTGGTCCTATAGGGTTGGAGGATGTGTCAACTTACCCTGCGCTATTGGTTGAGTTGCTGCGACGTGGTTACTCGGATAAAGATATCGCGGCTATTGCGGGATCAAATTTTTTGCGCGTGATGAGAAAAGCGGAAGATGTGTCAGCGCAGCTTCAGAAAAAAGTAACGCCCTCCGAGGCTTTGATTACTGATTTAGATCCCGAGCTTTGATCTGCTTGTCTTGGACAGGCGCTGAATGTTTTCATTTCCTGACAGTGTCAAAGATAGCTCAACGAGAGCACCAAGGATGTACAGCCAATTTATTTCAACTCTACGAGAAGAAATCGAAGTCTTCAGTATTAGCAAACGCCAAATTTTCTTCGACAACAGAGTTCTCAATACCCAAATAACGACGTAACGCCTTGTGGACGTGTTTGGGGTAAATGATTGTGCCACCACTATCGTCCCGTTCTAACGTTCTAGGATTAATGTTGAACGCGTTTTGACCTTCGTCTGTTTGCCCTACCACTCGATTGGTCCATGAAACATTCTTTTCCATGACGATAAAAGAGCCTATAGGCCAGTGGTCCTTGCCGTTTGTGCCATTGTAGTGCGGTGTTCTGCTAAAGTCTGAGCCGATCACCATCGTTACTCTGTCGGCAACGCCTCGTTCTTCAGCCTGTTGCCAAAAAAGCTCGATCGCATTAGTCGTGAAGGAGAGTAAAGGATCGTGTAATGAGTCATGGGTTGTATGTGTATCGTAACCGCCGATGAAGAGGTCAGCGGCCGACGTTAAGCCAGACTCGAAGGCAGCAGCCACTAACTTTACCTGATCCCGTAAGTCGCTATCAGTGTCGCCATTGGCGGCGATCCGACCTTCAAGTTCGGTTGATGCGGGAAGATAGTTTTGAAACTCTTTAAGGTTCTCTTTGCTGGAGAGGGCGTCGTTATAGGCTTGTAAGTTAATGCGTTCGCGATTAACCAGGGAGGTACTAGACAACATCGCCTCGGCTTTCCTGCGCCGAAATTCTCGTACCAGGGTCATCTCGCTTGGTCTTTTAAGAGGAGGTCTTTGCTCACCGTTGTCATCTGTCCCATTAGATTCTGGTTCCAGTAATTTCCTTAAATTGTCTACATTCTGGAACCGACTGAACCTGATCAGGTTAGCCGTGGCGGAAAATCCACCGAAGTTTAAATACGACAGCGGCTGCTCAGGCGCGTTCTTCGCCGCGAACATGGCCGTAATGGTCGGATACCCTTGAGCGTTTCGACCGCTCCAACTGTGCAGCACGCCGGTGCTGTGGGAGTTTGTTTGCATGTCGACGCCGTTGATCACCAGCATGTCCTGAAAATGCTTTTCGAAGAATGACTGATTATTGCCATAGGGTGCGTAGTTAATATTGCCAGCCGTCTGCACTTCATTGGAGTTCGACCAGGACGTGATTTCTTTTTCGCCCGGCTGGTTGGTTTTTGGGTCGCAGAAGCTGGACACGTCCCACCCACCGTCACATTGCAAGGTAACAAGTAGTTTGCCGGTGTAGGCTTCGTAAGGCGCAGCGTAAAGTCTTGGCACAGGCAGACTTAAGCCAGCAGCGCCCAGCAGCATTGTTCGTTTCAGGAGATCTCTTCTTTTCATCCGTTGTATCTCACTGGTTATTCATGCAAATAATTGAAGTCAGACATCATCATAAGAAGCACCGTATTCCAAGCATACTTCATGCCAGTCAAGTCTGGTCCATTGCGCCAATTATCAGCAATTCGCCAGTTATCCCATCGACAGTCTTCGATAGGCCATATATTTGCACTTCGCCTATCTATTGCCTTTCGGCCTTCCCAGGAAGCAACAATTAATTCATAGGTATCGATGACGTCGGGGTGGTTAATATCTAACTCTACCCCATGAAAACGATCGTAGAGTTCGACAATCTGGGACTTAATTTGACGAGCGCCGTTACTTTGGCCTGACGCGGCGTCGGACTTAACTGATAACGCGAGCTTTGTAAGTTCGTCTCCTCCCTGTCTGCCGAAGGATGAAACGTTAACCTCGTAGGTTCCCGTTGTTGTTACTAGCAAGGGAAGGTCCAGGCTGCACTCAGAGTTCCAAAATCTGAAGGAAGCGTTGTCAAAATTTCCGCAACGCAGCCCGTCTTGAAGGTTAAAGCGATCACGTAAGTCTGCGTGATTTTCATTTTTGAAATCCACGTTTAGGATTGTTTCTCCGGAAGTGCTGACTACCTGAACTGATTTTATATAAAGATCGTTCCGTTCTTCTTCTCCGTTATCCAGGCGGTTGTAGTAATGATTAAGGAAACTGATTGCTAGAGTTTTTTCGCCAGCCGAAAGATTAAACTGGTCGCTTGTCGTATCTGGTTCTTCCCGCGAATCGGCGGCAATAGTGTGCTGTGAGGCCGCGTCTGTATCCGGTTCCATATCCGCTTCAATTTCAGTAAAGATCAGCCGCTCAGACTTGGGCTTCGCAAAGTCCATGATGGTATTCGAGCAAGCCATGTCGAGGGCTTGACGCTCAGCCACGTTGACCATCAGCGCCGAGAGGGCTCGAGTCCTATCCTTGACGCCGTTCGAGTCGATGCCGCCATAGAAGCTGTTGTAACTATCATCAAGGTTTGTCCACAGATTATCGTATGTCCAAGGGTCTGGTTGCCCATCGTCGCCCCACTTCGCGCCCAGCAATGAGAACGTTTTTGCCTCGAGTTCCTCAGGGGTTAAGAGGCGTCGGGTTCCGATGTTGCCGATGACAGCGGGCGTCGAGGTCACGCCGTCCTCAATGCCGGCGGCAGTGAACCAGGGGCTGAGGATCATCTCGGTGAGCAGGTCCTTGCCATTAAACGGCTTGCCGCCGTTGATGCCCTGACTGAACTGCTGACCCAG
>MDSZ01196100.1_pt1 | contig 22502 bp, 36 predicted proteins | sample 811201 | NCBI WGS metagenome assembly MDSZ01 (sample SAMN05326647, study PRJNA326480) | marine metagenome | isolation source: seawater | place: Indian Ocean: North | collected 2010 | reverse complement strand
GTTGAGATTTGCAATTCGTGAGGGTGGCCATACTGTTGGTGCGGGTGTTGTAACTGAAATAGTTGAGTAAGGTTTAATATGGCTAAGCAGTCAATAAGAATAAGTTTAAGAGCATATGATCATATTCTGCTTGATAAATCTACCGGTAAGATTGTCAAAACAGCAAAGTCAACCGGTGCTATTATTTCTGGTCCAATACCATTGCCAACAAAACGTTCAATTTATACTGTATTAAGGTCTCCTCATGTGGATAAAAAATCAAGAGAGCAATTTCAGACAAAAATACATAAAAGGATGATTGATATAATTAACTCTACACCAAAAACCGTAGAATCCTTAATGAAGCTAGATCTTCCTGCTGGTGTTGATATTGAAATAAAAGTGTAATTTTACGATGCGTGGTTTAATAGGTAAAAAAATAGGTATGACAAGAATTTTTAATTCTGATGGTCATATGGTTCCTGTTACTATTTTAGAGGTTGGTCCTTGTCATGTTACTCAGGTTAAAACTATTGAGAATGATGGCTATGATGCAGTTCAGATTGGTTTTCTTGATTGCAAAGAAAAACATGCTAATAGACCTTTATTAGGTCATTTTAAAAAAAATTCTGTTAAACCTGCGAGGATATTAGCAGAATTTCAGTGTGTTCCAAGCTTTGACTACAAGGCGGGGCAAGTGTTTAACGCTTCTTTATTTAGCGAAGGTGATTTTGTAAGTGTATCTGGTAAATCGAAAGGCAGAGGTTTCTCAGGTACTATCAAGAAATACTCGTTTAGTACTCAAAGAAAAACCCATGGTCAGGGTGATACTCATAGACATGTAGGTTCTATAGGTGCTGCTTCAGACCCTTCAAGAGTCTTCCCTGGGAAAAAGATGCCTGGCAGGTATGGTAATAAAAATATTAGTATTAAAAACCTAGAGGTTGTAAAAGTTGATGAATTAAAGAATCAATTATTAGTTAAAGGCAGTGTCCCTGGTTCAGTAAATGGTATCGTATACATTGTAAAGTAATTATGAAAATTGATATATATAATATTTCTGGTAAAGTTGTTGATAAAATGACGACTGATGTTAAGGTTTTCAATGTTGAATTAAATCCTTCTTTAATTCGTCAGGCAGTGTTATCTGAGTTAACTAATTTGCGGCAAGGTACTCATAGCTCTAAGAATAGATCTGCTGTAAGAGGGGGTGGTAAAAAGCCATGGAAGCAAAAAGGTCGTGGTGTAGCGAGGGCTGGAACAATTAGATCTCCTCTATGGAAAGGCGGTGGTGTAGTTTTTGGTCCTGAGCCGCATTCTTATAGCCAAAAATTACCTAAAAAAATGAGCAAGCACGCTAGGAGATCTGTTCTGTCAAGAAAATTACATGACAAAGAGCTAATAGTTTTAGAGCAAATTAGTTTTGATACTAAAAAGACTTCTGATTTTATATTATTTATGAAGAACTTTAATATTTTAGGTAAAAAAACTTTAATACTTGTTGATTCTTTTCAGGAGAATTTGATTTTATCTTCAAGAAATATTAGAAATGTTTTTATCGAAAATGTTAAAAGTGTTAGTGTTTATGATTTGTTAGATTCTGAGATCATTCTAACTGATAAAAATGGTATAAATTTATTTTCTAAGGTTCTAGCATAATTATATGTATCAAAAAATCATCATAAAACCTATTTTAACAGAGAAAATGGCGATATTGCAAGAGCGGCAAAACAAATATGCTTTTATTGTTTCTTCAAAAGCAAATAAAATTCAAATTAAATCTGCTATTGAAAATAAATTTAATGTCTCGGTATCTAAGGTAGCCACTATGAATTTTGATGGTAAGCTTAAGCAGATGACTACTAGAAGTAATGGAAAAACAATTAGAACTCAGGGCAGAAGGTCAGGTTTTAAAAAAGCTCTAGTTACTCTTGCTGTTGGCGATAATATAGATTACTTAAATAGTGGGGCTGAGGTTTAATATGGGTGTTAGAGTTTTAAAGCCAGTTACTCCTGGAAGTAGATTTGCTTCTAGATCTGATTTTTCCGATATCACAGAAAAAAAGCCTGAAAAATCGCTCACTTTAGCATTAAGAAAAAAGGGCGGTAGAAACAATACTGGTAGAATTACAGTTCGGAGAAGGGGTGGTGGTCACAAAAGGAGATATCGAATCATTGATTACAAAAGAAATAAATTTGGTATTAATGGTAAGGTTGCCACTATCGAATATGATCCAAATAGATCTGCTTACATTTCCTTAATTCACTACAGCGATGGAGAAAAAAGATATATTTTATCTCCATTGGAGCTTCAGGTTGGCTCTGTAATCATTTCTGGTGACAATGTACCTTTGAAGGTTGGGAATGCTTTAAAATTAATTAACATACCTACTGGTTTACTTGTTCATAATGTTGAGTTGGTTCCCGGTAAAGGTGGGCAAATGGTTCGTGCTGCTGGTGGCTATGCTCAAGTAATGGCTCATGATAATGGATATACTACACTCAAGCTCCCATCAGGTGAGGTAAGGATGGTTAGAGATGAGTGTATGGCTACTATTGGTCAAATTGGTAATAGATCTTTTGAACAAATCGTTTCAGGCAAGGCGGGGCGTTCTAGATGGCTTGGTAAGAGGCCTAAGGTCAGAGGGGTAGTAATGAATCCTGTTGATCATCCTCACGGCGGAGGTGAAGGAAAAACTTCTGGCGGTCGTCATCCTGTTTCTCCGTGGGGAAAACCTACGAAAGGTTACAAAACTAGAAAAAAGAATAAAAAATCAAATAGTATGATAGTTAAGAGGCGTAAGTAAGTATGGCTAGATCTTTAAAAAAAGGTCCATTTGTTGATCAAAAATTATTATTAAAGGTTGAAAAAAATAATGATAGCGGTAAAAAAGCTGTTATTAAAACATGGTCAAGAAGATCGGTAATTGTTCCTGATTTTGTTGGGCATACATTTGCTGTACATAATGGCAATAAATTTATACCAGTATTTATTTCTGAAAATATGGTTGGCCATAAATTAGGAGAGTTCTCACCTACGAGGACTTTTAGAATGCACTCTGGTGATAGAAAGTAAGTTATGGAATCCAAAGCAACATTAAGATATAACCGCCAGTCGCCATACAAAGTAAGAAAAGTTTTAAATGAAGTTCGCGGTTGGAATGTTGGTAATGCTATTAGCTATCTTCAATTTTCGCCTGAAAAAGCATCTGTTGCAATTGAAAAAACCATTAGATCAGCAGTTGCTAATCTTATGCAAAACGATAGCACTAGTGATATTGATCCAGATCTTTTAAAAATTAAAGAAGCTTATGTTGATCAAGGTCCAGTAATGAAACGCTTTAGAGCTGCTTCTATGGGGCGTGCGTCTAGGTTACGAAGGCCTTCAAGTCATTTAACAATAATATTAACTACAAAATAGTTTGGAAGGAATAAATTGGGACAAAAAACACATCCTATAGGTTTTAGGCTAAATGTGAAAAAGTCATGGGGGTCTACTTGGTTTGCTGATAAGAATAATTTCGCAGATTCCCTTGAAGAGGACGTGAAAATTAGAAAGTATATTGCTTTTAGGCTTCCGAATGCTGGTATTTCAAATGTGGAAATTAATAGGACTTCAAAAAAAGTTTCAGTAACTATACATACGGCTAGACCTGGGATAGTTATTGGTAGGGGTGGTGAAGAAGTTAATAAATTAAAAAAGGAATTAAGGCAGCTGACAAATAAGAATGATGCTCAGATAAATATTTCAGAGGTAAAAAGACCTGAGTTGAATGCCGCATTGGTTGGTATAAATATTTGCCAGCAATTAAAAAAGAAAATTTCTTATCGTAGGGTTATAAATAAGGCTATGCAGGCAACAATGCGTATGGGTGCTAATGGTATAAGAATAAACGTGGCTGGTAGACTTGGTGGAGTGGAAATTGCAAGGAGTGAAAAGTATTCACAAGGTAGCGTGCCTTTGCATACTCTTAGAGCCGATATAGATTATGCACTTAGTGAGGCTCACACTGCTTATGGTATCATTGGTGTCAAAGTCTGGATCTGTAAATAATAAAGATATAATATGCTTGAACCAAAAAAAATAAAATTTAGAAGACATCATAGGGGTAATAGACGTGGTATGGCTAGCCGTGGTAGCCATGTAGCTTTTGGTACTTATGGTTTAAAAGCGATGGAGGCCGGTTGGATAACCGCTAGGCAAATTGAAGCTTCTCGTATTGTTATATCTAGAGTAGTACGGAAAATAGGAAAAATGTGGATTAGAATTTTTCCTGATAAACCTATTACTGCAAAACCAGCTGAAACTAGAATGGGAAAAGGGAAAGGTTCCTTGGATCATTGGGTTGCAGTTGTTAAGCCAGGTAGGATTTTGTTTGAAATAGAGGGTGTAGATAGAGAGATGGCCGAGGAGGCGTTCAGAAATGCCGGTCATAAACTTCCTTTAAAAACTAAATTGGTTGAAAGGAGGCCTATGTAAAAATGTCTAAAACTAAAAATGACATTGAACAAATTAAGGATCTTAAAGCACAGCTTTTAGATAGTCAAGAAGCCTTTCAAAATTTAGTCTTTCAAAAAACAATGCAACAGTTAGAAGATTTATCTCAAATAAAAAAGACTAGAAAGAAAATTGCTAGGATTAAAACATTGATTCATAAAATTGAAATTTCGGAAAATAGTTAGGAAATTATTTTAATGTCTTACAATAAAAATAAACAAAAGTTAATTGGTAAAGTTGTATCTGCAAAAATGGATAGCACAGTTAGTGTAGAGGTTACAAGACTTGTACCGCATCATACATACAAAAAAAGAATTAAGAAGCACAAAAAGTTTTTATCTCATGTTTCTAATTTATCTCCAAAAGAAGGCGATGTTGTTAGAATAATCTCTACAAAACCAATAAGTAAAAACAAGAGATGGCGTGTTAGTGAAATTTTACAAAAATCCAAGAGTTTAGGTTAAAAATTGATACAACAAGAAACTAGATTAAGAGTCGCTGATAACACCGGAGCTAAAGAAATCTTATGTTTTAAAGTACTTGGTGGCTCGGGTCGTAAGTATGCTAGTGTTGGTGACCAAATAGTCATCACGGTAAAGAAGGCTATTCCTGGTGGCATGGTTAATAAAGGTGAAGTTCATAGAGCTGTAGTCGTTCGAACAAAAAAAGAATATAGTAGAAAAGATGGTAGTGCAATCAGGTTCGACGAAAATGCTGCTGTGCTCTTAAATAGTCAAGGTGAACCGAGAGGAACAAGAATATTTGGTCCGGTTGGTAGGGAACTTAGAGAGTCTGGTTTTATGAGAATTGTTTCATTAGCGCCGGAGGTTCTTTAAATGTTAATTAAAAAAGGAATGCAGGTACGTGTAATTAGTGGTGCACATAAAGGTGAAGAAGGTAAAGTCTTATTTTCATCTCCTAAAAAGCAAAGAGTAGTCGTTGAGGGTGTTAATTTTATAAAAAAATCTACAAGGCCATCTCAAGATAATCCAAATGGTGGAATTGTTGAAAAAGAAGCATCAATACATGTATCGAACGTTATGGTGCTTCAAAATGGTAATATTTCAAGGTTGGGATACAAGTTTATGGATGATGGTTCAAAAGTTCGTGTGCTAAAAAAAACAAATGAAGAATCTGTAGTGCAATGAGTAAGAAAAAAAATATCACCAATAAAAATAAAAAGAAAAATCTAACTTATTCTCCAAGTATGCTGAAAACCTATCGTGATAAAGTTGTTCCAAGTATGGTTTCGAGATTTAATTATGATAATTCTATGCAAGTTCCTAAGCTACTATCAATATCACTTAATATGGGTTTAGGTGATGCAAAAGCGAATAGCAAGAAACTTGAAAGTGCTATTAAAGAGCTTGAATTAATTACTGGTCAGAAACCCGTTACAACAAAGTCTAAATCGGATATATCAAATTTTAAGATAAGAAAAGGCTTCCCGGTTGGCTGTAAAGTTACTTTGCGCTCTTCTAGAATGTATGAATTTTTTGAAAGATTGACTTGCATAGCGCTTCCAAGAAGCAGAGATTTTAGAGGTCTATCTTTTAAATCCTTTGATGGCAGGGGTAATTACAATTTTGGTATCAAAGAACAAATCATCTTTGCTGAGATAAACTATGATGATATTGATTCTGTCAGAGGATTGAATGTTACTATTAGTACTTCAGCCAATACTGATGATGAAGCATACTGGCTTCTTAAAGAATTTGGTTTCCCCTTGAGAGAGAAACCTGTCAAAAATAAAATTGATGAGGTTGCATAATGGCAAAAAAGTCTAAAATAGTTCGTGAACAAAAATTGATTAGAAGCGTCCATAAATATGCTTCACTTCGGGCTGAATTAAAAGATATAATTAAGAGCTCAAAATCATCTCCTGAAGAGAAGGAAGTTGCCGTGGCAAAGTTGGATAAGTTACCTAAATCCTCTAGTCGAATTAGGTTAAGGAATAGGTGCTTTAAAACCGGTAGGCCAAGAGGGGTCATAAGAAGATTTAAATTATCAAGATTATCATTCAGAGAGATGGCTTTAAAGGGTGAAATTCCTGGTGTAACAAAAGCAAGTTGGTGAGGAAAAATATATGTCTATGACAGATCCAATAGCAGATTTTTTAACAAGAATTAGAAATGCTTTCCGTTCGGATAAAAGATGGGTAGATATACCCTCTTCAAATATGAAGAAGAGAATTGCTTATGTATTAAAAGAAGAAAAATATATTAAAGATTTTTTCTTTATCAATGATGGAGATTTTCAAACAATTAGAATTTTTCTTAAATATGATTTTAATGGTCTTTCCGTAATTGAAGACATTAGAAGGTGTAGTAGACCAGGTCAACGGATTTACGTTGGTAGTCAGAATATTCCTAGAGTGCTCGATGGTTTGGGTATTTCAATATTGTCTACTTCTAAAGGAGTTATTAGTAATAAAACTGCCTCTAAATTGGGAGTTGGTGGCGAATTACTATGTGAGGTATATTAAAAATGTCTAGAGTAGGAAATAACCCAGTAATTGTCCCAGATAATGTTTCAGTTAAAATTAATGATAATGTAATTGAGATTTCTGGTAAAAATGGAGCTCTATCTCATAGTTTACATAGAAATATCAAAGTAAATTTCGATAATAATGTTCTTTCACTTATGAGAGTTGATGATAGTTCTGTTAGCCGTTCAATGCATGGGACATCTAGGCAAATTATTAATAATATGATAGTTGGAGTTTCTGATGGGTTTAAAAAAGAACTTGAAATAGTTGGTGTTGGTTATCAGGCTAGTTCTCAAGGCAATCGATTAAAACTTCAATTGGGCTTCTCACACGATATAATTTTTGATATTCCTGAAGGTGTCTCAGTCCAGGCTAATCGCACTAGTATTGTGGTTCAAAGTTATGATAAGCAGCTATTAGGCTCTGTTGCATCAAAGATAAGGTCTTTCAGAAAACCTGAGCCTTACAAAGGTAAAGGTGTAAGATATAAAGATGAGCATATTAGAATTAAGCAAGGTAAAACGGTTGGTGAGTGATGGGTATTGAAAATAATAATCTAAAAAGAAAAAATCGTAGAAGAAATAGAAGCAAGTCCGCTATGTTTCATCTGAAATATCCTAGACTTGTTGTATACAGAAGTAATAAACACTTTGAAGGTCAAATTATCAATGATTTTGATTCTAGTACGCTTACTTCTGCTTCTTCAAAAGATTCTAGTATCAAAAAAGAAATTTCTCAATCAAATAGTAAAATAGATATTTCAATTATTGTTGGTAAGATAATTGCAGAGAGAGCTATTGAAAAAAAAATTAAAAAGGTAGTTTTTGATAGAAATGGTTATCCTTTTCATGGACGTGTTAAAGCTTTTGCTGAAGCCGCACGTGAAGCAGGTTTAGAGTTTTAAAGGAGTAGAAATTGGCAACTATAAATCCATCTGAATTAGATTTACTTGAAGAATCAGTTATTAAGATAAACAGAACAGCTAAAGTTACATCTAGGGGAAAAAGATTTAGATTCTCCGGTCTTGTAGCAATAGGTGATGGTAAAGGTCATATAGGAATAGGGCTTGGAAAAGCAAATGAGGTGATTGTTTGTATCCAAAAAGGAAAAGAAATTGCCAAAAGGAATATGTTTAAAATCCCATTGGTGAATGGAACTATTCCTCATAGAGTTGTTGGAAAACATGGCGCAAGTAGAGTAATGTTAAAACCAGCTTCTCCTGGAACTGGAATCATTGCTGGTGGACCAGTTAGAGCAGTTATGGAGCAAGTTGGCATTCACAATATTTTAACAAAACGATATGGATCTAAAAATGCTATGAATCTTGTTTATGCAACATTAAATGGGTTATTAAATTTAAAAGATGCTGTATCTATTGCTAACAAAAGACAGATAACTTTAAAAGAGGTTTTTAACTAAAGATATGTTGAAAATAAAGTTAACAAAAAGTCCTATAGGTTACAAACCAAAGGCAAAAGCGACTATTGCGGCTCTTGGTTTAAAGAGGCTAAATCAATCTGTTTTAAAAAAAGATACCCCGCAAATAAGGGGGATGTTAAAAAAAGTGAATTATCTTTTAATGGTTACTGAGGTAAAGAAATGAAATTAGATTCTCTATCGCCTGTAAAAGGCTCAGTTTCTAAAAGAAAAAGAGTAGGCAGAGGGCATGGCTCCGGATTAGGTAAAACGGCTGGAAGAGGTCACAAAGGAGCTGGTCAGCGTTCAGGTAATAAAAAAAGGGCATGGTTTGAGGGTGGTCAAATGCCTCTTGCTCGTAGATTGCCTAGAAGAGGATTTACTAATGTGTTTAGAGAAAAAATGCAAATAGTCAATGTTGGAGATTTGGAGAGCATAAAAGATAATACAAACATAGATCCAGTTTTGCTTGAAAATTCTGGTTTAATACGCTCATCGTTAAAACCAGTTAAAATTTTGGGTAATGGTGATATAAATAAAAAAATTATTGTCTCAGCTTCTGCTTTTAGTAAGGCAGCAAAAATTAAAATTGAAAAAGCAGGTGGAGAAATCACTATCTTATGATTGAAAAAATTAGAACGATTTTTAGTATACCTGAGTTGCGAGATAAAATTTTTTACACCTTAGCTATTTTGGTGGTTGTGCGAATTGGTGCTCATATTCCAATCCCAGGTGTTGACGCCGATGCGTTGTCTGGTGCTTTTGATAGGTTGCAAGATACTTTATTTGGTTTATTTAATATGTTTGTAGGGGGAGCTTTTGAAAAAGCATCTTTATTTTCGCTTGGTATAATGCCATACATTTCTTCCTCAATTATAATACAGTTAATGGGTTCTGTTTTACCTTATTTCCAGAGATTACAAAAAGAGGGTGAAGCTGGTCGTAAAAAAATTACACAGATAACTAGGTATGGTACAGTTCTAATTGCTGCGATGCAATCTTATGGTGTTACAGTTTTCTTAGAAAAAGAACTTCAGGTAGTTATTAATCCAGGGTTTTTATTCGTGTTTACAGCTATAGTTAGTATGGTTACTGGTACAATTCTATTAATGTGGATGGGTGAAAAAGTTACTGAAAGAGGAATTGGCAACGGTATTTCTCTTATAATTATGGTAGGTATAATCTCTCGACTACCGTTTGTGATTGGGAATGAGGTTAGAGCAGTAATGGCTGGAGAAAAACTGTTTATATCTGAGGTTGTTCTTATGGGTATTATGTTTCTAGTAATATGTTTTGTGGTTTTATTAACTCAAGGTACCAGAAAAATTCCTGTTCAATATGCCAAAAGAGTAGTGGGTCGAAAAGTTTATGGTGGGCAAAATACCCACATTCCATTACGAGTTAATACGGCTGGTGTTATGCCAATCATTTTTGCTCAATCAATTATGTTTATTCCTAGCACCATATCTACTTTTTTCTCTGATAGCGATTTTTCTGCGAGTATTATGAGGTGGTTTTCATTTGAACATCCTATTTATTGGCTTTTTTTTGGTTTAATGATTGTTTTTTTCACATATTTTTACACTGCAATAGCTTTTGATCCTATTCAGGTTAGTTCGCAGATGAAACAGCAAGGTGGATTCATTCCTGGAGTTAGGCCTGGTAAAAAGACATCAGAATACATTGATAATATTTTATCAAAGGTAACCTTGCCAGGATCTATAGCTCTTGCTTTAGTAGCTATTTTCCCCTACGTGCTAATGCAAACTATGGATATTGATTATGATTTAGCATCATTTTTTGGAGGAACTAGTCTACTTATTATCGTTGGTGTTGCTTTAGATACCTTGCAACAACTTGAATCACATCTTATGATGCGGCATTATGATGGTTTCCTTTCAAAAGGTAAAATACGCGGTAGGAAGAGGATGTAATGGTCTTTAAACGCACTGAAAAAGAAATAGAAATGATTTCAAAAAGTTGTCAGATTGTAGCAGATACTATAGATATGCTTACTGAGTTTGTTGTTCCAGGTTGTCTAATATCTGAACTAGATAAAAAAGCAGAAGAATTCATAATCTCTAAAGGTGCTCGTCCAGCCTTTAAAGGTTATATGGGATTTCCATCCACTTTATGTATTTCGATTGAAGATGCAGTTGTACATGGTATTCCCAGTAATATTAAGCTTGAAGAAGGGCAAATAGTTGGTATTGACTGTGGAGCAGAGCTAAATGGATATTATGGTGATCATGCTAAGACTTTTTCGGTCGGTGAAATTAGTGATGAAAAGAGAGAATTAATGACGATAACCGAAGAGTCTTTGTTTAAAGGAATTGAGAAAGCTGTTCCAGGTAATTACACAGGTGATATTGGTCATGCTGTCCAAACTCATGCGGAATCTAACGGATTTTCCGTCGTTAGAGAATTAGTTGGTCACGGGATTGGTAAGAATCTTCATGAAGAACCTCAAGTTCCAAATTATGGCAATCCAAAGCAAGGTTACAAACTTCACTCAGGTATGTGTATTGCTATAGAACCGATGATAAATCTTGGTGGGAAAGAGATTTATACAGCTAAAGATGGGTGGACAATATTGACTGCAGATGGTAAAGTATCTGCTCATTTTGAACATACTATTGCGATTACTGAAGATGGTCCAGAGATTTTAAGTATGGTTAGAAATAATGGCTAAAGAAAAAGCAATAACAATAGATGGTACTATCAAAGAAACTCTACCTAATGCAATGTTTCGAGTTGATGTTGAAATTGGTGGTGATGCCCACACTGTTTTAGCTCACGTGAGTGGAAAAATGAGAATGCATTTTATTAAAATATTGCCTGGTGATGTTGTAACTCTTGAGATGAGTCCATATGATTTATCAAGAGCTAGAATTGTATATAGAAAGAAATAATTTATGAAAGTTCGAGCATCAGTTAAAAAATTTTGTGCTAAGTGTAAGATAATAAATAGAAAAGGTATCGTGTTCGTCATATGCGAAAACCCAAAGCATAAACAAAGGCAAGGATAATTAAATGGCTAGAATAGTTGGTGTAGATATTCCAAGAAATAAAAAAATTGCTTTTTCTCTATGTTACATTCATGGTATAGGAATGTCAACGGCATTGGATATATGTAAAAAAGCTAAAATTGACATCGATAAAAGAGTTCAAGATTTAAGTGAAAAACAGATTAGTTCCATAAGAGAAATTATTAGTTCTTCAGCAATAAATGTAGAAGGTGAGCTGCGTTCATTTAATGCAATGAACATCAAAAGACTTAAAGATGTAGGGGCCTACAAAGGTTTAAGACATAGACGAGGTTTACCTGCAAATGGTCAAAGAACAAAAACTAATGCAAGAACTCGTAAAGGTAAAAAGAGAACTATAGGTTTAGGAAAAAAAGCGATTTAAATAATATTTGAGGTAAGATTTTGGCTGATGTTAAGAAAAATAAGAAAAATAAAAAATTAGTTGATCCAAATGCGATCGCGCATATTAAATCAACATTTAATAATACTCATGTTACAATTTCTGATAAAAAAGGAAATGTATTAGTTTGGGAAAAAGCTGGATCATCTGGTTTCAAAGGTTCAAGAAAAAGCACAGCATATGCAGCTACTTTAACAGCGCAGAAAGTTGCTGAAACTGCTTTATCTCTTGGTGTATCTAGTATTTCTGTGGAAGTTAAAGGACCTGGCGCTGGAAGAGAATCTGCAATTAGAGCGCTGGCTGTTTCAGGCTTGCAAATAACATCCATAAAAGATGTTACTCCTCTTCCGCATAATGGATGTCGTCCCCCTAAAAGAAGACGTGTTTAATTTAAACTAAAAGAGAAATATTAATATGGCAAAAACAAATCAACCTAGAGGAAAGTTAGTAAGAAAATTTGGTGAAAATATTTTTGGCAACCCCAAATATGATAGGCTGCTTAATCGTAAACCCTATGGTCCTGGACAGCATGCTCAAACTAGAAGAGGAAAAGTATCTAACTATGGTACTCAGCTTCAAGAAAAACAAAAAATTAAGTTTATGTATGGGTTACTAGAGAAACAATTTAGAATAACATTTAAAAAAGCTGAAAAGCTTAAGGGCGAAACTGGAACAAATATGCTTCAGCTTCTTGAAAGTAGATTAGATAATGTGGTATATCGATTAGGTTTTGCGCCAACTAGACCTGCTGCTCGACAATTAGTAAGTCATAAACATTTTTTAGTTAACGGGACTATTGTCAATATACCATCATTCCAATTAAAAGTTGGTGATTCTATAGAGGTGAGAAATAAAAGTAAAAAAATGGATATTATTTTAGATACTATCAGATTAATTAAAGGAGATATTGATCTTCCCTGGCTTGATCTAGATAAAGCGAAAATGACTGGCACATTTTTGAGTATTCCTGAAAGGGACCAAATGAATCTAAAAGTAAATGAGCAGTTAGTTGTAGAACTGTACTCTAAATAAATAAAGATAAGAAAAAGGAAAAATTATCTATGGATAAATCATTTAATTTAAAAGTTCAAACTGATGAAACATCATTATCACAAACCGATGGGAGATTTACTATCGAACCATTAAGTAGAGGATATGGTATTACCTTAGGCAATGCTATGCGGAGAGTATTGCTTACAAGTATCCCTGGTGCTGCAATTACTCATGTAAAGATTGAAGGTGTAGATCATGAATTTTCTTCAATTAAAGGCGTAAAAGATGATGTAGCAGACATTATAATGAATTTAAAATTAATAAGGTTTAAATTGATGGATAATAATCCTGATAAAGTAAATTTGTCATTTAAAGGTAAATCTATTGTAACTGCAAAAGATTTACAAGTTGCTAGCGATCAATTTGAAATTCTTAATCCTGATCAGTATATAACTGAAGTAAATTCAAGTGGTAGCTTAGATATGGAAATAAGAATTGGTATTGGCATGGGATATGTTCCATCCGAGGAAAACGATATGCCTAACCTTCCATTAGGAACGTTATCTATTGATAGTATTTTTAATCCAGTCACTAAAGTAAGTTATGATGTCAAACCTGTACCTGGTGCTAAAGATCCAATTGAGATCCTTACTATGAATGTTCAAACTGATGGTTCTATAAATCCCAAAGATGCAATCAGTTATTCAGCAACCTATATTAGAGACCATTTAAAGTTTGTTGAAGCTATAGCAAACCCTGAAATTTTAGAAATTTCAAAAGGTGTTTCCGATGAGACTCTAGCGCTAAGAGGATTGTTGAATCAAGCTATTGATGAAATGGAATTATCTGTCAGAAGTTTTAATTGTCTACAGGCAGCTGGTATCAAATACATTCATGAATTGGTGAGTAAAGAGGAAAACCAAATGCTAAAATACAAGAACTTTGGTAGAAAATCATTGACTGAACTAGTAGAAAAGTTGAATTCAATGGGTCTTCATTTTGGTATGGATACTAGTAAAATTATGGCGGAGGAAGGATAATATAATGCGCCATAAGAAAAAAGGTCGCAAATTAGGAAGAAAAGTTGGTAACCGAAAAGCTCTATTGATGAATTTAGCTTGTCAGTTAATTAAATATAAAAAGATTAAGACTACAGATCCTAAGGCAAAAGAATTGAGGTCATTTATTGAACCATTGATTACGCTAGCAAAGAAAAATAGTTTACATTCTAGGAGAATAATTATTAAAAAAATCCCTAAAAAGGATATTGTTAAAATCTTATTTGAAGAGATAGCACCAGCATTTTATGAAAGGCCAGGTGGATATACTAGAATTACTAAGCTTGGTTATAGAGATAATGATAGGGCACCAGTTTCAATTATAGAATTTGTAGAAGCAATAAATAGCCCATTATCAGATTCTCCAGAGACTATAAAAACTGAAAAGTAACAATTATATATTAGAATAATTTTTTCTGTTGCTTTTTAGATTTTTACTTTATTCATTACTCAATTTCTTAATCCTTTCTGCTCAAACTGATGAACCCATAAAAGCTCTTTGGGTAGTAAGAGATCATATGACTCAAAAAGCTTACATTGATGATGTTTTAGAATTTGCGGATAAAAACGGTTTTAACCATATATTTGCTCAAGTTAGAGGTAGAGGAGATGCCTACTATAATTCAGAAATAGTGCCTAAGTCACACCTTGTAAATTTTAATTTTGATCCCCTAGATTATTTAATTAAATCAAATACCAGTAAAAATATAAAAATTCATGCATGGATTAATATATATTACTTATGGTCATCTAAATTTGCTCCAAGTCAAAAAGATCATCTTATTTTCAGAAAGCCAGAATGGTTAGATCGAGAAGAGAATGAAATTTATATAAAAGAAAAAACATTTTTAGAAGATAAAAAGCATTTAAAAATTGATGGTGAGGGCTTTTACCTTGCGCCAACTAATCCTATGGTAAATCAATATTTAATTAGTGTCATAGATGAATTATCAAGAAAATATAGTTTAGATGGAATACATTACGATTATATTAGGTTTCATAACTCAAATTACGGATATAATGAGGTAGGTCTATTGCATTATAAAAAAAATAATATAAATAAATATTATAAAAATAATGAGGTGCTCTTCTCCGAATTTAAAAGAAACTCGATAACAGAATTTGTAAAGGAGGCCAGTGAAAAAATTAAATCAAACTCAAATAAAATAATTATTTCTGCTGCTGTAAAACCGAATATATATGATGCAAAATTATTATTTTCTCAAGAATGGGATTTGTGGTTATCAGCTGGATATTTAAATTGGGCAGTTCCAATGAATTATATGGTAAAAAATGATGATTTTGTTCAAAATATGTATATGATTAAAGATAATTTACCATCAAAATATCATAATAAAATAATTGTTGGAATTTCTACATATAATCAAAATCCTAGATTAGCGGGAAAAAAAATTAAACGGCTTAGAAGGATGAATTTTAATAATATTTCTATATTTTCGTATACTGAATTTGTTAAAAATCCATATTATTGGAAAAAGTTAAAGAAATATTTTTAAAATTTAATGAAAAGAGAAATATCACCTCCAATTGGCTCTGCTTTAAATTGTAAAAATTGGCACATAGAGGCAGCTTATAGGATGATTCAACATAATTTGGATCAAAGTGTTGCAGAAAACCCTGAGGAATTAATTGTTTATGGGGGAAAAGGTAAAGCAGCGAGAAATTGGGAGTCTTTTGATTTAATTTTAAAAACTTTATTGCGTTTGGAACCAGATGAAACCTTAATTGTTCAGTCTGGTAAGCCTGTTGCTGTTTTAAAGACACATACTTATTGCCCGCGCGTATTAATAGCAAATTCTAACTTAGTTCCAAATTGGGCTACTTGGGCTCATTTCGATGATCTAGAAGCTAAAGGATTAATGATGTATGGGCAAATGACAGCTGGTAGTTGGATATACATTGGAACACAGGGTATCTTACAAGGTACCTATGAAACTTTTATAGCAGCAGCTAGAAAACATTTCAATTCTGATAATTTATCTGGTAAAATAGTTTTAACCTCCGGTCTAGGAGGTATGGGAGGAGCTCAGCCGTTAGCGGTTACTATGGCAGGTGGAGTGGCTATATGCATAGAAATAGATAAAAGAAGAATAGATCGTAGGATAGAGACAAAATATCTAGATAGGGCAACAGAAGACATTGATGAGGCTATAAATTGGGCTTTAAAAGCAAAAAAGTATAAAGAACCTTTAAGTATTGGCCTAGAAGGTAACGCTGCTGAAATCATACCTGCTATTGTAAAAAAAAATATAATTCCAGATATTGTTACTGACCAAACATCTGCTCATGATGAGTTAGTTGGATATATACCTATCAATTATTCGCTTAGGGAAGCAGATGATTTAAGAATTAGTAATAAGGACTTTTATATTCAAGAATCAATTAAATCTATGGGTATTCATGTTAAAGGCCTTTTGGATTTGAAAAAATTAGGTTCAATAGTTTTTGATTACGGAAATAATATAAGGGCACAGGCAGAAAAAGCTGGCATTAAAAATGCTTTTGATATTCCTGGTTTCGTTCCTGAGTATATTAGGCCATTATTTTGTGAGGGTAAGGGCCCATTTAGATGGGTTGCTCTCTCTGGAGATAAAAATGACATATACAAAACCGATCAATTGGCTATGAAAATGTTTTCTGATGATAAAGCACTTTGCCATTGGATAAAAATGGCTAATGAAAAAGTTGAATTTCAAGGACTGCCCTCTAGGATTTGTTGGTTGGGTTATAAAGATAGAGTAAGATTTGGTTTAGCATTAAACGATATGGTTAAAAAGGAAGAATTAAAAGCTCCTATTGTCATCGGTAGAGATCATTTGGATTGTGGTTCAGTTGCATCACCTAACAGAGAGACTGAAGCTATGAAGGATGGGTCGGATGCTGTAGCTGATTGGCCATTGTTAAATGCGCTAGTTAATACAGCCAGTGGAGCTACATGGGTATCTATACATCATGGTGGAGGCGTTGGTATGGGGTATTCTATTCACTCCGGTCAGGTTATAGTAGCCGATGGTACTGGTCAAATGGCAGATAGAATTAAAAAGGTTCTTACAAATGATCCAGGTATGGGAGTTGTTCGTCATGCAGATGCAGGATATGATGATGCTATTCAAAATGCTAAATCTTGGTCAATTGATATTCCAAAATAATTGTAATGAGCTCTAAACTATTAAAGTTAATAAATGTAGGCAAATTAGTAACGTATGATTCTAAAAAAGAATCTATGTCGCAAAGCCAGAATGTAGAAATCATAATGATGAATGGGAAGATTTTAAAAATAGGGAGGGATCTTGATTATGTAGATGAAATTTATGATTGTAAAAATAAATTAGTTACACCAGGATTTGTTGACTGTCATACTCATCCAGTTTTTTTCAATGATCGATCGGATGAGTTTAAGATGAGAATTGAAGGTAGTACTTATGAAGAAATTGCGGCAAATGGCGGTGGCATAAATAATAGTGTGAAAAGTTTGAGAAAATCTGATTATGATGAATTAAAACAAAAAATTTTCAAAAGAATGGATACTTTTCTAAAGTTAGGCACTACTACAATTGAAGCAAAAAGTGGGTATGGTTTGAATCTAGACAGTGAATTAAAATCATTGAAAGTATTAGATGAGTTAAACTCAGAACATAAAATTGATATAATTCCTACATTTATGGGTGCCCATGCAGTTCCAAATGAATATAAGGCTAGGCCTGATGGTTATGTTGATTATCTATGCAATATAGTCATTCCAGCAGTAGCCAAACAGGAGGTTGCGAAATATAATGATGTCTTTTGCGAGGAAGGATACTTTAACATAAAACAATCAAAAAAGATTTTAAAAACCGGTCTAGATTATGGACTACTTCCAAGAATACACATTGATGAATTTGAAAATATTGGCGGTGCTATTTTGGCATCCTCAATAAAATGTGTATCTGCTGATCATTTGATGCAAGTTAACAATGAAGATATTATAAAAATGGTGGATGCTAATGTCAAAGCTGTATTGCTTCCTGGGACCACATTTTTTCTTGGAAAACATAAATATGCTCCATACAAAAAGTTACACGAGTCCGGGATTCAAATTGCAATTGCAACGGATTACAATCCGGGGAGTTGTAATATTCAATCAATGGTATTTATTATCACACTTTGCTCAATCTATATGGGTATGAACATAAATGACGCTATTTGTTCAAGTACTTACATACCATCAAAACTATTAAGTATTCATAATGAAACTGGATCCATTGAAGTGGGTAAAAATGCTGATATTATAGTTTGGAATGTTGAAAAACCGATCGATATTCCATATAATTTCTCAAATAATCCGATAATGACAGTAATCAAATCTGGAAAAATTTTATTTTAATATTTGTTGAATGGCTTGTAAAGATTAATTTTGAACAATGATATGAAGAAAAATTCTCTTAGTATAGTAAGACACATAGCTATTCTGGCCTGTTCATTCACACTTGCTTTGAACTTTGCATTTGCAAACTATGCATTTAAAAAGAAGATAAAGAGCGTATGTTCTTCCTATAGAGTATTAGTGGATGCTTCAGCTATGGATTTTGATAGTGAGTTGTTCTCATTAACGCTAGAGAGTAATAGAAATAATTTTGAAATGGTTATGCTTGTTGGATTTGCTTCAGCAGGACAAGCTGTGTCTCATCAAAATAGTCTTGGTCTTTCAAATGCGTATGTCCCCAAAGAAATTAGTATAAGAGTTAATGTGCCCGCATCAAAAGGAGAAACGATGGTATTTGAGGCAAAATGTTCATCCAATGATGCGATCCAGCTTGCTGCTGGGACATTAGACTCTTCTGAGTTTATGCAAAAAATTGATTTACAAACTTCATAAGGAGGAAATATGATTGGCCTAGGATTAGAAGAAACTTTATTACAATATCTACGTGCAGTAGGTTGGTCGGTAACTGCTGCAGTTGGTTTTGCTTTTGGTGTAGGAATTGCTCTCAAGGTTTTTGATTATTTGTCAACCGATATTGATGAGTGGGAAGAGATTAAAAAAGGAAATATTGGCGTATCATTAATTTTTATATCTTTAATTGTAATGGTCGGCTTACTAGTATATAAAGTTATATAATCAATTTTTAAATTGATTTAAAAAGAGGGTTCCTGGTTCCTAAGAGGAATTTTTATACAAATATAAGTATTAATGCAAAGATCATTGGTCCTGATATGGTACAAACTAAATTTACTGTGTCATTATTAATTACTCTCAACCCAGAATAAAGATGGCTATTTTCAACTCTCTTTTCTGTGATAGTTCTTCCATCCAACGAAATAAATCTACTTTGTATGGTACTTCCTAATATTGAGTCTAAAAGTGATCCAACAAATCCAGCAATGAATATCAAGATTAAGTATAAGTGATCTATACTAAGAAAAAAACCAATAATAGCTATTACAAATGAACCAACAATAGAACCTAATAATCCAATAAAAGTAATTCCTCCAGATTGTCCTTGTTTCAATCTCCTTCCTGATATTATATCTTTAGGTCTTGTTTTTGACAATTTGCCAATTTCAGTAGCCCATGTATCCGAGTTAGCTGCTGCTATAGATGAAAGGAACATATAAAATATGAGATCTGTCTGATGGAAATGATTGATAATACATAAAAGTAATCCTATTCCACCATTTGCTATTACTTGATATGTGGTTCTACCACTTTTTGACTTTTGTATGTGCTTAGATCCTATTTTTGATAAAAGAGTTGATAGTATAAAAAACGTCGCTATTGGTAATAAATAAACTAAACCGCCAAAACCTAAAATTAATACAGCCATTAAAGCAGAGCTCAATAATCCATTTAATGACAAATGCTTTTTTTTATAAAAATAAAAAAGCAAGACTATTATTGTTACAATCATAACTAAAAACTCAATTATGAATTTTTGCTCATTTACTTTATTAAACATCTCAATGATAAAGAAAGATGTTATTGGTATAGATAAATTATCAGATCCTTTTATGCTCACAGCCTCAGTAAAAGTAATGGTAATACTACATATTAGTATTGTAATTATGGAATGTAGAAGATTAAACTGATGAAAGATTAAGTTTGAAAAGAGACTCAAAATTATAAATGTGCTTATAAACATTGTTGCCGAACCTTCATAAGATTTAAAATCTTTATTGATTCTGTATTGATGTGGTTTTTTTAGATTTTCTCCAATTAATGATGATAAGGGATCAGAGACTGCTAATATCATAAAAGAACAAGATATAATATATTTGTATTGCCAAAATAAGGTGGCAATTAATATATATGCTAAAGGGAAAAATACAGTTCCATATGATTCCCTATTTATATTATGAAAACTTTTTAATCTATTCTTTTTATAGCTAATATGATTTATGATTAAAAATATAATAGCAAGAATTAAAGGCTGAATTTTAGATGTAAAAATGAAAGGGCTGAATGATATCGCAACCCCAACAGTTAAGTGTATTATCTTCCTATTTATATTTGGTTTAAGAATATTTTTTCGATAACTGTACTCACTTAGAAAAATTAAGATTAATATTAAAAGAAAAAATATGCTCACTAATACCCATGGGGAAGTCATTAAATTTTGAATTAAATGAATCATTAATAAACCAAATTATTTGTTTTTTTTGACATTCTGCAACAATATAACATTTTAAATTACATTATGATTGTAGCTGTAAATGAATTTGTTAGGAGACAAATTAAGTCTTCTGGCAAGACATATTCTGAAGAACTTTCCTTTGATTTTTTTGCAAAACATGCAGAGCAAAAAATTATTAATGAAGAATTCAAAGAAGGTTACAGACCTGAGGTAAGGATTGTAAAACTTGACAAAAAATATGTTAATAAGGTCATATGCCCATATGTGCAATTGACAAGTGATATAAAGCTTTCAGCAAAATTAGTAAAAAGACGAAATAATGAAGATCCATACATTCAAATTAGAGCTTTAAATGGTAAGTTGATTGAAGCTGGTTCCGTTGAACTCATTCTATATAATCACGATATTTTACTAGAAAATGATGAAAATACTACTAATGCAGATTGGGAGCTTATAAGCATAAATGCCATACCTAAGGGAGTTTGTTTTATGCCTATGGGGCCAATAACAATGATGAGAAATCAATTAGGGCTAATTGGTGGCACTAAAGCACTATATACTAGTGATGAATGGGCTAGATCCGTTCAGTTTTGGCAAAAATTTGTACCCATTGATCCTGAAAATTTTAACGATTAAATGTAAATATAAATATCTCTAAAACCTTGTAATTAATATTTTAGCTATTTAACTTGCCTAGCAACGTATTATTTGTTGTATTTAGTTAAATTAGCGGAGTCCAAATGCCGAGGTAAATTGTTCTGTTTGGAAAATAATTTTTAATTAAGTAAAAAAATATCAATTAGATATAATAGCTAGTAATGCATTTAAAAAGTCATTTATATAGATACTTTGTAATTTTTGGGGTAATAGGTTCTCTATCATTTGGTAAAACTTTAGAGATATCTGGTACGATAAAAGATGAGGGAGGGAATAAGGTCTCTAATGCAAGATTAACTCTCTACACATCAAAATACCAGCTCATCAAGACGGAGCGAACTAAAGGAAACGGTAAATTTAAATTTAAAAAAATCAAGCCAGGAAAGTATACTCTTAACATTTATGGTGCTGGTGGGAATTCTGCTACCAAAAAAATTGATCTCAGTTCTAAGTCTGTCACAAAGCTTGAAGTTCTTACTAGTCAAGATGATAAACAGCCACAGCTCACAGTAGAATCTGAAGTTGGAAATGTAGTATTAAAATGGGAACCAATTAATAATGCAAGTGAATACATTATCTTTAGGGATAATACTGAACTAGAGAAGATTACGAAACCTTCTTATAAAGATAAAGTTCAAGGTGGTAAATCCTATGCCTACAATATCACATCTGTTGATAATAATGGTGAGAAAGGCACTAGATCTTTAACTGAATATGGTAAGGCCTTATTACCATCTCCTGAAAATATAAAAGCAGTCGCAAGTAAAAATGCAATATCCCTGGAATGGAATACTGTAAAAAATGCATCTAGTTACAACATTTTTAGGGATGATGATTTAATTAATACAACAACTGAGCTTGAGTATTCTGATTATAAATTAAAATATGATGAGGAATATGCATATACAATTGTTTCAGTTGATCATCATCAAGAGGAGGGGCCAAAATCTAGTTCCAAATCGGTCTCCACACATAAGGAGGTTAAAAAAGTTAAAAAGATTAAAGCAGAAGCTGGAGAGAGCATAGTTGATCTTGAGTGGACTAAACATGATTTAGCTGTGCTTTATAGAATCTATCAAAATGGAATTTTAATTGATTCTGTTAAAACCATTAAATACACTGCAAAAACTGAACCTGGAACAGAGAATTGTTTCACTGTATCTGCAGTTGATAAATACGGGACTGAGGGCCCTCAATCTGTACCTGCCTGTGATAAAGCTCAGTTTCCACCGCCGGAGAAAATCTCTTTGACTCTAGGTGAAAAATATTCAGATGAAATGAATTCACTTTACATTGAATGGGAAGCAGTTGACGGTCCGGCGTCATATAACATATATCGAAATGGTAAATCC
>MDSZ01095866.1_pt1 | contig 22507 bp, 24 predicted proteins | sample 811201 | NCBI WGS metagenome assembly MDSZ01 (sample SAMN05326647, study PRJNA326480) | marine metagenome | isolation source: seawater | place: Indian Ocean: North | collected 2010 | reverse complement strand
ACAACTGTGTATTTGTCTTGGCTTGCGTTAAACTTGTTTACTTGTTCATCAAGTAATTCACCAAGTCTTCCACCAAAAGCATGCCACCATTGTATTTCAACCTTCGCCTGAACCGATGTTCCCGAAATCATTACGAAAAGTGCGATTGAGGCAATTATTGCTTTCAAATGTTTCATTATAAATGTCCCCCGTTTTCTTTTTTAAAAGAAAAAAGCTAACATAAAAAATATATAAAGAGGAGTCAGATTAGAAAAATATATTTCTACCTAGGGTTTTATTTTACTTTGCCAAAAACATTTAGTAATACCACACCCACTATAATTAACACTAAACCTAATGTTCCATAAAGATTAGGGGTTTGGTTATATTTAATAATACCAAACAATGTTACCGCTGTAATTGTTAAAGCTCCATAGGTCGCGTAAGTAAAACCTACGGGTATAACTGACATTGCTTTTGATAAACAAAAAATACAAAAAATAATACTTAATATACAGAATAAAGTAGGATTTAATTTTGTAAATCCCTCTGTAGTTTTTAAAAAAGTGTTGGACATTATGCCACTAATAATAGCTAAAATTAAAAAAATATATCCTGTAAACAAACTTATACTTTTCATTTTACCTCGCTAAATTCTCCGCCTGATCTAAATCTCCATAACCATTTTTTCATTTCAGTCTCAATATCATTTGTTTTTAGTTTTAAGTCATTAGCTGTAAGTGAATTTTGTGAAACAACGTTATCTGCTTCAGACAGAATAATACATTGATCATTTGTGAGAATGGGTGGAATTGGTAGAATACTTAGTATTGAACTTTGTATTTTTGCAATCTGCATTGGCATATCAAATATCAATCTTTTTTTTCCAATTGTTTTTAAAATTAAATTTATCATTTCTTTAAAACTATAAATTTTAGGACCACCAATCTCGTATGTCTTGCCACTATTATTTTTTTCTTTTATAGCTCTGTAAATTGACTGAGCAACATCAGTGACGAGAACAGGTTGAAATTTATAATTAGATCCAACTAATGGAATTATTGGTAAAAAACTTAATTTAGCGAATAAATTGGTAAAATTATCTTCAGTCCCGCAAACAACACTAGGTCTTATAATTACAGTATTTTTAAAATTTTTAATTGCTTTCTGCTCTCCATAGAATTTTGTTTTTTGATATAAAGATTTTGAATTTTCATTAGCTCCTATTGCGCTCACATGAATAAACTTTTTTACTTTTAATTGATTGCAAAGATTTGAAATAAAATCTGGTAGGTCAGTATGTATTTTTGAAAATTTTTGCTTTCTAGTTTCATAGAGAATTCCTATTAAATTAATTACAACATCAGAATTTTCAATAGCCTCTTTAAGAGATGAATAATTTTTTGAGTCGTATTTCATTAGTTCTATAGCGCCTGGAGGAGCCTGAGTTTTTAAATATCCTTTCTCAAATGGATTTCTGGTTGGAATTATACAACGATAATTATTCTTGGCCAAAATTCGGACAAGATATCTGCCTATAAAACCTCCACCACCAAGTATGGTTGCTATTGGGTGATTATTCATGGTATAAATAATATGGTAAAAATTCATAGATTAAAAGGCGACATAACTCCAGAAATATCTGGATCTTTTAAAAACAGCATAGCTATTGATACGGAAGCTACAGGCTTACAAATACCCGAGAGGGATAAATTAAGTTTAATTCAAATTTGCAGCGATAATAGTGAAGTATATATAATACAGCCAGATCGAAAAACTTACAGAGCACCCAATTTAGTAAAATTGTTAGAAAACAAAAATATACTAAAAATTGGTCACTTTTTTAGATTCGATAAGAACGCATTGGAATTTTTTTTAAAGTGTAAAATTAAAAATATCTTTGACACAAAAATAGCATCTAAAGTGGTTAGAACGTATACTGACCAACATGGTTTGAAAAATTTAGTTTATGAGTTTTGTAATAAAAACTTAGACAAAAGACAAGGAAGTTCAGATTGGAACAAAGATATTAATGAGCTAACGGAAAAACAACTCGAGTATGCTGCTGGAGATGTTATTTATTTACATAAAATAAAAAATGAATTAGAAAAAATGTTAATTCGTGAAAAAAGAATGGATTTATTTAAAAGGTGTATTGATTTTTTAGATACGAGAATTGAACTGGACCAAAGTGGATTTAAATTTGATATTTTTGAACATTAATGAAAAATAAGAATTACATTCAAATTGCAAAAAAAGCAGCTAGTCTGCAAATAAAAGAGTTAAAAAAAGTTAATAAAGTTTTTAATAAAGAATTTTTAGATGCTGTAAATTTAATTTCTAATTGTAAAGGGAAAGTGATTGCGGCTGGAATAGGTAAAAGCGGTCTTATAGCTAGAAAAATTTCCGCAACTTTATCCTCGGTTGGTATCTCGTCTTTTTATTTAAATCCTGGTGAAGCAAATCACGGTGATCTTGGACAAATCGATAAAAGAGATATTTTGCTAGTTTTTTCCTACTCAGGAAATACAGCTGAAATAGTAAATATGCTTAAATATGCTAATAGATTTAATATTAAGATTATTGGTGTTGCTGCAAAAAAAAATAGCGTCTTACTAAAGGCAAGTGATGTTAAAATTTTATTACCTACTGTAGTTGAGTCAGATCCAACTGAGATGGTGCCTACAACTTCTACAAGTATCTCATTATTATTTGGTGACTGTTTAGCTATAGCCTTGATGCATAAGCTCAATTTTTCTAAAGAGAGATTCAAGCTTTTCCATCCGGGAGGAAACATTGGAAAAACTTTACTCCTAGTAAAAGATATTATGCTCACTGGAAAAAAATTGCCAGTTTTGGATCATAAAAAAAGTATTGATAGTGCCATAAAAATGATGAATAAAAAAAAATTGGGATTGGTGGTAGTTACAAAGAAAAAATTTATCTCTGGCATTCTGACAGACGGTGACGCTCGAAGAGGAATTAAAAAATTTTCGAAAAATGAAAAAGTAGAAAAATTTATGACAAGAAATCCAAGGATGGTAAGTCAGGACACCTCTGCCTCAAAAGCACTTTCAATTATGAATGAAAAAAAGATCACAAGTTTATTAGTATTTGAGAGCGGAAAACTGCCAAAGAGTAAGTCAGTTAAGTTAAAAGGAATAGTTCACATACATTATCTATTGCAATACGGGATAAAGTGATAAAAAGAAAAACTAAATTATTAGTCATTCAATTCTTAATATTTTTTACCGCAATTCTATTAATCTATTTAACTTATTATCAAAAACAAGACGATCAAACAAAAAATTTTGAAAAAAATAAAATAATAGAAACAAAGACAGACGATAAGAAAAATTTTTTTGAAGATGTGCAATATAGAGGTGTAGATCTCAATGGAAATCGTTTTGTAATTGAGTCAAAAACTGCTGAATTTGAAGCTGAAAATCCGAACGATATTTTTATGTACAAAATGTTAGGTTATTTTTATTTCAAAGATGGAAGCGTTTTAAGAATACAGAGTGATAGAGGTAGATATAATAATGAAACTCAGGACACTGAGTTTAAAGATAATATAATCGCTGAACATAGAGATAATGTTCTTTACTCGGACAATATCGATTATTTAAATTCTAAAGGGCTCTTAAAAATCTATGGAAATATTCGAGGAAATACTGATAAAGGTCAAATTCTTGCTGATACCTTGAATTATGATTTAAAAAAAGAAACTTTAAGTATTTCAATGTTTGATAATGATTTAATAGATGTTAAAGTAAAAAAATAATGAAAAAAGGTTTCAGAATAATAAAATTTAAAAAAGATAAACCGATTTTTCAGTTGAAAGATATAAGCAAATCATTTGATGGTAGACCAATTTTAAAAAAAATTTCCCTAGAAATCCACCCTGGTGAAATTGTGGGCTTGCTTGGACCTAATGGTTCGGGAAAATCAACCTTATATAGTACTGTAATTGGAGAATATCCTGCAGATAATGGAAAAATACTGATTAATGGTGTCGACATTTCGGAAAAACCAATTAACGAGAGAGCAAAAGAGGGTATTGGATATTTAAGCCAGCATAGAAGTGTTTTTGGAATTTCAGTTTACGAAAATATACTTGGCGTATGTCAACTATCGATTAAAGATGTAAAAAAACAAATATCAATGACTGAGAATTTGTTAGATGAATTTAATCTTCAACATCTTAGAAATTTAGATAGTAGCGTATTATCTGGCGGCGAGATTCGAAGATTAATGATGGCTAGAGTATTAATTCATAAACCAAAAGTAATTTTACTCGATGAACCTATGGCAGCATTAGATCCTATTGTTGTTCAGGATATCCAAAAATATATTCTAAAAATACAATCTTTTGGTTGTGCAATCTTAATTACTGATCACCAAGTAAAAAATCTTTTTGATATAGTTGATAGAGCTTATGTTTTAGGAGAACAATCAATTATTGCGAAGGGGACTCCACAACAAATTATCTCAAATTCAAAAGCTATAGAATTATATTTCGGAAAACAGTTTTCATAAAAAAAGATGTATCAAAAAAGTTTTGCGATAGTTTCTAGAAATAAAATCAATGATTTTAAAAAAAAAATTTATGTTGATAGTGATAAATCGATTTCAATAAGAGCCTTTTTATTTAGCGCGATAAGTGAAAATATTTCTATTATTAAGAATCCGTTATTGTCGGAAGATGTTATTTCTACAATTAAATGTCTTAAAAAATTAGGAGTAAAAATATCAAGGGAGAAGGGTAAATTTTTGGTTTACGGAAAAGGAATTGGATCCCTGAGAGCTAAAAAAAACTTAACACTAGATTTTGGAAATTCAGGTACCCTGGCAAGATTACTCATCGGTATTTTAACATCTAATCCAAATATAGAGGTTAAAATTAAAGGGGATAAATCCTTAAACAAAAGAAGCATGCAAACACTAATAAAACAAATGGAAAGATTTGGTGCTGAATTTTTACCAAGAAATAAGTTCTATTTTCCTCTAAAGATTGTATCATCAGAAATACCTATTGGTATCAAATACACTTCTGGCAAGTCAGCGCAAATTAAGAGTGCAGTGATTTTAGCTGCTTTAAATTCTTTTGGAACAACGTTAATTGAAGAGGAACATAAAAGTAGAGATCATACAGAAAATATTCTATCTAAAAATCAAAAATGTATAACTATAAAAAAAGGAAAGAAAAATATAATCCAAGTGTATGGTAAAAGACAACTTTCACCACTTAATATTGATATACCAGGTGACCCGTCGTCTGCCGCGTTCTTTATTTCATTATGCCTTTTAACCAAAAAATCAGAATTAGTTTTAAGAAATATTCAATTAAATCCTACTAGATCAGGTTTTTTAAGAATAATGAAAAATCATGGTGCAAAAATATCTATCTTAAATAAAAAAATAAAAAATAATGAAACCATCGGTGATATTCGAGTTAAAAGTAGTAAATTAAAAAAACTAAGAGTTGGAAAAAATTATTACGTAAATGCAACTGATGAATATCCAATTATGTTTGTGGTGGCTGCATTAATTGAGGGAACATCGTCATTTAAAGGGATCGGTGAACTTAAAAATAAAGAAAGTGACAGAATTAAAGTAATGCAAAGCTTGTTAAGGCAAGCTGGTGTTAAATCGATTTTTAAAAATGACGAGTTAAAAATATTTGGTAAAACGAAACTTAGAAATACTCGAAAGAGGAAAATTGAAATTTCAAATATTTTAGATCATAGGATTTGTATGAGCGCAATGATACTCTCTCAAATAACTGGAATTAAAGCAAAAATTAAAAACTTCGAAACAGTAAGGACATCTTCACCAAATTTTTTGAAAATATTAAGATCTTTAGGAGGAAAATTTGAGATTAAATAAAAATCAAAAATTAATAATAAGTTGTGATGGTGGGGCAGCAAGTGGAAAGTCAACAGGAGCAAGATTAATTGCTAGAAAATATAATCTCAAATTTTTATCCTCAGGTTTGTTATACAGATATGCAAGTTATTTAATTTTGAAAAATAAACCCAAAAATAAATTTAGTTTCTTAAGAAAGAAGTTTAAAAATCTTCAATTAAAAAAAATAAAAAAGATAAATTTGCATACTCCTAAAATTTCCTCTCACACATCGGAAATTGCAAAAGTTAATCAAATAAGAAAAATTCTTAAATTCTATCAAGTTAATTTTGCAAAAAAAAATAATAAATGTATTATCGAAGGGCGTGATATATCTACAAAGATAATACCTAACTCTGATATTAAATTCTTTTTTAAATGTAAAATTGATTTAGCCTCTAAGAGGCGATTTAAAGAATTAAGAAAAAAAAGGATAAAAATTAAGCTTATTGATGTAAAGAAGTCCTTAAAAATAAGAGATAAAAGAGATAAAAAAAGAAAACATAGCCCTTTACTCAAACATAGAGATGCGCTAGTAATCGACACCGGAAAATTAAGCATTCCGGCTATGATTAAAAAAATGTCATTAATCATAGACAGGAAAATAAAAACTAAATATGGCAGTTGAAAATTTAACCAAAAACAAATCCTCCTCTTACAAAGAGTTTGAAAAGCTTTTAAATGAGGATTTTAAAGATAGAAAGCTCAAAGAAAATCAAATTATCAAGGCGACTGTAACAGAAATTACAAAAAATTTTGTAGTAGTAGATTGCAAAGCAAAAATGGAAGGAATGATTCCTATTGAGGAATTCAAAAATGATGAGGAGTTTAAAAGTCTCAAAGTAGGAACAGAAATAGAAGTTTATTTAGAGAGAATTGAAAGTATCAGGTCAGGAGAAATTATAATCTCAAGAGAAAAAGCTCGAAGGATGAAAGCTTGGAAAAAAATGGAAAAGGTTTTTGAAACTCAGGAGGAACTTACCGGTTATATAACAGGCAAAGTAAAGGGTGGTTATATTTGCACTGTAGATGGTTTGCCAACTTTTATGCCAGCTTCACAAATTGACGTAAGACCTTTAAAAAAAGCTGACCATCTTATTAATGTACCGATAAAAGTAATCGCTACTAGAATTGATAAAAATAGAGGCAACGTTTGTACAAGTAGAAGAGCAGTTTTGGAGAAAAGTAAAAATGCTGAAATTTCTGAGATACTTAAAAATTTAAAGGAGGGAGATATAGTGGAAGACGCGAAGGTCAAAGCCACAACAGATTGGGGAATATTTTTAGACATTCATGGAATAGATGCTTTGATACACGTATCTGATCTATCTTATGGAAGAGTAAAAAAACCTTCTGACTTAGTTACCATTGGACAAAAACTAAAAGTAAAAATTACAAAAATTGATAATAAAACTAATAGAGTTTCTGCATCAATAAAAGCACTGACGGAAGATCCTTATGAAAATATTGATAAAAAATATAAGATTGGAAAGATATATGACGGTGAGTGCACGAAGCTTATGGACTATGGAGTTTTTGTTAAACTCGAAGAAGGTATTGAGGGCTTAATCCATAATAGTGAGCTCTCTTGGAAAAACAAAAATATTCAACCTAGTAAAGTTTTGTCTACATCACAAAAAATAAAAGTAAAAATTGTAAGTATTGATAAAGCCGCTAAAAGAATTTCACTTTCTTATAGAGAGACACAAGAAAATCCTTGGGAAGATTTAAAAAATGCAATCGGTACTGAAGTAAAAGTAAAAATCAAGAACCTAACTGAAAAGGCAATCTTTGCTGAGCTAGACTCGGGATTAACGGGAATGCTTCACTATAAAGAATTATCTTACAACGAAAACTTGGATGAATTAAAAAAATATAAAAAAAATGATTTTTTAAAAGTAAAGATTATTGAAATTAAAGATGAAAAAATTAAATTTTCATTAAGAGCTCTACAAAAGGATCCTTTTGACTGGTTCTCTGAAAATAGCAGAAAAGTAGGAGATGTAATTACTACAAGAGTTCATGAAGTTTTAAAATCAGGAGTAAAGGTTTCGATTGATAAAGACAAAAAGCTCATCGTAAACATAAAAAAATCAGATTTAGCTAAAGAGACTGCGGATGCTAGACCAGAGGTGTTTGCGCCTGGGAATGCCTTAGATGCGAAAATTGTTGAGTTAGACATTGGAACAAGAAAAATTAAATTAAGTGTAAAAGCAGCTCAAATCGATGAAGAGAAAAGTTTAGTGGCTAAATTTGGTCAAGGCGCAACTAAATCTGGTGCAACTTTAAAAGGTATTTTTGAAAAAGCGCTTGGAGTAAAAAAAACGACAAAAAAAAAGAAATAAATTAGTTGTCAAAATCAAGAATAATTAAAAAGCTTAAAAAAAAACACCCTAAACTCTCGGATTATCAGTTAAAAAAAATTTACCAAAGAATTTTAAAAACTTTGAAAGAAGGTCTTAAAAAAGATCAATCAATCGAATTAAGATCGATTGGAACTTTTTTTAAGAAAGAAATAAAAGAGAAAAAATCTGCCAGAAATCCTAAAACAGGTGAATTGATATATGTCCCAAAAAAATTTAAAGTAAGGTTTAGGGCAAGTAAAAATTTAAAGAATTTAATAAACTAGTAAAATGAAAAGAATATTCATAGCATGTGATACCGATAATCCAACTGTAGCTAAAAAAATTATATCCAACACCAAAAACAGCAAACTAAAGTTTGGCTATAAATTCGGCTTACAATTTTTTTATTCGAAATTAGGTAGAAAATTTATATCCAAATTAAATAAAAAAAATATTATCTGGCTTGATTTAAAATTGAAAGACATACCTAACACCGTTGGGAGTTCCATCATGGCTTTAAAAGATTTAAAAAATATTAGATATCTTACTGTGCATTGTTCTGGAGGATTAGAAATGTTGAAAAGATCAAAAACGGTAGCAAAAAAAATCAATAAAAAATTAAAAATAATTGGAGTTACAGTGCTTACAAGTTTCAAACAAAAATCTTTGAGAGAGATAGGTTACTCTAAAAAATTAGCAGATATAACAGCTAGCCAAGCAAAACTTGCAAAAAAAGCAAAATTAGATGGGATAGTTTGCTCTGGTCATGAAATAAAAAAAATAAAAAGAATATGTAAAAATATGGAGATCATTACTCCTGGAATAAGACTTACTGGAGATAAAAAACAAGACCAGCAAAGAGTAATGTCACCTAAGCAAGCTTTTAAGAATGGTGCAAACTCAATTGTGGTTGGAAGAAGTATTACTAAAGGTAATATAAAAAAAAATATAGAAAGACTACTTAATTCTTTAAATTAAATTTTTATGAAAGTTAAAATTTGTGGTTTAACTGAAAAAGATCATGTTTTCACTTGTATTGATAATAGTTCAGATTTCTGTGGTTTCATTCTAAATTATCCTAAAAGCCATAGAAATATTTCATTTAAAAAGGCTAACTTAATTACAGATATTGAAAAAAAAAATACGCAATTTGTGGGAGTACTTGTAAAACCCAAAGAGGAAGATTTAAAAAAATTCTCTAACTTGAATATTGATTATTTTCAGCTTTATGGAAACTTTTCCGAACAAGATTTATTTGAAATAAAAAAAAAATATAAAAAAAAAATAATCTATTCTATTCAGGTAAAAAAGAAGAAAGATGTCAGAAAGTATGAGCTTTATAAAGATGTTGCGGATATTATTTTATTTGATAGTTCTGGTTATGAAAAGTCATTATCCTGGAATTTTGATTGGATAAAAGATATACCAATCACTAAAATGATTGCTGGAAATATCAATATCGATATGATTGAAAAAATCTACTCGATAGCCGATATTATCGATGTTTCTGGCGCTTTAGAAACAAATAAAGTAAAAGATGTAAGTAAAATAAAATCTTTTTTAAAAAAAATAAAAACAATTGATAATGAAACTTAAAAAAAATTTACCTGTTATTGATCAGCACGACAAAAATGGCTTCTGGGGAGGTAAGTTTGGAGGGAGTTTTGTTCCTGAAACATTGAAGAAACCCATTGAGGATCTCACACTTTTATTTAATAAATTAAGAAAAAATAAAGATTTTATAGAGGAGCGGGACTATTACTTTAAGAATTGGGTTGGGGCCCCTACACCTCTTGTTAAGCTCGAGACTCTTTCAGATTATTTAGGCGGAGCGCAGATTTGGGCAAAGCTTGTGTCGGAAGCTAATGGGGGCGCGCATAAAATATATAATGCCACAGTTCATTGCTTAATAGCAAAAAAAGCCGGAAAAAAGTATGTTATTGGAGACACTGGGGCAGGTTATGCGGGAAAAATGTTAAGTATGGCAGCCAAGAAATTTGGTCTTAAATGCAAAATCTTTATGGGCGCAAAAGATATAAAAAGGCAAAAACCAAATTGCGATGCTATAAAAAAAAATGGTGCTCAAATTATTCCGGTTTACTCTGGAAGCCAAACTCTTGTTGACGCGGTAAGTGAGTGTATGAGATATTGGGTTGCTAACTGTGATAAAGCACATCTTTGTGTAGGATCAACTGTCGGCCCAAATATTTTTGTAAAAATTTGTGCGTGGAGCACCTCTCAAATTTCAAGAGAACTAAAGACTCAAATTTATGATGAATTTGGCCAAATACCAAATAAAGTTAAATTAATTAATTGTTGTGGAGGAGGAAGTTCAAGTTTTGGATTTTGGAATGAGTTTATGAATTATAGTAAGAAACAAATAGAATTTGTCGGTGTAGAGGCTGGCGGACCAAAAAAAAGTAAAAAGCATGCTGCACCATTAACATTTGGCTCGAAGATAGGTATTCTCCATGGAGCGGCTCAATATGTTAACCAAGATAGAGATGGCCAAATTAAAGAGACAGAGTCTATTAGCGCTGGATTGGATTATCCGGGAGTGTCACCTTTACATTGCTTTTTAAAAGACGTTAAAAGAGCTAGATATACATCGGCGACTGATGAAGAAGCATTAGAGGCCTATAAAATTGTAACGAAATATGAAAATATTAATCCAAGTCTAGAGCCTAGCCATGCTTTTGCAGAGGCAATTAAATTAGCTCCTAAGCTAAGTAAAAATACGGTTATTATTGTAAATTCTTGTGGAGACGCCATTAAAGACAAAGATATAATTAAAAAGAGATTAGGAAAAATTATATGATTTCTAATTCAATTAAAGATACTTTTATAAATTGTAGAAAAGAAAACAGGCCTGCTCTACTCACCTACATAGTAGCAGGAGATAACAATATTAATAGTTCATTAAAAATTTTAAAAACAATTTCGAAACATGCTGACATTTTAGAACTTGGTTTTCCTCATAATACACCTATTGGCGATGGTGGCCAAATTCAAACTAGTTCGTATAGGTCAATTAAAAATGGATTTAAAATTAAACAAATTTTTAATATTGTTCGCAAATACAAAAAAATTAAAAATCCAAAACCAATAATACTTATGGGCTATTTCAATATGATTTATCAATATGGTCAAAAAAAATTTTTAAAAAGTTGCAAAAAAGTTGGAGTCAATGGTTTAATTGTAGTCGATTTACCTTGGCCGGAAAATTTACAATTTGCAAGAGAATGTAAAAAAAATAAAATTACATTTGTACAACTTATTGCTCCAACAACATCAAAGGAAAGAATGAAAAAAATTATAAAAGATAGTCATGATATGTGTTATTATATATCCATGCTAGGTACAACTGGGAGTAAATTAAAAAATACACCTAACAAAATTTTATTTTCCTATAAAAAAATAAAAAAACTAGATAAGTTTAAAAATATAGTTATTGGGTTTGGTATTACAAAAAAAACGATATCTAGGTTCAAAAAGGCCGATGGATTAGTTGTTGGAAGTCAATTATGTGAGAAAATTACCCAATCTCTCTCAAATAGACAAAATATTGTCACAAACCTTAATAAAATGGTATACAGTTTGAAAAGGAGAATCTCTTGAACTGGATAACAAAATTTATAAAACCAAAAATTAAGTCTCTTTTCGAGAAAAAAACATCGAAAACTAAAGAGACTCTTTGGACTACATGTAGTTGTAAAAATTTAATTTATAAAGAAGATTTGAAAATTAATTATAATTGTTGTCCAAAGTGTGGGGCGCATCATAAATTATCTTGTAGAGAAAGGTTTCAGCTTTTTTTTGATAATGGAGATTTTGAACTTATTGAAACTCCTCTGCCGCAAGATGATCCTCTAAATTTTGTCGATAATAAAAAATACACGGACAGGCTAAAGTCAGCGAGAAAAACAACAAATCAAGATGATGCAATTTTAATTGCAAAAGGAAAAATTGGAGGCATTGAGGTTGTCACCGGAGCTCAAGATTTTAGATTCATAGGTGGGTCTTTTGGAGCTGCATCTGGTGAAGCTTTTATATCTGGAGTCCAAAAATCAATAGAAAATAATTTACCATTTGTTTTTTTTAGTTGCAGCGGTGGTCAACGAATGATGGAGTCCTCGATTGCCTTAATGCAAATGTCGAGAACAACTCTGGCCGTGAATGAATTAAAGAAAAATAAAATTCCGTATATTGTTGTTTTAACCGACCCAACAACTGGCGGAGTAACAGCCTCATGGGCAATGTTAGGTGATATTTTAATAGCTGAACCTAAAGCAACTATCGGTTTTGCAGGTAGAAGGGTGATACAAGATACGGTTAGAGAGACATTGCCTGAAGAGTTTCAATCTGCTGAGTATGTTAAAGATCATGGGGGGATAGATTTAGTGATTGAAAGAAAATATCTTAACTCAACGATAAGCACTTTATTAAGTGTTTTGTTGAAAAAATCTGAGACTCAAAGTAAAACAAGCTCTAACGATGTCATCACAATCGATAAAGCTTTACAATCTGCTAGCTAAGAAAAAGCTATTTAACAAAACCATAAATTTCGACCTAAAAAGAATTAAGCTAGTATTAAAGATGTTAGATAATCCTGAAAAAAGATTAAAAAACGTTATAAATATTTTAGGATCTGATGGAAAGTTTTCTGTTTTAATTTTTTTAAAAAGTTTTATTGAGGCTAACGGTCAAACCACATCGGCTTATATTTCGCCAAGCCTAAAAAGCATAAGAGAGAGATTTTGGCTTGGAAATAGATTTATCAGCTACAAAGAAATTAAAAAAACAATTCATTTAATAGAAAAATTAAAAACGAAATTAACAATATTTGAACTTTTGACTGTGATATTCATATTAAATGTTTCAAAGTTAAAGAACGATTTTAACTTAATAGAAGCAGGAGCATTATTTGCGAAAGACTCGACAAATATTTTTGATTTTCCATTATCACAAATTGTTGTAAATATTAATAAACAGCACCTTAATTTTGTAAAAAAAAAAACTTTGAATGAAATAATATATCAAAAAGTGGGTTTCTTAAGTCCCTTTACAAACATTTACATTGGAAAACAAATAAACAAAACTGAAAAGAAGATTAAGTTCTATTTAAAGAAAAATAAAAGTAAAAAAATATTTTCAAAAAAATGGCAAATAGTAAAAACCAAAACGGGTTATTTCTATACTGATAATAAAAACATCATTAAAATTAAAACTAAATTCATTCATTCAAAAGGATTATTAGACAATTTAGGTTTAGCTATTAAAGTTGCCTTAGACCTCGGAATAAAGAAAAATATTATATCGAAAAGTATACCAAGAATTAGGTTAAATGCTAGAATTCAATATATTGATAATGGGAAAATAAAGAAAAAATTAAATTCTAAAGAAAAGCTTTTAATTGATGGTTGTCACTCTACTACTAGCGCAAAAAATTTTGCGGATTATCTTAAAACTTTAAAAGTGAAAAAATATGGAATTTGGGGAATGACTGAAAATAAGAGACCAAAGGATTTTATAAAACAGTTTAAAGGTATTTTTGAAAAAGTTATCACTGTTCCCGTAAATAATGAGAAAGAATATATTGCTCCAAAAAAACTAAGTAATATTGCCAATGAGATGGGTTTCAATTCAGAAGAAAGTGAAAATTATAAAAAAGCTATAACTAAAATCTCTAGTAAAAATAAAAAGATTATTTGTATATTTGGATCACTTTATCTTTGTGGAAATGTTTTGAGGGATAATTAAATATTTTCTTTAATCCAAGAAACAATGTTTGACTTAGTTGTTGCACCTACTTTCGTGGCCTTAAGCTGACCTTCTTTAAAAAGAAGCATTGTTGGAATTCCTCTAATTCCGTACTTTGTCGGTGTATTTGGTTCTTGATCAATATTGTGCTTCGCAATAACTATCTGCTCTTTCATCTCATCAGAAATCTCCTCTAAAACTGGACCTATTTGTTTACAAGGACCACACCATTCTGCCCAGAAATCAACAATCACGGGCTTGTTATTTTTTAGAACATCATTTTCAAAATTTTCATCTGTGACTGATTTAGTAGGCATAGACTTTTAAATAATTATTTTAAAAAAAAAGTCAATCAAATTACTAGGCATTCTCATAAAATCTTTGTAATTCTTGTACATATTCGTTAATTTCCTCTAGCTGTGACATTTTTTTTTGATCTCTTTCATGTTGATTTCTTAAATCGTCAATTGCTTTATAAGCACTAGGAATAGTGGTAAAAGGTTTTTTTTCTTTTCCTAAAAAGTTTTCTGCAAAATGCTTATGTATTTTTTTATAATCATTTTCGCTTAAAAGATTTGGACTATTTTCAAAAATAAGCCTATTGGCTAAATATGAATATCTTTCGTCTTCAAATATATCTTTTAATTTAAATTTTTCCTCCCAATTTTGAGCCTCATTAAACTTATTTAGATTAACATTGTCTTTAGCATTAGGAAAAGATCCATTATAAATAGTTTCTTCAACGTATTTATCAAGTTGGTTGTTTTGATTTCTTTCCTCAACTTCCTCTTTTTTTAAAATTGATAATTTTTCAGATAGATCTTTATTCTTTTTAATTTTCTTAGCACGTTGTAGTAAGGTTTCCATACCAATTTTGTTATATGGCTCAATATATTTTAAAAAGTTTGAATTCATCAATATAGGGTGAGCTGAGTGTTTTATTGTCCTTATAGGTTTAGGCCTTTTTTTTATTTCATCTCTCAAAGCTTCAAGACTTATATTTAAAAAGGGTTCAACATCATGTCTTAAATCAAAACAAAGAGGGTATTGATAAACTGGGTGTTGAGCTAAAAATGTTACAAGATGACCTTTGGGACCACCTCCATAATTTTCTGTAGTGAAACACATTAGTTCCTTATCTAAAAGATTAATTACACTCGATTTATTTGTTGTCATAAAAGCCGATTCCCATAAGGTTGGTGTTTTGTTTTTAATCAATTTTGCAGTCAGTAAAGTTGCTTCACAGTCACTTTCGGCTGAATGTTTTATTTCGTGTTTTAAATCATTTGCTTTTGAAATACTTGTTAATTTAAACTCTGGGTTATTTTTAGATGTTGTGCCGGTTTTTATTGAACCTGGAAAATAAAGGTGTGCTGCTCTTGCGATATGGAGTAAATCTGCTTCGGCATTACCATTTGTATTCATAAGATAAGGTTTCTCAAGATTTCTCCAAAACGTTGATCTGCAAACATTTCTATCAAATTGAGATGAATTCCAGCCTAGTGATACAATTTTACCTGGTTTTTTTAAAAATTTAAATATTTGTTTAACCATCTCATACTCACTTAAATTTGTTTCTTTTAATCTTTTGACACTTACGCCGTTAGTAAGTAATGCGCCTGGATGTGGAATATAGGTTTTATTAAGCCTTGCAAAAAAAGTGGCTCGTTCCAACTCCTCTAAATTGTCATTACATATTATGAAACTTGCTTCTAATATCTGGGAAAAATTTAAGGCACTATCTGATGTCTCAAGATCGTAAAATACAAAGTTGGACATCTTTATTTTATTGCTTTAATCTTATTTGAATTTTCAGAGATACTATCTTTAAGGCTATCAGGATCTTTTATATTTTGAAGAGTGTTTTTTATAGATCTTGCATCTCGTCCAAAATTTTCAACTTCATCTAATGCCTCTTGAATATTATTTCTTACATTCGCTATATTCATAAAATGTTTGTCAAATCTCTGAGAAATTTTTGTTAAATCAACATAAATTTGTTTAGCATGTTTTTGTATTTTTAGTGTTTGAAATCCAAGATGGAAAGCTTGAATAATTGAACAAAGAACATTTGGCCCAGCTAAAGTTACTTTATATTTTTGTCTTAACTCCTCGATTAAAAGCACTTTTGTTTCTGGATCTCTATAACTCGTAAGCTCAAAGTATAAACCCTCGGTAGGTAAATATAGAATACCAAAATCTGTGGTCTTAGGTGGAGAAATATAAAGTTGATTTATTTCATTAGCTTTTTTTCTTATTGCAGATACAAGTTTTTTTCTAGAGTCTGTCAAAAGTTTTTTGTCATTGTCGTTATAAGCGTCCTCAACTGCTTTTAGTTTTTCTATTGGCCAATGGCTATCAACAGGACACAAAACTTCATTTTGAAGTTTAATAGCTATTTCTACTTTAGTATTATCTTCTTCAGGACGCATTTTTGCATTTAAGATGTACTGGGTTGGGGGCAGCAAATCCTTAACTAATGCTTCTAAAGAATATTCTGCTAGAGTTCCATATTTTTTTACCCCAGATAAAATTTTTGAAAAATCCTTTTGCCCTTTATTTAATGTGTCAATTATTTTATAAACATTTGATAGTTTTTCATCAACTTTTGAAAGCGTTTGTGTTGTGTCTCTTGTTACACCTTGTGATAAATTATTAAAGGATCCGGTTATGCCAGAAATTTGTGAATTTAGTGAAACCTTTAAGCTTTCAATATCGTCTTTAATTTTGTCATTAATTTGATCAGATTTATCTTTTTTTAAAAGCTTTAAAATTAAAAAAACTATAACTAAAAATGAAAAAGTTAAAGCCGAAGTTAAAATAATTGTAAATATATTCATGATTCGCAGGATACACTTGATTCTCGAAAATTCAAATTAGAAAGAATGTTTTTGAATAAATTTTTTTATTAGGCTTATTTGTTTTTTCTTACCATTATTAACTGGCAAGAAATTTCTACGCACATCATAATAGCTGTGATTAAATTTGTTTCGGCTCAAGTACCTAGCAAAACTGTTAAGATGTATATTTGAAAATTCATACACTACATGACCAATTGAAATCTTTTTGTCTCTAATTCTCTCAATTTTTCTGGAAAGAGACTCGTAAATTCTCTCAATTAAAAGGATCTTTATTGGAGACATCTTTATATTCTTTATATCATCATTAACAAATAAACCCTCATATATAAAAAGTGTATTATTTTTAGCGGTGAATTTTTCGGTTTTAATATTTCTTCCAGTTTTTCTATCATATAAGTTTTTAAGAATAAAAGTTTTGTTAAGATTTGTTTTTTTTGAAAGAAAACTGAATAATTTTTTTACTTTGACTAAATCGTAATGTACTTGATTCTGATCAAAAAATTTTGTTTTAGTTTTAATTCTATTTTTAGTTATAATTATTCTTCTCTCTCTCGGTAATAAAAAAAGATCTTTACTAATAATTTTTACATTTTTAAAATATTTTGAAAGTTGTTTTTTTAGTATATTTGCAAAAAGACTTTTTCCCGAACAAGTTATGCCGTCAACTGTTATAATTTTATCTTTCTTTTTCTTTATATTTTTTAGTAGTTGAACATTTTTAAATTTCATTGCTGATTTTATTCCATAGATTAGGTTTTTTCGTACATACTGCATCAATTAGTATTTTTCTTTTTTTCAAATGTTTTGCTAAATGTTTAATTTTTTTAACATCTTTTAAATTTATTAATTCTGGGGAAACGATACAAATATTGACTTTATATTTCTTTAATAATCTATAAAAATTATTTTTAAGTTCAAATTTTTTAAAGTGGTCTATCCAAACCCACTTTATATTTTTAAACAAAAATTTAGTTTTTTTTAAATCTTCATATTCGGAATATCTAATCGAAACTCTCATTTTTTTCATATTTTTTAAAAGAGTTGAAAATGATTGATCATGAAAAAAAAAGTTTTTAATATTTTTTTTCTTCAACTCTTTTAAAATAAACTTTTCTAGACCCTCCTCTTTCACATTTAAAACAATTAATTTATGTTTAAAATATTTTAACCAATTACTTAGTTTTACTCCTTTTTTGAAGGGATCATGATTAAGATAAATTTCTTTATTGTTTGATCTTAAATCTATTTCTACTCCAAATTCTTTACTCGTTTTTTTAAGTGATTCTATAGTATTAACTCGATGTTTAATTATAATCATATATTAAGCAATCTAATTTGACTTTGGTTAATGAAAAAAAAATATTTAAAACTTTTTTGGGTCATTTTTTGTTTTGAGTAACCGTAATTTAAACAAATAAAAAAAATTAGAAATAATTTGACCAAAAAAAGTTGAAAGTCTATTTTTCCATTTTGACTCCCCATAAATTCTATTTTTAAAATTAACATTTATAGTTTCTATTTTAAACTTATTTTCTAAAGCTACATAAGTTGCGTAAGTATCCAATACAATTGAATTTGGCACATTAGTTAAATAATTTATAAAATCTTTACTAAAAATTTTAGGTTGCGCATTAATATCTCTTAATTTGTAACCTAAAATTATAGAAGCACAATGTTCATGAAATCTGCTGATAATCCCATCAAAGCCTCTATCATTTGTTCTATATCCTTTACCGAAAATTTTATTTCTTCCCTGGATTTTTCTATAAAGTTTCAAACAATCTATTAAAGGAGTTTGAAGATCAGCATGGGTCCAACCGAGATATTCTCCTGATGAAACTTTAACGCCTTCCCAAATACCACCTCCATATCCTCTATTTTTCTTTAGATTTAATTTTTTAATTATAATATTTTGATTTTTGTTATCGCTTATAATTTCATCAATTTTTTTTTCTGTATCATCATAGGATCCATTATTTACAAAAACTATCTCGCACTTTTCATCCTCTAATGGCAACTCGTTGATTTCCTTGTATAATGGTAAAACATTATCTTCTTCGTTATAACATGGTAAAACTAAAGAAAAATTTATAGACATGACAAAGATTTAGCATAAAAATAACTAATCGTGTAATTTTATTTTTTATGAGAGCATTTTTAATCATACCAATGGGAGGAAAAGGTAAAAGATTTACCCGGGCTGGTTATAGAACCTATAAATCTTTTTTAAATATATATAATGGAAAATCTATTTTTCAAAACATCATAACAAATTTTAATAGTTTCGATTTAGAAATAATTTTAATTGGCAACTCTAAAATTTTGAAAAAATATAAATCTGAATTTAGGAATAAAAAAGTTCACTTACTGCATATCAATAATCATAATAAAGGTCCAATTTATTCAATTTACAAATCTTTTAATCAAATAAAAGAGATTATAAAAAATGAGAAAAATATTTTTATAAGTTATTGTGATATAAATTGGCAATGGGATGTCAAAAACGTAAAAAAGAAAATACGAAACAAAAGTATTATTGTTTTTACTCATAGTGGATTTCATCCGCATTTAGAAATTGATAAAAAATCTGATTTTTGCGAGGTAAAAAATAAGAACGTAAAAAGGATAAAAGAAAAGAGTAGTTTTTCAAATGATTATAAACGTGAATTTTTGGCAACAGGATGTTATTTTATAAAAGACTTAAATTATTTAGAAAATTTCTTTAATAATTCAAATGATATTTTTAATAAAAAAAGAGAGATTTATCTAGTAAGTTTCATAAATTTTTTAATAAAGAAAAAATTTCAAATTTATAGTTATCTTCTTGAAAATTTTGTTCACCTGGGTACCCCTGAGCAATATAATGATTATAACAATTGGAAATCAATAATATCAAACTCTAATAAAAAGATAAATATAAAGAATTCGCCCACAATTATGTTGATGGCGGGAAAAGGCAAAAGAATGAAAAAATTTAATAAACCAAAACCCTTTTTAAAATTCAATGGATTGCCAATTTACAGATTTATTTTTGAGAAATTTTTATCAAAAAAAAAAATTATCATAACAACCAAAAAATATAAAAAACTAATTAAAAGTAAAAAAATAAGTGTCCAGGCTATTAATCAAACAAACTCTCTATTAAATACTCTTATAAAAAGCGAACATATTTTAAAAAAAAATAAAAATTATTTGCTTACATCTTGTGACTGCTTCGGAGAATTTAATAAAACAGATGTTTTAAGTTATAATAAAGCAGACTTAATAATATTTGGTTTTAAGTTTTCAAACCTTCAAAAAAAACTATCAAACTCTCACACACAATTAGTGGTTAAATCTAATAAAATTATTGATATCTGCGTCAAAGAAAAATATAAAAATGGACTATTAGGTCACGCAGGGTTTTTTTGGATAAAAAAACCAAAGGTATTTGATTATTTAAAAGAATTTAAATTGACAAAAAAATATCGTCAACTAAAAAGAGAGGCGTTAATTGATGACTATTTTAAATTTTTAATAAAAAAACATAATGTTAAAATTTCTTTTAAAATTCTTAATCATTACGTTCACATAGGATCTGAAAAAGAATTCGAGGAATATTGCTACTGGAAAAATTTTTTTAATGCAGAAGATAGAAAATAAGTTTTTTAAAAAAGGACTACCATCGTTTTGTACTTCAAACATGGACGTAATAGATGTCATCTTTAAATTTTGCAAACTTAATAACCTTCCTGTTTTGATAGAGTCTACATCTAATCAAGTAAATCAAAATGGTGGTTATACAGGTTTAAAACCACAAAATTTTAAAAAGAAAATTAATGAAATAGCAAAAAAAAATAGATTTAAATTAAAAAGAGTCTTGCTGGGTGGTGATCATCTTGGCCCCCTGCCCTGGAAAGATTTGAAAAAGAAAATAGCAATGAGAAATGCTAAATTGTTAGTGAAAAATTACATAAAGACTGGATATAAAAAGATACACTTAGATACGGCAATTCTTTGCAGCGATCAAAAAAAAATAAGTAGAGAAGAAGTAATTCATAGATGTTTTTTTTTATTAAAAGATATTCCAACTAAATACTTAAAAAATATTTTTTTTGTTGTTGGAACTGAAGTTCCTGCAGCAGGTGGTGGAGATCATACGAACACTATGGTTACAAAACTAGACAACATAAAGAGAGATTTTAAGGGTTACAGAAATTTTTTTAAAAAAATGAATTTTGGCTCTCTTCGTTTTGCCCTTGTAATAGACCCTGGAATAGCTTTTAAAAATTTATCAATTAAGAAATCAAAATTTAAAGATTTAAATAAAAAAAGTAATTTTAGTAAAATTAATAATTTTGTTTTTGAAGCGCACTCATCAGACTATCAATCCATGGTTGATTTAAGAAAATTGTACGACAAGAATTTTAAATTTCTAAAGGTTGGCCCTGAATTAACATATAACTATATGAAAGCAATATTATTAATGGAAAAGATTGAAATGAACATTTTCTCAGATGTTTCAAATATAAGAAAAACTATTTCTAAACAAATGGACATCAATAAGAAATATTGGGCTAAATATTATAAAAAATCTTCTAAAAATAATGAATTTTTGAAATTTCATAGTTTTTTAGATAGAGCGAGATATTATTGGAGCAATAAACAAGTACATTATTCTAAACAAAAATTGTTTAAAAATATAAATAATTTAAATCATACTGAGTTTTGTTTTTTTTGTGATCTAAATAAAAAAGATTTATATTTTAAAAAAAAAAGAAAATTTACTAATGTTGATTTTATACTTTTTAAATTTTTGAAAGATCCAATTATGAAATATTACTTAGCTTGCAGGTATAAAATAAAATCTAGGTTTTAAATTTAGTTTTCTAATTGTTTAAAATAAATTGTTGATATTAATATTGGCAACAAAAGCAATTTTACTCCAACTTGCTGTAGCGGTATGGTTGTTAAAAATATAATTAAATAAATTGTTGTTATTATCATAATCCCTTTATTTTTTTCTCTCGTTGTAAACAATAAATAATAAATAAAACCAAACGGTATAAAAAAATTTATAGATAAAAGTTTTAAAAGAGAGAACCAGCTTATCGATTTTCCAACTAATAAAAATTGTTTGTATCCAACTTGTCCATCGGGAGAACCCAGTAATGAGTAAAATTTTGGATTAATAACACAACTAATTATATCATAATTAAAAACTAAGAAAAAAAATGAAGCGATTAAAATTGTAATAATAATTTTTTTGTAATCATTATTAAATACCAACCATATCAAAGACATAATTATTCCACTTTCCCGATTAAGTTGAGCTAGGGTAACAATAATAATAAAAGGAAAAAATTTTTGATTTTTGCTAAAATAAAAAGCTAATGACATTAAAAATAAATCCACAATTGAAAATCTAAATTCACCTAAAGGGTTAGAAAAGACAAAAACCACAAAAAAAAGAAAAATTATTTTAAATCCAAAGTCTAGAGGGAATGTTTTAAATAAGATCAAATATGAGAGAAAAATCATTAAACTGAAGAGTAGTATTTGAATATAATACGGTGCTTTAGAATTTATTTTATTAGATACCTCAAAAATTTTAAAAAAACTATACTGCCATAGCCATCTTGTTCTTTTTCTCTCTTCTTGTGACTCTGATATTTT
>MDSZ01162894.1_pt1 | contig 22508 bp, 19 predicted proteins | sample 811201 | NCBI WGS metagenome assembly MDSZ01 (sample SAMN05326647, study PRJNA326480) | marine metagenome | isolation source: seawater | place: Indian Ocean: North | collected 2010 | reverse complement strand
TTAGTCTAAGATATAAAAAAATTTTTATTATTTATAGGTCTAGTAAAAATTTTTCAGCATGGCCACAAAAAATAGGAATTAAAAAACTTAAGAAATTTCCAGCTAATCCGGCACATAACGTAATAGTAAATGCAACGCCAATTGGAATGAAACAAATAAAAGAAAAAAATTTTTTATCTAAGCTCAACTTGACAAAAACTAAAAACTATTTTGAGTGTGTTGTATCGCCAAAAGATACTTCAAATGTAATTACTGCAAAAAAAAAATTCATTAATGTAATATATGGTCACGAAATCAGCATAGAACAAGCCCTCATTCAATTTAAGTTATATGTTAATAAAAATTTATCAAAAATTTTTGTAAAAAAAAAAATTAAAAAAATAATTAATTAACTCAAGATTATCTTATTACTGATTTAAAAAATTGATAAAAAATACAAAAGTAATAAATTATTATAATAACTGAAATTTTATATATAGTTAAAACAACAAACATGTCTAGACCAAAACATGTTAACCAATCAAAATATGAGACTAAAATGATTCCATTAATTAAATCTTTTAATAAAGTTTTAGAATTTCTTGTTAAATAAAAAAATAATTTTAAAATTAAAAAAATCATACAATAATAAATTAAAGAAAAATTTCCAAATAAAGCCTCTGTCTCAGCAAATATTGTAATTTGTTCTGAGTTAGTATGTTGGGAAAAATATTCTTTATTGTTTTCAAGGTTAAATGTAGAATAATATTTGTCGTGCAAGGTTTTCGAAGCAAACGGTACATTAAAAATGTCAACTCCAGGAGAAAGTCTGTCAATGACCGGTTTAGAATAATAATTTAAGTTAATTTTGTCTTTGTAATATTTTTCATAATTTGAAATTTTTTCTACATAAAAATCAAAAAATCCTGTTCTTTCTGAAATTCCTTGAAAATTTCCAAAAAAATTTTTTTTATAAAATCTGATAAACCAATCTTTATTTGTTTCAAACAATATACCCGTTAGAGGAGCAATATTATTGGTATTGATATGCAGTTTATATAATTCTGGTTTATCTATAGATTTATAAGTTTTGTAAGCTTTAAATACTGTTGAAACACTAAAACTTAGAAATAAAATTAAGGCTATGATCGGTGTTAAAAGTAAGTGTTTTATTTTAACTTTATATAAATTAAAGTAATTAAGTAATAATATAAACGATACTAATAAAATATAAAAAAATCCACTCCTACTCCCAGATAATGTCGTATCTATTAAATACAAACTGTAAAAAATAAATAATTTTATATAAAAGTTTTTTATTTTTATTTCATTTTTAAATATATAAATAATTATAATTGTAAAAATTAGACATAATCTTAGTGAATTAAAAACATTATTTAAAACTGTAAAATATTTTTTATATGAAGCATAACTTACATCTCCAAAAATATTAAATAATAAGTTAAAAGAAACTAAAATAATTAACGCAAAAATGATTATGTCTATTAGCTTTGTGTTAATAATATTTTTATTTTGAGTCGTTTTAGGATTAATTAAAAAAATTGAAAAAAATAATAGGATATATTGAATAGTTAACTTCGTGATTGACGTTTCTAGTTGTTTTTCATCAACCTGCCTATCATAAAAAATAGTATTTTCAATTCCTAATATAGAAAATGGTATTCTAAAGATAAAAAAAGAAAAAAAGAAAAAAATTAAAATTTTTAAAAATATATTGTCTCTAAATTTTTCAGCATATACTGAAATTAAAAAAACTGTTATAAGAATAATTAATTCATTAGCAGAATTTGAAAATAAATTTTTTTCTAGTTTAATATTAGGCAAATCATAACTTAAATAAAAAAATACAAAAAAAATTATTATAGTTGAAACAAAATAATAAATTAAATCTATATTTATTTTTTTATTAAGAAATTTATTCATAGTATTTTCTGGTTTTATTAACATTATGATAAAATTCAGATTTTTAAAATTTAAGAGCTAAATTACATTATATATTAAGTATGCTATCTATTCTTTATCATTAATATTGAAAGTCTTATCAATAATATATTTAGGTCTTGATTTGCTTTCTTCATATAATCTACCTATGTATTCACCAATTAATCCCAAACAAATTATATTAAATGAACCAAAAAGAAGAATAAATATTATTATTGTATAAAATCCAGGAACTTGATCCGGCAAAATACCAAGAAATTCAAAATTAAATACCTTTTGAAAAAAATAAAATATTATTAAAGATAATGATATTAAAAATATTATTATTCCTGAGAATAATATTAGTGTTAATGGCTTAGTTGAAAAGTTTAATATTCCATTTAAAGCTAAATTATATAACTTAAGAATATTATATTTGGATAGTCCAGCTTTCCTATCTATTCTTTCATATTCTATACCTATTTGTTTAAATCCTATCCAAGATCTAAGTCCACGGAAATAAACATTTTTTTCTTTTAAATTTAATAATTGTTTGACAATAGAATTATCCATAAGACAAAAATCTACTAAATCATTTTTATTATTTAAATTTGATAAAGAATTAAATATTTTATGATATATATTGTAAGCAAAAACTTTTAGAAATTTTCCATGTCTTCTCTTTCTTATACCATAAACTACCTTATATCCTTCTTTCCATTTGCTGAACATTTCTGGAAAAAGTTCTGGAGGATCTTGTAAGTCTGCATCTATTAAAAATACACAATCTCCTGATACTTTCTCTAAACCTGCATATATTGCATTTTGGTGTCCAAAATTTCTACTTAATTTAACTATTTTAATTCTTTGATCTAATTTTGATATTGTGAACAGTTTTGAGAAAGTATTATCTTCACTTCCATCATCAACAAAAATAATCTCAAAATTTTCTGTTATTTTAATTAAATTTTCTTTTAATTGTTTAAAACAATTTTCAATATTTTCACTTTCGTTAAAACATGGAACTATAACAGACAAAATATTATTCATTTATAATTATTTAAAATTTATTATTAAAGTATGAGTTACTATATAATTTTCATAACAAAATTAAATATAAATGATAGTGAGACAAGTTATATTTCTAATCTTTTTCAAATTTAAATAAGTAATTTTTTTTCAAATTAAGATTTTGTTCACTTTTTTCTAAGAAACAATTTCCAATTATAAGATTATCTAGATCTGTACCCATGAAACAATTAAATGCATCCAAAGGTGTATTAACAATAGGTTCACCTCTGACGTTGAAAGAAGTGTTAACTATAACAGGGCAAGCAGTTTTTTTAAAAAAACTATCAATCAAATCATAATACTTTTTATTAGTTTTTTTATTGACAGTTTGAATTCTTGCAGAATAATCTACATGAGTAACCGCAGGTATTTCAGCTCTTTTTGTATTCAATTTGTCAATTCCAAATAAATTTTTTTCTTTTTCTGTTAAAATAATTTGTTTATCTAAATTTATATTCGCAACCATTAACATATATGGACTTGGAACATCTATATCAAACCAATTAGATAGTTGATCTTCTAAAATAGATGGAGCAAATGGCCTAAAACTTTCCCTAAATTTAATTTTAAGATTTAAATTTTTTTGCATATTCTCAGATCTTGGGTCTGCTATTATTGACCGTGCCCCTAAAGCCCTAGGTCCAAATTCCATTCTTCCTTGAAACCATCCAATAATTTTTCCATCTGCCAAACATTTTGAAGTTTTATCTATTATTTCTTCATAATCGTAAGTCTCAAATTTTGCGCCTAATGAATTTAATTCTTTTTCAATTTCATTTTGAGTATATTCTATACCTAAAAATGAGCCTTTCATGGAATCATTGGAATTTATTTTTCTAATTTTATTTTTTTGTATATGCCAAAAAGCTAAGGCAGCTCCAATTGACCCACCTGCATCTCCTGCTGCTGGCTGAATCCATATATTCTTGAATATTTTTTCTTTTTTAAGTTTACCATTAGCTACACAATTTAATGCGACACCTCCAGCTAGACAAAGATTGTCTATATTAAATTCATTTTTTACTGATTTTGCTAATTTAATTATTATCTCCTCTACAACTTTTTGGATTGATGAAGCAATATCCATATGAAATTGTGTTAAGTTTTCTTTGCTTGGATCTCTTGGACTGTTTCCAAATAATTTATGGAATTTATTATTTGTCATAGTTAATCCAGTTGCGTAATTAAAAAAAGTTTGATCAAGTCTAAAAGTTCCATCATTTTTGATATCAATTAATTTCTTGATTTTATCCTCATAAATTGGTTTACCATAAGGTGCTAGTCCCATAAGTTTGTATTCACCACTGTTAACTTTAAAACCTGTATAATAAGTAAATGCAGAATATAGGAGTCCTAACGAGTGAGGAAAATGAATTTCTTTTTTTATTTTTAATTTATTTCCATTACCGACCGCAACTGTAGTTGTTGGCCATTCACCTACACCATCAGCTGTTAGAATTACAGCATTCTCAAATGGTGATGGATAAAAAGCACTAGCTGCATGACTTAAATGATGATCAGAAAAATATATGTTTGAATCTGATATATAATTTTTATCGTGAAGTTTAAGGTTATCAAATAAATATTTTTTTTGAAACAATTTTTCTTTAATCCAAACAGGTATAGCTTTGTTAAATGAAGCAAACCCTTTTGGTGCAAATGCTACATAAGTTTCTAATAATCTTTCAAACTTTAAAAATGGTTTTTCATAGAAAACAATTGAATCAACCTCAGATAATTTTAATTTTGCAAAATCTAATACAAAATTTACAGCATTGAATGGGTAACTTGAATCATGTTTTTTTCTTGTAAATCTTTCTTCTTGTGCTGCAGCAATAATCTCTCCATTTTTTAAAATGCATGCTGCACTATCATGGTAAAAAGCAGAAATTCCTAATATAGATGTCACACTAAAATATTGTATAGATAAAAGGAGCCACAGCAGATCCTTGGGTCAAAACTATTAATCCACCAAATATCACCAATATGATTATAATTGGCAATAACCAAAATTTTTTTCTTACTTTTAAAAACATCAAAAATTCTTTTATAAAATTCATCTTAAAATTGATTTTTCATATCGTCATTATTATCATTTTTATTAAGCCAATAACTCTTTTTTTTATTATTAAACTTTAAATTTAGCAAATCTTTACCAATTATTCTCATTATTATTGCTGTTGGAGTAACTACTAAAAAAAATATTAAAGCCATAACTAATGGTGACATAATTTTACCTAACAAGATGCCAAATTTGAACCAGAGTTGATTAAAAGGAGATAATAATTTTGAATTAATCAGACCCAGTATTAAAAATATAATTGCTAAAAAAAGGGACCAAAGTCTAATGCTACTATTATTAAGTATTGGATATAGACTTATAAATAAAAAAAAAATAAAAAAAACTATCCCAAAAGATCTGTTTGAACTTATTTTAATTTTCTTATCTGACATATTTAATAAAGTAATTTTATTTTTGTTAGAATGTATTAAACTTAATAAATTAGTAAACAAAATTTACTAGTGATTTTTTTATTATATTTGCTTAATAAAATTAGTTTATGTTTAATGAATTGATAAATGATTTAAAAAAATTTAATTAAATCATAAAAATGATTATATTTATAAATAATAAAATTAAAATTTAATGCAAAACAAAATATTTTCTAAAGTCTTTTTATTTATATCTTTATCATTATTAATTTATGTATTTTATAAATCTGAAATATATTGGGATGGCTCTCTTAGAAATTACTATCATAAATATTATTTAATCTCTTTTATTTTGATTAGTATCTCAATAGTAACTTTTTTTTTAAATAAAGAGGTTACGAAATATTTTGCTATTATCACTCTCAGTCTAATTATTGGTTTATATTTATTTGAAGTTTTCTTAACTTTGTTTTCTGAAGGTGGAAGAATTGAAAAACACGTAAAAATATATGAAAAAAAAACAGGTAAAAGTTATGACCTAAGATCTAGGCTTGAAGTTTATAATGACTTAAAAAAAAAATATAAAAACGTTTCTGTGAAAGTTTCACCTAGAAATTTTTTAAACAATAAAAATTATCCATTACCTTTATCAGGTTTATCTAAATCCAAAACTATTTATTGCAATGAAAATGGCTATTATTTAATTTATGATAGTGATAGGTATGGTTTTAATAACCCTGATACTGAATGGGACAAAAAAATAATTGACTACTTAATTATTGGAGATTCTTTTGCTCATGGTGCTTGTGTAAATAGGCCTAATGATGTTTCATCTGTATTAAGAAAACTATCAAATGGTTCTGTATTAAATTTAGGATATAGTTCAAATGGACCTTTATTGGAGCTTGCAACTTTAAAAGAATACCTAAATCCGAATGTGAAAAATATTATATGGATGTATTTTGAGGGAAATGATTTGAATGATTTAGAAAATGAAATGAAATCAAAATTACTTAAAAAGTATTTCATTGACCCAAATTTTTCTCAAAACTTAAAAGCTAAACAACGAGTTATAGATAAAATGATTATTAAAAAATTAGAACAAGAAATTGAAATTACTAAAAAAGATTTTAAAAGTGAATTTATAAAGTTTATCAAATTATTTAATTTAAGAGAATTGCTTTTTACACAAATAACTAAAAATACAGAAAAAATAATCAAACCAGATAGAAAATTTATAAATATAATGTCCAGGGTAGATAAAATCGCCAAAGAGAACAACTCAAAAATATATTTTGTTTATATCCCTGATTATTACAGCTTTATAAAAAATAGTGACAACAGTTCTTACATTGAGATAAAAAAAATAATAAATAGATTGGGAATACCATTTATTGATATTAAAGATGAAATTTTAAACAATTATAATAATTATAAAATTTTTTATCCTTTTGAATACCCAGGTCATTTTAATGAATATGGATATCAAAAAATTGCTGAGAAGATATATAAATATTCTACTTTAAATTAAAATAATTAACTTGTTAAAACTTTTTTCTTAAATTATATAAATAAATCCTATGATTTTGATCATCTCATCTCAAAGTTATCTTGGAAAAAACTATATATTATTCAAAAAAAACAAAAATATATCATCCTCATTTCATAAAGAAAAAATATTTCTAAATTCCAAATATTTTTATTTGGGAAAAACAAACCCTAATAAAATAGTAAATGATAAAATTAAAACATGTTTATTATTTATTACTATAAATAATAAAAAAATAAAAAAGAAAAAATTTGAAGAATTTACAAATAGTTTTAAAAATTTGATAAATAATTTAATTAAAAAAAAAATTCATATAATTTTCTTCTCTACAGAAACAATTTATGAAAATTTAAAAAAAAGAAAACATTTAGAGCATAGTAAATTAAGACCAATACAAGTCTACGCAAAACATAAAATCGAAATTGAAAATTATATAAAAAATAATACAAAGAAATATTCTATTTTAAGAATTGGAAGAGTTTATAGTTTACAAAGAATTAAAAATAATATTTTAACACAAATAAGTGATCAAATATCTGGTTCATCTAAAAAAAATTTAAAATTTGCTGATGATTATGAGTTTAGTCCATTATTTATTCAAGATTTAAACAAACTTTTAGATCAAATTATCAAAAAAAAAATTTATGGGTATTACAATGTGTGTGGCGACCAAAGTGTAACTTATTATAAAATTGCAAAAAAAATAATTAGTAAATTAAAATTAAAAAATAATATTAAAATTATTAAAAAATCAATCAAAAATTTTTCAAATTTTACTAGAGCAGGAAGTATATCGATGAATAACTCAAAACTGAAAAAATTAGTTAAATTTAAATATATAAGTTTTGATCGGATCTTGACGAAATATTTAAGATCACAAAAATTAATTAGATAAAATAGTATTTTCTCTATAGATCATAAGTTCTCCAATATTATTAAATTTTATCGTTTCAATTAAATTATAATTATTTGAATTTAAGAAAGGGAAAAGGTAATTTTCTCTTCTGTAGTTATAATTTGGGCCTGTACCTCTATTTTGCCCTTTTTTATTTTCTAAATTTTCATCAAAGAGTATACAATTTATATACATATTTTTTGCTAAATTTAATCCGTCACCATTATATTGGCCAAATGGAGGAATCTCGAAAAAAGTTTTTAAATTTTCCTCTTTATAGTCAGTAAAACTAACTATTAATGTGGGTGTATCAACTAGTACAGTCTTGCATTTAAATATTTCTTTAGAAAGTACCTCTATATCTTGATTATAAGTTTTTAAATTACCTAAATAGTATTTATTTTTAATATTATCTAATAAATTTTTTAATATCACTGCGCTCATTTGAGAAAATGAAAAAGAAAAAATAAGGATTATTGTTAAAATTTTTAATAAAAACTGATTCTTTAATCTAATTTTGAGAAAATCATGGCAAGAAATAATTAATGGAACTAAAAAATATAAAAAAGGTACCATATAACGTATTTTTGGCATGGCTAAAGCTGCTACTAATATAAGGAGTAAGTTTCCCACACCATAAATAAGATAATCATCATTCAGTATATTTTGAAATTTTTTTTTAAATAAATATTCGCCCAAATAAAATCTCATTAAAAAAAAAGTTACAAATAAAAAACTAAACGAAATAAATAAATAGTTAAAAAGACATGAGTGACCTTTTGAACATTTAGGAAACAAACTACGTAAGGTAAATTTATTTAAAATTATTGCAGGAATATGCATCAAATTTTTTGTCAATCCCCAAATAAAAAAATTTGGATTATTTTGAATAGCAGAAGTAAATGATTGAGCACCATCAAATAAAATTTGATTTGAAAAATAAAAATCTTTTTTATCATTTTCAATTAAATCTGAATTTTTTTCTAAATATAGATAATTATAATTAAGAATAAAAGCTATGTCTGTATTAGACTGTGATTTCGTAGGAGACCATTTAGTATCATTGAAATACCCATTGTTATATTTACTTTCAGCTGATCTATTTTCAAATAATAAATTTGTTGTTAAGTAAATAAAACCGCTGAAAAAAATAATCAAAAAAAACTTAAAATTATAATTTTTTTGATTTAGGAATAATTTAAATAAATCAATAAAAATAAATAGCAAGAAAATGATTAAATATGTATTACGAAAAAAAATAGAAGAAATAATAAAAATATAAGAGATTAACAAACCTTTATAATTTCTTTTTAATCTAAATAATATTGCAAAATTAGCTAAACCAAAAGCTATAGATTGAGTATAGGGAACAAGGTTATGTAAAAAACCGATTGAAATTATTAAAATTAAAAATAGATAAAATTTATTTATTTTTTCTTTGTATAAAAAAAATAAACTTATTGTTGCAATAAAGTTTGATGTCGTCGCATCAGACAACATATTATATGGAAACTTTATCCAGTTAAATAAAGTTAAATAAATTATGTACAAAGGACTTCTTGATGTATCAGGAAAAGTAAAATTTTCTAAAAATATTTTACTAAAATACCAATATCCATATTGTTCATGATCAAAATAATTATCTGAATAAATAGCAAATAAAAAATTAACAATTAAAAATATAAATAAATATAGTGAATTTATTTTTGACATAATTAAGTATTTAAGATTTATATTTTTTATTATTCAAATAAGAAACATAAAAAAATTAATTATTTAATTTAAACTTTAATTTTATTAGATCTTTAATTTTATTAATATCATTTATTAAAAACTTACCTTGAACTTTGTTAAAATTTAAAAAATAATATAGCTGATATTTCAATGTTTTTTGACAAAAATTAAATTTTAATTTTTGTTTTATTTTGTCATTGATTATTTTTATATTGTTATCATCTGAAAAATTAATTACGTACTTTTTCCTTTTGGACTCAAAAGTAATAAGCCTTACTCTTTTATTGGTTTTTTTTCTTGAACAATTAAAGTGCAGTTTACTATTATTATATTTTAATTTTAAGTAACCTTCGTTTTTTTTATTTAAAGACTTTATGTGATGAATTTTTTTATTGCCGTAAAAACAAGCAATTATTCCATAGAAATGATACAATGTGTCTTGAAGATAATTAATTGAAAAATCATGTTTTTTTAATTTTCCTTTTCTAGTTTCATTGATCTTATCGTGCCATTCAAAATGAATATTATATTTTTTATTTTTAATATATCTTTGCTTAAAAAAATAAAAGTAGTAAGAAAAATAAAAAGGCATACTAACAAAAACTTTACAATTATTTGTTTTGGACAAACTTAATAAAATTTTGTATTGACTAGCTGTTTCAACCAATGGTTTTTCAACCAAAATATTTAAACCCCTTTGAATTAATAATTTTGAAGTTGAAAAATGATTTTTATTTTTATTTGCAATAATGGCAAATTTAATTTTATCCTCTTTTTTTAAAAAACTTAAATTAGATTCATATTTTAGTTTTTTTTTGCTTTTATTTGAAAAATTATCAAAAATATTCTTATTTTTTGTAACAACTATTATCTTTTTTAGGCCTTTAAAATTCAATAATAATTCATTGATTATAATTGTTGCCCATCTGCCTCCACCAACTACTATAATTGAATTGTTTAATCTATTAAATTTTTTTTTTAAAATTGGGAAATACTTATGCATACATATATTTTATTTTTTTAATAAAAGTAAAATTAAATAAAGTAATGACTTAGCTTTTATAATATAACTTCCATATTTAAACGATATTCTTAATTTTTTTTTACAACATTTATAATTTTTATTACTTAAATTATATATTGCATCCATATAAAATATTCTTGATTTTGCAATTTTTACTTCTTTTTTACTAAGAGAATTAAAAAATTCTTTTATTGCATTTAAAGTTGAATAACTCATATTTTTTTTTGAAACACTATTCAAATTATATTGATAAAAACCTAAATTTTTATTTAGGAAAAATATTTTATCTGTTAATTTAGAAATTTTAATCCAAGTATTATAATCTTCGGTTGCCCTCATTTTATCTGACTCGTTTATTAAATTTACATTAAGAAGAATATTTTTTTTAATCATAACTGATGAATTACAAATTGGATTACCCTTCAATATTAAATCTTTATAGTATGGTTTTTTTAATCTCCTACCTTTAAGATAGGATTTTTCAAAAAAAATTGTTTTTTCTTTTACGATTTTTAGATTATGGAAAACAAAATCATATCCTTCTTTTATTTTTTTATAACAATTTTCTAATTTATTTTGATGCCAATAGTCATCAGAGTCTAGAAAAGCAATGATGCTACCCTTTGAATTATTTATTCCAAAATTTCTAGATCTTGCAATGTTATTATTATTATCTACAACAAAATATTTTATTGGCAGATGTGAAAAATTTTTTATAACAGCTGAAGTATTATCAGTTGAAAAATTATCAATGATGATTATTTCAAAATTTTTTAAAGTTTGTTTCTCAATTGATTTTAAAGATCTTTCAATTAGTTTAGCACGATTATAAGTTGGAATTATTATTGAAATTAAATCACCCATTAACTTAATTTATTCCAAGGTTCTTTTCCTCCTCTAGACAATTTTTCAATTAATTTTAAATCTCTTCTATTATCTATACAGTACCAAAAGCTTGTATGTTTATAAGCCATAAATTCTTTTTTTTTTGCAGCTTTAATCAATGGCTCTCTTTCTATTTGAACATCTTTTTTGGGTATAAAATCAATGAATTTCTTTTTTAATACAAAAAATCCGCCATTTATCCAACTTTTTTGTAACTGAGGTTTTTCTTCAAAAGTTTGCACAACATTGCCAGTTAGCTTTAATTCACCAAATCTTGCGGGTGGATGAACTGCTGTTAAAGTGACAACCTTTTTATGTTTATTATGAAATTTTATTAACTTATTCAAATCAATATCAGAAAGACCATCACCATACGTTAACATAAAATTATCATCAGTTATAAATTTTTTTATTTTTTTTAATCTTGTTCCAGTTAATGAGTTAATTCCTGTATTTACAATTTTAATATTACAATCTTTAAATTGTTTTCTATTTTTTTTAAAATAATTTTTAATAATTTCTCCTTTATAACCCACTGGTATTATGAAATCTTTGAATCCAAACTTAATATAAATTTTCATAATATGAACTATAATAGGATATTTTCCTATTGGTATCATGGGTTTTGGCAATGCAGAGTGATCTGCTATTCTAGAACCATAACCACCAGCTAATATAACAACTTTCATTTATTAATTTTTTTTAGATAAGAATTTATCTGATTTAATGTAATTTTGTATAATTTATTTTTGTTTTTATTTAAATAAACTTTATACCAATCACTTGTAAATTCTAATGTTTGATTTGAATTTAAGTAGGATTTCCATTTTAAATATTTTTTTGCTTTAGCTGAACTCAATTTAAGTGAACTTTTTTCTTTAAATTGATTTTTTTTTATAAGTACTTTTAAATTAACATCCAATTTATTTGACATAAGTTTCACAAGTTTTTTTACATTTAAATTTTGATTATAAGCTGGTCCAAAATTCCAAGCACCTGAGTATTTTTTATTTTCATATAATTTCATTCCTAACTTTAAGTAACCAATTAATGGCTCTAAAACATGTTGCCATGGTCTAGTGTGAGACGGGTTTCTAATAATTAATTTTCTTTTTTCCTTAATTGATTTAATAATGTCGGGTATAATTCTATTTTCTGACCAATCTCCTCCTCCAATTACATTACCAGATCTCACGGTTGCAATACCTATATTTTTATTCATAAAAAAAGATTTTGAATATCCATCAAACAAACATTCTGCTGCTACTTTTGATGAACTATAAGGATCTGAACCACCTAACCTGTTATGTTCTTTAAAGATACGATTTGTCTCGTTATTTTCATAAACTTTATCTGATGTAACATAAATAAGTGATTTTACATATTTTGAGCTTTTTACATATTCTAAAATATTTACAGAACCCATAACATTTGTAGAAATTGTATCTAATGGATTTTTATAAGATTTAATTACAAGTGATTGGGCAGCTAAATGAAAAATTATCTCAGGTTTAAATTTATCAATTTTTTTTTTAATCCTTTTAAAATTTCTTATATCTTCTTTTAGGTAAAGAATTTTTTTATTTAACATTAATAAATTAAACATGCTTGGTTTACTTACATCTGAAATTGAAATACCCATAATTTTCGCACCGAAATTTTTTAAAATAACTGTAAGCCAACTGCCTTTAAAACCAGAGTTACCAGTTATTAAAATTCTTTTGTTATAATAAAACCTTTCAAGATGATTTTTCATAAATAAATTTGTATCAAATAGTTGTTCAAATAAAATCTTTTTGGTCAATAATATTAATTATTTTCCCTTTAAATTTATTTTTTCTCAAATATGATTTTATTTCTTTTGGAATATGCCAGGCCAAATTTAAAATTACTTTTATTTCTAATATTTTTTTAAATAAATCAAGATCTGATTTAATTGGAATTTTTGTATTAGGTGCAAAATTTCCAATTTTCATTGAACCTGGTTTTTCATAAATACTAGAAATATTTTTATTATTTAAATTTAATAATTTAATTAATATTGATGCTCTTCCAGGAAAAGCTTTACATTTTAATGGTCCAAATTTTTTGTTTAAATTATTTATGATTTTTGATTTTCTTTCTATCCATAAATTAATCTTGGTTTGCATTTTCTTTAAATCTTTGCAAAAATTCTTTTCAATCTTATTTATTTTAGTTAAATTAAATTTAATATTATTTTTAGATAATATAACTCTAATATTTCCACCATATCGTTTAGTAAACTGTATATCTTTAATATTCATATTAAGTTTTTTCGCTATATGAAAAAATGATGTTGCACTATAAGTTCTTGGATGTTCATGATAAAAAGTATCAAATTGATTTTTCTTAATAACTGCTCCCATATAATGATTTTCAATTATTAAATATGTTTCATCAGAAACTAATTTTCTAAGATTATTAATTAAACTATTCAAATCCTCAATATGTGCAAACACATTAGTGAATATTATTAAATCGATATTATTAAATTTGTTTTTTATTTTTTTTACTGTTTTTGATGTAAAGTATTCTGGATATATTTTGTGACCAACTCTTTTTGCATCTTTAGACGCATTTGTAGGTTCAACCCCAATTGTATTTGCACCATAAGATTTATATAAGTTTAACAAACTTCCGTCATTACACCCAATATCAAGTACATTTTTATTTTTTAAATTAGGAAATATTTTTAAAGATTTGCTTAATATTTCTTTAAAACCATTAAGAACATCTTTTGTAAATCTAGCTCTATAATGATAAGTTTTGGGAAATAGTTTTTTTTTATTTACATTGTATTTTTGAAAGGCAGTAATACAATTTGAGCATGTATAAATCTCAATTTTATACAACTTACTTTTTCTATTGGAATTAAATTTTATCAAATCATCACAAAGTGGACTTGTACCCAAATTTAAAGCTGTATTAAGTTTACTTGAGCCACATATTTCACATTTTTTTTTCATATTTTTTTATTATTCTTTTTAATTGATATATTGCAGATAAGTATAAGTTTGGATAATAAAAATTCTTAATATAAAATATAGCAATTTCCACTAAATATGGATATGAATTTTTAAAATTTAATATTATTTTTATTAAATCTGGAATAAAATATTGAAGTGAATGATTTTTGAATTTTAAATATTTTTTTAAAGGTAAGCCATTAATAAAAAATAAATCTAGAGAATTAATTATCCTTACACTTCTAATAATAGGATATAATGATACCCATTCCCTTACACCGTGTAAATTTATTGTCAAAGGTCGTGAATGATAAAAAGCTTTAGAGTCTTTAAATGCATATGAAAAAATTTTTACATGAGGGAAGGTGTTATCTAGATTTGAAAAAAGAAGTTTATTTCTAATTTTTTTTTTATCTAATCTATGTACGTTATCATCCCATTTAGATTTTTTAAAAACAGACAAATAAAGTCCTCCTAAATAATCAAAAGATATTTTTGGATCAATTAGATCAATAAAATTACATCCAAAATCATTTAATTTATTTGAGAATTTAGACATTTTTTCTTTTATCAAACTTGGGTTAATCGGTGATTTATAATTCTTAAGAACTTGTTGATTTAAATGATAAGAATTAATAAAAAAATAATCGGTATCTTTATATTGATTTAATAATTTTAAAACTGTTTTAATTGCATCATTTAGAATTAAATCATCATCTCCAACTATCCAACAAAATTCTGAATCACTCATTTCTACTGCTTTTAAAATATTTTGAGCCACTCCAATATTTTCTATATTTTTGTTATATTTGATATTTAATTTATTTTCATAATCAATTATTACTTCAGAGGTTTTGTCTGTAGAATTATTATCTGATATACAAATCTCTATTTCAGATAAATTTATATTGTTTAAAAAAATTGAATTTAAGCAATTATTTAAACTTTCAGATCTATTATAGGTTGGAATACATATAGATAATTTTTTCATAGTAGTTATTATTTAAGAAAATTTCTATTTGACTTTAAAAAAGTGTAAAGAAAATGACTTCTGATTTTACCATGATAAAATTTCGTTTCTGGAAATTTTTTCAATTTTTTTTGATATAATTTTTTAAATTTTTTTTCGTATTTGTGTTCATATGAAAAATTTTTAGTGTCTAAAATACTAATAACTTCTTTAATATAATCTAAAATTTCTGATGGTTTGAATTTTATTAAACGAATTTTTTTTTGGTCAAAATAATCTTTAGTCCAGCCTAAATGTAATTTATTTTCAAAAATTTCTGAAAAATTTAAATTCCTTTTTAAGGGAATAGAGTAGTGATTTAAAATAGTATTAAAAATTTTATTTGAGTAAGTAGAAATAGCTCCTACTGGTATTGAACCTATATGCAAAATTGGTTTTCGAAATAATATCCCAAAAGCATCTACACCTGTATTGTTTGAAATAAATAAATCACATTTAGAGGAAATAAATAAATCCATAAAATCAGATCTGTGTTTACTTCTAGAGTAATCTAAAAAATTTTTATGTTTATAATTTATTTTATTTTTTGTTAAAGATCCCATTCTAATCACAAAATATTTATTTTTGGTTAAGTAATTTATTGCTAAAATAAAATTTTTTATATTCTCATTTCTATGATCATGATAATTAAATTTAGAATTTGGGTATTTTTTTTTAAGATATAAACCATCTCTAATTGCTATACATATAATTTTTTGATTTTTTTTTATCCCCATTTTATTTAATTGTTTTTCTCCATATTTAATCTCATCATCTGTAAATTTTACTTGGGTTTTGCTTTGATCTAATAAATTTTTAACGTCGTAATCACCATTAGACGGCTTACCAGTAACATGGCTTGAGAAAAAATCTAGCTTTCTGCTTATTAAACAAAAAGGTCTTACAATTATTTTTGGCAAAATTAATATTTTTCTTCTTAACATTTTAGGAAAAAAAGAATTACAAGGATGAGTAGGAAAATAAAATATATCTATTATATTTCTTGTTTTTGGTTTTTTTATTTCTTCACAAAAAAATAATTCGGTATTAATTAAAAAATGACCAATTCTATCACTATGCAATAAACCAAACCTTATTAGTAATATTGGACTTAATAACTTTAATATCAATAAAATAATTAAGCTAAATGGCAATGTTATAAACAATAATGGTTCAGATTTTAAAATTCTAAATTCTTTTTTAAATATCATTAAAATTCTTATATTAAATTTAAATAATTTTAAAAGTTCCTAAATATTTGCTTTTAAGTTTTTTTAAAATATTTTTTTTTTCTTTCAATGGAACAAGCACAAAATCATTTTTTTTTAGAAATTTAGGATGTTTTACTTTAATTTCATTAAAATATTTGTTTTTATTTTCCTCATCAATAAAAAAACTGACATTTTTCCTTAAAAAATAATAAATAAATGCTGCCTTGACTGTAGTTCCAAAAATAAAAACATTTTTTTGATTTATGCGAAGTAGGTAATTTTTCAAAAAATTTAGATACTTTAAAGATTTGATAAAATTAAATTTTTTAATTTTATTTTTTTTAGATTTTTTTTTTTTCAAAAATCACTGAAAAATTACTACTTTCTGTACTGTTATTTATTAACGATAGATGGAAATTAAATTTATAAAAAATTTTTTTTAAAGAATATATTGAGAAAAAATAATACTGATCACCCATCAATAAATAAAATGGAGATTTTTCTATATTTGGACACTCTATAAAAATTTTTCCATTTTCAGATAAATTGTTTTCCAAGACTTTTATCAATTTATTGAGGTTTTTGAAATACATTAAAGAATGCGATAGAACTATTAAATTAAATTTTATATTTTTATTGTTTTTATAATTAAAAAGAAAACCTTTGTTTTTAAGATAGTTTTTTATATATGGATTCTCATCGTAACCTTTGCAAATAGAATTATTTATTTTTTTTTTAATTTTCTCAATTAAGAAACCTTTATTGCAGCCAATATCTAATACTTTTACTCCTTTGTGTAATAGTGAGTTTTTTTTTAAATAAGAAAATTGTTCTTCATGTTTCTGAAGGTTTTGTTTATTATTGAAATTTTTTTGTGTTACATTTAATTTTGAATATTTTTTAGATATAAAAAAATTTATTTTTTTACTTGACAAATTTTTATTGCTTATAATGTTACAATTTTTACAGAAAGTATAAATTGCTTTTTTTTTTAATAAACTAAATTTAAAATGTGTAAATAAAGGTAATTCAACTTTAATATCAGTCAAATAATTGTTGCATGTGTCACATAAATTTTTTTTCTTCATTAATTTTTATAAGTATCTACTTTTTTATTTTGAATTATGTATGTTTTATCAAAATAATTTATTAAATCTTTGTTGTGAGTTATAAATAAAATTATCCTATCTTTTTTTATTTTTTTAATTACCTCAATGAATTTCAGTTCTGAAACACTATCTAAAGAGGATGTTGATTCGTCAAAAATTAAAATAGGTGTATCTTTGTATAAAGCTCTAGCTAATGCAATTTTTTGCCTTTGTCCTCCTGACAATATTTGACCTTGCTCTTTAATAATAGTGTCCAAGCCATTTGGTAAACCCTTTACCAAATCATCCAGATCTAACATTTTAACTAAATAGTCAATTTTTGATTGATCATAATATCTATCGTTGTCCCTAAAAAAACATATGTTATTAATTAATGTGTCATTAATTAGATTTGTCGTTTGAGGAAGATATCCAACAAAATTCTTTAACAAATTCTTGTTGAAATTTTCATTGTTGTTTATTTTATAATGTCCTGTATCCGATTTAATAAAACCTGATATTATATTTGCTATTGTTGATTTTCCTGAACCAGATTCACCAACTATTCCAGTAATCTGATTAAGCTCCAGGCTTAAATTAATATTATCTAAAATATTTTTATTAAGATTATTTTTATTTTTATAACTAAAACTTATATTTGTTAATTCTATCTTAAATGGTTTTTGATTTTTTAATATAAAATTCTCAAAATTATAAAAATCATTGATATTTTTTGATCTATTTTGATTATTTTTTAAAATATTAAGATCTTCTTGTATTAATTCAAAAGCTGCATAATTGTGTATTACCCCATTTATATTAGAAATCAATCTATTGAAACTAGGAAAAATTCTAAAAAAAGCTGCTGTATAAAGACCAAGCAGTGGTATTATAAAATTTATGTCTTTGCCATTAAAGATAAGAAAAATTAACACCCCTGTAACTAAAAATACAAATAAAAGTTCAAAATAGATTTTTGGCAACCCATTTAACAAATCTTCAAAAAGAGCAATTTTATTTTTTTCTTCGACAGTTTTTTTAAAATTTTTAATCATAAATTCATCTTTTGTAAAAATTTTAATTTCTTTAAATAACTGGAAAGACTTATTGAGTTGATCAAATATAGATCCCTCTAATTCTTGTCTTCTTTTTCCTAACTTTCTAAGTTTTTTTTTAAAGACAAATAAATATGAGATAACTAAGAATGTTACTATTCCTATTATAATAGTAGAGCTTACTGGATCTATTAAAATCAACAATAAGCTGATACCAAGAACGATCATTAATTCTGTAGAAATGGCTACTATACCATGAATAACTCCTGTAACAAAAACTCCTGCTTCGACTGCAATATTTCTTACAACATCGGAATAATTTCTTTGAACAAATGTTTCATAATCTTCTAGAATATATTTTTTTAATAGTCTAATGCCTATGTTCTCTTGTAACTTATAAATAAATCTTCTGTGATACCAAAGTGCAAAAGTACCAAAAGCAGATTTAAAAATATAAAATATGAAAAAAAAAGTTAAAACTATTAATACTAAATTTTTAGTTTCAAAGTAACTTATTTTTATTGGAAGATAATTTAAAAAATTTTGATTTATTTCGCCAGATAATATTAAAGATAAAATTGGAATAATTAATCCAATGCCTAAAACATCTAAAACTATCGAGATTAAGTAAATTACAAATATGTAAACTAAACTTCTTTTTTGTTTATTTTCGAGAAGTGAAATAATATTTTTAAATTTTAAAACTATTTCTTTCATCAATCTAACAAATAAGAATTATTTTTTAAAAAAAGTTTTCCTATGCTTGCTGTAAAATTATTTAAATTTCTATCTTCCGATGAGTTTTCTACTAACTTTTTATATTTTGTCTTAAAATTGTTTTGCAAAATTTTTTCCTCTTCTGAATTGTAAAAATTATTTGATAATTCATCATGAAATTCTAATGCAGCTGAAGTTATTTCCTCTGAACTTGGGTGAACAAACTCAATTTCATCATTTAGATCATTTCCTTGCAAGTCGTGTAATTCAAAATTAAAAATTTCTTCAAGACTTAATTTCCTTCTTAGTGTTTTTGAATAATATGTTTTAAATAGTATTTTTATTTTACTAGTATAGGGTCTAATTAATATCAAAGGAGCAACGGAAACCTCAACTAAAGGTACTTTGAAAATAATTGGTATTGCGTCTAAACCTGTTGCGGAAGATATAGCAAAATCAAGTTTGCTTGGCAAAAATATATCCATAAATTCGGATTTCATCACTGAGTTTGAATAATTTATAATATTTTTATTTTTAAAAATTTTTTTTTTTTCACCAAAAACTATAACTTGATAGCCTAAACTGGCAAGTTTTTCAGCACAATCACTATAGTAGCTAAAGTCGCTATATCTAATTTTGTGATAACTCCAATCAATTTTAGGATAATTTTTTTTTAAATACTCATTATCTCTAAGTATTATTCCTACAATTTTTTTTTTTATATCAATTCCAAATTTCTTTAAAATCTCATTTCCTTTTTCAATTTCATTCTGAGTAAAAACAATGTTTATTTTCGCTTTCTCTTGTGCATTTAAACTATCATTTGCTGATAAAGGCGGAAAAAGTAAATTTTTTTCAATTCCATCAACTAAAGATTTTATGTTGTTATTTTCAGCCTTTTTTAGATCTTCTTCATTTCTATAGTATCCGATGTCATGAATATTACTCTTAAAAAATTTATTTATTATAAATTCGTTTATATAATTTACATTATGCATAAAAAAATAAGGTAAAAAAAACATTTTTCTTTTAAACATTTTCGCAAGTTGGAAATTGCAAATTCTTGGATAAAAATAAAATATATCAAAAATAATTTTTCCCTTAAAATCGTGTTTGCCTAATTGTTTTTCGCTTAAATATATATTGGTATTTTCTGCAAAGTGGCCCAAACGAGTGGAGATAATAGCACACCATCTTATAATTATTATTGGAGAAATTAATCTAACTATTATTACAAAAAGGAAAGCAATAGGTATTGATATAATTCCCAATATTTTATTTATAATTTTACTCATTCTTTTACAAAGGCTACATAGTGCAACAAACTTCCCCAGCAATATTTTAGATACTTAGTATTTTTATAATACTTTATAATTTTTTCAGCTTTAGAAGCTGAATTAATAATTTTAAGCAAAATCTTTATTTCTTTTGCTAAATTTGCTTTATTAGAATTTTTTAAAAAATCTATAAATTCTTTTGATAATGATAATATATTATTTTTACTATTTGGATTTTTTATAAATTTAGAAATTTCGTTTGAAAATTTTTTGATTTTTATAATTTTGTTTTTATCTAAATTGGAAATTTTTTTTTCTTCACGGCCAAAAATTACTGATAAAAAATTATTTCTCCATGATTTATAAAATAAACTATTATTTTTTTTTGACGAAGCGCTATAACTTTTCAAATCTTTATACCACTTTAAATTATTACCATCAAAAAATATAGGCGAAGTAGAATATAAAGTTAGCTTATGTTTATCAGCAATCTTTATTAAATCTTTTATTGACCAGGTTTTTGCTGCATACGGGTTTACTAATTGATCTAACCACCAGGCATAAAATGATCTCGAGGTATTAATTTTATTAAACTCTTTTTCAAATAAATTTTTAGATAGTAATAAAGAATTTTCACTGTATCTATCATAATTTAGTTTTTTACATAGACATAACAAAATGTATGACTTAAGAAGTTCAAAAACCCCACCATAAATATCATCATAATTTAAAATTAAAAATGATTTACTTTTCATGAAATTTGTTAATTTAGAAAATAATTGATTTCTTTTTTCTAGAGTATTTAAAAAACCTTCCGCAATAACAAAATCAAATTTTTTTTTTACTTGAAATTTATTAAGATCAGACATTGATAATTTTTTTAAAGATTTAGAACAATTTATTTTCTTAAAATTCTTATGTATTAGACTGTGTATATTTTTATTTGGTTCCACAAGATATACCGTTGCACCATTTTTAGCAAAATAGCAGGCGTTTTCACCTCCGTTACATCCAAATTCTAGATAATCTGAATTTTTTATAGTTAGTTCTGGTATTTTTAAATGATTCTGAATCAGATTTTTTCTTTTTTGGAAATGGTCTAAAAGATCTTTTTTTGTTTTAAATTTTATAGGGACGGGATTCAAATTTTTTGAAATATAATGATTTAAGAGTGACATTTATCTATAAAAATTATTGATTGAATTGACAATATAACTGATATTTTGTTGAGTTAACTCATCTCTTATCGGTAAACATAAAATTTTTTTTACTATTTTTTCTGCATTAGGAATGTCTTTTTTGTAATATTTTAAAAATGCCTTCTGATGAGGTATTAAAGGACTATGTTGAATTTTAGTCTCAATACCCTTTTTTTTTAAGTGGCTCATTAGCTTATTTCTGTTATTTGCTAATATTGTAAAACTATAAAATGAATGTAATTTATTATTTTCTATTTTTGGGGTAATTACTTTTTTTGTTAAATTATTTATATATATTTTTGCAATATTGTTTCTTTTTTTTATTTTATTGTCTACATATTTTAAATTTTCATTTATAAAAGCAGCTTGTATAGTATCCATTTTAAAATTTAAGCTTGGATATACACAATTATTTTTATTAACAGTTCCTACATATCTTAAAATTTTAATTTTT